>Ga0098074_1000624_pt1 | contig 22284 bp, 25 predicted proteins | sample 32_taG_FD_75064 | JGI IMG/M metagenome (GOLD analysis project Ga0098074, IMG submission 75064) | Marine viral communities from the Gulf of Mexico - 32_GoM_OMZ_CsCl metaG | ecosystem: Environmental > Aquatic > Marine > Oceanic | place: Atlantic Ocean: Gulf of Mexico | collected 2015-07-12
ATATATCCATCCCACCCCCGTCAATACATTGGTCATACCCATCAAATTCCGTTGAAAATCGAGTTCAATTGAACTTGGTTAGTGCAAGTACTAAGGTGCCTTGTCGGGTGTGGCCCCAGTAAATGTATGTAATTAACCTAAAACTAAACAAAAAGGAGATAGCAATGGTTACATACAAGATCACCCGTAAGGTATTTGGCGAACTGAAATCCTCAAAACTAAACCGAGAAGATTTCTCGCGTGACCTATTAGATGATTCTTCCACCTTTGGATTGACAGCCTTTATTGATAGTAAAGATGACAATGCAAAAGAGCAGTTGGAATCTGAAATGATAGCACTACGCGACGCTATTGATTGGAAATCTGAAGTACAGACCAAAGAATATAGTTCTGAAGTCTATGGCGAAGGATATTCCGTCAATATTATGCGTGAGGCTGTCAAGCCAAAGCTGAGCCAAGATGATATGAGAGCATTTATTGCGTCATTATCAGGTTCAGTAGCCTCATAGCGCTTGGTATGGGTAATGGTAGAGTCCAGTGGGCTCTATCATTGCTTATCGGTCAATTCAATTTCTAATATACTCAAATTGGTTACTCTTACCAGGAGTACAGTACTCTATCGATCTAATATTTATCGCAGTCTGATAAGCTAGTCCAACTGGTATAATACCACGGAAACTAGTAAAACAGCAAGGGTGTTGCGATAACATCCTAATGGCATAATGGCCTCTGGGAAAGAGGTAATAAACTTCCCACCAACTTAAGATTTCTGACCAATAGCCATTGTTGGTCAGAGATCTACATATTTTTACAATAACACAAAGGAGATAATATGACTAAGCTAATCAATTTCTTGCATGATATTACAGTCATCACATTTCTTTCAGCTATTACCGTAGGGATTATATGGGCATTGGCTCATCTGATCTGGGTAGTATTTGGTAATGCATAATGTTGTCCACCTGAGTATGTGGAAATAAACTGCTCAAAAACTTTTGATTATCCAGAGGGAGCTGGGTAAACCAGAGTAGTGGAGAAGCATCGACGCCCGAATTGTCCGAAGTTTTGGGAGGACACCTTTGCAATAGAGTGGTGGACTAGGTTGAAATGCACTAGTCGTGTACGGATAATCAAATACTTTATACACATTGAGAGAAGTTTTGACGGCTATAAAAACCCAAGCGAGAATTGTAATTAATTTTGCAATTCGGGAGCGTTACGAGAACTAAAGGATATCCAGCAGACAGCACTGCAACTCAACCAAAGGTTCTTCTCTCAATATTAGCGCTCAGTTGTTCACAATAGGTGGAGCAAAGAAAGCTACCCTACGAGCCCAGCTGCGTATTTAGGCTGTTGTGACAGCGAATTAACGCTTACACTGAGCGCTAAATCATTAACACGCAATTTATTGCATGTTGATATCCTTCTATATACATATATATCAAGATTTAAGTATAAGTAAACCATCTTACTAAACCTACGATTGATAGATACGTAAGGGTCTTGCAAGCCGTGCACCTTAATAGACAAAAAAGAAGATCTATCATTCTTACAAAGGGTGGCCAGAACTAATAAGAGTTTAAGAAACTTGTCCTGGTCACCCTACCCTATTACAAAACTTTTTTCAATCAACCTGGAGTCGTTATGAAAGCGAAACAGAAACAAAAACAGGCAATTATCAGGACAATAGATCAATTTGGCATGGTTCAATCTGTCAAAGTAAAATTACGTCCAACCAGACGAGCAACAATAGTTGCTGCGTGTAAGAAAATAAATGAGGGTAGATATGAGTGATAATAGTATCTACCAGGTAATTCGAGTGTTACCTGATCTCAAGCAACTCGTTGGTGAGTACGAAAGTATTCATCGAGCAAAGTTCATTATGAATAAAGCTGCAAAGCATAATTCTAATGGAAAATACCTAATAAACCAAAAGAAGATTGATGCATTTGATATAGCTGAGCAATTGGCTATTGATATTGCATTAAATAAATAAGGAGTACTCTTATGAACATCTTTTACTTAATTGACAATCAGAATCATACGGCATACGAGACAGATTCAAGATACGTTGGTCAATTGGCATCAGAGCTAGGTGTAACTGGCAATTATACTGCTGCTATTGGTAGCCGTAATGTAAATGCTGAAACAGAACTGCAAGCTAATGATGCAGTATCATTTGTCACTGAAAAGAAAACAGGAGGCAAAGGTGAATAAGTTTCCAAATTAATAAATAAAACACCATTGGAGCACAACCGTTATGGTTGTGCTCTGATGTAACTGGAGAATAGATAATGCCAAATTATTTACACGATTTTACCAATATAATTAATACAGTGGTAACAAAATACAATGGTATTGATCAAGCTATTGGTCTTAAGAAAGGTGAAGACTTTAGACAGACCGAGAGGTATACTGAAAAGATTATTGAGTTCAGGAAAAAGCTGCGTACAACACGCTTTAATAGCATACTAGATATATTCAACTTCATGGAAGACTTTATCGATGAAGATTCTTTATCTATCTTGAGTGTTGATAAGGCATTGCATATTCTTGAGAATTTCAAAGATTCTGAAAAGACTATTCGATCTATCATGAATAAGACAGATAAGAATCTTCGTAATTCAATCAATAAAGAAATACTTGATCAATACGACATAAAAGTATCAGTCAAAAGAGGCAGCTTTTGGGGACTGGAAAATAGCGATGAAAATAACTTACTTCAGGATGAAAGAAAATCTGAAAATGGACCAAACATGTCGTATTATTTTATTGATGGAAAGAATACAAAAACACCACATTGGGATATCACACTCAAAGTCCCAATTCCAGCAATAAGATTCACAGACTCTAATAGTGGTATTGATGTTAATGTTCCTTACCATGTTTCATCTAGTATCGGTGAATCACATCCCTATGTAATGATTTCATTTAGATACGCTTTCGGTTCTTTCACTAATTTCTTTCTTGAAAACTTAGATAAGTTAGAAAAATTCAAGAAAGACAATGCTTATTTTGTAAAAAGATTGTTTGATTACAATGATAGATCAATTTCTTTTGCAACTTCAGCATCAATCATTCTGCAAGGACGAAGTCAGGATGAAACCAGAGGTATAAATAATAGTCATCCATACATGTCAAGTGGAGGTAGCTGGTGCTTTGGATCGTATATTACTGATATTGAAGCTGCATTCAATAAAATGGATCTTACATTACTTGCAACAACCACCTACAACTGGCTAACTACCTATAACGAACATACACAACCGCATATATCAATTGATAGATTTTATCAATGGTTACCTAATTCAGCAGGAACCAATGTGTCTTCAATGAGACATACAGAAGAAATGGCAACACTTTGCTGGGATAATACAGAATCTACACGTATTTGTGAAGCAAGAGATTGTGCATTTATTGGTACTTGTCATGAGTATGAATACCAGCAATTGGAAAATAGCGAGACAGATAATTCTGATTCAGCTCAATCATCTATATCACTTGAAGAAGCACGGACTATGCTTGCACAGTTCTGCTTTGAATACGCCCATTCTTCTTCTGCTGAGAAAGTGGAAACATACAGTAACTTATCAATGATGTCTGATCTACTTGATGAGGGTGTTTACATAGATATGGATGTCATTAAAAGAGAAATAAGTGAAGAATCTATAGCGCTAAATGATATGGATGAAACAACCCTAAAAACATTAATCATGCACTTTAGAGATATACTGCAAAACCCTAATAACTCTGAAGATGAGAACCTTTAAGAAAGGACAATAAAATGGAAAAAAGCATAGTATACATAGAAGATGATGCCTGGGATAAAATTATTGGTTATGCCAGAAAATGTTATGAAATGCTTAAAACTGAAATTGGTGGTATGGCTGTGGTTAGGAAGAATAAAGAAAATCAATGGATTATTTCCGATCCTGCTATCTTAAAGCAAGAAGCCACTGCAGCTATTTGCCATTTGGATAAAGAAGAACTGGCCATTTGGTATTCTTCTATGGCAGAGAAATACAAAGAAGATTTGATTGCTGATAATCTTATCTATCTTTGGTGGCATTCTCATCATAACATGACTGCAACAATGAGCCACACAGATTGGGAAACTATTGGAAAAACAAAGACAGGTTTTTCTTTGGTTGTCAATAATGATGGTGAATATCAACTCATATTTTGCTCTGACTCACCTCTTGAGCTGCAAATGGAATGCCAATTGAAGAGGATATCAACCATGGTAGATGATAAATCTATTGAAAATGATATCAAAGACATGGTAACAAAAGAAGTTGTCCATGTATCTTCATTTAAAAGCAACAGGTCACTGTATAATCCAAGATCTTTAAAATCTGCATTAGATGATAATAGTCAATATTCTTTTTTTGATACCAAATCTGAGAAAGAAGAAATTCAAGCTATATCTAAAGTAGAACCTGAGGATATTGATATGGAAGCTAATCTTGACTTCTTTATGTGGGAAATAGATCTTGCACTTCAAAATTTGAATGAAGGTAAGGTTACTCCACAGGAAGTCATTGATCAGATAGACCAAATCAATACCTCTTTAGGTAAGGAGATCTTTACAGTTCCCTCTCCTGAAGATATTGAAAAAGTCTTTACCTCAACAGATCTGTTAGAATCGGAAGGAGCGGGTTATGGAGTTTGATAGTGGAGCTTTAAGAGAACGGAACCATGCTATGTTTGATATTAGAAATACATTAATTACTATTATCGGATGTGGTGCTATTGGTTCTTTCACCGCCTCTACGCTAGCGCGGATGGGTGTCAGGAGATTTGATCTTTATGACCCTGACCGCGTGGCACCAGAGAATATTGGTGTGCAGGATTTTACTGTGCACCAATTAAACATGAAGAAAGCAAGAGCTGTGCGTCAGAATATCTTATCAATTAATCCAAATGCATTTGTCCGTAAGAATGAATATAAAGTGGGTGGAGATGGTGGATATATTGGTGATCCTAGACACCGTTTCCAAGATAGAAATGGAGAAATACATGCATTGGAAAATGTAATTACTATTCTTTGCACAGATTCAATGGAATCCAGAATGGAAATAGTCCAGGATGAATCACTGAAAACATCACGAATCCTTAATACTTCTTCTGATTCCTATCTATTTGATGCTCGTATGGGTAGTGAAACCTTCCAGCTTTATAAGTTTAAACTGCCATTGAATATAGATAAGTATATGAAAACTTGGTATTCTGATGAAGATGGAGATTCAGAACCATGCTCTGCTCGGTCTACTGCATACTGTAGTACACTAGCAGGTAGTATGATTGCTTCTGAAGTGAAAAAGGCACTTAGTGGTGGATTACCTGCCGAGAAGATTGTTTTCGGATTTCCAGCACTTATGCTGAATTCTGAGACAGACTTCTCTTCATTAAAAGTAACAAATACTTAGTATAGACTAGCGGGAGTTGATCTTAATCAACTCCCGCCTTAATCAATATTTGCACAATCCCCATCAATGCACTCCATTAGCGATACGGAGAATCCATCATCGGGATCGCCGAATGCCTGTCTTTGTACCCGAACCCGACAATAATGTCCATTCTTCTTTCTTATTCGCCAAATATAGTTGCTATTGTCAGATACGATTGCTTTTTTTAGTCTTTCGTGTTCTTCGGGATGAACAAATTCCATAATAGGCTTGCCAATCAAATCATTCCTATTATATCCGAACTGCTCGACATACATCTGATTCACTTCTCGGACTATACCTTTCCTTGATATGCCAAGCGGTTGATTGATATTGTCGAATAGATAGTTCCATTGTTCGCTCTTGATATGCAATTCGTTTGCAATTTCTTGGAATGTAGAATCCGCATTGAGTTCAACAGCGAATTTTTCCGCAGATGATTCTGTCCAGTTAAATTCTGGTGGCGGTTTGGATATAAGATCATTCTCTAGTATAGAGATTTTTTCAGTTAATAAAGAAATATTCATTTCTTGGGATTTTATTATTTGATCTCTTGTATCCATAGGTGAGTCTTCTTTCTTCTTTCTTTTTTCAATATCTACTTTAACAGAATTTTTTATTATTGTGATTTCTTGATTTGCTAGGTTTGCAATCCGATAAACATTCTTTTTACGAATATTCACATCTTTATTGAGCCAATCATATATAGTTTGTCTACTCACATTTAAATCAATAGCCCATTCTTGGATAGGCTTATCACTTTTTAAAATTATGTTCCTCGCATATTTAATCGGTTTTATATCGACTAATGTCATAGTAAAGCCTCATTCTAGTTATAGAAAATTTCTTGACTAAAGTTGGACAAACCAAGAATTATTTTGTAAAGTATTGACATATATATTGACAAGTAAGTCAAGTTGTTATTACTTTAAAATAGAACAAATCACCAATATAAGTGTATTATGATACACTGGAATAAGGAGCCTATATGGCCTTAATCAAAGAAAAAAGACCTCGAAAAACCGTAAACCCAAGAACGCTCTTACTATTCGGTCCGCCCAAGGTTGGAAAGACCACTATGCTATCTAATTTAGAAGATTGCCTAGTTATAGACACTGAGGAGGGTTCTCACCTATTGGAAGGTTTTTTCCATGAAGTGAACTCACGGGATGATCTATTATCTTTTTACCAGGAAGCTAGTAATGGGCATGAATTTCAATTCTTTGCTCTAGATACTGTGGACAAGTTAGTGGAATGGACGGAAAAAGCTGTTTGCACAGAGTTTGCTGTGGAAAGCATTGCTGATCTTCCCTATGGAAAAGGGTTTGGTGAGGTTAGGACTCGTGTAATGAATAATGTCAAAAAGCTATTGACACTTGCACCCCACATTATAATAGTGGGACATCGTAAGGTAGCAGCAGCTATTGACAATTCAAATGCGATTGAACCAGAAAGTCTCGATATATCTGGTAAACTAAAGAACATGATCATGGCGCATGCAGATGCAATTGGGTACATGTTCAGAGACGAAGATGATAGCTTAATGATATCATTTAAAGGCGGGAAAGCACTTGAGGCTGGCTCGCGTTGCGAACATCTCAAAGGGAAAGTAATGCCCTTTGATTGGAACACTATCTACATAAAAGGAGAAAGCTAATGGCTTTAACATTCGGACAATCATCAAATAGTAACTCTGAGGGTTACATGGGAAATGGTGTTTACGTTGATGAGGTGGAAATCAAATCAGCAGTAAATGCAACAGAAGACGAAAAAGCAAAGGGTTTTGCTCGTGACATATCTATCAGAGTTGAGGTTAGGGTTTTAAAGAACGATTGGAATCGTACGCTTACCATCGGCGGCAATTACAAGCGTGACCCCCAAACCAAAGAAATCATTGATTGGGGTGGCGCATTTAAATTAAAAGATTTATTTGCAGCTTGCCAAGCACCTGAAGAGATTGATGCCAATGGAGTTCCTTCACAGGCCATGCTTGACGCCTGTGTTGGTAAGAAACTCCTTACTCTTACTTATACCAATAACAATGGTAAGTATAGCACATGGAATAGTGTAACGTCTGCAGATCGTGATCCAGACAAGTTTGCTGCTTATTTCATGAGCCAAGTAAGGAAGGGTTATCCTAAAAACTACCAAGCACCTAATTCAGAAGCGCAACCGCAGAATAGTACAGTCGCAACTGCAGTTCAATCTGTTTCTTCTGAGTCTCTGTAAATCATGTCTCAAATAACTATTGAGCATGCACTAAGCGAATACCTGCGTTACCGTTTAACGGTAAACGCAGGTTACATTGCTAGTCACGAAATGGAACATGCAAGAAATTGGATTCGCGATCGATATAATCGATTACATACAGTAGACTCAATTAGCCGTGCATGGCGCCATTTAAGAGAAACAGGAAAAGTTAGGACACGTGAAGAGCGTATTCCAGGTAAAAAAGAATTGACCTGGAAAATTCTAGAAGTAGGTAATAACACACCACATCGCTTGCGACTAAGATAGGGGTAAACGTGTTTGAACCTTCTAAGTATATAGAAGTAGCTGTTGGCTCAACTGTAAATAGAAATCAAGCCATCCCTCTAGATAAACTATCTGAATATGTAAATGGACAAGAACTCTATAGATCATATTATACCTTCAATGCAGACTTCCCTAAGCATCTAGAAACATTTAAAACTGTAAAATCCTTCAAAGGACCTTGCTACCTAGATCGTATCATCTTAGATATAGATAAAGGCAGTAATACAGATGAATATGTCTTAGATCGCACCAGGGAATCTATACGCAATATGATTGATGGACTAGAGATACCTGAGTCTTATATCCATCCCTGGTTCTCAGGAAGTGGATATCACATTCACTTGCCAAACATATTTGGATTTGAACCCTCAAAGGACTTGCCCAATATCGTAAAAGAAACACTTACACGATACTTTCCAGAAGCAGATCCTAGTATCTATGACCGCACACGAATAATTCGCGTTGGCTGGACAAAGAATACAAAAACAGGGCTCTATAAAACACCATTCACGATTAAAGAAATCATGAATTTTTCGTGGATGAAAATCCATGAAGAATCTGAGAAACCTTTTCGTCAGGTAGTTAGAGAAAAAGAAGATTATACCACCCTCTTTGAACCTATCTACCCTACTAAAAGCAATAACCGTGACTATGGATCATCCAATACCAGTCAAGTAGAAGTATCTGCAATTGCACCTTGTGTGCAAAAGATGTATAACGAAGGTCCGCAAAAAGGAAGACGGCATACCACCATTCTTCGAATGGTGAGCTACTACCGTAGACACGGACTTCCAGAGCATGCAGTTCGCTCTATTATTAATGATTGGGTACCTGACCTGGAAGAAAAAGAGAGAGAAAATATTATTCGCTCTTGTTTTGCAGGTGGGTACAGGTATGGCTGTCATGACAAATTGATGGATAAGTATTGTGACCCTAAATGCATTTACTATCCCAGTAAAGCAAAGGGAAACGACCCACTGGTTGCAGTTCTTTCTGCTGAAGACATGGAAAAGAGATATGTGCAAAGGATCCGCAATAATCTCCATGAGCATGGGTTCAACTTGAAAGATATCTATCCATCAGTTAATACTGACTATTGGTTCTTGCCAAATGAATTATCCATTTTATTGGGAGATACAGGACTCGGTAAGACTGCGCTTATGCAGAACATTGTTTTGCGAGCAAAGCTACCTACCCTCTGGCTCTCATTAGAATGTGATGAATTTCTCATGTATAGAAGATTCCTGCAGATCGACAAATCAAAAACCGCACTTGAAGTTGATGATCACTACCAAAAGAACTCCTTCATGGAGAAGGATATTGATTACATTCAATGTTTGACGGTTCCACCTACCATCGAAGCTGTAAAGCATTTGGTGGCAGAAATAGAACCAAAGATATTGGTTATTGATACAATAGATGGGCTTGGATCCGCACAGTATATATCAGACAGTATGGTAAAGACAGACCATATTATTCAGGGATTAAGACAGATAGTTTCATCTCAGAATATTATCGTGTTTGGCGTTGCCCACATTACAAAGTCTGGTAGTCGAGATGGTCGTTTGGATGTGCATGCAGCAAAGCACTCTTCTTCTATTGCTCAAAAAGCCGATAAAGTAATGGCAATTGAGGGAGTAAGAGACTCACAGCTACGCGTTTTCAGATCTCTGAAATCCAGAGATGCTGACAACTTTGAAACTACACTAGAGTACAATCCTTTGTACTTCCAGTTTAACGAATTAAATCAGGACCTGGCGAGCCCATAGGCGAGCCAGGTCTATACCGAGGAAAGAGTATGGAAAATACAGTAATAGATACCCGTCTAACCTCCTACGAACTATTAGATGAGTACTTTGATGCACATCTTGAATTACAGATGGAGGAAGATGAAGAAACAAAAGTAGCCTTGCAAGAAAGGGTGGATGAAATCACAGAAGTCATTGCTGAGAAAATAGAAAACATTGAACATGTTTTAGTAAAGAAAGACTTAATCATTAATCAAATCAATGCACAAATAGCTGTTTATCAAGAAGTATTAAATAAACTTAGAAAAAAATCAACAGCAGCAACCAGCGCTTGGAAATATTTAGAATCTCTAATCATTACCTTAGTGGATAATGTCGGTAAGCAAAATGGCAGTAAGACAACTGTCGAAAAAAATGGATTCCGATTTACCACATTTGAGTCTAATGGACCTTTAGAAATTACAGATCCTGATAACATCCCACAGGAATATACCCGTATTAAGACAGAGGTAGATAAATCTCGTCTTAGGAGAGATCTTATCGCCAATGGTGACACAGATTATGCATTAGTGCCAAAAGTAAAACGACTGAGGATATCATGAGGTTTTTTGAAATCACTCAGCATAATTCCGACGCAATTACAGGGATCCGCATTGGTTTCCTATGGCTGTTCTATGTGACAATAACTCACAATCACAATAAAGGAAATCATCTATCTGTAGGTTTTGGAATCTCTAAAGCAGAAATGGCACTTCAACTTAGCCTTTGGAGTCTCTAACATGGGAAATGCACTTATTAAAGTTTCCTTTGACATTGAAGATTCAAAACTCATCAGAGAAGCTCTCATGAATCACATTATTAATTTGGAAATTAATAATGGGTCTAAGGATACGATCCAAAAACTACAAGAACTTGTGGATCAGATGCCTGAAACACTCAATGGAGTTAATAACAATGGCTAGTAAATCAAAGCGAAAAGGAACAAGGTTTGAAAATGAAATTGTTAAAATCCTTAATGAGCATGATATCAAAGCTGTTCGTGCTTGGGGTAGTAACGGCAAATCACTGGGCTTTGAGGAAGATGTTGATATTCTGGTCAAAAAGTTCGGTGGAGTTACCGACTTCAAAATACAAGCAAAAAGAAGAGCGGCCTTACCTGCATATTTAAAATTGGGTAGTTGCGATGCAGTTGTCATTAGAGAGGATAGAGAAGTTCCTATGGTACTTATGCCATTGATGGATCTCGTGGGCATTTTATCTGAGAAATAGAATTAGGGAGTAAAAGGTATAGAGCGCTTAATAAATAGATATGCCCCTATCTTAATACCGATTGCGATTTATACAGCTCCCTAAACTTATTGTGGAGTAAAGTGGATCTCTTCAATACTAGGGAAGAGGCTTACTCGATAAAGTGAGTGAGGCCTGTTGGTTGGCACTTTCAGGTCTCACACAATATGGAAAGATAAAATGCGGGAACAATCACATACCACTGTAACCGTCGAATTTCCAATCAAAGATGAGTATCTTAGTTTAGATACTCAATATCTCTTTGAGATTATTCGGCAAAAAATATCAGATGCGATGGAAATTAGCGTTGATGATGTATGGATAAAATCTATCAACTCTATCACAGAGTATGATATGGGTAAGGAAGTTACGGGAGAAGCATGAAGATTAAGCTCCTAGCCCAGAAAGAATGTGCCAATTACTTCAATGGAAAGTGTATAGCACAAAATAAAGACTGTTGGGTCTCGGAGGCTAGATGCGGATATTTTGAGACAACAGTTATTCCAGGTGTTGATCGTAGTGATCACCCAGATTACACCAAATACAAAAGCGCTATTGTAAACTACAGAAACAATATTCAGTATGTTGAATCTGACATACAGAAATAATCTATCACATTAAATAGAGGTATTGAATAGTGAAAAAACTAAACAAACCATTCAAATGCCCATCTTGCAATCGTGTTCACCAGCGCGAAGATAAAAGCCTTATTGCATGTTCTACCTATTTTCCAGACTTCCCTTCTTATGGACTTGAAAAGAGAAAATGTGAGGAGTGCGTTGATAAAAAAGAAAAGGTAATAGCATGAATGAAGATTTTTCAGCGAGAGCTGGACGACTGCTCAGTGAATATAGCGGTGGCAATGTCGGCATAGTACAAATTAAGTACCTGGTAGATATACTCTTATTTTGCAAAAATGTTGATAAAACCTATAAGATGCCAGTCCCACCCAAGGATCTGTCCAAAGAATGGACTTTTAATGACTGGTGTGATTACGTAGATGCCACATGGGCAAGAAAGGAATCAGAAAATGCAAGCACTTAACCTGATTCAGTCCCAGTTACTCCATGTTGTTAGTATTGTATTGCAACCAAAATACCGAACCGACTTACTGGATGACTATATTGACAATCTTGAAAAGCTTGGATATGTAACCAGGGATAGGGAAAGCTTTAAATTTACTCAAAAAGGAATTGAAGCATTTCCATTTGGCCGCGCAATAAACATACGGGATAAAATCATTAACGATTTTATCCCTGAAGAGCTTTGCGATCATTTAAATACAATTGAACATGCAGCAGAAGAAGATACGCATGTTACCGAATCCAATACTTGCATGGATTGCAATATAGAATTACCAATTCGGGAACCAAATATGGAGCGATTATAATGGACGCATTGGTGAAATTATCAGGTAGTCTGTTTATTGGTGGATTAGGTATAGTATTTACAGCCTTCGGGCTTATGTTTATTATCCTCATGATTGATGAGGTTATTAAGCATTTTAAATAGTGCCCCTTCCACACCACTGTATAGACTGCGATAAACCAGTTACAGGCGGTGCATACATTTGCGCTGCCTGTACTGAACCTACAACAGCAGATAAATATAACGAGGAGTATATGAAGTTCAAATTAGCTGAAGACTTCAGCAACGGTACTCTACCAACAGATAACGAAATTGTATCCAAAATGGAAGCAGCTTATCCAAAATCTACTGGAGAGTTTAAGAAAATACAGAAAGAGCAATATGAGCTCTTTTGCAAAAAACAGCATGACTATGGTCCTGGGAATATATCCGTAGGAACGCAGCTGCTCAATAAACAAGAAATAGAACTTTCCTTAACAGGATTATGGTTCAGAATGAATGATAAGATTCAAAGAATCAAAAATCTGCTTATTGGAAAGCAATCTCAAGCTGTAGCCGATGAACCTATGGATGACTCATTCCTGGATCTATCCAATTACGGTATTATGGCTACAATTGTTAAGAGAGGAAAATGGGGAAAATAATGGAAAGAGAAAACCCGATTGATTATTGCGAGTATAAAATGGATTTACTCTGCAATCAAGAATTAGAATACAAATATTTGGTATTCAAGGTTACTAAGGGATCACATCTAAATCATTTTGACGTGTATTTAGATACTAGTGAGGATATACATCAAACCAATGAATCAGATGAGGATGTCATATTGGGAGAAGAAGTGCCCATGAATCAATTGAAAAAACTCTATCAATTTTTAGGGTTTGCTTTAAACCTGCAGACAGAAGAAAGTGAGGTGGAGTGATGAGTGTAAAAGAATTTTTGAACACACTAAAACAATTTGATAGTAATATGGAAATTCAATTTTACTATTTAAAAGACCACAACTTAAATAATTGTGAATTAGAATCAATACTTGATGCCGATGGTCAGATAGAAATCACAATCGAAGAAAGTGAGGTGGAATGATGAAGCTAATAGCAGTACTTGATATTCCTGCATCAAACATTTTAACCCATACATTGCCTATCGAAGATATGTTAAAAACAAACTACGATAATCAAAACGAATTGTATGTATCATTTAGAAAAAAAGTTCCTGAAGGCAGGTATGGGCTTGCGATATCAAAAGACGCAAGTGGAAAACATCCCTTGACAATTATAGACACACAAATATTGGATAGGGGTGCTAATTAGAGGCAAAATAGAATGGCATTTCTATAATTAAATCCAAAACCTAAAGACTAAATTCTTCTACTTCTGTAACAAGTAATGGGGCATAATGACGTTCTGTAGTCAGAACTGATTTGTGCCCCAATAGTTTCGACACCTGATATATAGGGACACCTTGCTTGATTAAATTCCAACCAAAAGTCCTTCTTAAATCATGAAACTGAGTATCCTCTATTCCCGCATCAACAGCAAACCGCTTATAATATTTACTTAAATGTGATTTACTATAATTCCAAAATTTCCAATTGCATTGTTCTAAAATATCCTGAGCTTGACCATTGATTTTAATAATACGTTCAGCTCCACCCTTTTTAATAACTTTTAAATAACATCTATCTCCCGACCGATGTAACTTTTTTATGTTCGGAGCATTAATCTCTTTAAGACGAGCACCAGTGTAATATGCGAACATAACTGCGCATTTGAAGGTAAGCGGCCTTAAAACAGCAAATATGCGCCTTATTTCACCATTACTGAGCACTCGAATCCGACCCTCAGAGTTTGTTTTGCCCTTCAGTGGCTTTATATCATACCCATTCTTTATACACCATCTTGCAAAGATATTCCAATCACGGCGGACTGCATTTACTCTGGATATGCTACATTTCTTGGGAAGCTTATTACGGTAATAGTAATACACATTAACTTTGTAGGTTTTATAAGTTGCATCGCTCCACCTTGATTTATTCTCATCCAGCCATTTGGTAATTAAGCTGGGATAATGTGGATTTTTGCGCCCTTCTTTTTTTAAACGATAGTATTCCGAAATAATTTTATGCTGTATTTCAGTAGCACGCTTATTTACTTTGTGTGGATCTGTTAATCCAGTAGACCCTACAATTAAATCACCACGAATCATTTGGCGGAACTGGATCGTCCCGCCAGTTTTAAAGTAGAAATTCTTTTTTAATACACCTTTTTGTGCCATGAATTGTACCATATTTGTACTAGCACTATTTTGGGGTACAGTAAAAAAGAACTCGTGCCCGAGGAGAGACTCGAACTCTCACGGCTTATTCAGCCAACGGATTTTAAGTCCGTCATGTCTACCAATTCCATCCGAAGATTTCACGAAGATAGAATTGATTGGTACTGCCCCTTAAATACTAGATAATTTGTACCATATTTGTACCAGTAACTTATGGCAGCTTAAATATCAAAGTAAAGTAGATTAGTAAAAGCCAGGTGCGTAGCCAGGTGCTTTTTTACCTTCCAGTATATCTTCTTTCAATCGTCCCATACGATGTAGTGGTACACCAGTTACAAATTCACCTACCAGAGCGGGACTTTGTATTGCACCTATAACATCTCGTGTTAAAAGACCGAACGGGAAGTAACTGACCAAAGTATAATTAGCAAAGCGTTCCCAGTTACCTGTCCATATATTACCAAATACAGCCTCTGGACCTCGCAATATTGAAGGCATAAACTCATGCAGTGGGGCAATGGCTCTTGGAAGGGCACCATAGAAAGCACGCTCTCGCTGTTCATCACTACCAAAAAGCCAGTCAGAGGTATCTTGGAAGTAAGAGTACGGAGCGGGCAGAGAGTAATCGAACATAGTGTACGGCAGTAACTTCGCAAGGCCGATCATAAAAAGATCGGCCGTTATCATACGCTGAAGCCTGTCAAACTCCTTAGATCCAGGTCTATAACCAGCATATTTAGCCTCTTTATATACATCTTTCCTGAATTTGACAGAGTTCCATGCCCAGAGCTTGAAACGAGAGAAAACCTTACCAGCAGAAGTACGTGCAAAGGGAGACCTGAATGGCGCACTGTAAAGAAACTGACTTGCTTTCACGCCCTTTTTAGCCTGTTGAATTAAATAAGGGTCGTTTAAGTCATACTCAACAGGACTCATACTATCTCGTATAGCCAAATAACTTGCTTTAAATGTATTCGTTCTTAGAAAGAGTTCCGACCTTCCCATAAACTGAGAAGCCACATCCATTGCTTTTGCACCAATATTATGTCGTTTAGCTAAATCTCTAAGACGCACATTATATATATTGTCCTCACCACCAGTTTTCGCTTTTTCAACTGCAAGCTTTGAAGCGTCTTTTGCAAACGCACCCCAATTGGGCTCTCTTTTCATACCCAGATACCCCAATTCATAACGAATCATTTCTTCTACAACACCAAGCTCATAAACCCAATTATCTACATCTTTCATTGTCTTGAATCGCGGGTCGATCGATTGCCACATCTCTATATTGCGTGCGTTTCTTATCGGTGTAGCGCCATTGTAAACCCAAGAGTTTGTCCCGCCACCAAATACGTTATTCACAACCACCTTCATTCTTGCCAATAGGGTGGCAAGCTGATACTTACCTTCCAATTGCGAGTATTGACGCATTTTACCTGAAAAGAAGTTCATATTCTCTTTAATTGGCTTACCTTCTGCATCATATCGTACACCAAAGAGTTCTTGCTGCTTACTCCACCACTCCTCAAACCCCTCTCTTGATTTGGGATTAAACAGATCCATCTGCCCATTGGTCTCAATGCCTTTTTGACGCTTTTTATATAGTTCTTTTAGAAAAGCACTGGGTTTAGACCGCCCTGAAAGCTTATCAACAAGCTTATATACAGACTTTTTGCTATATAAATACTGATCAGATGTATACCACCATGGTGTACGCTTTATATTCAACGCTTCACTATTAAGCATTTCTTCAGATACCGTAGATGGTGCATTGGCAACATCTCGTGCAAATATTCGCATATAATGCTCCCAATCCTTACTGTATTTACCCATAGGTGATTTTACAGAGAAGTCCCTAATTAACTTTTTAGATAGGACAGCGCTTAATTCAGACCCAATTGCATGCTGGATAGCACCAATATAGTTACCTATCTCTGAAATATGCCTTGAATACCCATCGAAGTTCACTGTCCTTCTAAGCATATTACCTGGTCTTTTACCACCACCCAACGCAGATAAATGCCTTAGTCCCCTATCTCCAGCTAAGTCTGTTAAAAGAAGTGAGTCTTTTGCATGATCTGCAATACCGCCATCCTCTTTCGTAGCATCTTCAATTAATTTTTCTTTGCGTTTTATAAGCGCATCATGGGCTTTTTCTGCCTCTTCCTTTGAATTGACAGTACGATTAATCTTATCAGCATGCTCTAAAATTTCACGATTTATAACCTCTTCATCAAAATTCAAGTGAGGCATATAATTCTCTCTAAATCCAATAGGCTGAAAGCCTGTCATTGGATCATGGCGTCGCTTTTGACGAATATATAATGGCATATTGATCTTACGTTCCGCTAGTGCAATATCATGGAGGTATTGACTATACATATCAGTAGACTCTTTCCATGGTACATAACCTCTTTGCGGACCCATACTTTCATTCATGACATTTTTACGCTGGAAATAATTCATAAACTCACCTATGCGCTGCAATGTGTCTTCATTTGACATCTGATTCTTTGAAAGATTGTGCTTTTGATAGGCTTTATAAGCTTCTTGGCGTATAGCCATACCACGACTAAGAACACCATAGCGATTTAAATAGTACTTAACGTCTGCTTCCCACTTAGTTTCCCAACCCGCAGAAAGTTTATCTCCTTTGAACATGTTATAAAGATTGTTTAAATATTTAACTGCATCACCCTGGATTAATCTTGTGCCAGTCTTATTATTAAAAAACTCAAATAAAGGTATTCGATTGCCCGCATCATCTTTAAATAGGTTTTCAATAGCTTTAAGCTGGTAGACCTCTTTTAAAGTACGCTTATAGTCTATATCATACTGAGGTACTTCATTCGATTTCTTCTTTTTATTATTCCAAGCATCTAAGGAATGATTTTTAATATCAGTCTCTCTATTGATTAAATGTGCCTCTTCGAGACTAATATGTCGTCCTTTTTTATTTACAATAGCACCAGGCAAGGTTAGTGGAGAAATGAAGTGCTTTATAAGGTGGGTAGTAGGAATCTCAGTAACATCGATTTCACCCTGAGAAGTCTTAACTATCTTATCACTACTGGTTTTCTTTATAATACCCCGAAGAATGTTGATAAAATCATTACCGAGCTTTATACGTTGATTATATGTATCAAGCATGACTTCGCCTATCTTCTCTTTCATAGAGTTTATGACCTCTCTAGCTTCGTAATGCTTTGTTTTTCCATCGATAGTATAACTGTATTTTTCACCCTGCAGCTTTTCATAGGTCTCAATCGCATCTTCCAAGCGCTTCTTAAACTTTGCGCTATTTTCACTATCTACAATATGCTCTGTGGATACTTTATACTCGTTTTTTACCTTATGTATCTTACCCTCAGCTTCAATCTCTCTCCATGCAACATCCACCAAATCGTCAATTTTGTTTTCTTTAGACTTAGATCCATTTATAATGCGGGATCCAAGTTTTTCCTGGAGAGCGTCTTCAATAATATTCCGCATACCTGATGTATACTCTGCAATACCATAATTGGAATCAATTAACATCTGAAAGTGAGACGTAGGTGCCCAAGACTTGTATTTACCATACTCACGAACTTGTTTAAATTTGCCTGGGTTATCTGGATCAGGGACTCGAACCCATTTCCATGCCCGTGTTTGTCGTTCAATAAGATTAAAATCATTTTTTAGGTGATCAAAAGCAGTAGACTCAGACATTTTAACCCAGTGACCAAGGGAGGGTTTTAAAACACCCTTCTCGTCTATTTCTTTCCAAAAGCCAGCAAACTTACTCAGCTTACCACGGGTAAAGAAGCGGAAGAGACCAGAACCATTAACTACGTCATCTAAGAAGCGCTCAAACCCAGCCAAGTCCATTTTATCATAAGACCTGGGATCCGCCTTACCAGAAACCTGAGCAAACCAACTGGAGATAAACTTTTGAAGTTTATCTCCTTTAATACCTGTGTGCTCAGAAAGAACCTTGAGCAACTTACTAATTCTATTATAGCGACCTTGCATATCAGCACTAAGGTCTTTCACGGCGATTTTAGGCTTTAAAAATTCAATATCCTCTACTGTGTTCTGTAACTTTGCAGCTTCATTAACCAGTTTGGCTGTAGGATCCTTACTGAAAAATGCCTCAACATCACTAATCTTTGGTCTTGTCCCACGAAGTGTAAATATTTCATGCATATTATCATTAAATCGCTGAAGTACTGGTTTTGAAACCAATTGCGGTACAAAGAAAAATGACTGTGTTTTTCCATCCTTATTAATAGCGCCCAGCAGATAGGAGTCAAAAAACTCTCTTAATCCTTTTTCGGTAACCTCAGGATCTGATTCACGCTTATTGCGATTGATATAATCTACAGCCATGGCAATTTTACTTTTTACACTAGCTGGTCCATCACCATTTAAAATCTCATTTACCCGATCTAATGCAGTTTGATTTGGACTTGCCTCTTCAACCTCTTTAGCTTTTCGATAAATATCTCTAAATTCGTTTTTAACAGCAGTAGCCCAATCCATGAAATGCTTATTTAAACTGACTAACTGATCTGAGCCTCCATCTTTTTTATATCGAGGTAAGTCTGCATCAAACTTGATACCATGTATTGAGCCTGTATCATTAATAGTTTTTAATGTAGCCAAGTCCCTAAAGTCATTACTGATAAAATCATTAATCTCTTTAATATATCTCTTTAGGAAAATCTCACGCTGGGTCTCTGACTGTAAATATTTTTCATTATACGCCTTAGATTTTTTAAGAAAGTTTCCAGGCTTTTTACCTAGGACATGTTCTTCTACAAACTTATTGAATACATCTTTATTGGCTGCCATTCGCTTAATACCCTCTGCAGTAGCTAAATTAAACGGCTGTTCGAACAAGAGCCTATTGGACCTATCTGCAGTATAATACCTGGATAGTATATTCATTCGCTTTACAAGCTGAGCAAATGGAACACCTTTAAAGTCATTACCAACATACCTACGCAATTCTGTGTTATCTTTTATAATCCTATTAATCTTCTTCATAAAATCAGAAAAACCGCGTGTATTCATCTGCAGCCTTTCAAAATAAGAATCACTGTAATCTAACTGCTTAATTGTATCTGATAGCGTACGGTAAACTGACTGGTCCCACTTAGGATGGTTTTCAGCAGCAGTAATTACATCACGCCGCTCCCAACTCATTCCTGTGCGCCAATCTTTCCCAAAGAATTTATTGACTGTATCGGCAAATTCGCCGATAGGCGAATCCTTATAATTAATGAAGTAATCAGAAAACCCGAAGAATTTTTCTATACCCTTACTATTAAGCTTAATACGTTTTCCGCTAGGATCTGTGACATAGAGCGCTTCAAAACCTGATTCGAACAGAATGCGCTTTAGCACCTCTGGCTTTACCAGTTTACCATACTTTGCAACGTCTACCGTAACTGTTACAGCAGCCATACCGTGGAGCTTTAAATCCATCTCACTCTTTTTAGGGACAAACTCAAGCTTAAAGCCGTTCTTATCAGTGTGGAATAGCTTCCCGCCTTTTTGCTGTCTAGCCACATTATAAAGCATCCGCATTTGAGTCTTGGCATTAACAGCAATACCTCGCATAACTGTACCTGCGTTTTGAATAGTGCTAGCAGTATGCATGCGGAGGAATGGGTCAAACATACCTGCAAAACTATCTCTACCCTGAACCTTATCCTTAACGATGTATCTTTGTATTACTTTGTCATATCCGCCATGCTTTTTATCTGCATACTCCATAATCTCATGGAAGTCATTTTTAAATGCATCTCCAACACGGTGAAACTCCTTTGGAAGAGAGTTCACGTAAATCATTGCAGAGTCAATATCTAAATCTGCACCACCTAAACGACGCATAATCTTAGGGTGAAGTAGAACACCGCCACCTTTAATACCTGTAAATCCAGCAAATTCTAAGTCAGCAAGACCAGACACACTATCAATAGGTGTCCTAACCACTAAAGAGCGCATGCGTTCAGCCATCTGCTGTTTCGCAACTGTGCCCTCTTTTTCGTTTAGATAATACTCCCATTGCTTAAATAGCGTACCCTTAACAAGCTTTCCTTTGTTATTAAGTACTAGCATTGGAAAGTCTCTAAAGTTATCATCGAGGAAGAAAATATTCTCTTCTTTGATCAATCTTGAAGTGTTGCCATTGGGCGACTCTCTTTGTGCTAGGTCTAGACTATAATGTCGCATAATAGCTTTGGCACCTTGCACTTGCGGCTGGAGAATGCGTTTTAAGAAATATCGTGTAATAGCCCTATCCATCATAGGGGCTATGTCTTTACTTAAAGCAACCGCATCTTTTGTACCACCACTTTCCAAAAGGCGCTGAGCACTGGTAAGTTTGCTTTTAAGTCCTTCTGCCTCCCAATCAGTGCCCATTTGCACGGAGCCTTCTTCCATGCCTTCTTCATGCATGCGTTGGACTTTACGTCTTACCATCTCTCTAAAAGATTCACCTGCTTCGGTCATATCTTTCATAGCGTCTACAATCTCCCTAGCACCAAGACGCTCAAAATTCTTAGAAAGATATTTAAGTTTTTTATCGTCCAGTTTTCTTCCTTTGATATATTCAGCAAGACTAATATTTAGCTTTTGGTCACCTTCAAACTTGGTGCGGATAAAATCATTCATTACCTTATTAATATCAATACGGTAATCCTTACCCTTCATCTTATCCTGAACATCAAAGTTCATAAACTGCTCTTGGATTTGTTTATATACACGCTCAGGAGAACCCAGCTTCTTCATTGAGCCATCTTTCACACCCCAGGATACAGCAATATCCTGTGGAGACATCTCATAAACAGAACCAAGTTTATTGGGGTCTATAGATTTTCCTTTATGGGAAAATCCTATCTTACCAGACTTACCATCGTAATTATAATCTATGACTTGGCGATTGCCGTACTGCTTGGCAACAGAGATAGGTACAATAAAGTCAATCCCAGCTTCCTTCATAGCTTTGGTCATTGCTGGAGAGGCGCCGTGAAAAGCCAATTTACCAATAAGGGTACCAAGACCGCCTTCGTTAGAAGTGAAGAAAGGCTTGGCAAAGCCAGAAAACTCAGGTAGTCCCATATCCTGAACTATCATATCCAGCTTATCCATACGAACAAGAACAGCGCCATCATCATGCTCCTGTTCCCATTGCTTTTCCCACCGCTTCATTAATTTCTTAACCTTGGGATCCCTGGACGCTTTTAAGTCATTGGCAACTATATATCTAAATGGTCTGTCAAAGGTATCGGAAGTAAGCGAGTAGTAATCACTGAAAAGAGGCTGCTGCCGCTTATTAAAGTTCATTACATCCTTAATAAAGCCTTCGCCAGTTGCAATGTCTTTAATGTTGATACCGCCATTAATAGCTTCCCACCATCGCACATTAGACACAAACATTTCATCATACTGTGCCTTGGTGAAACCACCGTTTTCTGCAGCTTGTTTTCGTAGAGCAACATATTCATTTTTGAATGCGGGATCTAAAGACATCATATCATTGTAAATGCGAATTTTCTCTGCTTTAAAATCCCCAAGATTCTTTTTCATAAAGATAAATACACTGCTATCTGATTTACCTGAGTAAGGGTAGTAGC
>Ga0098074_1000627_pt1 | contig 22170 bp, 25 predicted proteins | sample 32_taG_FD_75064 | JGI IMG/M metagenome (GOLD analysis project Ga0098074, IMG submission 75064) | Marine viral communities from the Gulf of Mexico - 32_GoM_OMZ_CsCl metaG | ecosystem: Environmental > Aquatic > Marine > Oceanic | place: Atlantic Ocean: Gulf of Mexico | collected 2015-07-12
GAACGTATAGGTCAGGCCATCGGGCGAGATGGTCCAGCTTTCGGCAAGGGCAGGGATCACCTCACCAGCTTCGTTCACGGTCGTCAGTGATTCCAGCACATTGGCAGAGATGATTGCATCGATGGACGCCGTCGCATCTGAGGTTGGGTCGAGGGAGGTCGGTTCCTGTTGAAACCCCAAGGAAACTTCAGATTCTGCTAGTGCGGGCTCTGCAAAGGCAGTGCTCAGCGCAGCTACACATACGAAACCAAGCATCCGATTATTTTTCACAAGCATAGCAATCTCCTAGAGCTTCTGCCCGACTGCTATTCGCTAGATGTGACACTGATGTGTAGGACTGCACCACATCCGTCGAGGTCGACAATTAAGCCCTGCTTGCTATGACGTAGCACATTCGCAAAGCTCCACCTCAACCCCTGTTGCCCAACCTGCCTTATGAGCACATTCAAACCCGGAGTCTTGCTCTAGCTGGATAAAAATTGGTGGCAACATCAGGATCCGTCCAATGCTCGGGTTCAAGTCTTTCGTGTCAGCCCTGGCCACGCTCGAGGGGATCGAGGTCGCAAACATGATCCGCACGCGCCAGCTTCCACCCGGACTCTGTCCATTTGCCTAGTTCGCGGCGCTAGCTCTCTGGAAGGAAAAGACTAAAGCCATTTTCCCACTCAACAAGAAAACTTGCGACAGAGCCGTTAACGGCAGGGCGGGCGGCCTCGACCCCTGCGAGGTATTGGGCGAAACCTTCACATGTGCGGCCATTACCCGGAATCAGGATGTCATAGTCTTCCGGCAAGCGAATATCTCGTGGAAGAGGCGTAGTTCTGCGCCAAAGAGTGAACAGGGTTACTATCTATTCGGCGACTGGTTCGAATGCGTCTGATACCACCCCCACTTAATTGGTCCCTATCCAATGGCGGCTAGTCGACTTTGCAGACTGTAACATGCGTCCTTAATCAGAAACCCGTTTGTCTGCTGACCACGGAAACCACAGCCCGGCCGTTTCGATCAATGTGCCGCTGCAACAGGCTTACCTGCGATTGTTGAGTTCTACCGATCACGACATCGACTGAAACCGTAAAAAACCGCGATGAAAACCCGACCCCGGGCGGAAGAATCATTCCAGCAGCGACGATGTCCTGACGACTCAAGAATCCTTGACGGTTACGGATGCCTGTCAAATTGCGCGCCTGCACCGGATTATTGGCAAGAACGGCCAGCAGTTCGTCGGCGGCGGTGTTGATGTTGATGTCGGTCCGTCCTGGTAGCACCGTGACCAGATCAGATAGTCGCGCTATCTCTGCGGCTGTAAGTCCCGCGGCTATTTCCAATTCTTCCAAGCGATCAAGAGGGGTTTTTTGGGCCAGTCTTGCGGCAATTCGCAACGCGACGTCGTGCGGAAGATCGAGGATCGCGAGAACCTGGCGCAGCATCTGCATCCCCGACGCACCGGTTCCGGATAAGGAATTCAGGTTCAGTTTTGCCTGCGCATCCGCGATTGACAGTGTAAATCGACCAGCCTCGATCGCCACCTCGTCCTGTTGTATCTGTGCCCAGCTTTCCAGCAGATTGTCGTTGTCCGGCGACTCCACCAGATCCTGCCGCAGCGCCGAGATGGCACTGCTTTCACCGGCGGCAATCAGTTCCAATCCCTGTGCTGCCTCACTGTAGAGTTGGCTGCGGGTGATAGAGATGTCGGAAAGGCTGACCATGGCGAATACGACCGATGCCATCAGGGCCAGAATGACCAGCACGTTGATCAAGATCACGCCTGCTTCGGGGGGGCGCGGCATGCTCATTGCACTTCAGCAGGCAGCAGGACTATGCGGCGCAGTATCTCGTTTCTCGGGGCCAGCTTGACGGACAGTTCGACCGCCTGAGGATTTGCAACCGGCTGTCCCGGTACTATCTGGCGGTCTGCTGGCGGCCATTGGTCTGTCCATCCGCTCGCCGCATCGAAGAACCGCCATTGCACGTCTGTCACATCGCGCAACAAAGGCTGGACCGCGTTGTTCGCGTCGCCGATTTGGATAACCCGCTGCAAGGTATCATTTTCTTGGGAATAGAAGATTGTCACCGGCGCGGCTCCGATCGTCGCCCCGGATCTGCGAAAACTCAAGCTGACAGGTGTCGTATCGGTGTCGAAGTCAAGCGAGGTGCCGCTGGCTTGTCCAAAATCGATCCGGATAAGATGTGCCGCGCGCTGGAGTTCCGCCATTTTCTCCAACCGTCCCTCGGTCTGGTTTTGCGTGCGGATCACTTGATCCAGCATGACGAAACCAGCGCTGCCTATCAGTGCGAACAAGGCCAGCGCGACCAGCACCTCGACCAAGGAAAAGCCTGCTGCCGGATCGCGCGATACGGTCACGTGCCCTCTACCTCGCCCAGCGCGATGATGCTGCCTTGTTCGATGCTCAAGACGGCCAGATCGCGCTGACAGCGGCCGTTTTGCGCGAACCGGAACGCGCCAAGCACGCCGGTAAATCCCGCCGGTCGCAGCAATCCGTCACGCGACAGCGCGCGCGCATTGCCTAGACCCACGGCCATCAGGGCAGCATCGTGGCCAAGCCCTGCAATGACCCCCGGTTGTTCGCCGAAAGCGGCGGCGAACCTGTCCGCAAAAGGAAGAAACAGATCGGGCGGAGGTGCTGCAAACCAAGCCCCGGCGAGATCTGCGTTTCCCGTCACCTCCTGCACCCCCCACTGGACGGAACCCAGCAATTTCATGCCGCTGCCCGACAAGGCGCGGGCGAAAGCGGTCAGTGCCGCACCACCTTCGGGCAGAAAGACAGCCTGTGGCAAACTGCCCGCATTCGCCGCACGGATCGCAGCCATCAGACCTTCAGCCGAGGCATCGGGTCTCAGCACCGTCGACAGCGTAATCCCCCCCGCTGCGGCGACTGCCTGCGCCGCGCGTGCAGCAGCCGCACCCAAAGGCCCGTCCCGCGCCACCAACGCAATGCGCGAAATGTCTTGGGCACGCGCATAGCTGAACATCGTGGCGACCGATTGGGCGGGCGTGATCCCCATGACGAAAGCCCCCTGAGCCGCAAGCGCTTCATCGTTGGAGAAAGTGACCACCGGAACATTTCCGGCGACCGCCAGCACAGCGGGCGTCTGATCGGAGCGCAATGGGCCCAGCAACAGCTTGGCCCCCTGATCCAGCGCCTGACGCGCGGCCAGAGCGGCGCCTTCGGCTGTATCCGCAGTGTCAAAGATGGCCGGAGCCTGGGACGGCGGCAATCCTTGCGTGACAAGACCTGCAGCGCGCCCCATATTCTGACCAAGACCAGACGCAGGGCCGCTGAGCGGCAAAAGAAGCGCAGCATCGCCGCCCCCGGCACCCGAGCCAAAGCCCTCCGTCGGCAATGCTCCGCAGGCCGCCAGAGGTAGCCCCAGAACAGGAAGCGACCACGTTGATAGCAAAGCCCGACACATCTCACGGCGGTTCAGGCTATGCGCGCTTGTTCGCTCTCTGGTCATTGGTCTTGCTCCTTGGTGTTGCTGCGTTTTTGGGGTCTTTGGTCGTGTATATGCCAATTCGCTTTGCTGCGCAGCATGTCGATCTGACCTTCCCAAAAGAGCAGCTGTCCGGCACGATTTGGAACGGGCTTGTGGCGCTGGACGGCGACCATGTGCTGCAATGGCAGGTCGATGAAGGGGCAAGTCTGCGGGGGCTCGCCATTGTGATCGACTGGACGTTGACGGGGCGCGGCAGCGATATCGACGGGCGCGCCGCCTTGCGGCCGCGCAAGGCGACGCTAGGTCCGATCAACGGCGATCTGGACTGGACGGCCATAAGATCCCTGATGCCCGACCTTCCCATCGGATGTGATATCACGGCCAGTTTGAACGCTGTCGAGGTCCAGATCGGGGCGAACGACCGAAAGGGGGCGGGCAATATCACCACCACCGCGGGAGAGTGCGCGCGGATCGGGTCTATTGATACGCCGACACCTGCACCGGCAATGATCGTTGCTTTGGGAACATCGCAAGACGGGGCCGAGGCCGTTCTGACGACCCAAGCCGACCGCGCCACCCCCCTGCTGACGGCGCGTCTGACAGGGGCGGACCGCGTGGTGCTGACGATCCACCGCGCCGGTGCGGCGCTTGTCCCTGGACTGCCCGACAGCGCCGACAGCGAACTCGACCTGCCTTTGTCGGCCTTGCTGCCGTAAAGAACATTACACATTGGACAGGTTGTTCATGCCGACGATCGGCAAAAGAATGGCCAGCACCATAATCATCACCAGTCCCCCCATGATCAGCAGGATCGCCGGTTCGACCAACGACACCAAGGTGCGCACCCACGCATCTAGGTCGCGCTGTTGATCCGTCGCGGCGCGGTCCAGAGCCTGGCCCAGATGTCCGCTGGCTTCGCCGCTGGCCACCATGGCGACTAGAATTGGGGGAAACACGCCTGCCTCGGCCATGGCGCGGCGCAAACTGGTGCCTTGCCGGACTTTATTCGTGACCTCGTCGATCCGGCTGCGGATATGCAGGTTGGGCGTCACATCGGCAGCCGCTTCCAATGCCTCCATCAGTGGCACCCGGCTTTGCACAAGGGTCGCCAGCGTTCCCGCAAACTGCGCGGAATTCATGCGTTGCACCAAACGTCGCGTCAGCCGGGACGTCGCCAGACCGCGATGCCAACGCTGTCGGTTCTTTTCCGTTTTCAGCCAGCGAGAAAAAACATAGCCAGCCAATGCAACAGCGAGCAGGGCATGAATGCCGAATTCCCTGACCAGAGCAGAGACCGCAATCAGCCCCCGTGTGAGGAATGGCAGATCGGTGCCCCGCGACGTGAACACGCGCACGATGTCGGGCACGACAAAAGCCATCAACAGCGTGATGATCGACAGGCTGACCACGGCCAACAACGCAGGATACAGCAGCGCGAGTTGCACGGTCTGACGGTTCTGCGCGCGGTTCTCGACAAAATCCGCAAGATAGGTCATCACCTGCGCCAATTGCCCCGATTTCTCGCCGGCACGGACAGAGGCGCGGTAGAAGTCCGAAAAGACCTGCGGGTACCTTGCCAGTGCATCGCCGAGGTTCTTGCCTTCGAGCACTGCGGCGCGGACGGTCAGCAATAGTCCCGCCACTTTAGGCGACTGGCCCTCGGCAATGGTCGATAGCGCATCTTCGATCCGCAAACCCGATCCCAGCAAGGTGGCCATCTGGCGCGTCACCAACGTCAACACAGCAGCAGGCAAGCGCTGTCCGCGCGTTGCTTTCGGCGGAGCCTTTGTCTGGTCCTTGCCGGCGCTGTCCGTTGGCAGGGCTGCGCTGGCCGTCACATCCACCGGAAGCAGTTTCTTGCCGCGCAAGAGCTGCCGTGCCGCGATGGGCGTGCTGGCCTCGATCACGCCGGTATGGGTTTTGCCCGAAGGATCGACAGCTTTATAGCGGAAGGCAGCCATTGTTCAGGACCATTCCGTAGCGGATTGGCAGGGAAAAGGCCCGCGTCGATCCGGTCGATGTTGCAGGGTGGTTGCGAGGCGCATTTCAGCCTTCCCGTACAACGCGGGCAACGTCGTCCACCGTCGTCAATCCGGCACGGATCTGACGCAACCCGTCCGCCACCAGCCCCGGCCCGTCCGCGCGGGCGGCTTGTGTCAGTTCCGCCTCGGACGCGCCGCTGTGGATCAGCACCTCAAGTTCTCTCGTGATGGCGATCACCTCGTAGAGACCCGCGCGCCCGCGATAGCCTTGGTGGTTGCACGCAGTGCAACCCTGCGCCCTGAACACCGGTTCGCCGGGTGACAGGCCTTCGACCAGATCGGCATCGGCCTGCGTGGCGGTATCGGCATGGCGGCAATCGGTGCAAAGTCTGCGGATCAGGCGCTGTGCCACCACACCCAACAGCATCGGGGCCAACAAGAAACGCTCCACATCCATGTCAATCAATCGGGCAACGGCACCGATGGCGGTGTTGGTGTGCAGGGTCGTCAACACCAGATGGCCCGTCATGGCGGATTCGACCGCAACGCCCGCAGTTTCCCGGTCGCGGATTTCGCCCACCAGAATGACATCGGGATCTTGGCGCAGAATGGCCCGCAAGCCACGCGCAAAGGACAGATCCGTCTGGGCGTTCACTTGCATTTGTCCGACGCCGTCGATCGAATACTCGATGGGATCCTCGACCGTCATGATGTTGCGGGACTTGTCGTTCAAATGATCCAGCGCCGCATAGAGCGTAGTCGTCTTGCCCGAACCGGTTGGTCCGGTGACCAGCAACATACCGTCGGGGCGGGACAGGAGTTGGCGAAAGACGGCGTTGTCGCGCGCGCTCATCCCAAGCCGGTCCAGACCCAGACGGGTCGCGTTCCGGTCCAAGAGGCGCAGCACCACACGTTCCCCGTATTGCGAAGGTATGGTCGAGACGCGGACATCAACTTCGTGCCCACCCACCCGCAAGGAAACACGCCCGTCTTGCGGCAGACGTTTCTCAGCGATGTCCAGCCTTGCCATAACTTTGATCCGGCTGACCAACAGGGGTGCCAGGGCCCGTTTCGGTTCGACCATGGTTTGCAGGATACCGTCGATACGGAAGCGGACGACCAGTTTGCGTTCCTGCGTTTCGATATGGATGTCAGATGCGTTTTCCTTGATTGCTTCCAGCAACAAGGCGTTGATCAGCCTGATCACCGGCGCGTCTTCGGATTGGTCCAGCAGATCGTCTACGACGGCCGTATTGTCAGCAAGTGACGCAAGATCACCGTCTTCCCCTGCCGCATCGGAAGCGTCGGAGGCGTTGTCACGATAGACGGTTGCTAGGCGCGCTTCAAAGACCTCGGGCAGCACAAGGTCGAACTGCAGGCCGATACCTGCAATCCGCTGCACCTCGGCTAAGGTCGTCACCGTTGCACCCTGCCGCAGGATGCAGATACCGTTATCATCCAGAATTGCGCCATGCTGGCGTGCAAAACTGTAGGGCAGTCTGCTTGTCTTTCGCGTGACATAAAGCGGTTCAGCCATGATGTCCTACCTCTGCAAAGTCAGCGTTGCTGTCACGACACCCGGAGCAGGGCGCCGGGTCATCTCGATCGTTGTCACCCGTAGGCCATGGTTCTGCTCCAGACGATCTAGCCAGAAGACAACAGCCTCGAACGCGACCTCGTCGAGGATCACGAGGGCGCCATCGCCTTCGGGTTCAAGCCGACGGATCGTAAGCGAAAACGCGGCTGCAGTGTCCGTGACGATCACCGGCACCGGACGGGTATCGGTCGCGGCTGTTTGCGCCTGCGTGACCGGGGCCGCACGCAGCATCTCCACGGCGCGTTCATGCCGCTCGATCCGCGCCAGCAGCGCCGCCTCGCGGGCCTGAAGGGGTTGCCAGATCCCGGCATACAGAACCCAGACCGAGGCCAGAACCGCCATAGCCAGCAGCAGAACACGTTCGCGCGCGGTGCGTTCATCCAACCACCGGCGGGCCGAGGCGAGCATCATATCCCCCCTGGTTGTAAGATCATCTGCACTCGTGCATTCCCATCGCCTGTGGTGGCGGCTCCGGCCGAGACGCGCAGACCTGCTTCGACCAGATCCGCCTCAACCCTCTGCAATGCCACCAGATTAGGCGCGTCGAGTGTCATCGTCACCGCTTGGTCTCCGCGGTTGTAGCGCAGGTCTTGCAGCGACACGCTGCCTGCAGACGGCGCAATGACACCGAAAATTTCAGCGACAAGGGGCAAAAGCCCGGCGTCCGAGGTCGGCGCGCGGGCAGCCAACGCCCGTGCCAAGGCCGTTTCCAGATCGGCCCCAACGGGTTGTTCTAGAAGGTCGCGCAAATCCCCCTCACGTGCCGCAGCGATGCGGTTCAACGCGGTCACGTCCACGATCTGAACCGACAGGTGGCCAATTATCGCCACGCCCAGCATCGCAGCCAAGGGGATCAGATCCTTGGGAATTCCCTGTCCCTTCGCGCCATAGCGTCCTGTCAGAAGAGAAAAGCCCGCAAGGGACGGGTCGAAGGTCTCGGGAAATTGCGCCTTCGCCGACACGGGGAGTCCTTCGGGCAAGGATCCCCCGTAAAGGGTGATGGACGGTGTTCCCGCTGCTGACCAGAACGTAGGCAAGGCCATCCGGTCCGTCGCAAAGCCGGTGCCGTCAGCCTGCCGCACAAGAACACGCGATTGTCCTGCCCAGACGGACCAGCCCGATGGCGGTACCGGCAACGCCAGCACATCCGGCAACAGGCGCGTCAGTGCCTTTTGATGCGCCGCATGAGCCTGCATCGCGGTCTTGCCAACCACGGCGACCAGCCACGCTCCCGACGACATCTCAGGCCCCAGTGCAACATGGACATCTTCCAACGGCTGCGTAACGAATTCCTCAACCGCGAAAGCAACGGCGGCGCGACGCTGTGCGGCTTTCATTTTCGGCAACTGGACGCTGAGCAGAAGGGCATCCTCTGCGGGCAGCCATGTCGTCCCCTCATATAGGGGCGGCGCATCCGCACTCTGCGACACCACAGGGACCATGTCAGCTGACAGGTCACTGCGAGATCGGCGTAGAAAGAATGCCATGCCTTTGGATGCGAAGCTCATGATCCCCCGATCTAACCACATCAGAAAATTCTACTTTTTGAGTCACGTTTTGAAACCTAAATTAGTTTCACTCCGTGTATACCTGTGAACATGGCGGCACGGTGAAAGTGACAGGATGCATTTCTTGAACTTGAAAACTCTACCCACAGAGGAAAAGCCTGCACTCGAAGTGCGGAAGCGTCAGAGAGATAGCGGCGTAACCTTAATAGAAATGATGGTCGTCCTTGTCATCATCGGCATCGTGGCTGCTTTGGTAGTGCCCAATGTGATCGGCCGCCCGGACGAAGCCCGCGTGGCCGTTGTAGCCGCGGATTTACGGACGGTCGCGGCAAGTCTCGAGATGTATCGCCTTGATAACCGCGTCTATCCAAGCACGGCACAAGGATTGTCCGCCCTGACCGAAAGGCCGACGGTCTCTCCGGTCCCGACGAACTGGATGACCGGCGGCTATCTGCCGAACCTGCCGCAAGACCCGTGGGGAAACCCCTATATCTACGAGTCGCCAGCAGACTCAGGGCCTTACGTGCTTGTATCGCTGGGCGCGGACGGTGCGCCGGGGGGGAGCGGGGTAGACGCCGATATCCAGCATGGCCCCGGTGTCGCGAAGGCGTTAGGCAGCGGAGGAAACTGATGCTTACGCTTGCCCCGACATCTGCGAAACGCGCCGCTGATGCTGGAATTACCCTGATCGAGGTTTTGGTTGTTCTGGCGGTCATCGGCGTGGCAGCCGGGGCTACGATGCTCGGTGTCAACGCATCCGACCGCGGCAGCCGCGCAGAATCCGAGGCGCTGCGCCTTGCGCGGCACCTGACCTTGGCAGTTGATGAAGCGCTGATTTCAGGCCGCGATCACGCACTTGCCTGGGACCGAACAGGCTACCTCTTTCAATCCTACGAAAAACGCGACGGGTGGGGTCCGGCACAGTTGTCCGTCTTGGCGCAGCGTCATGATATGCGGGCGGGCATCACGCTGTCTAGACTCAATGAAGCCGAGGCCCCCATTCCGGTAGCGGCATCTGCCGTCGGTCCCGAAATCGTGATGATGATCGCCGGAAACAACATGTCTTGGGTTGTCGTGTTTGACGGATTTACCGCATTCGCAATGTCCGAAGCCAGCTTTCGTGCAGGAGAAAACTCGTGAGCCGGGTCGCGGATGCAGGTTTCACCTTGATCGAGACGCTGGTGGCTTTGGCTGTTCTGGCAACATCCGGCGTCGCCCTGTTGGGCGCGACCGAGGCCCATATAGCCCGCATCGGTGCCCTTGAAACACGAGCGGCAGCGCAATGGGTGGCTGAAAACTACATGGCCGAATTGAAACTGGGGCTGACCCCAGGCGACAGGCCGGATCCAATGCTTGGCATGGATTTTGTCGTCAGCGCACAACGCAGCGGCACGGAGGACACTAATTTGGAACGTATTGACCTTACCGTGACCTCTGCGGCGGATGGCATAAGCTATGCTGTTCTGACCGGTTTTGTCGATCTGGTGGGCAGCGCGGGGAGGCAGCCTTGAAACGCCGGGTGCCTGCTGTGATTTTCTGGTCGGTCGCGATTGCCACGGCAACAAGTCTTGGCTTTTCGGCGGGCCCTGTCTTCTGGCGGGTTACCGGCGATACGGGCCAATCGACGGTGGCATCCGCCACGGACAAGGCCGTGCAGGACATGTCCCGCCTTGACCTTGGACCGATCATCGATTTCGCACCTTTCGGATCGATCGTCACAGCCGAAGAAACGCCGTCCGTGGCCGGGGAAACCAGCCTTGGCCTGACCTTGTTGGGCGTGACGATCGGGAACCCGGTGTCGGCGTCCCGCGCCATTATCCGAGGTGCCGACAGGGAGATCCAAAGCTATGGCATCGGCGCGAACGTGACCGCCACGGCCCAGCTTGCCGAAGTCAACAAAGGGTTTGTCGTCCTCAAGGTCGAGAACCGGCTTGAGACATTGTCTTTTGCGTCACGCGAAGCGGCGGCCACGGCCCCGCGCAGTGGGCCCGATTTGCGCAACATGATCCCGCGCAGCACGAACGCGGCCCCCGCTCCCGCAACATCGAATGCGCCGGATGCGGTGATCGCACGCTACCGCGCCGCCATCCACCAGGACGCTCAGGGCGTCATGAACCGGCTGGGACTGGAGCAAAGCGAGCGGGGCTATCGCATTTCGACCAATGCCTCGTCCGGTGTAAGGCAGGCTGGGTTCCGCCCGGGCGATGTCGTCACGGTGGTAAATGGCCAACAGGTCGGCGACATCGATACGGATCGACGGTTCTTCGATGAAGTCGCCGCGTCCGGCCGTGCGCGCGTCGAACTGGAGCGCGACGGCCAAACCATCGTCATGACCTTTCCCTTGCAATGAACAGGCCAACAATGAATGTCCTCCGCGTAGCTTTGGCCTGTCTCCTGCTTCTTCCGGCAATCGCGCCGGCACAAGATGCAGGGTCGCAGCCCGCGACCTTCGTGATCAACCTGCGCGATGCAGATATCCAGACCCTGTCCGAACAGGTCTCGGAGATTACAGGCCGGTCCTTGATCCTTGATCCTAATGTGGCGGGCGTTGTCACTGTCATATCGACGCAACCTCTGGACTCCGAGGGCGTGTGGGAACTGTACCAGTCGGTTCTAAGCGTCCAGGGCTACGCCGCTTTGCCATCGGGCAATCTGTGGCGGGTCGTGCCGCGCACGGCAATCCGAGAAGGCGGCGGCGTCATGAACGAAGCCGTCGAGGCAGGCAAGCTGGACGTGATCACAAGGCTGGTCCAGTTACAGAACTTTCCTGCCGCCACGGCCGTTGGGGCTTTGCGGCCCTTGGTTGCAGCATCGGGCTACATCGAGGCGGTGGCCAACACCAACACCCTCGTGATCACGGACACCAGCGAGAATGTCCGCCGCATCGAGGCCATCGCCCGCGCCTTGGACACGGATAACGAACAGGAGGTGTTCACGATCAAGCTCAGGAATGCGGATGCGACCGAAGTCGGCGCAGCCGTACAAAGCATTTTGGGCTCTGGCGTGGACGGCGCGACAGGATCCAGCCAGATGGAACGCGTCACCGTCGATGCGCGGTCCAACCTTTTGATCCTGAATGGGACCCCCGAAACATTCGCTATGGTTCAGCGCATCGTCGCGGATCTGGATGTGCCGGGGCGGCCGGTCGCCTCGCTGGTACCGGTGACGCGGCTTTACAGTTTGCGATTTGCCGATGCGACGTCACTGGCAGAAGTATTGAACGGGTTGATCGGGTCCGGCGCGACGCTGTCCAATCCGGTCGCGCAATCCATGGAAGTCAGAGACCCCGAAACGGGCGCGGTCGTGGACGGTGCGGATGTCCGTATGGTAGCCCCGCCGGTCGGATCCTTCGCCCAGGAAGACATCACCATCCAGCCAGTCATCGAAAGCAACGCGATCGTGGTGCGGGCACGTCTGGAGGTTCAGGCCGATCTTTCGGCGCTGATCCAGCAGTTGGACCAGCGCCGCCCGCAAGTCTTGATCGAAGCGGCGATCGTCGAAGTCTCCGGCGATATCGCCGAGGCTTTGGGCGTGCAACTGGGCTTGGGAGCTGCTGCCCCACCGGGCGGGTTCGCGGCCACCTCTTTCTCGGACGGTGGACTGACGTTGCGCAACGTGCTGTCGCTGCTTGGTGCCCCTGCGGCCGTTGGCATTGCGCAAACCGGGGTGTCCATCGGCCTGTCGCGTCAGGACGAATTCGGAGTGCTTTTGCAGGCGCTCGGGCAATCGACACGCGCCAACCTGTTGTCGACACCCAGTATCACGACATTGGACAATCAGCCCGCCGAGATCATCGTGGGCCAGAACGTCCCGTTCCGGACGGGATCGTTTACCACGCAAGGCGGCACGCAAAGCACGATCGAGAGACGTGATGTCGGGATAACGATGCGCGTCGTGCCCCGCGTCAATCAAGGCGACGTGGTGCAACTAGATATCACGCAAGAGGTGTCCTCGCTGACCAATTCCACGGTGGCCGGTGCGGCTGATCTTGTCACGAACCGGCGCAGTATCAAAACGACCGTTCTGGCAGATAATGGTGGGACCATCGTCCTGGGCGGCTTGATAACCGACAATCGCCAGACGCGCCGGTCCGAAGTGCCGGGGCTTGGGCAAATTCCGGTTCTAGGCGGACTATTCCGGTCGAACGCCGAATCCGCAACGAAACAGACCCTGTTTGTGTTTCTGCGCCCCACCATTCTGCGGACTCGCGCGGACATATCATCGGTATCGGATAATCGTTTTCAACGGCTCAAGGCGATCGAGGCCACACCCGGCAACCGTGGCAGCTTGCTGGCCGAACCCAAACCGGTCCGCCGTTTGCCAGTCGAAATAGATGGATTATACTGATGCTGCGTCATTTTCCTGCCTTCCTGATCACCTGTGCGGCTGTGTCTTTCGGTCAGATTGCAGATGCGCACGAGTTCTGGATAGAGCCTGTGACGACCCGTGTCGCGGTGGGCGAGCCTTTGGAGGCCCGCACCTATATCGGCAATGCGTTCGAGGGTGAGGAACTAGCCAATTATCCGTCGATGCAGGTCATGTTCGACATCACGCTCGGCGACCAGACACGCGCCTTGGGCGGCGCGGCGGAACAGATGCCGGCCGTATCGACGCCCGCCTTGGGCGAAGGTTTGCACGTCTTGCGCTATCAATCGCGCGATTTCCAACTGACCTATGAGACATACGCGGATTTTCTCGCCTTTCTGAAGGAAGCCGACCGCATGGATCTGGCAGAGGCGCAGGGGCCGGGTAGCGCGCCGCAAGACGGCATCCGGGAAGTGTATTTTCGCTACGCCAAATCCCTGATCGCGGTAGGGGACGGTGCTGGGTCGGACAGATGGATGGGCATGCCGTGGGAACTGGTCGCGTTGACCAACCCCTATACGGCGGCGCGAAGGGCCGCGATGGAGTTCGAACTCCGGTTCAATGCGGAACTTCAAGCCGATGCGGCCGTACATGTTTTCGTCCGGGCAGGCGACGGCACGATCAGCCAGCTTCGCCTGAGAAGCGACAGCCGCGGGATCGTCACCGTCCCGTCCGACATTGACGGCACCTATATGGTGAATGCGATCAAGGTCATGCCTGCAAGCAAACGCATGAAATACCTCCTTGGGGCGACGTGGCAATCTCTTTGGGCGTCGGCGACATATGTCATTGAATAATTTAACGTTACTGGTGCTGGCCTGCGCAATGTCGCTGGGCGGAGCCATATTTTTTCTGCGCCAGCCCGATGCGGCGATCTCGGCTCCCGCGCAAGACCTGCCCAGCGCGCAGTCTGCCATTCCCGAGGTTCTGGAGCGGGTCTATTCCGCGTTCGCGCTTGAGAATGAGGTAGCCATATACGACGCGCTGGCCAGCGCAGTCGCTGGAGAATTGATCGACACGCTATATCTTCAGCGCCGGGTCGCGCAGGTTGCGGATCACGCTGAAGCCGGTGACGCCACAATCCTCGGGGTCGAGGTTTTCGAAGTGACTGCGCTCAGCGGTGTGAATAGCTTTTCCGTGGCATGGCGTGTGATCGGCAGGGTCAGCCATATCAGCCATGTACACGAAAGGATCAACGTCTATGCGGCGGATCTGACCATGGCCGTGAGCGACGGTGCATGGAAACTGACCGATTTCACATTGAGGGAGAATATAAGAGCCGATTCCCCGATGTTCGTGGGTGGCGAATGATCACGCTGCGCGACGTGTCCTTCCGGTTCGCGGCGGGCGGGTTCCACCTGCAGATAGCCGCGCTGGATATTGACGCGAAAAGCCATGTTGCAATTGCAGGCCCCTCGGGGTCCGGCAAAACGACGATCCTCAATCTCGTCGCAGGCATCTTGGTGCCGTCAAGCGGAGAGGTCATCGTCAAGGATTGCGCAGTCTCGGCGCTGTCGGACCAGCAGAGGCGGGCGTTTCGCCTGCGCAACATCGGGTTCGTGTTCCAGAGTTTCGATCTGATCAATTATCTATCGGTCAAGAACAACATCCTCGTTGCAGCACGAATCGATGCGAAGCTTTCGGTGACCGATGCTTTGCGGTCGCGTGCGCAGGATTTGGCGGTGCGGATGGGGATCGGCGATAAGCTTGACGCCTACCCAAGCATGTTGAGCCAGGGGGAACAACAGCGGGTGGCCATTGCGCGGGCGCTGTTGCTGCAACCGCAGATCATTCTGGCCGACGAGGCGACGGGCAATCTTGACCCGGACAACAAGCAGGCGGTCATGGACCTTTTGATCGCCGAGGCGCATATGGCCGGTGCCACGCTCGTGGCTGTCACCCATGATTACGAATTGCTGGAACGGTTCGACCGCGTTGTGGATTTCCGCGATCTTCTGGTCGCCAGATGCTGAACGCGTTCTTTCTGGCCTTTGCATATCTGCGGTATCACAGGATCACGACAGCGTCGCTCGTCCTTGCCATTTCCCTGATCATTGCCGCCCCCGCGGCGACACGACTTGTGCTGAGCGAGGCGGAAAAGTCCTTGGGTGCAAGGGCAGCGTCCACCCCGCTTGTGATAGGCGCAAGGGGCTCTTCACTGGATCTGGCACTTTCCGCATTGTATTTTCAGGGCACAGTGGCCACGCCGGTGACACAAGCCGCGGTTGATGAGGTCTGGGACAGCGGGCTGGGTATCGCTATTCCCGTCCATACCGGCTTTGCCGCATCGTCGCGTCCGGTGGTCGGCACAACACTGGACTATTTCGATTTCCGGTCTCTGCGCCCGGTGCAAGGCCGTCTGTTCGCCCAAATAGGGGAAGCAGTTGTCGGAAGCGAGGTTGCCGCGGGCCTGAACCTTTCGGTTGGAGACAGCTTGGTCACGGATACCAGCAATCTGTTCGATCTGGCAGGCGCCTATCCTTTGGAAATGACCGTGTCAGGCATATTGGAACCCGGTGACACGCCTGATGACGGTGCGATTTTCGTCGACATGAAAACGGTCTGGATCATCGCGGGCATAGGTCACGGGCATGAAGATTCGGGCAAATCAGCCTTGGCCGCAGGGATTGCCGATCCGGCACAGCGTATCTACCAGAGCATCACCCCCGAAAATGTCGACAGCTTTCATTTTCATCAGAACAGCGCATCGCTGCCTGTCAGCGCCGTGCTGGTTTCACCTTATGACGCCCGTTCCTCAACCATTTTGCAAGGCCGGTACCTTGAGGCGGATAATCCGTTACATGCGGTAGATCCGGCAACCTTGATTGATCGCCTGCTGTCCACACTATTTCGTATCGGCAGGCTGCTTGATCTTGCGATCATTGTGGTTGGCAGTGCGGCGGTCGTGGCCATAGCTTTGGCGGTGGGATTGGCCACGCAATTGCGCCGGCAGGAGATGCTGACATTCTTCCGGCTGGGCGCGCATCGCGGTGCCATCGTACAGACCGTTATGGCGCAATTCGCCTTGATATTCCTCGCGGGTGCCGGTTTGGCTGCAACTTTTCTCGTCTTGATCTCGTGGCTTCTGAAAGGTGTGCCCTTCGCGGCAATCGCCATGACCGGATGAGAGGAAAATATGATATGCTGAAAACGGGTGTCATGTGTCTATCGATCCTTGTCGGGTGGATCGGTCAAGCTTCGGCAGAACCTCTCAGGATCCATGCCTCACACGGTGTGATCGCCGATTTCGCCCGTCAGATCGGTGCAGAGCACGTGGCCGTGACCATGCCCGTCTTGGTCGGAACAGACCCCGCGCAATGGGTGCCCGGCATTGCCGATATCACGGCCATGCAAGAGGCCGATCTGATCCTGTTGAACGGCTTGGATTATGAAACTTGGGTGGATCGCGTCAGCCTGCCACGCGCCAGAACGGTTGAAACGATCCGTGACGTCGACATTGATCTGATCCGGCTTTCGGGGGTCGCACACAGCCACGGCGACGGTCCTGCCCATGCCCATGAAGGCGTCGCGGCACAGGTCTGGATGGATTTCGGCGCAGCCGCCAAACAGGCCGAGGCGGTCGCGATGGCCATGACCAGGTTATTGCCTGAGGAGGCGGACACGATAGCGGGCAATCTTGCGGAGCTGAAATCCGAACTTGAGGCGCTTGACGACCAGGCAAGGTTTCTTGGCGAGGCGCTGGAAGGGCGAACTCTGCTCGTGGCGCAACCCGGATTGGAGTATTTCGCACGCGCCTATGGTCTGGACCTGATCGAGGCGACGTTCGATCCGCTGATCCCGCCCACGCCGGAGCAATGGGCGGCGATAGACGCGATCATTGCCAGAACGGATGCGCGGGTGATCCTGTGGCAATCCGCGCCCCCCGAGGCGACCAGATCAGCGCTTGAGGCACGCGGCGTAATCACGGCCGCGTTTGACACCGGCGCCAGTCCGGCCGTCGACACCTTTTTTACAGATCTGATGCGTCAGAACATGAACGATTTGCAAACTGCCTTGAGCCAGTAACCCAAGAGGAAATAACGATGAAGAACGGCATTCGCATATTGTTTCTTGGGGCGTCGGCACTGGTGCTTTGCGCGCAGACCTCTGATGCGCATTACGGGATGATCATTCCCTCGGATACGATGGTTGAACAGCAGGACAATCGCACGATAAGCCTGACTGTCGGCTTCGCGCATCCGTTCGAGCAAGAAGGGATGGAGCTGGCTCAGCCGAATGTTTTCCGCCTCTTCAGCCCCTCTGCCGAAGTTGATCTTCTGTCCGAATTGACTGCGGCAGACGTGATGGGCGCATCGGGATACACCATGTCCCTGCCGATCAAGGAACCGGGCCTGCATGTCTTCTACATTGAACCCAAACCCTATTGGGAGCCTGCCGAGGATACCTTCATCATCCATCATACAAAAACCTATGTCGCGGCCTTTGGACAGGAAGATGGCTGGGATAAACCGCATGGTCTGATCACGGAAATCCGCCCTTTGTCCAAGCCTTACGGTCTTTGGGCGGGAAATCTGTTTCAGGGACAGGTCCTGCGGGATGGTCAACCCGTTCCCAATGCCGAAGTCGAAGTCGAGTATTTCAATCAGGGCGGCAGCATAGTCGCCCCTTCGAAATACATGATAACCCAGACCATCATTGCGGATGACGATGGTATTTTCAGCTATGCCACGCCCGCATCGGGATGGTGGGGCTTTGCCGCACTGACGACAGCCGACTACACACTGCCGCAAGACGGAGTCGAAAAGACGGTTGAACTTGGCGCAGTAATCTGGGTGCATTTCGAGGATTGGAAGTGAAGGCCGCGCGGCATTTTCCGGCAAACCAGGGTCAACGGCAGGAGGCACTTCGACTGTCGATCCTTGGCGTTGTCATTGCCCTTGCTGTTGGCTGTCCCCGGTCAGCGGATGCACATCAACTCTCTGTCTTCGCCAAAGCGCAGGATGATGCCGTCATGATCACGGCGAACTTCGCGAATGGCAGCGAGGTTAAATCAGGGATACTCCGCGTCTTCGGTGCGGATGACACTCTTATCCTGCAGCAGGACATCGAGGGGATATGGCCGGTCGTCTTTTCCGTGGGTCCACATCGCGATGGCCTGCGGATCGAGGTGGATGCCGGTAACGGGCACAACAGTTACTGGATCCTGACCCCTGTCGATCTGTCTCAGGGAAAGACCGACTAGAACATGCAGAGTAACAAAGAACAGGGCGGGGATGATAGCATCCCCGCCCTGTTTATGTTCCGGTGCGTATACTCCGGTCGAGCTTCGGGATCAGAAATCCACCGGATCGGCCGTGAAGTTGGGTCCGTTAACGCCCATGAACGAGATCACGACATCATCCACGTTCGCGGGATCCCCGTTGCGATCTGCATTGAAGATCGCAGCGAAAGCGGCACCAAATTGGGCGGCCACCGTCCCCAAATCGCCGCCCGCGGCGCTATCGCTACCGTCACAGGCCGATAAAGCGAATAACGATATGCACAGTGCTGGGACTAATCTGAGCTTCCTTTGCATGTTCCATTACCCCGCGTTGTTCGGCGATCCGGGGATCGGCGTGTTAAGGTAGGGAAACGCATTGAGCAATTCCGAAGCGTTCAGCGGCGCACCATCAGTAAATGGCGCTGTCCCGACAGGGGCATCCTCGGGGCTACAAAGCCCAAGGTTCACGAAATCGCTGGGCTCGCCCTGAACGGCACCCGGAACACCAAGTTCCGCACCAAGAGGCACCGGATGGCAAAGCGCACCCATCACGACCCGCAAAGCGATATCCACCGTGTCATCGCCCGGACGACGCCCGTTCGGAAAACCGGCCAGATCTTCCGCAACCAGACCGAATGTGTTCTGCATCGCCCGTGGGGTCACTGGAAAGTTGGTGTTCAACCGCATCATCTCTGACCCGGTGACGGTCGGCAGTTGGTTCACACCCGGAAATCCGGTCAGGAACGCCGTAACAAGATCGTTCCGCGGGAAATTGGACGGCGCGATATTGTCCGTTGCTCCCACCGCATCGCGGAAGAGAATGTCCAGAAGCGCGGGCAAGGTCGGATTGGTGACATAGGTCGCCAAGGCCGAATCCTGCGTCGGTTCTGCCGCATTGAAGAGGTTCTTGTCACTCAGACCGATGACCACTTCGTTGACCAGCGGGTTGGAAAGGCGTGACACCTGCACGAAGGCACCGCCCTGACGCGTCGTCCCATTGTAGCTGGGCGACGGATCACGCAGTTGCGCCTGTGGAAGGCTTGCCGTTGTCCAGCCGCCGATCACACCGAACCCCGGAGCAGAGGATGCGACCGTCCGGTCGATCAGGCAATCGATCGGCACTTCCATCGCGATCGAGGTGACATTGGCCTTGCCGACCAGATCGTCGTTGGCCCGGTCCTGAGTGATGCCGCCTGGAAATGGCTCTCCCACGTTATATTGTGGCCAAGTCGTACTTGATGCGCCCTGTAGGGGTACGAGGTTCACAAGATCGAAGATCTCGCCCAGATTGACAGCAAATGCCTCGGCGCGCTGACCGACAAATACACGTGCGGGCATCGAGCAACCGGGCAATACGGTGGAATAGATATGCTGGTTCGCATAAGCTTCGTACTCAGGGATCGTTTTGTTTCCGATGTTGTCGATCGGCTTCACGAACGGTGATCCCGCTGCGCTTCCGCTGGGCTGCAGCGCCGTACGCGTACCGGATCGCCTGTCACCTGTAATCATTGTCACCGAATAATTCTCGGCTTCATTGATGTTTCCGTCGCCCAACCCAGCAATCTGTCCGGCCTGCCGCAGAGGAATACCGACATCGACTCCGCCGACGTTTAACGCGATCCCTGTCCCTCCTCCGGCAAGCGCAGAGTCGAAGTTGAACTGGAAAGTAATGTCCTCTCTTGCATCGCCGGTATTGTCGATGTGGATCTCATAGATCGCATCGTTGTCGAGGGTGAAGTAGTTGGGACCGCCATAGGCCGCTTGCAGCGGAATATAATTGGCAATCAAGGTCACATAGTTTTCACGCCCCGGTTCATAGCTACGGAACATGTAGAAGTCTGTTGCGTCGACCCGCGGCATACCAGCGGTACCAGGAGCTTCCCGGTGACTGGATGCAAAAGTCGTCGGTGCTGACAGGATAAATGACCCCGCAATCACCGTGCTTAGCAAAAAATAGGATTTGATCTGCATTACTTCCTCCGCATAGACAGTGGTTCACTGCCCAGTTGATCTGATGCAAGATGGCATCAGCTTTGTGGTCAGGTGGACAGAACACGATGCTTCAAAGCGCAAGTGGTAGTCCTCTGACCAAGAAGGCACGTCAGACCATTGGCGTAAGTTTCAAAAGATCTGGAAGTTCGTTGAAGAAAGTTAGGCGGCGGTCAGTTTGATATTGGGATCTTCCTTGTCTTCGGCTTTGTCCGGTCCTGTGATGATCACAGTGACGCTTGCTTTGACGGCAATCCTTGTTGCTATCTCGCTGATAGATTTGCGTCAGTACCGGATCCCGGATGTGCTCAGTTTGCCCTTGATTGGGGCAGGGATCGCAGTCGCCTACCTGCAGCCCAACGTTGCAATCGCCCCTCACCTTGTCGGCGCAGTTGCTGGTTTCTTGGTGCTGGCAGTCATTGGCGAGATTTATTTTCGTCGAAATGGAACGGAGGGCCTTGGACTGGGTGACGCCAAGTTGTTCTCTGCTGCGGGCGCTTGGCTTGATTGGACTTCCCTACCGCTGGTCTTGCTTTTGGCAGCGGGGGGAGGTCTGCTCTATGTTGTTATCTCCGGGAGCCTCAAAAAGAGGTCTGGCATCGCCTTTGGCCCCTGGCTTGCACTCGCATTCTGGCTAGTCTGGATACATAGCGCCATACGTGTGATGTGAGATTCGCGCGCTAAATCACGAATGGCTGCGATCCGTCGCTATCGCGGGCGACGACAGGTTCAACGTGTTCGGCCCACACCTGACCTTTGTGTCAACACAATTAGTGTTCGCTTCTTGTCCACCTACTTATTTTTCACCGCAAGCCAAGCAAATTCAGAGCCTTATGCAGGCAGCCGTGTTTTTTGAGGAGTTGAAGCCTATCAAGTCCAACGCGCTAAAGTTGAGCACCCCGTTAGTGCGGTGAAAGCCGGGCCAAGCTGTCCGCAATGTCCGCCGCAATAGCCAGTGCGTCTACTCCATCGCGGTCCGCCGAAACACGCAGACCCAAGATGTCAGACTGATACCTGCGCGCGAGGACATCCGGATCATGCGCGCGACCGATATCACCGGTTTCCTGCGCTTGCCTAAACAGTTCTGCAAATCGGCTTTCCATCTTCAAAAGTTGCGCATTCGCTTCATGTGCCAACGGGTTGTTCTGAGCCTTAAGTTCCAGAAGTGTCTTGGACAACATGCACGCCTTAGCGGGTGCGTTGTCGTTGGTGATAACCAATTGTGGGAAGTGCTGCAGCGCTTTGAAGGGGCCAGCTATCTCGGCCAGTTGGCTGAGGCGCTGAAGACCATCGGAGGCATATTTCTCCATGGCCAGCTTGTATAAAGCATCCTTTGAGCCGAAGGCCGCATAGAAACTGCCGGGTTTCATCTGCAGAACCGCCTCCAGATCCTTCAAAGACGTGCCGGCCCAGCCCTTTTTCCAGAAAAGGTCGCGCGCGCGGTCGATCATTTCACTGCGGTCGTAGTTTGGCTTGCGCGGCATCGGGCCACCATATCTTGAGCGTTTGCTCAAATATATACTTGAGCGATCACTCAATAAAGCCTAAAACAACATTCATACCAACTTCAAGAAAGACACGCTCAATGATGAATTTCCCGTCGCACGATCTGGACACCGCACCAGAGGCTTCAAAGCCACTCCTGGAGGCATCGCAAAAAGCATTTGGACGCCTGCCAGGTTTGCATAGGGTTCTGGCTGAAAGCCCACAAGCTTATGAAGGCTATCAGCTGCTGCATAAACTCTTTACCGAAACTGATTTCGACGCGGATGAGCTGACGGTTGTCTGGCAGGCAATCAATGTCGAGCATTCATGCCACTACTGTGTTCCGGCCCACACAGGCATCGCGAAGATGATGAAGGTCTCTGACGAACTGACCGAGGCTTTGCGCAACGAAGCTCCGCTGCCAACCGCCAAACTGGAGGCCCTGCGCACCTTCACGGTGCAGATGGTGCGCGAACGTGGCAATGTCTCAAAGGCGCAGATGCAGGCCTTCTTCGATGCGGGCTATAGCCATCGTGCCGTTCTGGATGTCGTGCTTGGACTGGC
>Ga0098074_1000629_pt1 | contig 22142 bp, 23 predicted proteins | sample 32_taG_FD_75064 | JGI IMG/M metagenome (GOLD analysis project Ga0098074, IMG submission 75064) | Marine viral communities from the Gulf of Mexico - 32_GoM_OMZ_CsCl metaG | ecosystem: Environmental > Aquatic > Marine > Oceanic | place: Atlantic Ocean: Gulf of Mexico | collected 2015-07-12
CCATGCCCCAGTCGTGACTCACCACCGACAGGCCGCCCTCGGTGACGATCAGAATGACGGGCACGTCGGTGCCGGTCGTGCGGATCAGGCGGGACAGGTCGCGGGCACCCGCGAGGTCCTGCCGACCGTCGACCAGCAAGAGGTCGGACTCCGGCGCCTCGAGCAGTGCGCTTCCCTCGGCAGGCAGAATCTTCACCTGGTGGCCGAGCAGCGACAGCCCGGGAAGCACCTCGGCTGACGGCTGCAGCGCGCTGGTGAGTAACAGAAGTGTGCTCATGGCGGTCTCCTCCCGTGACGGGCGAGCCGCTGCACGACGTCGGGCAACGGATTCGTTAACTTGGGTGAAGGATAGGGAAACGTGACCGACATAGTCAGCCATTCGGACCAAAGTGAGACCCAGGTCATCTCGATTCGTTACTGGGCCTCGGCCCGCTCGGCGGCCGGGACCGATCACGACGAGCTCGCGGTCGACGCCCCGATCACGCTCACCGAGGTGCTCCGCCGCCTCGTCGCTCAGCACCCGGAGCGCCGCTTGCTCCCCGTGCTCGAGGCCTGCTCCGTCCTCCTCGGCGACCAACCCGTCGCTACCGAGGACCCGGACGACGTCCTCGTCGCCCCCGGCTCGACCCTGGAGTTCCTCCCACCCTTCGCCGGCGGCTAAATGGACCCACGGAGGTCGAGTAGGCGAGGAACGAGCCGTATCGAGACCCGACCCCCACGGAGGTCGAGTAGGCGAGGAACGAGCCGTATCGAGACCCCGAACGCCGGAGGTCGAGCCAGAGGCGCGCCAGCGCTGAGCCTCGAAACCCCTCAACCCGGAATGCCACCCTCACCCCCACGGTTCACCCACCATGAGCACCGGAGCCTGGGTCGCGATCGCCGCCGTGGCGCTCGCCCTGGCCTTCGGCAGCTACCGACTCCTCACTGACGGACGATTCCGCCGACGCCAGCACCAGAAGAGCACTGAAGTGAGCGTCCTGGCGGACACCCCGTGGGCCGACCAACTCGGCGAGCGCGCCACGCTCCTCCAGTTCTCCTCGGCCTTCTGCGCACCCTGCCGAGCCACCCGCCTGGTGCTCGACGACGTGAGCGCGACCACGCCAGGCGTCGCTCACGTCGAGGTCGATGCCGAGCAGCACTTGGACGTCGTCCGCCGCCTCCACGTCCTCAAGACGCCGACCACGCTCATCCTGGACGCCTCCGGAGCCGAGGTCGGACGCGCAAGGGGCGCGGCCCGCAAGCAGCAGGTGCTGGCCGCTCTCGCTGCCTTACCCGACTGAGTCCTGACTGAGTCAGGGGTAGAGGTAGTCGACCGACTCCTCGACGCCCGACTCGAGCCGACGGATGTCGGTGTGCACCATGTGCTCGATGACCTGCTCGAACGAGACCGACGGCTGCCAGTCGAGCTGCTCGCGGGCCTTCGTCGGGTCGCCGTACAGGTCGACGACGTCGGCCGGGCGCATGAGCGCGGGGTCCTGTCGCACGTAGCGATCCGGGTCGTCGAGCCCGGCGGCAGCGAAGGCAAGCTCGAGCAGCTCGCGCAGCGAGTGGGAGACCCCGGTGGCGATGATGAAGTCGTGTGGCTCGTCGAGCCCCATCATCAGCTCCATCGAGCGCGCGTAGTCGCCGGCGAACCCCCAGTCGCGTCGCACGTCGAGGTTGCCGAGCGACACCTCGCTGCGCCGTCCCAGCGCGATCTCCGCCACGGCTCGAGAGATCTTGCGGGTCACGAACTGCGGGCCGCGCAGCGGGCTCTCGTGGTTGTAGAGCGTGCCGGTGGTGGTGAACAGGCCGTACGACTCGCGGTAGTTGACGATCAGGTGGTGGGCGAAGCTCTTGCTCGCGGCGTACGGGCTGCGGGGGTGGTGCGGCGTGAGCTCGGTCTGCGGCTGCTGGTCGGCCAGGCCGAACATCTCCGAGCTCGAGGGCTGGAAGAGCCGCGGCGTGGTGCCGTGGAAGTCGCGGTAGCGGATCAGCACCTCGAGCAGACGCAGCACCGACATCGCGTTGGTCTCCGCGACCTCCTCGGCGTGCTCCCAGCTGCGTCCGACCGACGTGAAGCCTGCGAGGTTGTAGACGGCGTCGGGCCGCAGGTCGTGCAGCAGCCGCTCGAGACCGCGTCCGTCGCGCTGGTCGAGGCCTACCACCTCGACCCCGTCCAGGTAGGCCCGCACCGCGGGCGAGGCCAGGGCGCCTGGTCGGACGGTGCCGACAACCCTGACGCCAGCGGAGGTGAGGAGTCGGGCCAGATAGATGCCGTCCTGACCACCGGCACCGGTGATCAGCGCGGTGCGCGAGTTGGTCATGGTGGGAGGAGCCTAGCGACAGCGCTGACATCTCAACATTCGGATGGCGCATCCGAATGTTGAGACGCGCACATGGATGTCGACGCCCCGCCCCTACTGTGGACGACATGTCGACGACCTGGCTGACGAAGCGACGCGCGGTGGACCACTGCCGCACGCGCTCCTCGCTCTGTCGCTGAGCGCGCCCGACGGCGTCCGCCGTCTCCGCTCACCCACCGACCAGGAGTAGTTCGACATGTCCACCTCTGCGGGAATCGACCCGCGCGGCCCCCAGTTCACCGCCGCCGTCACAGCCGCCGTGCTCGTGGCAGCACTCGTGTTGCTGCCGAGTGCAGCCGGCGTCGCGATCCTGGCGGTGCAAGCCGCCTTCTTCGCCCTGGGGGCGGCGCGCGGCGTTCAGCACACTCCGGTCGCCTGGCTCTTCCGCACCGTGATCCGGCCGCGGCTGGCAGCTCCCGACCACCTCGAAGACCCGGCGCCGCCGCGGTTCGCCCAGACCGTCGGCCTCGGCTTCGTGCTGGTCGGCCTGATCGGATTCGCCACCGGCCTCGACGCCCTCGGCTTCGCAGCCGTCGGACTGGCGCTGGTCGCCGCCCTGCTCAACGCGGTCTTCGCCTTCTGTCTCGGCTGCGAGGCCTACCTCCTCCTCAAGCGAGCCACAGCCCGCCCTGCGTACGTCGAGTAGCCGCGAGGAACGAGCGGCGTATCGAGACGCCGCAACCGAACCAACATCCGCAACCCAGAACTTCACCACCACCCAACCGAAAGGCATCACCATGACCCGCGAAGACTCCCTGGTCACCACCCAGTGGGTGGAGGACAACCTCGGCGCCGACGGCGTCGTCCTGATCGAGGTCGACGAAGACACCACGGCCTACGACAAGGGCCACATCAAGGGCGCCATCAAGCTCGACTGGACCAAGGACCTGCAGGACCAGGTGCGCCGCGACTTCGTCAGCAAGTCGCAGTTCGAGGCGCTCCTCTCCGAGCGCGGCGTCAGCAACGACGACACCGTCGTGCTCTACGGCGGCAACAACAACTGGTTCGCCGCCTACGCCTACTGGTACTTCAAGCTCTACGGCCACCAGAGCGTCAAGCTCATGGACGGCGGCCGCAAGAAGTGGGAGCTCGACTCCCGCGAGCTCACCGACGAGCTGCCCGAGCGCGCTGCCACCAGCTACACCGCCCAGGAGCAGGACCGCTCGATCCGCGCCTTCCGCGACGACGCCGTCGCCGCCATCGGCGTCCAGAACCTGATCGACGTGCGCAGTCCCGACGAGTACGCCGGCCGCCTGCTCGCCCCGGCCCACCTCCCGCAGGAGCAGTCGCAGCGAGCCGGCCACGTGCCGACCTCGCTGAACGTGCCGTGGAGCAAGAACTGCAACGACGACGGCACCTTCAAGTCCGACGACGACCTCAAGGCCCTCTACGCCGAGGTCGGCATCGACGACTCGAAGGACACCATCGCCCTGTGCCGGATCGGCGAGCGCTCCTCGCTCACCTGGTTCGTGCTCAAGGAGCTGCTCGGCCACGCCAACGTGAAGAACTACGACGGCTCCTGGACCGAGTACGGCTCCCTCGTCGGCGTCCCGATCGCCCTCGGCGACGAGCCCGGGGAGGCCTGAGATGTGCGGAGCAACTGAGGGCGGCCTCTCCCTCGACGGGGTCAACGTCGCTAAGGAGGCAGTGATCCAGGGCCAGGTGACCCGCGCCGGCGAGCCCGTCGGCAACGCCTACGTGCGCCTCCTCGATAGCACTGGCGAGTTCACCGCCGAAGTGCCCACCTCGGCCACCGGCCACTTCCGGTTCTTCGCCGGCGAGGGCCAGTGGACCCTGCGCACCCTGGCCCCGAACGCCGACCCGGTCGACAAGATCGTCAACGCGGCCGTCGGCAGCGTCGCCGAGGTCATCGTCGCCATCTGACCTCTGTGCTGGTTGAGGTGCGAAGCGCGCCAGCGCTGAGCCTCGAAACCCGGCAACCAACCACACATCACCGAACGCCCCGGACGTCACACAACGCCGGGGCGTTCGCCTTGCCGGGCCAGTCACTTGACCGGCATCAGGGGTTTGGTCACGACGCTCGGCCCGCACGGATATCGTTCCCGTCGTGAACCCGCGCGCCGATGCTCCCGAGTGGCGCAAGTACGCCTCGGACGTCGCTCTCGTGCTGCTCGCCATCGTCGTGACGATCACCGTGTTCTTCGTGATCCAGCGCGACCCCGAGCCCGAGCGAGCCAACGCCGACGCCACCCCCAGCGCGACGACGTCGAACGCCGATCGGGCCCGCGAGCTGGTCGACGGCATCGAGTCGATCCTGGTGATCGGCGACGGCACCGCCCGCATCGGTGGCGAGGCCAAGCCGTGGCCCGAGCAGTTCGCCGAGGAGCACGACTGGCGCATCACCAACCTGGCGCGCGTGGGCACGGGCTACGGAGTCGGCCTCTACGGCGAGGACTGCGCGGCCGGCCCGGATGCGTGCCCGAGCTTCCTCGGCTCCATCGTTCCGGCGCTCCTCGAGGACGACCAGCCGGAACTGATCATCGTCACCGGCGGAGGCTGGGACGGCCTCGAGAAGGTGCCGACCCGCCAAGCCTCGGTCAGGGCGTTCTTCACCGCGCTGCGCGCGAACTTCAAGGGCGCGGGCATCATCGCCCTGAGCCCGATGTGGCTCGCCGAGCCACTGCCAGCCCCCCTCGAGCCGATCCAGAGCGCCGTCGAGCAGGAGGTGTCCCGCGTCGGCGGCGCCTACCTCGACGTCGGCCAGCCCTTCCAGGTGCCGCCCACCGGTGCCGACCCGGTGGAGTTCAACGACGACGCCAACACGACGGTGCTAGGCGCTCTCGACCGCTACCTCGACCGCTTGGCCGGCGACTAGATTGATCCAAGAATGGTCTAGTCCGCACTCCCGCATGTTGGTGACGACTGGTCAGGCAAGCGCTGACGATGGCACCATTGAACCCATACCCCTACGAAATCGACCTGTAACACAAGGTCACGTGAACGTTCCGCACCGGGTCACCGCCGACCCGGCTTCTGTGGTTCACTTGCACTTGTCCACCCACCTGACTGGCCAACCACAGCCAATGGGGAGAGCATGATGAAGAAGTTGATTGTCGGTCTTCTGGCCGCTTTTTTGATGACCACCGGACTGGCCGCCTTCACCACCGGCTCCGCCACGGCTGCCTGTCCTTACACCGGCTGCGCTCCGACGTCGACCGACGTCAGCGGCCCGACCTCCGCAGACCCGGGTGACCGGGTGACGTATACCGCCGAGGCGGACGTCGCCAACGGTGGCCGCGCCGCGACGCCGAAGGGCACCTTCGTCTTCACGCTGAAGGGCGTGAAGGGCAAGGCCAAGGGCAGCTACTTCTCGCAGTCCAAGGCTGTGGGCGGCGGCACCAAGAGGTTCACCACCCCGAAGTTGCAGCGCGGCAAGTACGCCGTGACCATCCGCTTCGTGAAGAAGAAGAACTCAGCGTTCAGCAACTCGGTCGACAAGTTGACCTTGACCGTCAAGTAGACCGATTGACATCAGAGACGGCCCGCGACCGATGGTCGCGGGCCGTTTCGCATTGGCGGGCGAAGATGACTGCGAGAGGAACCAAGCGGCATGCCTGAAGTACGCGTGATCGACCTCAGCAAGGCACCCGGAGCGCGGGCTTCATGGGGGAGGTCGGTGGTTGTGGTCCTGCTGTGGGGTCTGGTCGAGCGTCTCCTCGTCGCCAATCAACTTCAGGTGAGTTCGCGACTCCGGGCAGCGACGCTCAGGGCCTTCGGCGCTGACATCGGCGAAGGTGTCATCCTCCGGCCCGGCCTGCGCGTGCGCTTTCCGTGGAAGTTGCGCATTGGCCCTCGGAGCTGGATCGGCGAGGACGTCTGGCTCCACAATCAGGATCAACTGACGATCGGTCACGACGTCGTGATCAGCCAGGGGTCCTTCATCACGACCGGCTCGCACGCGCATCGACGCGACATGGCGCTGATCACGAGCCCGATCGTCATCGAGGACGGTGCCTGGATCACGGCTCGGTGCGTTGTCACCGGAGGCGTACGGGTCGGTCGTTCAGCACTGGTCGCGCCGAACTCGGTGGTAAACCGCGACGTCGCTCCCAACACGGTCGTGGGAAGCCGTTCAGTCGAAGTGCTCGGTCAACGCTTCGATGTGGCGAGCAGCGAAGACACCCACGAGCGGTAGGACGCGAGGGCGGTCTCCTCGCTAAGATGACGAGCGGCGAAGCCCGGGCCGTGTGCACCGAGTGCGTCACCGCCTTCGCCCCCCAGGTCTTCTGTGGCACGCAGCAGCGCTGCTGGCGCGCCTGCTGACACCACAACGCCTGCACCGCTGGCGATGACGTCCAGGGCGCCGGCGCTTTGTGCCTCGGTTGCAGCGACTACCGGGCGGCCGGTCGCGAAGTAGGAGGTCAGCTTCGAGGGGGCGCACATCTCCTTGAGGCCCGGCCGCTCGTTCAGGCACAGCACGTCAGCCGCAGCGAGCACATCAGTGAACTGGTCGTCACCGACTGGGTCGAGGAACGTGATCCTCTGGGCCCCCTGGATCGAGGCCTCCAGGCGTGGGCGCTCGCTACCGTCGCCCAGCAGCACGACGCGCACATTGGACCCCTCGCGCTCGGCCAGCCGGCCCATCTCGACAAGGTTGTCGAGCCCCTGCTTCGCCCCCATGTTGCCAGCGTGGAGAAGCACAACGTCGTCATCGGCCCATCCGAGCCGGGCGCGGGTAGCGTGACGGTCGCCCGATGGCGTGGCCACGTGGGTCCAGTTGCGGATCACATCGACACGGTCGCGCTCGCGGCCAGATAGTTCACTGATTGCTTCTGCCATCCGATCGTGGATGGTCACCACCCCGTCGGCGCGTGCGAGCAGGCTGCTCTCCACACGGCGGACGGCGGCGGCCAGACGCCCCCCCTCGGAGGCGACGGCACCCATGGCCAGGCTGTAGATGTCCTGCACGACCACGCCGACAGGGATCCCCCAGCGTCGAGCACGAGCGGCCGCGGCAGCTGCCGGGAGCAGTCCAGGGCTGACGGCCACGACCGCATCCGGTCGTGGCTGACGCCGGGCACGCGCCCGCGCCGCGAAGGTGACCTCGCTGGCGATCCGCGAGAGCCCGGTCGGGTTGCCGGGCACGTAGTGCCGCAGTCGCTCGACTGGGACGCCGTCGACGATCTCGGAGCGCCGCCACCCCCCGTGGCCTGGTGCGATGCGCCACTGGGGGTAGTGCGGGTGGGTAGTCAGCACCTGAACATCGAAGGTCGCCGAGAGACCACGGGCCATCCCGGCTGTGTAGGGCGCTATGCCTGTCGGCTCGGGGCCGTAGTTGAGGCCGACGACAAGAACGCGGGGCAGGGCCATAGGTGGGTGTCAGGTCTCTCAAGTTCAGGTGCGGAGGGCTGCGGCGTGCTCGCGGTACCACTGCACTGTGGTCTCCAGGCCCTCGCGTAGCCCGATCCTCGCGCGCCATCCGGCATCGTTGATGAGCGACACGTCCATGAGCTTTTGAGGGGTGCCGTCCGGCTTGGACGTGTCCCAGCGGACTTCGCCTTCGTAGCCGACGACGTCGGCGATCATCTCGGCGACCTCACTAATGGTGACGTCGGTGCCACTGCCGACGTTGACTTGCGACGGCCCGTCGTAGTGCTCCATGAGGAAGAGACATGCCTCGGCCATGTCGTCAACGTGGAGGAACTCGCGGCGAGGTGTGCCAGTCCCCCAGTTCACAATCTCCGTCGCACCGTCACTGGCCGCCTCGTCGTAGCGGCGGATCAGTGCCGGCAGCACGTGCGATCCGGTGGGGGAGAAGTTGTCGCCCGGCCCGTAGAGATTGGTCGGCATCGCCGAGATCCACGGCAGGCCGTACTGACGCCGCACGGCCTGGATACCGAGGATGCCGGCGATCTTGGCGATCGCATACGCGTCGTTGGTCGGCTCGAGTTGCCCGGTGAGGAGGTACTCCTCCTTGAGTGGCTGGGGTGCAAGCTTCGGGTAAATGCAGGAGGAGCCGAGAAACAGCAGTCGCTCGACCCCGTGCTCCAGCGCGGCGTCCATGACGTTCGTCTGGATCTGCAGATTCACCGATAAGAAGTTGACGGGGTAGGTGCTGTTAGCGAGGATTCCGCCCACCTTCGCGGCTGCCAGAGCGACGTAGCGGGGCTTCGCGTCCGCGAAGAACGAAAAGACGTCCGTCCGCTTCGTGAGGTCCAGCTCGACGGAGGATCGACCGATGAGGACGCTGAAGCCCTCCGCGTCAAGGGTGCGCCAGATGGCGCTTCCTACCAACCCCCGGTGACCTGCGATGTAGAAAGGCGCGTCTCGGTCGAGGGGTCGAGGGGAGAAGTCGACCCCGTCGCTCACGCTGTGCCCCAGCTAGCGAGCTTGACCTCGTCGATCCACGAGGACCCCTGGTGCTTGAGCGCCTCGATGTCGGCGTCCACCATGAGCTTGGCCAGTTCGCGGCCGTCGATCGTCGGGGTCCAGCCGAGCTTGGTCTTCGCTTTGGTCGGGTCGCCTATCAGTGCGTCGACCTCCGTGGGGCGCAGGTAGCGCTCGTCGAAGCGGACGTGGTCCTCCCAGTTGAGCCCCGCGCGGGTGAAGCTGATCTCCAGGAACTCGCGAACGGTGATGCCCACCCCGGTGGCCAGCACGAAGTCCTCCGGCTCGTCTGCTTGGAGCATGCGCCACATGCCCTCGACGTACTCGGCCGCGTAGCCCCAGTCGCGAACGGCATCGAGATTGCCCATGTAGAGGTGCTCTTGCTTGCCGGCTGCGATCGCCGCAACCGCTCGCGTGATCTTGCGCGTTACGAAAGTCTCGCCACGGCGAGGAGATTCGTGATTGAAGAGGATCCCGTTGACGGCAAACATGTCGTAGGCCTCGCGATAGTTCTTCGTGACCCAGTAGCTGTAGAGCTTGGCGGCCGCATATGGGGAGCGAGGGTAAAATGGTGTCTCTTCGTCCTGCGGCGGCGGCGTCGCGCCATAGAGCTCTGAAGACGATGCTTGGTAGAACCGCGTCTTGATCCCGGCCAGTCGAACCGCCTCTAGTAAACGAATTGTGCCTGTGCCCGTGGTGTCGGCGGTGTGCTCTGGTTCGTCAAAGGACACGCGGACGTGGGACTGCGCGGCCAGGTTGTAGACCTCGTCAGGACGAATCTCCGACATCAGCGTCACCAAGCGCGCCCCGTCACTCAGGTCGCCATAGTGCAGGAAAAGTCGAGCGTCCGACTCATGCGGATCCACATAAAGATGGTCGATTCGGTTCGTATTGAACGTGGAAGCGCGGCGTATGAGACCATGAACTTCGTAACCCCGCCGTAACAAGAATTCGGCAAGGTAGGAGCCATCCTGACCAGTAATTCCTGTTACGAGCGCTTTCACAGGTTGGAACTTCCTTGCGAGAGGGGTTGGAGGAGAACTAGCGGCCAGAGTCTACTACACTCAAGGACCTGCGTATGCCAACCCTCAGCGATCGGACGTACATGACTCGAGCTGCAAGAAGGCTTGTGAATGCTATGAAGGCCATAACCTCTGGTCCCACCTACCCTCCAGGTCACTATTACTCAGTTCAGACCTCGCGTTCGGACATTCAACGCGCAATCGGATGGGCGAAAGATGTCAGCCCAGCCCTTGAACTCCTTAATGCGGAGGAAATCGAATCCTTTGCGCGCGGTATCATGTCGCAGCCTATCGCTGAGCGAAGTACGACTGCGAGATACTCGGACAATCAGATGTTTACGGCAGCGGACGCAGAAATTTTACGTAGAATGATCGCGCACATCCGACCAGCACGAATTGTTGAGATCGGAAGTGGCTTCTCAACAGTGGCGATGCTTGATGCTATCGATGAATTCAGCCTGGACTCGATTATAACATGCATCGAACCGAATGCCGATCGGCTACGCAGTTTATTGCGGCCCGGTGATGGGATCTCACTGATCGAGCAACCTGTGCAGAATGTCGGCGTACGTGATCTCACTGAACAACTCTCGGCTGGAGATATACTCTTTATCGACAGTACCCACGTAGCCAAAGCGGGTTCCGACGTCCTTTGGGAGGTGTTGCGCCTACTGCCTAAACTAAAATCCGAGGTATGGGTTCACTTCCACGATATCTTCTGGCCCATGGAGTACCCCGAAGAATGGTTGGCGGACCGACGGGACTGGAATGAGGTGTACTTCCTCCATGCGTATCTGCTAGAGAATCCCAATTGGCGAATTAAGATGTTCAGTGACTACATTTGGCGTGAAGCTTCACACCTCGTTCGCATGATGGACCCCTCTCTCATGGGCGCGAGACCCGGCTCCCTCTGGATGCAACGGACCTGACGGATTGTCTCCATTGCGATCGCGCCTTGCCACTGCTGCTAGGAACCCACTCGGTGCCCGCCTGGGGTCTCTGGTTATCACCGTGGCTGGAACGACGGCAACCTTAGCCGTGGTGTATCGACACCTCGAACCCGCCCAGTTCGCGGCGTATGTCGCGGTAACCAGCATAGTGGCGGTCCAGGTCATGCTTGATCTCGGGGTCCGCGCATGGGCAACCACAACAGCAGCTCAGCAAGGTGGACTATGCAGGCACGGTGTGCGACGTGTACGTCGTGTAGCAGCCGTCCGACTAATTCCAGTCTCTCTGGGTGTCGCCGTCGTTGTGACTGTCCTATTCCCGAGTGTGTCCACTCTGGTCGCCTTCGCGACTTTCATCGCTGCGGCAACGATGGCTTCCATCTCGGCGCCGATGGCCGGACTCGTGGGAACTGGGCATGTATCGTATTTTTTCCTAGTAAGTTCTCTCCAGTCGGCATTTCTCTGCGCCATCACCTTTGCTGCCAGTCAAACGTTTTCCTCGCTGTTCGTATATCTGATGATCGCCGCATTGTCCGTAGGCGCACCGACACTCGTCGCCTATCGAGGTATACGCGCGCGGCTCGGAGATTGTCCGCACGCTATGCAATGCTCGGGTGTTGCGAGTATGCCAAGAAGCGGTCTCAGATCGCTCGGAATACGCCAGCTGACTGGTGTTCTTGCCTTTGGCCTAACCGCGCCCGTCGCCATCTATTTCGGCGGACATCAAGTCGCTCCTGCATACGCGATGCCAAGTCGCGTCTACCCGGCTATCTGGTCGATCGTCTCGCTTCCATATTTCTCCGCATGGCAGGACGCTGCGCGATCTGACATAGGTGAGACTGAGCCCTCGGCCGCCGAGCGAATCCGCAAGTCCGTGAACTCGAGGTCATTGCTGACCGCATCTCTGCTCGCCCCCGGCGCTGTGGCCTTCTGCTATGTCTCCACGAGACTGACCTCTTCCACCTATGCGCGAGAAGCAGCTGCCGTAGCGCTGCTTTTGATGGGTTCCGTCGTAATCCGCGCAGCAATCAGCGGAGATTCCCTCGCCATTACTACTCGCCCCCCGTGCTTCGGCGCAAGTTTGGCTGAGTTGCTATTGGTCGTAGGCACGTTTACGGTCGTGTCATCTGTTGCCGCACCACATTCAGTTCTGGCTACTGCTATGGGCACCTGTTGCGGCGCCCTGGTGCTAATGGCCTGTGTGAGACTCTTTGGCATTAGGAGATCAAGGTGCGTTTAGAAAGAATCAATCCCACGGATCAGCTCTCTCGCCGGGTCGCTGGATGGATGGTCGGCTGGCGTTGGATGCACCGAGACCGGAAAGCCCTCGCATCGGTCCTATCAGTCTTCTGCTTCTGGTCATCCTCGGCGTGCGCGGGGCTATTGGTTGTCCACGATATGACATTCTATGCGGGTCTAATCGTGGGCATCGGATGGCAACTCGGATGCATCTTCGACTGCCTCGATGGCGCGCTCGCGCGGTCGTTGGGAAAAGGCAGTCCGGGCGGCGTTGGAGTAGATGCGACAGCCGACCTTCTATCGATGACAGGTGTTGCAACGGTTTGCCTGTTCTCCGCCAGTTCTGCGGAAGCCCCCGCAGGAACGCTGGCGCTATTGGGGCTCGGCCTGCTTGGGCGGGCCTCCGGTCCGGTCTGGACGACAGCATCAGCGTTGGTAGGATTAGCGGCATCGCTAGAACCGGCGACGACACAAGCAGGGCATGGTGCGACTAAGACTCTGGGTGCGATGCAATGTGCACTCTTGGTGATACGAGTGCTGGCCGACTATCCATTGGCGATGTTGGTTTCCGCCATCGCCGTCGGTGCAGGAAGTAGTGCCGGGTGGACGACTGCGGCCATCGCGTTGGCGATCCCGGCCCTTTGTACTTCTGTACTCGCATTCGCCGCAATGCTGCGCGCGGACGGATTCCGGTAGGTGTCAACGTTATGACGGCTCAATTCGGAGACGGCTATAGGATAATTGTGGCGTTCCTACTCTTGGCATGCGCAGCATCCTTGGAGCCTGGGCAATTGCGCACCCTTCTGGTCGCGCTGGCTATCGCTGAACTTCTAGTCCCCGCGCGGGGAGCGACTCTGGTCGCGGTGGAAGGCACGCTTGTCGCGTTTGCCCTGCTTTGGTTAGCGCCGGGCGTACTGGGCGAAAGTAATGCCCTACCGGGACTTATCGCCGCAGGTCTTGCCGCCCTCTTGGCCACAGGTCGACGCCGGAGGGCTCAGTTGGCACGAGGTCGCCGATCCCTTACTGCCGCCGGTTGCCTGCTGGCGTTGTACTGGGTTGCGGTGCTAATCACGGGACGCAATTACGTAGGAAACGAGGATGTGCTCCTTGGATATACGGTACTCCTGATTCCCGTCGCGGTCTGGCTGCACGGCAGCCCAGGGGCAGTTCGTGGGATTCGACTTTACGGCTTCTCAGTCTCGATTCTCGTGTGGTTCTGGGTAATCTCGCGGCTCGCCGCGGCGCTTGGTGCTACTGGTGATCCTGTTGTGCTCGCGGGGGATGACGTTGGCCGCGAGGGTTTTGTTTACCAGCACTCTTGGCCTATAACGATCGAAACAATCGACCGGAGCGGCGGTGTTGGATCTCGACTAGTTGCGATTTGTGGCGAGCCAGGTCTGATGGCGCTTTCTTGCATGCTGGCATTCTTAGCTTTGATTGTTACCAGGCGTACTAGCGAAATCACGTTAGGGTCAGCGACCGCTCTAATCGGGCTTCTCCTGGGTATCGTTGCAACCAATTCGACCGCGGCGATCATATCCGTACCCCTTGGTTGGTTGATTTGGTGGGTGGTGAGGAGCGGCGAGCAACCCAGAGACGCAGGGCGGGCGCGCGTTCGGATCAGGCTCGCCCGAGCGGCTCTCCTAGCTGGTGCGGGACCTGCGATCTGGATTGGCATTCAATTCGCAATCTCCCAGAAGGCTGGCGTCAACCCACTATCTCTTTCTGATCGCGGCATCTCCTTGGGAAGCGCGGCCGCGTCAGACTTTGGTAATGGATCGAGGATCTCGCTGTTGGCAACTGCCGCCTCCGACGGTTTGGCCGTTGTCCTAGTTCTCGCAGCGATCGCGGTGATAGTTTGGGCTTTCCGCCATGGCCGCACGGAGATGTCTGCTGTCGCTGCGATTTGCATTTTGGCCGGGGCAAGTCAGCCCATGGTTTACCTGCTGGGAATGTGGCTGTGCCTGTTCTTGTGCTTGCCATTCCGCGTTGAGCCGTGGTACCCAAGACCCAGGAATACGTCACCCTCCCGATTAGGAGTTACGCATGGGAGATAGACAGAGTTTGCTGATTCTAACCTGGCCCTCGCCACTTTCTTTGAATTCTGGGGAGCGTGTCCGTGTCCATGCGATTGCAGAAGAATTGTCTGCCACGTTCGACGTCACAGTCCTCACGTATGACAATGCGAGGCACAATCGGGACGTAATGTATAACGTCCGAGTTTCGAAGTTTCCGGTTCCATATCGAAGCAGTCGCGTTAAGTTGGTACTATCTACGGTCTTTTGTATCAGTTATCATTCTACTGTCCTCGCGATGCGTCGCTCGAGGCGCGCGGAGTTGAGTCGCGTGATTGAAGAACTCGGTCCAGCCTCCATCATTGTAAGCCAACTGCCGCCATGGGGCCTTCTTCCAAAGGATTGCAAGTGCCGAATCGTTTGGGACTCCCACAACGCCGAGTTTCTTCGCCTTGATCGACGGGCTGACGGATCCTCGGGGAGGATAGGGTGGTTCCGGTCGAAGATATTCTCGCGTCAGGCCCAAGCGTCTCGTCGACTGGAGCGAAGAATTGCGCAAGCTTGTGACCAAATTTGGGCGGTCAGCGAGTCGGATGCCGAATATTTCCACTCACTATGTAAGTGCGATGTCAGAGTGGTCCCTAATGGCTACTACGCGCATGCGCTCGGAGTGAGTCGCTTAAGACCTGACGTCACCCACTTGAATCTTCTATTTGTTGGCTCCCTGTCATACTCAGCGAACCTGGAGGGTCTTATTGAACTTGTTGACAAGTGGATGACGCCGGGAATTCCGGCGATGTTGACCGTGGTGGGGAGCGGCAATGCGGAGAGGGCCGCCGAAGTCTGCGCCGGCAACCCTGCTGTTGTCTTCAAGGGTCAGGTGGAGTCGGTTTCACCGCACTACGTGGAATGCGATGCGCTGGTTGTACCGTTGCGAAGCGGAGGGGGGACTCGACTGAAGGCAATGGAGGCCGTTGGCCACGGCCTTCCGATAATTTCGACGGGCCTAGGCGTCGAAGGGACCGGGTTGATCGAAGGCGAAGGCTTTCTGCGCGCGGAGAACCCGCGCGAGTTTGCAGCCGCAGTCGAGCGGTTTATGGTGGGTGCGAACAGAGAACGAGTTGCCGGCATCGCCCTACGCACGTGCCGCTCGATGACGTGGCGCACGATCGGGCGCGAGGCCGCGACTCACTTGCGGTCGCGCCCGTGATGGGCGTGCAGGATGACCCGCCCCAGCCATGCACGGACGCGGGCGCCGCATGCGTGACGTCGGCCGTTGTGAAACTCAAGGATTCGATTCGGAAACTCCGTGGGATCTACCGTGGAACTTATTCCGGAACTGTCGCACCGTGCAACTGCGAAGCCGAGTGAACGCGGGTTCGATCGTAGGAGAAAGCGGTACATCAGCTCTTGGTCAGCAGCTATCCCGAACTTGAGCGAGTATCCGCCCAAGATGGTGTAAATATCTGACCGGAGAAACGCTGCTTGATGCGGGACAGTTTTTAGTCCGAACGTAAAGACCTTTCGATGAAAGCGGCGGGCGCCGTGCAGTCGCAGCACGCGTCCCTCGTCGGACATCATCTCGGAGATTCCCACGGCCCATTCGGGTTGGTCACGGAGCAACGCAACGCTCGCGCGCGTTAGTGTGGAATCATCTTTGAGCAGGTCGCCAGAATTCAGAAACAAGAGGTACTGGCCTCGCGCCGATCGTGCACCTTTATTCATTGCGTCGTAGATGCCGTCGTCCGGCTCTGAGATTATCGTCGCAGTACTAAACAGGGGCGAGGCTAGTTCGATGCTGGTGCCATCGTCGCTGTCTCCGTCGACCACGATATGCTCAATTGACACTGAATTCTGCGATGTCACACTAAGGCGAGTGCGAAGGAGGCCGAGCCGATCATTTCTGGTCACGGTAATGATGGATATCAGCGGGGTTTCCCGGATGGAGGTGTCCATTAGGGGGCACTCTAGTCAACTGCTGCTGTTGATCATGCCCGCGCCCACGGTGATCCCGGTTGCCTCGTCGATGAGGATGAATGACCCGGTGGTCCGGTTCTGGGAGTACGGGTCGCAGAGCAGCGGAACGGTCGTGCGCAACTGCACGCGGCCGATCTCGTTGACGCCCAGTTCCTTGGTCTCCTGGTCGCGGTGCAGCGTGTTGACGTCGAGGCGGTACTGGATGTCCTTCACGAGGGCACGCGCGACGCGGGTGGTGTGCTTGATGGCCAGCTTCTGACGCGGCTGGAGGGGGGTAGTTGTCATCCAGCAGACCATCGCGTCGATGTCCTGGCTCGGAACCGGAGCGTTCTTGACGCGCGCGATCATGTCGCCGCGGGAGACGTCGACGTCGTCCTCGAGACGCACCGTCACCGACATCGGTGGGAATGCTTCAGCGATCTCCTGGTCGAACAGGTCGATGCCGGCGATCTTGCTGGTCATGCCCGACGGGAGCACGACAACCTCGTCGCCCGGCTTCAGCACGCCACCGGCCACCATGCCGCCGTAGCCGCGGTAGTCGTGGTGCTCGTCCGACTTGGGGCGCACGACGTACTGGACCGGGAAGCGGACGTCGACGAGGTCGCGGTCGGAGGCCACGTGGACGTGCTCGAGGTGGTGCATGAGCGTCGGGCCGGAGTACCAGTCCATGTTCTCGGAGCGGTTGACGACGTTGTCGCCGGCCAGCGCCGAGATCGGGATGACCTCGAGGTCGGGGATGTTGAGCTTGGTCGCGAACTGGGTGAACTCGGCGTGGATCTTCTCGTAGACCTCTTGCGAGAAGTCGACGAGGTCCATCTTGTTCACGGCCAGCACCAGGTGGGGCACCCGGAGCAGGCTAAGGATGACCGCGTGGCGGCGCGACTGCTCGGTCAAGCCCTGACGGGCGTCGACGAGCACGAGGCCGAGGTCGGCGGTCGAGGCGCCGGTGACCATGTTGCGCGTGTACTGCACGTGGCCGGGGGTGTCGGCGATGATGAACTTGCGGGTGGGCGTCGCGAAGTAGCGGTAGGCGACGTCGATCGTGATGCCCTGCTCGCGTTCGGAGCGGAGGCCGTCGGTGAGGAGTGCGAGGTCGGTGTAGTCGTAGCCCTTCGAGGCGCTGGTGGCTTCGACGGCCTCGAGCTGGTCTTCGAAGATCGACTTCGAGTCGAGCAGGAGTCGACCGATGAGGGTCGACTTGCCGTCGTCGACGGAGCCGGCGGTGGCGAAGCGGAGCAGGTCCATGTTCGTGGCCATCAGAAGTAGCCCTCCTTCTTCCGGTCTTCCATGGCGGCTTCGGAGAAGCGGTCGTCGCCGCGGGTCGCGCCACGCTCGGTGAGCTTGGCGATCGAGATCTCGTCGATGATCTCGGGGATCGTCGAGGCAGTGCTCTCGACGCAGCCGGTGAGGGAGATGTCGCCGCAGGTGCGGAACCGGACGGTGCGCTCCTCGACGACCTCGCCCTCTCGCAGCGGATTGAGGGGGGTCTCGCTCATCAGCATGCCGTCGCGCACGAAGACGCGGCGCTGGTGGGAGAAGTAGATGTTGGGGATCTCGATGCCCTCGCGGCCGATGTAGTCCCAGACGTCGAGCTCGGTCCAGTTCGAGATCGGGAAGATGCGCATGTGCTCGCCGGCGTGCAGACGGCCGTTGTAGAGGCTCCACAACTCCGGGCGCTGGTTCTTCGGGTCCCACTGGCCGAACTCGTCGCGGTGGGAGTAGACGCGCTCCTTAGCCCGCGCCTTCTCCTCGTCGCGGCGTCCGCCACCGAAGGCGGCGGTGAAGCCGTTCTCCTCGATCGCGTTGAGCAGCGTGCCGATCTGGAGCCGGTTGCGCGAGGTCTTGCCGTCGTCGACCACCACGCCGTTGGCGATGGCGTCGTCGATGCTGGCCACCACGAGCTTGACGCCAAGACGGCTCACCCAGTTGTCCCGCGTCTCCAGCACCTCAGGGAAGTCCAGCCCGGTGTCGACCTGGAGCACGGGGAACGGGATCTTGGCCGGGTAGAACGCCTTCTCGGCCAGCCGGAGCATGACGATGGAGTCCTTGCCGCCCGAGAACATCAGGACCGGCTTCTCGAACTCGGCGGCGACCTCGCGGAAGATGTGAATCGATTCGGCTTCGAGCTGGTCGAGCTGGCTCAGCCGGTAGTCGCTGTGCGTTTGCGTCATGCGCGGGCGACCCGTCCTTTCAGTGTCTGGAGGCCGGCGCTGAAGCGCCGTGGCGACGCTCATGGTGCCACGCCCTGGCGCACGACGCGGCACCCGCGGCACCGCCATAGACAAATCGACGAGATTCGCAACTAGCCTGAGGGCGTGACGAGAGATCTCATCGCGCGGCTGGGCTCGCGGGCGCTGACTCCCCATGAGGTGCACACGGCGTGGGACCTGCCCGACTACGTGTCGCTGCTCCACCGCGACGACCTGGGTGCCGACGTGGAGGAGATCGTGGCGCGGGCCCGAGATCTGCACCGTGTCGATAGCGCGAGGCTGCGCGCGGTGATGACCGCCCTGGCCGACCCTCCCGGCGCCGAGCTCAACCGGGCCAGGATCGCGGCTGCGGCCGGGGTGCCGGCCACCACCCTCGCGCCCTACATCGAGGTGCTGGTCGACCTCGGGGTCGTCGCGCTCGTGCCGGGCTGCCGGTCATCCATCGCCAAGCGCGCGATCGGCCGACCGCGCGCCGTCCACACCGACCCGGCGCTCGCGCGTCATCTCAGCGCCCGCCGCTACACCGGCCGCACCGACCTAGCCGCCCGCACCTGGCTGTTGCCGCACCTCCGCGCCCTCGTGATGGCGGAGCTGGTGGCTCAGCAGGCCACTAGCTCCGTGCCGCACCGCATCAGCCACCTGCGCGAGCGCAACGGGCTGGCGGTCGACGTGGTCGTCGAGCTGCCCGACGAGCGGGTGTTCGGCATCGAGGTGCGCACGGCGGCGGGTCTGCGGCCGCACCAGTTCGACGCCTTGCAGGCTCTCGGGCGACGCGCCGGCAGCCGGATGATCGGCGGGGTGGTGCTGAACACCGCTAGTCGCGGGCACCGCTACGGCCCCGCACTGTGGAGCCTGCCGATCGCCGCCATCTGGTCCTGACCGGCTGCGTGGTGGAGCCGCTCGTCAGTCTCCTAGGCTCAAGCCCGTGAAGATCGCCGTGATCGGCCTGGGATACGTCGGACTCTCCAACGCGGTCGTGCTCGCCCGCCATCACGACGTCTGGGCCGTCGATCTCGACGCCGACCGCGTCGCGCAAGTGGCGCGGGGTGAGTCACCGCTGGTCGATCCCGAGCTCGAGGAGTATCTCGGGCGGGGGGGCCTGCAGCTGACCGCCACCAACGACCCCGGCGCCGCCATCGCGGGCGCCGAGTTCGTCATCGTCGCCACGCCCACCAACTACGACATGGTGACCAACGAGTTCGACACCTCGTCGGTCGAGGCGGTGATCGCGCAGGTCGGAGCCATCGAGTCCAGCGCCACCGTGGTGGTCAAGTCGACGGTGCCGGTCGGGTTCACCCGGCGCATGCGCGACGAGCACCCCGGCCTCTCGATCGTCTTCAGTCCCGAGTTCCTGCGGGAGGGCCGGGCGCTCTTCGACAACCTGCACCCCTCGCGCATCGTCGTCGGTGAGCGCGGCGAGCGCGGTCAGCGGTTCGCCGACCTTCTCGTCGAGGGTGCGCTGGACGACGACGTGCCGGTGCTGCTGGTCGGCTCGACCGAGGCGGAGGCGATCAAGCTGTTCGCCAACACCTACCTGGCCTTGCGCGTCGCCTACTTCAACGAGCTCGACACCTACGCCGCTATGCACGGGCTGGACGCGGCGCAAGTGATCTCCGGCGTCGGGATGGACCCGCGCATCGGTGATCACTACAACAACCCGAGCTTCGGGTACGGCGGCTACTGCCTGCCGAAGGACACCAAGCAGTTGCAGGCCAACTACCGCGACGTGCCGCAGAACCTGATCAGCGCGATCGTCGAGGCCAACACGACGCGCAAGGACTTCATCGCTGCCGACATCCTGCGTCGCTCCCCGGCGACGGTCGGCGTCTACCGCCTGGTGATGAAGGAGGGGTCGGACAACTTCCGGATGTCGTCGATCCAGGGCGTCATGAAGCGGATCAAGGCCAAGGGGGTCGAGGTCGTCGTCTACGAGCCGACGCTGGAGACCGATGAGTTCTTCAACTCGCCGGTCATCGGTGACCTGGCCGAGTTCAAGGAGCGGTCGGACGTGATCGTCGCGAACCGGCGAGCGCCGGAGCTCGATGACGTGGCGGACAAGGTGTACACGCGGGACATCTACGGGCGGGACTGAGGCTGCTGGTCGGCTTGCGAGGGTCTCGATACGCCGCCTCGTTCCTCGGCGGCTACTCGACCACCGAGGCGGCTAGTCGGCGACCGACGGGTGGGTCGCCTGGAAGTACTGCCACGCCGAGGTGCTCGGCCGCACGCCGTGCTCCTCGCACCACGACTCGAAAGGCGTGGCCAACTGCTGCTCGGCCACGGCCCTCGTTCTCGACGTCGTCGTCATGTCACCCCCCTTGCCCGGTATTCGGCACCGGCATGCGGATGGATGAGGATTCGACGCTGCGGTCTAGACCATCAGGTAGATGAGCGGTCGCGCCTCGAGGAGCCCTCCAGCTCGGCGACCGTGGGGGCGCCGAACATCGGAAGCCCTTGCTCCTTGCGCAGGAAGCCCCAGATGAACGGCACCAGCACCACCATGGCGATGCCGACGCCGGCGATGAGGAATGGGTGCGTCTCGTCGGCGCCGAGCGGCGCCCAGCCCGACTTGTCGAGCAGCGCGACTCCCGACATGGTCAGCACCACGACGATGCCGCGACGGATGAACGACTGGGGCACGCGCGGTGCGAGGCGGCTGCCGAGGATGGTGCCGGGAACCGATCCGATGACCAAAGGGATCAGCAGGTCCCAGTCGAGGCCGTGGATGGCGACGTTGGAGATCGCGGCGGCGAGCACGAGCGGCACCGCCTGCACCAGGTCGGTGCCGACCAGCTTCACCGCGGAGAGGCCGGGGTAGAGCATCAGCAGGGCCACCATGATCACCGAGCCCGAGCCGACGCTGGTGACTCCCACCAGGATTCCGCCGAGCGCTCCGACGGCCAAGGTTGCGAGCGGGCGGATGCGCGGGTCGGGGTCACCCAGGTAGCCGCCCTTCCGCACCATGCGCAGGTTGATGTAGAGACGCAGGGCGTAGGTGCCGGCGGCGAGGAGCAGGGCGAACCCGATCGACACCTTCAGCACGAAGTCGAGCTGGTCGGGGTCGTCGGTGACGGCCTTGACCACGTAGGGCCCGAGGAGGGCCATCGGCACCGAGCCGATGATCAGCCACTTGGCCAGGGTCAGGTTGGGCGAACCTTCGCGGGCGTGCACGACCGCTCCGCCCGACTTGTAGACGGCGGCCGCTGTGAGGTCGGCGGCCACCACCGTGGCTGCCTCACCCGAACCCGCGCCGAGGAACAGCAGCGCGGGGGTCATCAGAGCGCCGCCACCCATGCCGGTGAGCCCGACCACGATGCCGACGAAGAAGCCAGCGGCGAGGATGGAGTAGAAGTCGGAGGTCGACAGCAGGTCGGGCATGGCTCAGATGCTCCTGGTTCGGGTCAGAGATCCGACGACGACGCGCAGGAGCTCGTCGATCTTGCTGCCCGCCTCGGCGGCGGCCACATCGCCGCGACCGTAGGGGTCGGCCACGTCCAGGGCGACGTCGGCCGGGCCCCGCCGCTCGCCCAGGGCGGCGAGCAGGTCGTGGGGAGCCAGCTCCTCGTCGTGCCGGGTGATCGCCTCGGCGCACTGGCCCAGGGTGAAGACCTTGCGGAAGGCCTCGGGACTCTCGTCGAGGATGAAGGAGCGGTGGGTTGCCTCGGCGGTGAGCACCAGGTCGGCCTCCTCGACCATCTGGCGGGTCAACGGCCGGCTACGGAAGTCGCTGGCGTCGAGGCCGAGTCGGTCGAGCACCGCCGCCATCGGCGGGTTGATCGGCTTGTCGCGGAAGCCGTGCGTGCCGGCGCTGGAGAACGTGACGCTGCCGTCGGTCACGAGCGCGCGCGCGGCCACTTCCATGTAGGGGCTGCGGCAGATGTTCGCGGTGCAGACGAAGAGGACCTTGAGGGGGGTGTCGGGGTTGGCTTCGGAGGTTTCGAGGCTCAGCGCTGGCGCGCTTCGCACCTCAACCACCTCGGTCGCCCCGGTGGCGGGGGTTTCGAGGCTCAGCGCTGGCGCCCTTCGCACCTCAACCACC
>Ga0098074_1000630_pt1 | contig 22134 bp, 19 predicted proteins | sample 32_taG_FD_75064 | JGI IMG/M metagenome (GOLD analysis project Ga0098074, IMG submission 75064) | Marine viral communities from the Gulf of Mexico - 32_GoM_OMZ_CsCl metaG | ecosystem: Environmental > Aquatic > Marine > Oceanic | place: Atlantic Ocean: Gulf of Mexico | collected 2015-07-12
GTGTCGTTACCCATGTAAAAAGGCGTTACTTGTGCAGTAGCGCCATTGCAGTTACTGTTTGCTGCAAAATACTGACGCGAAGGAGCACCAGAATTCTGCATGTTAACATTTTGATTGACTACATTACCCGTTGCTGCTGCAACTGGGTTACTTTGGTTTTGAACTTCAGGAGCTTCAGACTCGGCAAACGCAGGGTTTACTGAGAGAAGACCGACAAGGAGGTAGTAGTAGAGGTTGTGACGATGTCGCGGTCGATTGTGGTTGTTTCGATCAGCCCAGCTGCACGTGTCACCTGTTCCACATGGAACTGTTGACCTGCATTGGTCACTGAAAACGTTGTATTCGGATCTGTGATGTTGCCGCTTGGTGTGACGTTGCTTCCAGAATAGTATGAGTAATCACCTCCATAGATTTCGGTAACTACCTGTTCGTTAACAGTTTGGGTAGTGTTGGTGGTTTGTTGCATAGAACCTTGAGTGAAGTTAGGTTCAATTTGTGCGGATGCTGGAGCGGTCAATAACAAAAGTAGAAAAAGTTTTTTCATGAATCTTTTTTAGGTTCGTTTGTTTTGCCGTTTCTATTGTTAGATGTATTTAATCCAAAAGTAGCAAGTGCGCCAGTAAAAACGCTAGCAACAAATGTGATGTCTCCGCCACTTTGACCTTTCTTAATCATCGGAAGGTCAACGTAGTTAAGAGTGATAATAAACCCACTCCATACAACAACACCTAGACGAACAAAAGTTGCTAAAAACTCTAGCTCTTCGTGGTGTTCTTTTAGTTGTTTGAAGATGGGTTTCTTTTCTTGGTTAGTTTGCTCCATGTTTGTTTTAATACAGGTTTAAAAACCATTACAAGGTATTTGAACATAGATGTAGCAGTCAGGGTAGCAGCTACAGACACAACGGCTGTGGTGCCTGCAGTAGCTAAGATTTCAGGAGACGGTAAAGGTATTTCCTGATCAATCATTGGTACCTGAACATAGTTAATGTCAGGGTTTTTAATAGGTGGTGCTTTAGGCTGTGGTTGGGGGTCCTTTTCTTTACCGTCTTCACCCTTAACACCAGGAGGCGGTCTAAGGTCGCTAGGAGGCACTACAAGAGGCTTGTAACTAGGTACCTGGGCTCTTGGTACCTCCAGCACTGGTTCAGGCAATACAGGAGCATCTGGAAGAGCCAGAGATGGAAAGTCTGGAAACTCCGGAAAGTCCATTACCACTCATATTCGCTAATGTAAAGAGTACCACTGTTGCTTGATACAAGCTTGGCATGAATTGTAGATCCTTCCGGTACAGTAATGTACTCACGCTCATCAGTCTTAAGGTAATGCTCACCTGTTCCGGTATTTAACTTAAAAAAAGCGTCATGACCATCAGAGTGTAGACTGATCCTACGGCAATGACTAGACAAAACTTGACTTGTGTAAGTTGTGCCTAAGCTAATAGTGTATGCAGCTCCTGGAGTGTTATGATACCCAGGATGTGTTCTTACATCATCAATCACTGTCATTTGCTAGGGAACAATCCGTTGCGAATAAATTCAACAGCAGCGTCATCCACTTCATTATCAGTAGACTCAGCCAGTTTAGTCAGCAGGTCAACGATAAGACGCTTGACTTGATCAGATTGCAGAAAAGCAAAAAGAATGGGACGGATAAGAGTAATCATAATCATTCAGCGGGAAGGACAGCATTGCCAGCAGTAATAGCGTCGTTAAAAGGTGTAAGATCTTCAGTGGTCCAGAAGTCCTTAGCAACCATAATTTCAAGGTGCTCAACGTTACGACGCACAGTGTCAACCTGGTCATCATCGCGCTCAGACAGAGCAACCAGTTCGTTAATCAGAGTGACACTATCGCCAGCAGCAGAGTAGTGTTGAGCGATTTGTTCAGAAGTAATAGTTTCAGGCATTGTTAATTAAGGTTTGGTCGGCCAAGTAACATTAAAAGGAAACCCACTTTGTGTAGGAACATCCCGCAGTGCTTGTCGGTAAACACTCCAAGGTGATGTTTCAGCCGATGAATCAGCAAGCTGTGTCCAGTCAGATTCAGACAGTAAGTCGTTTCTAATGCCACGAATCCTGTCCGCAGCTTGATCCTCAGGAACGTTTACTACTGTATGAACTTCTGTCCAAACACCGTCGATGTTTTCAGCAGTACGGGTTACATACTGAATGTTGTTGTCAAAGTCTGGAGGTGTGGTAGCTACAACAGGGAATAAGTTGTATTGAGCAAGTAACTCGTCTGTCAACTCAGATGGAAAAGAAACATTTGGGTTATCTTTTAATACTGAAGATTTAGCAGCGGGAAACACCTTGCAGACATTATCAATAATTTTAGCGTACATAATTTACAAGTTAAAGGAGACAATTCCTCGTGACGTGGATTGGCCCATGACAAGTTGAGTTCCGTCATCATTTATCCAAAAAGGTGCACCGGCACTTGTACCATAATCCATCAATACTTGCTGTCGGACATAGCTAGTGGTACTTAAATCCCAGGCTGTGGACAAATCAAACTCAAAGAGTATATAATTCCCGTATCTATGGTCTGCAGTCATAGTAAAATATAACTTTGTACCATCTGATTTAAGGAAAAGGCAGTGTGGCCTACTACTTGACCAGGAGTAACTTTGACCGTCAATAGTAGTAAAAGAGGCGTAACTGTCGTAAGAACCGGTGCTTACATCCCAATCAGTTGATAAGTTGTATTTGTAAACTCTAGTATACCTTTGATCCAGCACAAATAAAGCTGAACCATCTGGTTTAAAATATAAACCCTTGGGATTAGTTACGTTGCCTGAAATATCAAGACTTTGACTCCAAGAAAGAGTACTTGTATCCCAAGCTGTAGACAAAGTCCATTCTTCTACGTTCTTTCTGTCTTCATCACAGGTGTACATTTTTGTACCATCTGATTTAAAGGAAACACCGCGGGGATCATCTAAATAAGTAGAATTAGTATATTCACTGAAATTACCCGCAGATGTAATATCGTAATCTGTAGAAAGATCATAACTAATCAGCTTATTGTTACCAGTGGTAAGAAACATTTTACCACCACTGTCTCCAATAAAAATACCGGTTGTGTCTACTTGGTTGGTGTCTTGAAACCATCTATCACTAGGAAACGTGATACTTGCTGTTGTTACATCATAAGCAGTACTAAAATCAACTTTGATGCTTGGGTGAAACTGCTCAGAGCATATAACAGCAAAACTACCGTCTGAACTAAACTGTAAATTGACAGGCCACAAAGTTGGACCGTTTTGTGGTACTCGAAGTATACCACAGTCTTGGTGTGATGACGCAGTACTAATGTCCCAAGCTGTAGTTAATGTGTATTGATCAATCGTGCCTCCAGCGTTTCCCGATACATACATTCGTGTGCCATCAGGTTTAAAATCAATACTTGTAAGTCCAGTTTCTACACTTCCCACTCTATAAGTATCGTTGTGAGTAACTGTTCCACCAAGGCTCCAGCTTGTACCTAAATCAAATGCTTGAACTGATCTAGATTGATAAGGAGAAACAGCACCTTGGTGACAAACAAACATCATTGAACCGTCAGGCTTGAAAGTTAAACCACGAATACCATCGGTAGAATAAGCACTAAAATCCAAAGTCGCATCTGGACTTGTCGAAAGAGTAGTAATGTCCCAAGCTGTAGAAAGATTGAATTGTTTTACTTCATAGTCAGTCCCGTCAGTTATATAAAGTTTGGTCCCATCACTTGAAATAGCCATCCCACGCATAGTTCCAAGCCCAGACATACTAGACTTTTGTGAAATGTTATCCCAATCAAAACTCAAAAAATCCCACGCAGTATCTAAATTAATTGAGTAAATTACAGTCGGACTATTACTTTCTGTATAAAATAATTTTGTACCATCAGGCTTGAACACCATGGGGTGTTGAGAGTCGTCACCCCATTCAGCATGAAACCAGTTAAACGGTCTAGGTGTATTAAGTGAGTGGAACATATTGGTCAGCTCCCAGGGGTCGCTGGGGCCAGCAGCAGCAGCTGAGCCCCCAACAGTTCTAAGAAAATGATTCCTCATGCAACATCTCCCACACGTGCTCCATACAATGTTGTGCCCACTTTCCAGAACTCAATAGCTGTAGCGCCACTTGAGGCAAGTGTTGGTGCACTACCGCCAACCCAGGTAATCGTCGGCCAAGTAGCCGTGTACGAAGCAGCAGTAAGCATCAACAAAACGGATTCACCAGCAGACAATGATTCGGTAAACGTAGTGTTTTCAGAAATGGTTTTGGTTTGAATTTGACCGTTAGCTGGATCGATGTTTGCACCATTCAAGACACTAACAGTTTCTGTGTATGCGTCCGCTATAACCTGTCCTCCGTCAACTTCAAAGCTAACACCTGGGACACGCAGCTTTGTGATACTGTCATTACCCAACGTAATTTCGTTGGACGCCGAAGCAGAACTAGCGTCAGCTGTATTGCCAATGACTATGCAGTTGTTACCTGTTGTTAGATTGTCACCAGCACTTTTACCAATCGCTACGTTGTTAGATCCAGTAGTAACCGACTGCAATGACTCATGACCAGCACAAGTATTGCCACCACCTGTTGTTAGTGACGCGGCTGCATTAGAACCAATAAGAACACTTCCTGTACCACCAGTTGTTGCTGAAGTTGCTACGTTATATCCCATCACCGTTACATGGTACGGCGAGGTCATGTTCATCGCGGCTTGATGGCCTACCGCAGTTGCATATCCAAGGATTCCGGAAGATCCCTCATAGTCTTCAAACGCCCTATGTCCAATTGCAGTACAAGATCCAATAGTCGTAACTGAATTTAACGCTTTATTGCCAATAGCAACGTTTGCAGTTGCTGTAGTGGCTGCACTATGCACATCAGGTCCAATAGCGACATTGTTGTTCCCAGTTGTCTGGTTTGCGCCAGCTGAATAGCCAATCGCGATATTTGACCCTCCTGAGGTCAAGTCATAATGGGCTTGATAACCGACTGAAATGTTGTTGTTTCCACTGGTAAGTGTGTTTGCAGCCTGATAACCGAATGCAGTGTTTTTGTTGTCAGAGCCATCATCATTAGCCAAAGCTCCCGTGCCTAAGCCAATACCTGTTCCACTGTCGTAAGTAACAGCATCGGAGAGATCGTTAATTGCAGAGGCACCGCCAGACGCTGCTGTCCAACTTAAATTACCGCTACCATCAGTTTTTAGTACTTCATCAGGACTACCATCTGTATCAGGTAATGTCAGTGTGTAGGACGCAGCGGCAGAGTGTGGTGGACCTTTAATGGTAATGCCGTGGCTATTCTGTTCACAATTAAGCTTGAACTGACCTGAGCCTTTAGTGGAGTTACCTTTGAAAACAACAACACCAGATCCATTAGGATCAAGATCAATATCGCCGTTGGAGACAGAAACAATATCGTAGCCATTGACATCTAGGTCACCGCCAAGTTGGGGTGTCGTATCTGACACAACGTCACCACCACCACTTTGAGCAACCCACGCATAGTCCGCCCCATCCCAGCTCAGAACTTCGTTATTAGCTGCTGAACTTTGATTGAGATGAGCATCAACATCAGAGTTACCATAAGCAGCAGGAATGGTAGGCTTGTTTAGAATCTGAGCGTCACCAGAGGTAGCATTCCAGTCAGCGTTGACGTTTACTTCAGCGCCAGTAGCGATGCCGTCTAGCTTGGTGTGATCAGCGTCAGTAAAAACATTACTGTCAGTTGCGTCTCCTACAAGTGTACGGATCTCCGCAGCAGTTTGATCAGCAGTAGCTCCGGTCTCAATACCATCGAGTTTTGTGTGATCAGCATCAGTAAAGACGTTGCTGTCATTTGCGTCTTCTACAAGCGTTCTGATTTCTGCAGCAGTTTGATCAGCAGTAGCGTTATCTTCAATACCGTCTAGTTTTGTACCATCAGTAGCAACATCACGTCCATCAACAGTGCCAGTAACAGTGATGTCACCAGTCACAGTTGTATCCTTGAGGTCTACAGTTTCAGCTACTTGATCAACAACAAGTACATCACCTGCCTTAAACTTACCAACGTGATCAGTACTTGACTGCCAAACTTTACCACCGTTGAGTTCAATAACTTGATTAGCCTCTACAGGGACACCACCAAAATCAGGGTGATCGCTGTAGTCAGTGCCAACACCAACAAACTCAAAGGTGTGTCCGCCAGTACTGATGTAAGACCGCAAGGCAAAGCTCACTGTCGTATCAGTAATGTCAGAGGTAAGTGCAGAAGTTAGGGTAATATCCCAGCCATCACCATTAGCAGTGCTGCTCACAACGCCATAGTCGACGCTGTCAATGGTCACCATCATGTGATCCAAAGGACGGGTCACAGTGCCGTGGAAACCACTGTCAGTTGTGATAGCTCCAATAGTAATGGTGGTATCACCAGAGTTGGCTGCGCTTGCCGTAGCAGTAGCGATAGCAGAAGGGCTCTTGCCATCAGCAATCAAGCCGTAACGACCGAAGTCACTGACGCAGTTAGACAGGTTGATCTGACCACCATTCTTCGCCTTAGCATGGTAGTGAGCAAACGTACCGAAGAACGACACAAGCTGTGCATAACCGTTGTTGGTAACAAGGATACCAGGACCATCAAGGGTAATCTGGGTAAATGCATCCACAACCATACTACGGATCGGGCTGCTAGAGCTGACAGCAGAACCGTCAACAAGCAAACCACCACCACAAGGTGCAGAAGTTTGGTCACCTGCTACTGCACTATAGGTTTCATCATCAGTAGACGGGAAGGTGTTAGGATCAAAGTTAGCGTTGTCAAAGTGTGCATCACTAAAGTGTGTACAGTTTTGGATGTACGGACTCTTCAGAATGACAGGTTGAGTGTCAGTACGGAACCTAACAGAAAATGGTTGGTTGTCAGGGAGACCATAGGTTGAGTCGTTGTCTAAGGCGTTATCCCGTGTGCCTTGATCAGCAGTAGGAACCTTAAGACCAAGCAAGGTAAGGTTAGCGATGTAAGAACCGCTATCAACCTCGAACATATCGTTGTTTTCAGTCGCAACCGTAGGATGCACAAAGCAGCTACGCATCGACTCACCAACAATAGAGATATTGTTCTTTTCAATACGCAATGGAAGTGTCTCTTGGTAAACACCAGGAGCAACTTTAATTAGAGTACCGTCACCGTCATCATCATCGTTGACAAGTTCAAGAGCACGACCAATAGATTGCAGCGGTGCTTGAGGAAGGTAACCAGTAACATCAGAAGCATCACTGCCGTTCGTAGTATCTACATAACGAACAATCGTTGTTGTAGCAGGGCTGTAAGGTTGACCAACAGCAACAGTACGCCAACCACTTCCATCATAAATCTTAAAAGTTTGGTTTCCGGGAGCAGTACTAAGCCATTGTTTACCAGTCTGTTCAGAACTCGGTGGGTCTACATCTGTGTTGACGACAACATCGTGCCGTGCAGCAAGAGAGCCTACAGTAGCAATCTTGGTGTCATCAGATGCCCAGTCCGAATTATAATCGCTTGTCTCTACGACGTCAGCATCAACAATTTTATCAAGGTCAACACTACTATCAGCCAGCTTAGAGCCAGCAATGTCGGCGCTTGCGTTGATGTCAGCATTAACAATGGTACCATCAGCAATCTTGGCTGAGGTGACTGCACTATCATTAATTTTAGCTGTAGTTACAGCACTATCTGCCAGCTCAGCGGTATCAATCTCACCATCAGTAACAGCAACAGTAACCTGTTTGTTAGAGTTAGTGCCACCTGTAGCGTCTGTCAAGGTGATTGCGTTACCAGCCAGTAAGTCATCAGTAATTACCTTACCCAGCTGGGCACGGTTTACCGCATCATCGTCTGAGTTTGCATCATCCAGGTTTTCCAGACGCTTTCCTTGTGCATCGATAGACGCAGCGTTGTCTTTTGAGGGAATAATACCTTCTTGAGCTGTGTTGGTACCTTCCTGGGCAATAAAACGAGCCTGTTCCAGTGCAGTGTTAAGCTCTGAAGCACGGATTGTAGAACCAGAAGTAAAGGTGACAATCGATGAGTCGTCAGTAGTACGCTCAACATAAATAAACGCCCCATCATCTGGGGCGCTGTTAAACTCGATAGTAGTAGCGTTAGCAAAGGTGTAGTTAGTCAGAGCAGTGCCCTGAGTAATATCACCAGAAACAACCTGAGGGTGATCTGCAGCGGCAGTAGAGGTAGTATTTTGTTGGAGTTGGAGGACTGTATCGATGTAGACATCAACATCAGCCTCTGCAATGTATTCAAATGGAATGTTGAACTGAGTTTGTGACCCGTTCGCTGAATATGTGGTTTTAGTAACTGCCATTACATATGGTAATTAAGAGCTGGTTGGGTGGATTAACGGAGGTGTTTTGTTTCTTCCAAGAACTGCTCAAGCTCACCGTAGCTACCTGATTCGCTAAGAGCACCAATGATTTGTCTGTTTTCAAACTTATCTCTAAAATCAGGATAGTCTTCTAAGAACTGGTCAATAGCGTTGTCTTTAGCAGTTTCAAAAATCCGTTTGATGTCCCTATACCAGTTTTGCTTGCTTAGCTTAACATTGTTAGCGGACGTTAGATTCTTGCCATTCTTAAAAGCTTCAAACTCTTCTTGCCACTCAGGAGCAGCAAACAGTCTTTCTAGTTCTTCGCGCAGCTCACCTTTGGACAGGTACTCCTGCATCTTAGACATATAGAAAGAGTTAAGAGGCTCTTCTTTGTAAGTAGACAGAGTTTGAGGAAGATTGAACCTTGTTTCTAGCAAGGTTTGCTTTACACTATCATCATCTGTGTAATGAATAGTAAAGGGGTTGAAAGCGTTCAATACCCGAAGCATGAGATTATCGGGAGCTGCCAGCAACGGCTTACCACTACGGTCTTTGTTTAGAATATCGTAGCGAGTATTGAGTGCTGACTTAAATCCAACATCCCTACGAATTAGCATCTCATGGAAGTCTTGAGCTTCTTTCTGGGTAGCGTCAAGGATGTCACCCAAAGCTCCACTAAGTCCAGCAAAATAAAAGTGGGAACGAAGGTAGCGGCTGCCAGAACGAGCAAGTAGATCACCAGAAGTTTCAGGGTCTATAAGACGTGCAAGGTCTTCGACGCCTGACAACATAGACTTGTCAACAATCACAGAGCTGAACATAAACACAATCTTCTGCATCCAACGCTCAGTAACATCTTCACCCAAAACCGCATGGTTTTCTACAACATCAGCTGTAAGAGCAAACAAAGTGTTAAAAGGTTCAATGTTTGCGTAAGAGATATAGGTGTTAGTGCCAGGGATTTTGAAGGACAGAGGTTTGATGCCCCTTGCTCTCCAGTTATCTCGTGTCGCTTTGTCAAGCGGCATGTTACCTGTCATGTTACCTGACAGAGCAGCGAACGCTGCCATAGCACTTACTAGACCACCTGTAGCCATTCGACCATTCAACAAGGCTTTAGCTGCTTCGTGCTCGTCTGCGTTACGGATACCGTACTTAGCAAGCTCTTTCATGCTAATGCCTTCTTTGAAGATGTCCTTATGTTTCTGCATGGCAAGCTGCAAAGGAGTATGCTCAAAGGCAATCTCCAGGGCGTTAAAACCTGTGCGGACAAATGGGAAAAATGCTCTAAGGAAAGGGTTGTCAGAAACTTTTTCAAAACCGCTTAAGAATCCTTCAAGCTTACGAGTCATAGCAGCTTCATCACCTGCCATCCGAGCTGCTTCATCAGTTACAATGTAGCGTCCTTCTCGGTTCTTAGCAAAGACTTGGCTACGAAACTCTTCTTCAATTTCTCTAGAGAGTTTAGTGACATCTTTAAGATCAGCACCTTCTTCAATTACCTTACGAGCAGCCATAGCTCGCATCTGCATGCGACCAATAAGAGTCCGTGCCATAGCATCACCAGCACCCATCAGGTTCTGGCTGTACTTGACACCAGGAGAAGTGTTGAAGTTAACAGACTTATCAAGCATGTTGTAGGCAAATTTTTCTTGTTGAGTACCATACTTCTCCATGTACTTCTTCAACTGCCTCCACTCTTGGATGTCAGCGCCTACGTCATACTTCATGTCGTAGCTCTGTGCCTTGCGGTGGTAGCCTTGGTCCATGTTATGCTTGAACATTTGCCAGCTTTCACCAAGGGATTTACCAAAGGCATCCCACTCAGCAGCAGCAATAGCAGCAGTTTTAGCGTCACCTTTTAGGGTAGCACCCAGATAAGCTTGTATAGGACGCAAAGCAGCGATGAAGTTAGTACCAAAGATTGCTTTGATAGGAGTGATAGGAGCACTGAGAATTGAGTTGTAGAAGGTAGATTGAACCTGCTTCCTAAACTCACCTCGGATCTGAACTCCGTTTACAACACCACCAAAGACCTTAGCACGGATAAAATCGTGCAGCTGCTCAAGGGTACGGACGTTGTTAGTCATGCTCTGGATTTCCAGAAGCATCTTAACATCTTCCATCTTACCTTGCCTGGTCAGCTTCTTCAGTTCTTCGATGTATTGGTCAACCTCTTCGGTAACCATCTTCAGCTTTTCTTCGGTATTGATCTTTACTTGTTTAGGGATCAACCCAATCTGCTGATAGCGACCATCAAGGCCCCACATGTAGCCCATTTTCTTGTGCTCAACAAGAAGGACCTTCATAGAATCAAAGACCATCTCAGCCTGACGATGGATGTGCACACCATCAGATTGGTGAATAGCACCAGTAGCAATGTCTTGTGCACGCTTAGCAAGACTATGAATCACCAGCTGCATAGCTGCTTTGTGAGCAGGAGATGCTGTGACGATTTCTCTGTTATTGTCTACATAGACACGGCGGTCTGATGAGTTTTCTTTGAAATACTTTGCAAACGCTTCGGCTGTGTTCTGTCCTCCATCAATCATAGAGGTAAGTTCATTTGCTTGCCGCAGAATAAGAGTTTGAATTTCTTTCAAAGTAGGGCGATTCATAATGCCCTGGAAAAACTTAGTATTTTCAAACATAGAAGCAGCAAGATCTTCCGCCACTTCTTTGATGTACTTATACAGGTTCTGGTCGCCACGAGACATGTTCAGCAAAGCTGCCTCATTGACAGGCAACGTACCAGACTTACCGTTACCACCGTGACGAAGATCAGCAAGACTCTCAGCTAGGTTACGTTGAACACCATCAGGAGTAGCAGGCATAGTAGCCTTGTCCGTGGCATCAAACTTTTCACCGTTGACAAAAGGATCAGGCTGCCTGCCCTCAGCTTCTACAGCTTGTTCATCTGGTCTAATCCCTTTACCTTGCTTGTAACGAGACGTAGCCATCTCCTTAGCTGCCTCGTCATCAAAGAGGCTCAGCTGCTGGTAGGTCTCAACTGCTGTAGTGTTAGCAACATCTTCTGCTTCCTCAACAGTCTTACCAGCCTTAAGGGCTTTGAAGCCTGCGTAACGTCCCTTAATAAATGCATAGATACGATTGCCAACACCGTTCATGCCAGCGCCCACAGCCATAGTCTTGAAGCGAGCAGCCCAGGGGTTGTCCTCTTCGTTGACAGCAAAAGCGTTGCTGACAATACTGGATGCCCAGGGAATGTGCTCATTGACTGAGTTCATCAGGTTAGCTTCCTGTGAACTGTCAGAGATCAATTCAGCACCAGCACCATCTCCCAGAATTTTAGCTCCTTTACCAAAGAACTTCATACGGGCAATGGTTTTTTCGGTGGCACCAGCAGCACGGGCAGCGGCAAGTCCGCGGGCACCTAACTTTAGTCCACCACCAATAGCACCAGTAGCACCACCAGTAATAGCAGTCAGGATACCAAACTCAATCACATCACGAGAGAAACGACCGAGTCCAGTCTTGTTTTCAGGCACCCACTCATCGGGAACGTCAAACCAGCTAGCGTCGTTCTGGATGTACTCATTGCTAAAAGGGTTCTGAGTCTCATCAACAGGATTGCCTACAAGACTGTTAAGACCAGTCTTCAGGGTATCACCTGTCAGCTCAGCAAACCCACCAATACTTTCTACTGCCTGAGCAGCGCCACCTGCAATAGCAGCGCCTGCTTCAGACATAAAGGTAGGATCGTCTTCTTTTTTCTTTTCTTCCTCTTCTTCTTTACCTTCTTCCTGCTGCTTGTTTTCAGTTAGATAGTCAGAAGCAGTCGTCATAAACTGCATTGCTTGACGAGCATCTGCACTGCTCAAACCTGTAATGTCTTCAGAGTTTACAGGAAGGAGATTTTCTTCATTTTCCATCAATAACCTCCTTTGAAACGACGAAGAATATCAGTAGTGTATTCACGCATGCTAGGGTAATCCCCTACGGCACCGTAGTTTTCAGAATCATACACGTCTGGGTTACCACCATACCACCAGGCAGCGACACGACGAATAGTCAAATCTACGTCGCCTCCAGTAGCTTGCAGCTCTCGTTGAATGTAATCAGAAATGGCAGCGTTGGCAAGCTCGTCTTGATAACGAGGGTTGTTCAAGTAAGCGTTTTGAGATTCGGGTACGCCTAGCTTGTACTGTTTGCCCCAAGCTCTTACGTTAGACCACAGGATCTGGTATTTACCAAGAGCAGGGTCTTTGTCATTGCCAGTCAATGGATCATCATTACGAGCTTTGTAGTTGCCACTGGACTCTTTGAAGCCAATAGCTTTGAGCACGTTAGGCGGGCTGATACCACCAACCTGTTCTACAACACGGCTAACGTTTCTGGGGGTAGGATTAGCAATGACATAAGCACGCAGATCAGGACGTTCTTTGAGGATCTCGTCAATCGTCTTGACTTCTTCAGGGGGGTCCAGAGGAAGCTCTCCCTTTGCTTGTCGTTGAAAGTTTAGAATGTCGTAGGCTGAGTAACGACCACCTGTTAGCCCAGCCGCTGTGTAAAAAAAGGAGGCAGGCCGACCATCAGGAGCAAGCTCAAGATCAGCTTCATCTTGAACGAAAGAGGTTCGGATAACGGTTTCAATAGGATCGTTTTGTAAGTTGGTTTTAAGTTGTCTAAGGCTTTTAGACTGTCTTTCGGTTACAGACTCATCAACATCTTTAGGGTTAAAGTACGACATACCAACTTTAGCTCTGGATGTGTACTTACCTTCTGTTTTTTCAGGACCCTTGTATGAAGGTTGCTGCCTTTGAATATCAACTACTATATCGTCTGCTGCCATACTAATGGCTTCTGCTTCTGTTCGAGCTGTACCATCTCTTAGCAGAGCAGCAGCTCTATTCATTAGCTCTCTGTGAGCAAAAGTCTGAGCCTTTTCAAACTGAACAGAGTTTCTTTTGAGCTGAGTGTTATTCTTAAGTGCTTTGTACAGAGCAGCATCAATCAGGTCTTGACCGTCCTGAACTGCACCTGAACTGTCAGCGCCAAACAGTTTATCTACAATAACACCTCTTTGTTTAAGGTCTGCGTAGACTGTTTGATCAAAGTTCTTAGCTTGTTCTTCACTAATACTACCACCAGGATTGATAAGCTGGTACTGATCAGCTAGTTCTTGAGAAGTTTCCCGATCCAAAAACATTGGGGTGTAGTCACGGATAGCAGCCGCATGCCGTCTACCTTCTTCTGTAGTGCCATAGTTTAGCAAGTGAGCGTCAGCAAGGGCACGTTTGGTAGTTTCAGAAGGGGTCTTTTCTCGGAAAGAAGCCATGGCAGCTTGGTAAGCTTCCGTAGACTCTCTCCTAAAACCTTGCTGCCTTTGAGTAAACTGCTTTTGAGAAGCATCGTCAGCAATAGATTCCAGAGATGCAACACTAAACTCATCACCAAAAATGTTGGCTAAAGTGTCTTGACCACCTTTAGCAGACGGGTGAGCAATTTTAGTGTTAGCAATAATTGGAGCTAACTCTTTACCACGCCTAGGATTATCAGCTGCAATGTTTTGAAAGTTGCTAATCACAAGACCACGAGCACCTCTAAAACCTCCATCTTGGAGTTTTGAGGCGTTAGTGAGGAACGTCTGGATAGCGACCTCTGGAGCAATAGGGCTGTTCTTGCTTACAAGAGCAGTGTAAAGGGCATTCTCTTCGCCGTCAAGAGCGATAACGTCCTGCTCTTTGAGGTACTTGGTGACGTATTGAACACGCTGTACCTTAATGCTATCACGGAGCTGAGGCAGCATCTTAGTTGCCAGCACCTTAGCACTCAAACCAGCAGGGTTGTTGTTGAGAATGTACTGCTGCATGATGTACTGAGCAGCAGCTTCCCACTGAGCAGTGCCTTCGTGATCCTTAATCATAAAGGGATCACCACCAGCAGGGTCAGCAATAAGAGTCTCGTTAGACTTTAGCTCTGCCAGCAGATGAGCACCAAACCCTTGAGCAGATTGGTTCATGGCTGCCAAGTCCCAGCCCTGCTTGTAGTAGCGAGAGCCATGACGGATAGCAGAGGCAGTCTCTACGTTGGGGGCTTTGTCAGCCAACTGACCCATGGCGTTGTGGACTTCAGCTCCTTTGTTGTAAGCTGCGTCTACTTCTTTGGAATCTTCTTCAAGCTCTTCAGGAGGGCGGGACATATAGTCCACCATGCCTTTGGCTCGTTCTTCTTCAATGTACTTAGCAGCTTGCTCTTCAGCTAATTTAGTTAATGTGCTGCTAAATTTAGAAAGGGCTTTGAGTTCGTAGTTAGTGTTAGAAGACTGGATGTCACTAACACGTTGCATTTCAGTAATCCTTTGAGACGCTTGCGTCTCCATCCCTTGGATTCGTTGCTGGCCTTGTCGTTTAATCTGTTCCGCTTCTTGGCGCATACGCCTAGAGGGATCAGCAACTTGGCGAGCCTTAAATCCAATAGACTGGGCACTACCTTGATATGGCATTGGTTTTGATTATTAAGGGTTATCCAGTGAATAGCCAGTACCGTAGGCACTAGCTGCACTGCTAACAAGATTACCAGCAAGAGCAAGACCAGAAGGTCCTTTAGCTTTGATGGGCTTGATAGGCAGGAATGAGGCTTCAGGTGTAAGTGGGTCAGCGGGGAGATTGTTCCAGGCAGTGTTGTTAGCTGCAGCTTGATCCAGCATGATGCCTTCCTTAGCAAGACCACTAGCCATGCTAGCATCGTACAACGTTTGCTCAACCTGAGCTTGCTCAAATCCTAGCTGACGTTCAGCGTCCATAGCTGCAAGCAAGAAGGACTGACCAGCTCGGCCAGTAGCAAGTACACTGCCTTGCTGTTGAATAGCTTTAGCAATGTTTGACTGTGACTGGAAAGCAGCAGTGTTCTGCCTTTCTCTAAACTTTTGATTTTGTGCTGCTAAAGCTCGGTTAGCTTCAGCTTGGTTACTAGCAATCTGTGCATAGTAGGCGTTCTTAGCAGCAGTCGCTGCTTTAGATTCTGCCTGATATACACGTCCTTTTTCTCGATCTCGTGCAGCAGCAATCTGCAGATCTTGTTGGTATCGTTGCTGAGCAATAGCGTTAGAGCGAGCTACTGCTGCTTGCTGGGCTTGATGCTGCCCAATGGCAGTCACGGCACTGCCTGCAAACGATGCAGCACCTACAATAGCACCAACACTTATTGGTTCACACATAGTTTAACAAATTGAATTAGGGGGACACCGTTGTGAACGTAATAGTTAATAAATTTAAACTTAAGAAGCTTAAGCAGCTTGATATGACTCTCATTCCTCATGTCTGCGTGATTCCACAGGTATGGGTTATGGAGACTATCAAGCCACCTTCTAGCTTCTTTTACGAATGTATGCGGATATTCTTCACTGGCTTTAGTACATAACATCCAGATCTTATTGTCTGGTGTTACGCCTGCCACACCGGCAGCCTTGCCGTTGGGCACAGTGAAATAGACAGAGAAAGCAGAACGATAATAAGACTCCAGGACTGCTGCCGGAGCAGTCAGCCCTGTGGTCTCTTCTACTTCTCTGATGTCTTCCCAACGCAGATTCTCGCCAACTTCTAGAGCTAGCTGAGGGGTGCATGGTTGAATGTACTTACCGACGTACGTGTCGTTTTGTGTCATAGCGTCCGTCCCAGCTGGCTGAGACTAGAGTTGCGGTAAAGGGGTCAGGGATTTTAACAGTAAGGGTGTATTTCTCGTTCTTCCTGTAGATAGGAACTTTGACAGACTTGTAAGGAGCGGTGGGTGTCTCGTTAAACGAGGCTAAATCAACCTCCATACCAGACTCATACTGGATGTAATCATCAATCTGTGGAGACTCAAGGTGGAACTCCATAGGACCAGAGATGCCTAGTTCAAAGTTGATGCGGTTGATACGCAGCTCACCATCAATGTCGTACTTACCTCTATCAATAGCGTAGTAAAAGTGAGGAAGTTCAAGCTCTGTAATATACTTGTATCCAATAGCAACATTACCAGTAGTTAGGTCAATGTCGTTAAAAGTAGCAGTAGTACCGCTAACGCTGTCAGGAACTCTGACAACACCAGCATCGTCACCGCTGAGGAATACAGCCACCATATCGGTGCTGTCATCATAAGTGTAGGGTAGAGTTACTGTAGAAATTTCTGTTTCAGAATCATAAGTAGCTGACGCCATGGTCATGTTGTCCAAGGTGGCTTCAAACCTGCGTCCAATGGAGCCAGTTCCTACCTGATAGCTATTGTCAGTAATAGTGTCTGTCACCATCTCGTGACGGTTCAAGACGTAGTTGCCGTTTTGATTGGTAACAATAAACTGGTTACCAGCAGTGTATGTACTGTGAACAAACTCACCAGTCAAAGTCCAAGTGTACCACGCAGACTGCTGACGTTCAGTGCCTGTGTCGTAGTACTTGTAGAAGTAGATCTGTTCATCCCCTGCTTTGCCATAGGTCACCAATCCAGTCTGTGAGGAGTTAGACGAGTGATCAATGTCATTGGGGATCAGCTCAGGGATCACACGGGTCTGCTCCAAGACCTTGGGAGGAACAGTCTCATCCTGGATCACCATCTCAAACACACGGGTGTGTGCTGCACTACCAGTACTAAACATCACAGAGGTGCCCATATCGATAGGACGAACTGTAGGACTACACTCGTAGGAGGACAGCTTCTTCAGCTGTGCAGTGTTAGAACTGAACCGATCTGAATCAGTAAACAGCATGAACTGTGCTGACTCACTGAACAAGACCAGACCCTTTTGGATAGGCAGGACATGGTTCAGAAAGGCAGGCTTGATGTCAGAAGCTGCGATGTCGATGGGATCTGCATCGCTAGTAGTAATTGCAGAAACGATGAAAAAGTTAAAGTAATCAGCAGGCTGACTAAGGATGACGTTTTCACCAGCAATAAATCCTAAGCGGTTACGGTAGAAGAAGATGTCCTTGATACCCTTACCCACAAAGGTAGGGTCAGGGTTACTGGTCAAGTCACCAGCTTGTCTATCAATCCAGTAATTATCAGGATCAGAAGACTGATCTAGTGTGCGGAAACTGAACGTACCGTCACGGTTATTGACCAAAGCATGTGGCATGGTATCCGGATCAAGTCCAGCTGTGATGCCAGGAGCCACAGTCTCTTCCCATGAACCTGTACCTACAGTACCATTGTCAGCTACAAACTTAACGAAGTAATCATCAGCCTCAGAATCCTCAGTGTTTGACACCTTGGCGATGTACCCATCTTTACATTGTTGAGGTAGTTTGCTAACATTGGGTACTGATTCTTGAATAACTTCTAATGAGTTATTAACTGTACCACCCCTCACCTCAATCGTAAAGCTAGAAGTAGATGTAATAAATATACCATCACCAATGATCTCACAGGTGACATCGGTGTAATTAGATTCAATGCTACTCTTTAGTCCACCAAGAATCGTGTTGATACTCAGCGTACCTTTGTCAGGGTTTTTAGGTGTTTGATGGAATCCTACACCGGAATCAGCATATGTTTCATATGATTCAACGCTGTCGACTGTGACTATGTAGGTGATACCAGCAACATCCACACTATGCGTTTCGCCGTCAGTAACATCAAACCCTGGATCTTGCAGGACTACTTCTGCGTTGTATTGAGCGTTGTAGTCTGCTTCAGAATCAGAATTGTAGGAGTTAACGTAAGAAGTACCGTTAACTAAAACCGTAAACTTAATACCACTATCTGCGTCAAATACCTCTTGTTTGCCTGCACGCTTAGGTTTTCCATCACTATCGTTCCAAGAACTGGAAGTTGTACCATCCTTTACAACACTCAAAGCACCAGCTCGGTATTTGGTAGTAGCTGTGAGGTCAGAGCCATCGATGGCAACCACGTACTCTGCGTTATACGCCACTGTATTGATCGAAACAAAGGCGTAGTTGTCATTGAACGTATCGGTGGTTCCCGTCGTTCCTACGGTCTTCTGGGGGTTAGTGATAAGGGTATAGTCACCAATGGTCTGGAGACCGTAAGGCTGGGTAGCATCAGCCAGGTAAGTCATAGTACCACTTACAGTCTGAGCAGCGCCTGTCTCAAGGTCCCAGACTTTAATATCAGTGTCTGTAATTTGCCCAATAAATTTTTCGTCAGAATCTCTGATGATCTCAAACCACTGACCATCAGCAGAGGCACCCTCCAGCTCATCAACGAACTCACCAGGAGCACGCTTAGACAAGCCAAAAGTCACATCAGGATATGCGTTATCACATTTCCTAAGCTGACCAGGAAACTTAATAAAGTCTGGCTGCTGTGAGACACCTCCTAGAAAGTTTTGAATCCGTTGATTAACTGCTGCCATGGTTATCGACTAACTGCTTGGAAGGGTTTGTAAGAGGGGTAGGGGTTGCGGAAGTCGGGGCCTTGGAAAACGTTGTACTCAGCTTGCTGGGTATCATACTCGACAGCCAGTGCACGGAGCTGTGCTTCGTCTGCTGCCAACAGCTTAGCTGCCTTCTCGTCGTTGACCATGCGGGTCACAGCAATACGAGCAGAGCGTGAAGCGATGTAGTCACGGAAGACCTGAGGGATGTCATCGAACTCGAAGAACCAAACCACATCACAGTAGAGAGTATCGAGGTCCGTAAATTTATAGGAATGAGAATAGCGATCATACAGCTTACCGTTCCTCCTAACCACATCATAGTCATCACGATGCTTGAATTTGTTCACGTCCAGCTGGAGGACAGTGGCTGGAATTAGCACCTCGTCGTTGGTGTCTACCACAAACGGGTACTCATATTCAGTATTATACACCCAGCCCTCAGACTGAACTTCACGACAAACTTGTCGGAGAGTGTTCTGAGCAATAGCAACTTCAGGACTTTGGGTGGATAGTGTATTGACAGGAGACTCACCCACACTCATAAGAATGTGGTTAACAGCATCCAGTTCGGTGGACGATGCGTACGAATTAGTTGTCATGATATAAAAAAAGGGACCCCCGAAGGAGTCCCAATATAGAAACAAGAATGGATCAGAATGCAGAACCAGCGGTGCTGGTAGCGTGCAGTTCGACACAAGCAGCAGGGTTCAGGTAGTCAGTACCCATGCTGAGGCGTCCCAGGATCACGTCGCCCTGGTAGATCACGGACACGTCGCCCGAAGTGACCTGGACCTGGGGTCCAATGGTCTCAACGACACCAGCGGCTTCACGTTGGAAGATAAGTCCGCAGGAGGTGTCAAAGTCGTCAGCAGCACCATAGGCATTGTTCTCGCCGGTAGCAGTAGCTTCGACGTCAACGCCCACGAAGGAGCCAGCGTTGTCGATGGTAGAGTTGGTACCATACTTGCCCAGGAACGGAATGTTCATGGACTTGTAGATCTTGATACCAGCAATCGACAGGATGCCCTGACCGGACTGCAGAGCGGTACCCTGCTCGTCACGGTTGATCAGAGCGTTGCTTTCCACGTTCTCCACGAGTGCATAGTACTGACGTGGGGAGAGAACAGCCACACGGCCTTCCTGAGACACACCCTTCTCATCCAGGACAGAAGCAGCTTCAAAGAAGGCAGCCACAATCTTGGCGGAGTCGAGAGCATCAGCGTTGGCACCAGTGCCAGAACCAACCTGGATCTGGGTACCACCGGGCTCAACCTTGCCGGTTGCACTCACGGGGTGAGCAGCGCGAGCGCCACGTACAATAGCACGGAAGATGCGACGGTCATAGTGCTCAGCCAGAGCATAGCCGATCTTCTTGGAGATCTCGCCACGCAGCTCGTAGTGAGCCAGGGTTTCATCGAGATCATACACGAAGGCGGAGCTGACCAGCAGGTCATCGACCACGATGGTCTTCTCTGCCACCGGGGGATCACCGTCTCCCAAGATGGGGGTACCAGGCGTATGGAAACCAGCGTCCATGCGTCCAGTGTAGATGAACTGAAGAGACTTACCGTTCTTCAGCGTACGCTTCATGACAAGGTCACGAGCGATAGTGTTATGCTGGAAGCCCTTGAACATCTCACCAGAGAAGAGCTTCAGATAAAGTTCATACTTGTCGCCAGAACCGCCATAGCCAGTGCCCGTGCTTAGATTAGCACGGCCTAGCGCGGTTTGTGTTGCGTCAGCCATTTGTTTAAGGAGTTAGTAAATTGTAACAGACTCCGAACGTTCAGATAAAAAAGTTTTGTGGTCTATCCCACCGTCTAGACGGCTAAGGGTGTCCCTCGTAAGGGGCCAAAGCCAATGACTGGGGGAGGAATCGAACCTCCCCTACACCATCAGTCGATCTCTTTATACACTACACCACGGTAGCGAAGTTTGTCAGTGTGATAACGCTGAGCACGCTTACGCTGACCTTGGAGGAAACGAATAAGATTAAGAGACATGAGTTCGTACAAGATAAACCTAACCCCCGTTCCATGGTTAGGCAGCATGCGTCCCAAACGGGATGAACGTACGAATAGTGTTACTTAGCGTACTTACGCTTCTTGGCAGTCTTTGCTGCACGCTTGAAGTTAGCAGCAGTAGGAGCACCTGGAGCACCAGGCTTCCTCATCTTTTCACCACTGCCAGCAGCAATACGCTTGCGCTTGGCGTGGATGTTAGCATAGAGTCCGGGTTTAGCCATAACGTTTTTTCTTAGTTTTCTTTTTGGCTAGAGGGAGTTGAGGACCAGTCCGCTTAAGAAAGGTATCCTTCTCGTGAGGATTGTCCGTGCTCTTACCTTTATTGTAGAGCTTTTGCTTCTTCTGTGCACCTTTGTGCCCAGGACCAATCTGAAAGGACTGAGCAATGGTCAAATCCTTACGACCTTTTTTCTTCATGAGCATTTCCATTTGCGTAGAGCAAGAGCCTTCCTTGTAGGACGACCCTTGCTGTCTTTCATTGGTCCTTTGACACCGCCCATGCGAGCACAAAAGGACCTCTTACGGCCTGCAGCCTTTTTAGTTTTAGGGTTAGGAGCTGGAGGCTTTAGGTTAGCCCCCTCCTTCGCTTTGAAGTATCTCCTGCCCGCAGCGGTTAGACCGCCAGAGGGACTTTTGTGTTCTTTACGCATCAGCCGATAGCAGGGGCATTGAGTGCGACAGGAGTGGTCTCAGCGGCAGCAAGATCCAGAGGGAAGTTGTGGGCATTACGCTCATGCATAACCTCCATACCAAGACCAGCTCGGTTGAGGACATCAGCCCAGGTGTTCACCACATGACCTTGGCTCTCAACAATGGATTGATTGAAGTTGAATCCGTTGAGGTTGAATGCCATGGTGGAGACGCCGAGGGCGGTAAACCAGATGCCCACGACCGGCCACGCTGCAAGGAAGAAGTGCAGAGAGCGGCTGTTATTAAACGAAGCATACTGGAAAATCAAACGACCAAAGTAACCGTGGGCAGCGACAATGTTATATGTCTCTTCTTCCTGCCCAAACTTGTATCCATAACTCTGCGAGACCTCTTCGGTAGTCTCCCTAATGAGGGACGACGTGACGAGAGATCCGTGCATAGCTGAAAAGAGAGCGCCGCCAAATACCCCAGCAACACCAAGCATATGGAAAGGGTGCATGAGGATATTGTGCTCCGCTTGGAAGACAAGCATGTAGTTGAAGGTACCTGAGATTCCGAGGGGCATTGCATCAGAGAAAGATCCTTGTCCGAAGGGGTAAACCAGGAACACGGCAGAGGCAGCTGCAACGGGTGCAGAGTATGCCACAAAGATCCAGGGACGCATACCTAGTCGATAGCTAAGTTCCCACTCTCGTCCCATGTAAGAATAGATACCAATGAGGAAGTGGAAAACGACAAGCTGGAATGGACCCCCGTTGTAGAGCCATTCATCAAGTGTA
>Ga0098074_1000633_pt1 | contig 22084 bp, 22 predicted proteins | sample 32_taG_FD_75064 | JGI IMG/M metagenome (GOLD analysis project Ga0098074, IMG submission 75064) | Marine viral communities from the Gulf of Mexico - 32_GoM_OMZ_CsCl metaG | ecosystem: Environmental > Aquatic > Marine > Oceanic | place: Atlantic Ocean: Gulf of Mexico | collected 2015-07-12
CCGATGCGGGGCTAGCGGATAGCGATGTCAGCAATGAGCGCACCGGTATTATTGTTGGCTCCGGCGGGCCATCGACGCGCGCGCAAGTGCAGGCGGCTGATATTACCCGCGAAAAGGGGCCGAAACGCGTGGGGCCGTTTGCCGTGCCTAAAGCGATGTGCTCGACAACTTCCGCTACCGCGGCGACCAATTTCAAGATCAAGGGTGTGAATTATACGATTTCATCGGCTTGTTCGACGTCTGCGCATTGCATCGGTAACGCGGCAGAGCAAATTATTCTTGGTAAACAAGATGTTATGTTTGCTGGGGGCGGGGAAGAACTGGACTGGACGCTGTCCGTTCTGTTCGATGCTATGGGCGCAATGTCGTCCAAATATAACGATACACCGGAGAAAGCCGCGCGCGCCTATGATGCAGGCCGTGACGGGTTTGTTATTGCTGGCGGCGGCGGCATAATTGTTCTGGAAGAACTTGGTCATGCCAAGGCGCGCGGCGCAAAAATATATGGCGAGATTACAGGTTACGGCGCCACATCTGACGGTGCCGATATGGTCGCACCAAGCGGTGAGGGCGGTATGCGCGCGATGAAACAGGCACTTTCCACCGTTGATCGCAAAGTCACCTATATCAACACACACGGCACCTCCACCCCCGTAGGTGATATTACCGAGCTGAACGCGATTAAAGAAGCGTTTGAAGGCCGTCAGGATATTCCGCATATTTCCGCGACCAAGTCCATGACAGGGCACTCACTAGGCGGAGCAGGCGTGCAAGAAGCAATTTACAGCCTTTTGATGCTCAACCATGATTTTGTAGCGCCTAGCATAAATGTCGAAAATATGGATGAGGGCGCCAAGCCGTTTCCGATTGCGACTGCGCGTATTGATAATGTCGATCACGATACCGTGATCTCTAATAGCTTCGGTTTCGGCGGCACCAATTGCTGTTTGGCCATGAGCAAATATAAGGATTAAGTTTATGATGGATTTAATGAAGGGCAAAAAAGGCCTGATTATGGGCGTTGCCAATGACCACTCTATAGCGTGGGGTATGGCCAAAGCGCTTCATGAAGCGGGGGCGGAGCTGGCCTTTACCTATCAGGGTGATGCGTTCGGGAAGCGCGTAAAGCCCTTGGTGGAATCTATCGGCTCCAAAATCATGATTGATTGCGATGTCACCAATGAAGAGCATCTGGATCAGGTTTTTGAACGTTTGAAATCCGAGTGGGGCGAGCTTGATTTTCTAGTTCATGCCATTGCGTATTCCAATAAAGATGAATTGCAGGGGCGCTATGTCGATACTTCGCTCGATAACTTTCTGAAAACTATGCATATTTCCTGTTATTCCTTTACCTCGGTCATGCGCCGCGCCAAGGATATGATGGCTGCGGGTAGCTCTGCCGTAACCTTATCTTATTACGGCGCCGAGAAGGTTATGCCGAATTATAACGTCATGGGGGTTGCCAAGGCTGCGCTGGAAGCTTCAACGCGCTATCTGGCTGCCGATTTGGGACCGGATGGTGTACGTGTGAACGCCATCTCCGCCGGTCCGATGCGTACGCTTGCGGGCGCGGTTATCGGCGGATCACGCCGGACGTTCAAATTTACTACGCTGGCCTCACCGTTGCGCCGCTCGGTTGAGCTGGACGAGCTTGGCGGTACAGGGCTTTATTTACTGTCCGATATGTCTTCGGCTGTAACAGGCGAAGTGCATTACGTGGATTGCGGTTTTAACGCCATGGGTATGCCATCCCACAGCCAGCTGGATCAAATCTGCAGTTAAAGATCAAATGAACTTTATCATTTTTGCTTCGTTGGTAAGACATAAGAAAACCAATGGAGTATAAAAACATGACCAAGTCATTCAAAACATTACTAATGGCCGGAGCGGCAATATTCGCTCTGGGTGTAACCCCCACACTCGCCGATTCAGGTATTAACGCCACGGCGGGCGCCAATGTCGATGCCGGAGCCCGTATTCAGGGCGATAACACCGGCACCACAGCCGGAACAACCGTAGACACGCTGATGGAGCGCGAAGACGCCCTGAAAAGCGACACGATTACAGGCGAAGGTCTAACTTTGGATAATCAAACCAATGTTGATGTGGGCACGCATACCGATGTTGATACGGGCGTTGCAGAGCCTATTGGCAATACCGAGCGCATGAATTTCAACGATGCCGATGCAAATAGTGACGGTCTGGTTGACGAGGCCGAATTTTCAACGAGCATAGATGCCGATACATCTGCCGAGAGCTTTGGTGAGTTTGATCGTAATAGTGACGGTAGTTTAGATGATACGGAATACCGGTCATATTTCGAGGCTGATGCCCAGACCGAGGCCGAAGTCGAGACTATGGAATAAAATGTGAACCACATAAGAAAGGGCCGCTTGTTAAAAAGTGGCCTTTTTATGTACATAGATGAAGCCAGTATGGAAAGTTATTCCGGCGCAACGGTGGGTTCAGGAAACTCACCACCTATTAACTCCATGGGATATTGGTGATTATTTACTAAATATAGAACGCCGCATTTACGGTCGTTAAAATCTAAAGTCATAGAGGAGGGAGTGTAGGGTAAATTATGCTCTATGTTTTCTGCTTTCATATCACCCCTGCCCGAATATATAAATTCTCCTGCTTTAGCAATAACGCCATTTGTAAAGTTTGATTTGACGCTAGCGGTGACATTATCTGGATCGGTAATGTCGACATAGCAGGTCGCGGTATCAACTCGACTTTCGCAGGCACCCAGAAATAAGGCCATAAGCGGGGCGGCCAAAAGTTTTTTGTTCATAATAAATATTCCTAAAAATTAATTTGAAGGCAAACCTAACATCGTTGCCTTTATTATGCAAATAAACTTTAATTAATGCACAGTCAGCAAGTTTTCCAGCAACACATCCGGTTCATCACTAAAGAAACAATCCACGCCCCAGCCCTGTAGCTCGCGCGCTTTGATCGGATCATTGATGGTGTAGGCCAGCACGGGTTTTTCCAGATCTATCGCCATTTCGATTTGATCGCGTGTGGCCGCGTTTCCGTTTAGGTTGATGGTCGTAACGCGCAGATATTCGGCGAGTTCTTGCCAGTTCTCCGGCCATTCTTCCGGTAATAAAAGCCCGCGCGACCAATCTTCTGCCAGCTCCATAGCGGCCTCCAGCGAGACATGCTGGAAAGATGAGATCAGGATTTTATCATGGTCGTCCCAGATCTGGGAGAGCAAATCAAGCGCAACTTCGGCGGTTTCACGCTCGCGCCCCGGGCAGGGTTTTATTTCCAGATTGAGTCCCAAGCCGCGCTCTAGCAAAACGTCAATCGCTTCTTCCAGAGTAGGGATTTTGTTTCCGGTAAAACTCTCGCCAAACCAACTGCCTGCTTCCAGATGTTTAATAACGTCGTAGTCGGTTTCTGCCACCAGCGCGTTGGAACCCGCGGTGCGCTCTAATGTCTCATCATGAAAGATGATTGGGATTTGATCGCGCGTGAGTTTCACATCCAGCTCGACCCATTCCACGCCCATATCTGCGGCGACGTGAATGCCTTCCAACGTATTTTCGGGAGCATAAGCAGCAGCGCCGCGGTGGCCAATAACTTTTGGTAATTTTATCATAGGGTGAGGATAAACGGATCATTGCACAATGGCAATGGTTTTACAAATGCGGTTTTAGGGCATATTTTTAGGCGGAATTAAAACAGAGAGTTTTTCTTGCGCCGGTTCATGCCCTTGCAAGGCGGCCATTTGATAATAGCGGTAGGCCTTTGTCTGGTCGGTTAAGGCGCGCGGCATGATTTCACTATTTTCATCAATATCGTAGCCGAGCATGATTAAATCACCATAGCGGGTTTGCGCCTCCGGATGCCCCTTATCGGCCAGGTCCTGGATCATGGATAACCCAGCCTCCGTATAGATCGGGGAAAAAAAACTGTCTTTCAGCATTTTTTGTGCGGTGACGTAATCTTCATTATCGTCTTGAAAAAACAGGGCCAAGCGGTGCTGCATGACATCGGCGTGAAATATCTGATCCTGATAATTGCGCACCACATGCCAATGCGCGCTTCGGTTCATGCGCAATGTAACGATTGTCGCGAAAAAGGCAAAGCTTACCAGAAGTAGACCCAGTAAGGCTCTTCTGAAATATTTGCGTGGCCGAGAGATCACTTTTTTATCCATAAATTATTCTATCATAGCTTTATAAACAAATTATGACGGCCTCGTGGTAAGTCCACTAATAAAAGAAAAAGGCCGCTTAAATGCGGCCTTTAACAAATATCAATAAGGGTTAAAGAGGCTTACGCGCTCTTTTTACCTTTGCTGCCATTATCGCTTTCGCTATTGTCGGCCTCGATTGGCTCGCCGGTTTCTTGGTCAACGCGCTTCATGGAGAGTTTCACTTTGCCGCGGTCATCCATGCCGATAACCATAACTTTGACTTCATCGCCTTCATTCACAACATCGGTTGTTTTAGCCGTGCGTGCGTTTTGCAGTTCAGAGATGTGAACTAGACCGTCACGGGCACCCATGAAGTTTACGAACGCGCCGAAATCAACGCACTTTACGACTTTACCGTCATAAACTTTGTTCACTTCCGGCTCTTCTGTGATATCGCGGATCATTTTCAGCGCTTTTTCAATGGCTTCACCGTTGGTGGCGGCCACTTTAACTGTGCCGTCATCTTCGATATCGATCTTGGTTTCTGTCAGTTCGATAATCTCGCGGATAACCTTACCGCCAGTACCGATCACTTCACGGATTTTGTCGGTCGGGATCTGGATGGAGACGATCTGCGGTGCGTGCTTGTTGAGCTCGCCACGGCTTTCTGTCAATGCTTTGGCCATCTCGGCCAGAATGTGGATACGGCCGTCTTTTGCCTGTTCCAGCGCGATTGTCATGATCTCTTCTGTGATAGAGGTGATCTTGATATCCATCTGAAGGGCGGTGATACCTTTTTCCGTACCAGCCACTTTGAAATCCATGTCGCCAAGGTGATCTTCATCACCAAGGATGTCGGAGAGAACAGCAAAGTCTTTGCCTTCCTTAATCAAACCCATCGCAATACCGGCAACTGGTGCTTTCAAAGGCACGCCTGCATCCATCATGGACAGGGACGTACCACAAACAGTGGCCATTGAGGAGGAACCATTAGATTCGGTAATCTCGGACACTGTACGGATTGTGTATGGGAAGTCTTCAGCGGCAGGCAGAAGCGGACGAATTGCGCGCCATGCCAATTTACCATGACCGATTTCACGGCGACCCGGAGGGCCCATACGGCCAGCTTCACCAACAGAATATGGAGGGAAGTTATAGTGAAGCAAGAAGCGCTCTCTGTATTCACCTTCCAGCGTGTCCATGATCTGTTCGTCTTGCCCAGTTCCCAAAGTGGAAACAACCAGAGCCTGCGTTTCGCCGCGTGTGAACAGGGCCGAGCCGTGTGTACGTGGCAAAATACCGACTTCGGAGACGATAGAGCGAACGGTTTTGGTGTCGCGGCCATCAATGCGCTTGCCGCTTTTAATGATAGAGCCGCGAACCACATCGGCCTCGGCGCCTTTGAATTTGGAGACAACAAGGTTTTCATCAATGCCTTTGTCTTCGTCAACGAAGGCTGCGATAGCGGCTTTGCGGACTTCGCCAACGGCGGTTTGACGCTCAAGTTTGTCTTGAATGCTGTATGCTTTTTCAACATCTTTACCGAATTTCTTTTTGATATCTTCGGACAGTTTCACGATGTAATCTGGTGTTTCAGGCACATCCCACATGTCTTTGGCACACATCTCGGCAAGCTCGATAATGCCGTCAATAACAGGCTGGTAGGCTTTGTGACCAGCGGCAACTGCGCCCAGCATGACTTTTTCAGACAATTCTTGCGCTTCGGATTCAACCATCAAAACGCCTTCTTTTGTACCGGCAACGATCAGATCAAGGTCTGTGTCGGCGACTTCGTACATTGGCGGGTTGATCAGATATTCACCGTCTTTATAACAAACGCGCGCGCCGCCGATCGGGCCCATGAATGGTATGCCGGAGATTGTCAGCGCCGCAGAGGCACCGATCATGGCAATCATGTCAGGGTCGTTTTCAAGGTCGTGTGAAATAACGGTCAGAACAACCTGAACTTCGTTCAAGAAGCCCTTCGGGAAGAGCGGACGGATCGGACGGTCGATCAGGCGTGATGTCAGTGTTTCTTTTTCGCTAGGACGGGCTTCGCGTTTGAAGAAACCACCCGGGATTTTACCGGCTGAATATGTTTTTTCCTGATAGTGTACGGAAAGCGGGAAGAAATCCTGCCCTTCTCTTACGTTTTTGGCGCCGGTTACGGCACAAAGCACGGTCGTTTCACCAATGGTGGCCAGCACGCAGCCATCGGCCTGACGCGCAACTTTTCCGGTTTCCAGAGTCAGGGTTTTTCCTGCGTAGTCGATTTCTTTTCTGTAGACATTAAACATGTAATTTATTTCCTTTAGTTAATGTAGTAGCGAGCTGCAAAACGCATCTGTGGCGTTTGCAATACTCAAGTTCAAAATTTAGTAAGGGCGGAAGATATTCGGCGGACTGAGAAGTATATAGGTTATTTTATACACTTGTCGGTCAACCGCATATCGATATCCCTTTACAACCGGTAACATAAGTGGCATTTTTTGCCCGCAAAGTCAAAGATAAAAGGAAATTAGCCCCATGAATTACCTCGTACTTTTACGCCACGGACAATCCGAATGGAACCTTGCCAATAAGTTCACAGGCTTTCACGATGTCGACCTCACAGAAAAGGGTGAGCAGGAGGCCAAAAAGGCCGGAGAACTTCTGAAAAACGCAGGCATTACCTTCGATGCCGTGTTTTCTTCGACCCAGATCCGCGCCAACCGTACGGCGGAAATTGTGCTGAATGAAGCCGGGCAGGGTGAGCTGTTCGCGGATATGGTGCGCCACCCGCATCTGCGTGAGCGTGATTACGGTGATCTGACAGGTTTGGACAAGGACGAAACGCGTGAGAAATACGGCGAGGAACAAGTCCATATCTGGCGGCGCTCCTACGACACAGCGCCTCCGGGCGGGGAATGCCTCCAGGACGTGGTCGAAAACCGCGTGCGTCCTTATTTCAATGACGAGATTAAACCGTTGCTGGATGAAGGCAAAAACGTCCTGATGGCCGCGCATGGCAATTCCTTGCGCGCTACGCTCATTATCCTCGGCGTTGAAACGCCCGACACCATCAACGACGCCGAATTCCCGACCGGCGCGCCTTTGGTGTTCGAGATGGAGAATGGCGCGATTAAGAAGCGGTATTTTCTGGAAGATTAGACCTGCCGTAATTAACGCTGCTTTTTTTGCGAAAGCAGAAGTCTGCGTACCAACGTTCAAGGTCCCCGCTTTCGCGGGGAAGCATATAATTTAAGTCCTCTAAACGGAAAAACGGCCCCGCCGATTAAGGTAGAGCCGTTTTCTGAAGGTATTCTTTTTAGTGCTGGTTGATATTACTCAACATTACCGTCTGTAGCATCTTCAACGGCATCGCCTGCGCGTTCCAGTGGTGTGCGGTCTTCAAGTTCGCGGGCTGCGTCGTCAAGGCCTTCACCTTCGCTGAAGCTATCAACGGCATCGCCGATGTGCTCGCCTGCTGTACGGTTGTCAGGGGCGTTCAACATTGCGAACGCGCCGCCTGCCAATACCAGAACAACGATAATCGCTACTATAATTTTTCCATTCTTACTCATATTATTAAACTCTCTTATTTATATTTGTTTATTTATATTTGTTTATTTATTGTAATCACTTACGACTGAAACTCATAAAGAGTTCCAAGCGAAAATACAATACAAAAAAAGGCCGCCATACACAGGCGACCTTTTTCTATTATTTTGTTATGACTTAGCGGCGGATACCAAGGGATTTGATCAAATCCTGATAGCGCTTGTCGTCTTTTTTCTTCAAATAATCAAGCAGCTTACGGCGTTTGGCAACCATGGCCAACAGACCGCGGCGCGAGTGCAGATCCTTTTTGTGAATTTGCATGTGCTCGGACAGCTCGTTAATACGTGTGGTCAGAATGGCAACCTGTACTTCAGGTGATCCTGTGTCATCCTTTTTGGTGGCGTATTTCTGGATAACGTCTTGTTTTTCTTTACCTTGTAGCGACATCTTTAAGTTCCTTCATTATTGGTTAAATACACGAAACGGATTTATGCTTGGGCCTTCAATCTCGACCAGTGCAACGGCGATGCCGTCTAACGTGGCCAGAACCGGATCATTTGCCGCCGTTTGTGGCAGACGGGCAAAATCCCCTTTTGAGACGAAGGACAGGCTTTGTCCATTCCTTAATTTCGCAACCTCGTTTTCTTTAAGCGGCAGAGCCGGGATATCGTCCAGCGGAGCCTGTAGAGGCTGCAAAATCTCTTCAAGGGCGGCACTATGGTGCATATTTTCCAATATTTCAAGCGAAATCGCACTCTCCAGCGTAAAATGCCCGACGGCCTCACGCCGCAGCGCGGTAATATGCCCATAAGTGCCGAGTTTGATCGCCAAATCACGGGCCAGTGCACGGACATAGGTACCTTTGCCGCAGGTCACGCGAAACTCGGCTTCCTGCCCGCGCTCGGCCAGCAGCGCCAGCTCAAAGATATTGACGATACGGCTTTTCATCTCTACGTCTTCGCCAGCGCGTGCCAGATCATAGGCGCGTTGCCCGTCAATTTTGATGGCGGAATATTTGGGCGGGATTTGTGTGATTTCACCAATGAAAGCGGGTAGGGCGCGCTCGATTTGCTCCCGCGTCGGGCGCTCATCGCTAGTGGCGATAATCTCGCCTTCACTGTCCTCGGTATCGGTAGCCTCGCCCCATTTTACAGTGAAGCTATAGGTTTTGTCCGCGTCTTGAATATAGGGAATAACTTTTGTGGCCTCACCCAGCGCAATCGGCAAGATACCGCTGGCGAGGGGATCGAGCGTTCCGGCGTGGCCTGCCTTTTGCGCATCCAAGAATTTGCGCACGCGTGCCAAGGCTTTGGTTGAGCCGATGCCGACAGGTTTATCGAGGTTAATCCAGCCGGATAGGGGCTGTCCTTTTTTGCGGCGTCCCATGATAGATTGGCCTCTTATTCTTCGTCTTCGGAAATATCGGAATCGTCTTTGACAATTTTGACTTCATTGAGCAGCGTATTGATGCGCTGAACCTCATCAAAGGTGCGGTCGATTTTGAAAGCAACGCGCGGGGTAAATTTCATATTCGATTGGCGGTTGATTTCCTTCTGGAAGACGCGCGCCTGATCGTTTAGGGCAGGGAGGATGCTCTCCATATCCTGCCCGCCAAGTGACATGACATAGGCCGTGGCGTTTTTAAGATCGGGGGAAACGCGCACTTCGCTTACCGTGACTTGTCCCGCATCCAGCAAAGCCGCGTGCGAGAAATGGCCACGCGTCATGGTGTGGGCAATGATTTGTTTCAATTGCTCCCCGACACGCAACTGACGCTGCGACGGCTCTTTTGTGGATGATTTGCGCTTCATGGCTACCTTTGTTTCTTGGATGCTTTTCGGGTTTATTCAACCGTACGGGCTTCTTCGATGACTTCGTAACATTCGATGATATCGCCGACATGAAGGTCTTCGTAATTTTCGAACGCCATACCGCATTCGGTGCCTTCTTTCACTTCTTTCACTTCGTCTTTGAAGCGTTTCAGCGTTTTCAGCATACCTTCATGGATGACCACATCGTCACGGAGCAAGCGAACCTTGTTTCCGCGGCGCACGGCGCCTGTTTCCACCATACAACCGGCAATTTTACCGACTTTAGTGATGTTAAATACCTGCAGAACCTTGGCTTGTCCGATGTATTCTTCGCGCATTGTCGGGGTGAGCATTCCGCTGAGGATTGACTTCGCATCATCAATGACATCGTAAATGACATTGTAATAACGGATTTCAACACCATCACGGGTGGCCAAATCACGGGCTTGTGCGCCCGCGCGAACATTAAAGCCGATAATGATAGCGCCAGAGGCTTTCGCAAGCGTAACATCGGATTCGGTAATGCCGCCCACACCGGAGTGCAAGACATGCACGGCGATATCGGCGTTTTCTTCAACCATTTTGGCCAAAGAGCCAGCAATCGCCTCCACAGATCCATGAACATCCGCCTTGATAATCACAGGCAGTTTTGTCACTTCCACCATATCACGCTGCATGACGAGGTCTTCAATTGTTGTGCGGTTTTTAACATTCATCGCTGCAATCGCTTCGCGTTTCTTACGCTGGCGATATTCACTGATCTCGCGGGCACGGCCTTCATCACCGACGACCACAAGATTGTCTCCTGCCTCGGGTGAGGCGTTCAAGCCGATAACCTCAACCGGTAGGCCCGGTACAGCGGCATCAATATTTTGACCGCGGTCGTTAATTAGGGCTTTAACTTTACCCATTTCGGAACCGGCAACAAAGACATCACCGATTTTAAGGGTACCGTTCTGAATAAGTGCAGTTACGACGGAGCCGCGTCCACGTTCCAGTTTGGATTCAACGACATATCCCTGCGCCGAGCGGTTAGGATTGGCTTTAAGTTCCAGAATTTCAGCCTGAATAAGAATGGCTTCTTCCAACTTGTCCAGATTGAGTTTCTGCTTGGCCGAGATCTCGATACATTGAGTCTCCCCGCTCAATTCCTCAACGACAACTTCATATTGCAGAAGGTCAGTTTTGATTTTCTTCGGATTGGCATCGGGTTTGTCGATTTTATTGATTGCAATAATGATCGGCACGTTCGCAGCCTTGGCGTGATTAATAGCCTCAACGGTTTGCGGCATAATCAAATCATCGGCGGCAATAACAATCACAACGATATCGGTAACATTGGCACCGCGGGCGCGCATTTGCGTGAAAGCAGCGTGACCGGGCGTATCAAGGAAGGTGATCTTGTCGCCGGATTGCATCGTTACCTGATAGGCGCCGATATGCTGGGTAATTCCGCCAGCCTCGCCAGCGGCGACATCAGTGGAGCGCAGCGCATCCAGTAAGGATGTTTTACCATGGTCAACGTGACCCATAATGGTAACAACAGGCGGACGGTTAATCAGATCGGCTTCATTATCGACCTCGCCCTCAATACCGATTTCGATATCGGCATCGGTGACGCGTTTTACCTTATGGCCGAACTCGTCGATAATCAGTTCTGCCGTGTCGGCATCAATGGTCTGGTTAATTGTAGCCATAACGCCGAGCTTCATGAGTGCTTTAATGACATCACCGCCCGGTTCCGCCATACGGTTGGCCAGTTCCTGCACGGTGATTGTTTCGGGAAGGGTGACTTCACGAACAATTTTCTTCGTTTCCATCGGGCCGTTTTTGGCGGACATGCGTGCCTTTTCACGGGCGCGCTTTTGTGCCGCCAGCGAGGGGCCGCGGTCGCGATCAAAATCATTGTTAATCGCTTGCGTGACCGTGATACGGTTGCGGCGGCGATCATCGGCGGTGCGCGGTTTTGGCGGGGCTTTGGCCTCTGCTTTTTTCAACTTGTCGCGGTAGCTTTCAGAATTTATATCTTCACCGCTGTCATTAAAGACGCGTTCTTTACGCACGCCCACAGGCGGGGTAACGGCAGCGCGGGCAGCGGCGGCCTTGGCACGCTCGTCTTCCTCGATGCGTTGCAGCTCTTCAAGTTCCTTTTTACGAAGATCGTCCTTGCTCTCTGCCTTGGGAGCCTCTTCCTTCTTCTCGATCGTCGTGCTTTGACGTTTTGGTAAGGAGCTTGTGCGCTCGCCTTCTTCCATGGATTTCTGTAGAGCCTCGATGCGGGCTTGACGCTCGGCATTGGTCAGACTTGTAAGGTCATCGGAGCCGCCGGTAGTTGTGCCGGAGCTTTCTTGCGGCTGCGTTTGCGATGGTGCGGCGCGTTTGGATCGGCGTACCTCTACGGCAATGCCGCCGCGTCCGGACGTCGGACCTTTGGGTGCGGAGGATGCACCCCCTTTGAGGCTGAGCGTCCCGCCCAAGCTTAGCGTCTTTTTACCGGACTCTTCTTTCTTGTCTTCGTTCTTATCGTCTGTCGTGTCTTTATTTTTTGCTTCAGTCATACCTTTATCCATTCGTGCCCTAGTATATACACTAGTTACGCTTTGTCGTAAAATCCTCTTTTGAAATTAATATGTGCGGGCTCACACCGAAAGTCCAGCGTGAGTGCACTCCTTATAGCGGAGGAAAAGAATAAAGAATGATATAGACCGTCCATTGCCGGGGCCAAGCCCTGCAATGCATTGATTATAAAGTGATATCCTTTATTGATACGGTCCAAAGTTTACTTTTCCTCTTATGCGCGCAGAACAACATTGTTCTACGAAGCCGCTTCTTGCTTGGGTTGTTCGGCATCTTCCGCATCGGCGGCATCATTCGCGGCGTCTTCATCGGCAAACCAATGGGCACGGGCTTCCATGATAACCTCATTGGCCTCTTTCACAGTCAAATGACCATCGCCAAGCATCTCGACCAGCTCATCACCGGCCAAATCGGCCAGATCGTCGCGGGTTTTAATGCCTTGCTCGCCCAGTTTCAAAATCTGGTCCGGGTTCAGGCCCTCGAATGTTACGAGGTCTTCCTGCAACCCAAGCTCTTCCTGCTTTTCGCTCAGCTCGGCCTGTTTGGCATCGAGATAAGTTTTGGCGCGGTTTTGCAGCTCGATAGAAATCTCTTCCTCGAAACCTTCGATGTAGTTCAATTCCTCGATAGGAGTCTCGGCAATCTCTTCGATTTTCGTGAAGCCTTCGGCCACCAAAAGATGGGCGATAACCTCATCAACGTCCAGCGCGGAGATAAACAAGGTCGAGCGGGTTTTAAACTCTTCCGCGCGGCGCTCTGATTCTTCGGCCTCGGTCATGATGTCGATATCCCAGCCGGACAGCATTGAGGCAAGGCGCACGTTTTGACCGCGGCGACCGATTGCCAGTGATAGCTGGTCTTCGGCGACAACAACGTCCATACGCTTGGCGTCTTCATCCAGAACAACTTTCGAGACGATAGCAGGCGAGAGTGCGCTAACGATGAAAGTTGCGATGTCTTCGGTCCATGGCACGATATCGATTTTCTCGCCGCCAAGCTCGTTTACAACGGCCTGAACGCGGGAGCCGCGCATACCAACGCAGGCACCAACAGGGTCGATTGAGCTATCGGAGGACTGAACCGCAATTTTCGCACGGCTTCCGGCATCGCGGGCAACGGCCTTGATTTCGATCACGCCATCATAAATTTCGGGCACTTCCTGTGTGAACAATTTGGCCATGAAATCAGGGTGTGAGCGGGATAAGAAAATCTGCGGGCCGCGTGTTTCCTGACGGACATCATAAATGATGGCGCGGACGCGGTCGCCGTTTTTCAAATGCTCGCGGGGCAAGCTTTCATCGCGGCGAAGTAGAGCTTCGGCGCGGCCTTGAATATCAATAGTGGCATTACCGAATTCAACGCGTTTTACCAAGCCATTGACCACTTCACCAACACGGTTTTTGAATTCATCGAATTGACGATCACGCTCGGCTTCGCGCACTTTTTGCATGATAACCTGTTTGGCAGTCTGGGCGGCAATGCGGCCAAAGTCCAGCGGCGGCAAATCATCAACAAAAACTTCGCCAATCTCGGCATCAGGTTTGATGCGCTTGGCTTGATCCAATGTTAGCTGCGCCATTTCATTTTCGATCTCGGCATCTTCCGGCATCACTTCGCGGTAACGCTTCAGCTCGATATTACCGTTTTTGCGGTCGATATGAGCGCGAATGTCGTGGTCGTGGCCGTATTTCGAACGGCCAGCCTTTTGAATCGCTTCTTCCATCGCCTCAAGGACGATGTCACGATCAATATTTTTCTCTCTTGCAACGGTGTCTGCTACCTGAATAAGTTCCATGTTTTCTTTCCTTTTTTACAAATTAGCAGTTGCTTTAATTAACTCATCGGTCATAACCAGCTTGGCTTTCGTTAAAGTCCCGAACGGAATTTCAACTTCGCCTTCATCGGTTACGATCAAAACTTTATTATCTTCCAGCGCCTTTATTGTGCCGCGGAATTTACGCTGGCCGTTCTCGGCGGGCGAGTCGGTTTCCAGCTTGGCTTCGAAACCTTTGTATTTCTCGAAATGCTCCGGCTGGATCAAAAAACGGTCGATACCGGGAGAGCTTACCTCAAGGCGATATGCGCTCTTGATCGGGTCTTCAACTTCCATAATGGCGGACACGGCGCGGCTGATTTTCGCGCAATCATCAACGCCAAGACGGCCTGTAGCCGGATCTTCGGCCATAATTTGTACGATGGTCGAGCCGTCCTGACCAGTTAATTTCACGCAGTAGAGTGAAAACCCAAGGTCTTCGATGACAGGCGCGACAATGTCCGAAATTTTAAGCTCTAAGGGCTGCTGCTTCATAACTCAAATACTTTTAGTGTTGTTCTCGAACCCAATAAAAAAGGCGGGTCTTTTTAGACCCACCCATTTTTAAAATCGGGATGTTGAGTAGATATATAGTCCCGTTTTCCTTTGATTGCAAGCTATTTTCGCTCAAAAAATAAATAGACCATTTTCTTTGCGCCCTTTGCGCCTTTGACCTCGTAGGCGGTCGTGACCCACTCATCTGGCGGGGTTTCCCAATCATGAGCCGTATTTGCCAGCCACTTAAAGTCTTTATGGCGCGCGGCATGCGTTACCATCCATTCAGCGAGATAAGGCACATCGGTGCTCATGATCAACTTCCCGCCCGGTTTCAGGATGCGGGCAAAGACATCCAGATTGTCCGGATTCACGATGCGGCGCTTATGATGGCGTTTTTTGTGCCACGGATCGGGGTTGAGGATGTAGATCCCATCAAGCGAGCCATCGGCCAGTGAATTCGCCAGCATCATGGCATCATCCATATGCACGCGGATATTTTTCGGCTCGTGGTCCTGAATGTCTTTCAGGAAAGCGGCCATGCCGTTGATATAGGGCTCCGCGCCCAACCACGCCGTTTCGGGGTGGCGGCGCATCAGGGCGCTTAAATGTTCACCGCTGCCGAAACCGATCTCGAGCCAGTGTTCCTTGTGCTTGCTATTAAATAGGGTGGCGGGCGCTAAGGTGCCGTCCTCAGTTAGCGTGCTTTTCGGTACAGATAAAGAGGGCAGAAGCTCCATCGCCTCTGCCCTTGATTGATTGAGCGGGCGGCTTTGACGGCGCCCGTATACGCGTTTTTCTTTTGGTCTATCCAAGGATCTTTTGCAAATCTTCAATAAGGTCTGTTTTTTCCCAAGAGAAACCACCATCGGCATCAGGCGTGCGGCCAAAATGGCCATAGGCGGCTGTGCGCTCGTAAATCGGGCGGTGCAAATTGAGGTGGTCTCGAATGCCGCGCGGGCTTAAGTTTACCAATTGCTTCAGTGCTTTGATGATCTCTTCTTCCGGCACGCTTCCTGTTCCATGAGTGTTTACATAAAAGCCGAGCGGCTTGGAAACGCCGATCGCATAGGCCAGCTGGATCGTACAGCCATCGGCATAGCCTGCGGCCACGACGTTTTTGGCAAGGTAGCGCGCTGCATAGGCCGCTGAGCGGTCAACCTTTGTCGGGTCTTTACCGGAAAACGCGCCGCCGCCATGTGGGGCCGCGCCGCCATAGGTATCGACAATAATTTTGCGTCCTGTCAGACCGGCATCGCCAACAGGCCCGCCAATAACGAATCGTCCGGTCGGATTAACATAGATTTCTTCTTCTGGTGGCATCCAGCCTTCAGGCAGAACTTGTTCGATATACGGGCGAACCAGTTCTTTTACATCGGCTTGGGATAGGCCGTCGGTATGTTGCGTCGATACAACCACGGAGGTTGCACGCACAGGCTTGTCGTTCTTATATTCCAGCGTAACCTGTGATTTTGCATCAGGCTCGAGCTTGCCTTTCAAATCACCGTTTTTACGGGCATCTGCAAGACGTCTCAGGATTTCGTGAGAGAAATGAATAGGGGCGGGCATCAATACATCGGTTTCGCGCGTGGCGTAGCCGAACATAATCCCCTGATCGCCTGCGCCTTCTTCTTTATCCATACCTGTTCCGGCATCTACGCCGGCGGCAATGTCGGCAGATTGTTTGTGCACGAGAACTTCAACATCGGCTGTTTTCCAATGAAAACCTTCCTGCTCGTAGCCTATATCTTTAATAGCTTCGCGGGCAACGCGCTCCATATCGTCTTTGGTAACGCTATCAGGGCCACGCGTTTCGCCGGCGATAACCACTTTATCTGTTGTGACAAGGGTTTCACAGGCAACGCGTGAATAAGGATCGGCCTTGAAAAACAAATCAACAATGGCATCGGAAATGCGGTCGCAAACCTTATCAGGATGTCCTTCCGATACGGATTCACTTGTGAAAATATAATCTTTTAAATCATGCTGCTTGTTGGTGGAAATATCATGTTCTTGCACGGCTGCTTGCCCTTGAATTGGTGACATTTTAATTCTCTCTTGATCTATACGTTCTAAAAAAACTTGCGTCACGCCGAACGCCAGCCAATATTCGACAATAGCCACAGTTTCCTTGCTGTTCAAGTATGAAATGTAAGGATATCAACAGGCGTATATTAATCCTGATCTGTTTTTGAAAGCGTTTTCATCAAACGGAGAATGTCTTGACGCGCGTTTTTATCAAGTATGTTGTAATAAGCACGCACCAATTTGATGGTTTCCTTGCGCTGCATAATGTCTTCGCTGTCCTCGTCGCCAAATCTCTCCTGAGCATTATCAGATAGGCCGAGGGCGGCGCCCTGCGTATCGAGGTTCTTGTCCATTTCATCAAAGAAATAATCAACCGGAACACCAAGGATTTTGCTGAATTGAAAAAGGCGGCTGGAGCTAACGCGGTTGGCGCCGCGCTCGTATTTTTGAATTTGTTGAAAGGTTACACCAACTTGCTCTGCAAGTTTTTCCTGACTAAGGCCCAGCAAGGAGCGTCTTATTCTCAATCTCTTACCGACATGTTTGTCGACGGGTTCGGCACTGCCTTTTTTCTTGATATTCTGTCTTGTCATATTCTAGCTTTACTCTTGATAATCTTATAATGATATTTATTCACGTACATTATAGTTTTTTTTTCAGACCAATTCCTTTACTTGAGTTTTGTACATAAGCGCAACTAACCTAAGGTATACTGTTTGAAAAACATGCAATTTTTAAACAATTATAATCATTTATATGCTCCCGTCTTGTGATTTTAAAGTTCACATAAGCATAATGTTCCTGCTTGAACTAGAGCATTTCTTCACGGAGTAAATATATAAATATATTTATTCAAACTCTGCTTTCTTCTCCTCGAACAAATCGGTTTTTAACACATAGCGCCCATATCCATCTATCAATGCTGAATAGCCGGTATTTGCGGCTCGTATTACTGGGGTATTTTCTTCAATAGCCCTAAACCGCGCTTTCAGCAAGTGTTGTTCGGGCCCTGCGCTTCTTCCGTACCATGCATCATTTGTCACATTAACGATGAAGTCGGGCTTGTTGTTATCTTGTACGACAGAACCCGGAAAAAGAATTTCGTAGCAGATTAACGGACTGATTTTTTTTCCGCTTGGGAGCTCCAGCGTAGTTATACCCTGACCGGCCTGAAAGCCGGAAAAGCCTGACACGGTCTCGATTGGTATCCATTTCTGGAAGGGGATATATTCGCCAAAGGGGACAAGGTGTGATTTATCATAGCGTGCAATAATTTCCGCATTTTTATCCAGAATGACGATGCTGTTTGAATAGGTGTCATTGTCTTCATTTCTAAGCAGAATACCGCCGATTATATAGACATCATGTGGATAAGCGCCCAGCATCTTGCGCAACAGGGATTTGGTATATTGATTATAAAGCTGATGGAAGCTGATCGCGGTTTCCGGCCATATGATCCAGGTGGTTTGACTTGGCGCTCCGGCTTGATCGCTACCGCTTTGGTAAGATGAAAGTGAGAGCAGGCTCTCGTAATTATCCATCATCTTATCCCGTTTCCACTTATCCGCCTGATCAATATTGGGCTGGACAATTTTGATGCTTAAATTTTCTGCCGGGGCTAATATCTCGGCATTATTCAGCCTTAGTGCGCCATAACTATAAATTCCTGCGGCGCTTATCAGAACAAACGAGGCAATAGCAATTTTGTGTATGGGCTTGGTTTCCTTTATAAAAACGGCGCCGAGTAAAACACTCCAGAATACCGTGAGCGCGGTTAAGCCATAAGCGCCGATCAACGGTAAAATTTGCAGGAATTCAAGTGTATCGCCCCAAGCATACCCGTATAAATTCCATGGAAATCCGGTAAAAACTACGCCGCGAAGCCATTCCATGGTGCAAAGCAGTATAATGGTGCACACGAAATTGTGGATAACATTCTTATCAGTTAGTTTTTTCGCAAAATAGCATGCAAGTGCCGGAAAAAAAGCGAGCAGGGCAGGTAGACCGGATATAGCAAGAGGGTATGCCCATGCGTATTCATTACCCTCCACCAAAAGCGCATTGCCGATCCATCTCAGGCTGATAACAAAGTAAATAAAGCCGAATATCCAGCCGCATAAAAAAGCGTGAATAGGCTTGTTGCAATTCTTTTGACACAGATAAAGCCCGCCGAGCCCGATGATCATAAGCGGCCAATAAAACAAGGGCGCCATAGCCAAAGCGGCGCCAAAACCGCATAACGCGGATAACGGTATCTGGAGCCATAGGCCGCGACCAAATAGGATTGTCTCGAAATTACGCATAGAAGGGATTAATAAAGGAATTAATCCGCGGCGGCAATAGAGGGGATATTCTTGATCTTGATACGGTTGACGCGCCTAGGATCAGCCTCGAGTATCTCCAGAACCATACCGGATTCATGGGTAAGGACTTCACCGCGAACAGGGACGCGCCCCGCCATATAAAATGCAAGGCCGCCAAGCGTGTCATTCTCCTCGCGCTCTTCCTCGCTTAAAATATGGCCAAATTCATCTTCGAATTCGTCAATATCATAGCGGGCATCGGCAATAAGGCTCTCGTCATCCAGCTTTACGATGCAGGGCTGAAGATCGGTGTCGTGTTCATCTTCCAGATGGCCAACGATTTCTTCGATAATATCGCCAATCGTCACAAGCCCGTCTATGCCGCCGAATTCATCAATGACCATAGCCATATGTTTGCGGGTGTGACGCATCTCGACCAATAGATCAAGTATGTTCATAGAGGGGGCGACAATCGGTACTTCCCGTATTAATTCGGAAGCCACCAGCGGCTGCCCCTTGGCGAGTGCGGAGAGCACGTCTTTAATATGAATGGTACCCAGAACGTCATCCAGTTTTTCTTTATAAACCGGCAAGCGGCTGTATTGGATATCGGCCAGTTGTCCCAACAATTCTTTTTCCCCAAGAGAGGAATCAATGGCCACAATATCCGCGCGGGGAATCATGGCATCCACGACAGGCGTATCGCGCAGCTTTAAGACATTGGCAATTAGGGTTTTTTCGTGAAAGGAGGCCGGATTATCTTCGTCCGTGTCGCTGTCCTCGATAAATTCCTCGATGGTTTCGCGGAGCGTATAATCGTTTTTCTGTTTGAAGTTGGATTTAATCCATGCAACCAGACCGCGCCGCTCTTCATGCGTTAGCGAGGCATGGTTTTTCAGGGATATATCCTTGGTCGTGCTGCCGGAATCTTTTACAGGCCCCGGAGCGGGACTACTTGGAGGTTCTTCTTTTTCGTCTGACATTTTCAACATAATCTTTAATTTTTACTATCGCACATAATTATAGTGTTTGATAAGGGTTTTTAATGCCCATATTACTTAAAATTTGAATTTCAAGGTTTTCCATTGTTTCGGCTTCGGATTCTATCTCGTGATCGTGGCCACATAAGTGTAAAACACTGTGAATTAACATGTGGATAAAATGATCTTGTAGGCGTTTATTCTGCTCATCCGCTTCCTGTTGAATGGTCTCTAGTGCAATGACGACATCGCCCAGCATCATAAGCGGCTCTTGCGCTAAGGGCTTACCATTCTCCCAATTAATCTGGGGAAAAGACAGCACATTGGTCGGCTTATCTTTTTCGCGGTAATCACGATTTAAAGATTGTATCTGTTCGTTATTTGTCAGAGTGATGCTTAGCTCCACTTCCTCTGCTATCTCAAAGCTACTGATATTGCGCAGAATATGATCAAGGCTCATGGCAACAAGGCTTGCGTGATCGGGCAGGGCTTCGTGCCAGCGCTCGTCCTCAACAAGTATATCATAATTTATATCCGGGGAAGTCATGGCGAAAGGCCTTTATCATTCCTTGGTATCACGCTCGCGCGCGCCGCTGTCATAAGCATCAATAATTTTCCCGACCAAATGGTGGCGGACTACATCTTTATTGGTGAAATACATGAAATCAATCTCGTCTATGCCCTCCAGCATGTCCTGTGCATCCCGCAAGCCTGATTTTACGCCGCGTGGAAGGTCGCTTTGAGTGATATCACCGGTAATAACCATGCGGGAGGACTCGCCCATACGGGTCAAAAACATCTTCATCTGGCCGCAGGTGGCGTTCTGCGCCTCATCCAGCACAACAAAAGCATTGGCAAGCGTTCGGCCGCGCATGAAGGCGAGGGGGGCAATTTCTATTTCGCCCGTCTCCATCTTTTTTACCATGTAATCCCAGTGCAGCGTGTCGTGCAGGGCGTCATAAATCGGACGCAGGTACGGATCGACCTTCTCTTTCATGTCACCCGGTAAGAACCCCAGATTCTCACCAGCTTCAACGGCAGGGCGACAGAACACAAGGCGTTCAACCTTGCCCTCGACAAACATTTGTACGCCTGCGGCCACGGCCAGATAGGTTTTCCCCGTACCGGCGGGGCCAATACCGAAAACCATTTCGCGGTTTTGCAGCATATGGATGTATTTGGATTGGTTCGGCGTGCGCGGTGCAATGACCTTTTTCTTGGTTTTGATAATGTTTTTGCCGCTGCTTTCGCTCTTCTCGGCGTTCTTTTCTACAGGAGTGCTGTCCTTTTCATTGAAAAAACGCAAAGCCGCATCTATTTCGGCTGGGCCGACGCTTTGTTCGTTTTCCAGCTTCTCCCACAGCGTCTTCAACACATAATGCGCAGTTTTAATGGCATTCGGATCGCCGGAAAACGTCAGCTTTCCACCGCGATCGGCAATATCAAGGCCGAGTTTTTTTTCCAAATATGTAAGGTGAGAGTTATGTTCCCCGAATAAAAGGGGGACGAGTGCGTTGTCGCTAAATTCCAGAACGGGTTGTGTGCTCAAAAGCGCTATCTTTCCTTCGTTGTCCTATACCAATGATTATACCACGAATATAGTTCAAAATGCATGAAGGAAAGATAGATTTTTATAGTCGTGCCCGAAGTGCCTTTGCTTAGGCGTGCATCGGGCCTGAACTGTCAATTATTGTGGATGAAATATCGACATTGTAAATAAACTTTTTCTTACCCGATGTGCTACGCGTAGCAAAGGTTGCCATATCATGCACATGACGCATTTCGAGGCTCTCGTCATGGGTGATTTTGGTTTTAACATGGAAGAATTCATCCAGATCATTAGCCAATTCCTGAAACGCCGTTCTAAGCGCGGGGGCGTCAAATCGCTTTTTTGCGGACTGACACATATCTTTATTAATCTCGTTTAATAAATCCGTGCAATCAGAATGAATAATCACCTGCGGGTGATGTGCGTCAGTCTTGATCATCTCGGCCAATTGCTTGAGAGCAAGCGAGCAGGCTATAACCTCGGCAATAAGGCTGGAGCCTTTTTCCTCTAAGCGGGAAAGGTCAATCCTTGTCACGCCTTCACTTTGGCGGGAGCTATCAGAGGCCACCACCATCCATGCCGCGCCCATAGCGTTTCTTTTTTCAATGAAGCTACCATCTGTAAAGACATGGTATTTGCGCTCATCTTCTTCGGTTTGGTTCTGTTCGTATGTCATTTTTATCCCTGTTTTTTATTATACGAGAATTTTATGCGCCGGGTTCAGGAGCGTTTGTTTCCAGACTTTGCTGCATAAGATCAAGAAGGACATGCTCCGGCTGGCGTGACAAATATGTACGCACGACTTGCTCGGCCATTGGGTCTTTTTTGCCTTTGC
>Ga0098074_1000634_pt1 | contig 22078 bp, 15 predicted proteins | sample 32_taG_FD_75064 | JGI IMG/M metagenome (GOLD analysis project Ga0098074, IMG submission 75064) | Marine viral communities from the Gulf of Mexico - 32_GoM_OMZ_CsCl metaG | ecosystem: Environmental > Aquatic > Marine > Oceanic | place: Atlantic Ocean: Gulf of Mexico | collected 2015-07-12
AAACTGATCTTCTGTTGCCTTCTTCTTCATTTGTCTCCTAGGAAGATTCGACGTGGAGTAGTAGGTTTAGGGATAGTAGCTGTTACTGCACGGTTATGTGGCTCACGCATCCACTTAGCATTAACGTGAAAACCATCGTGTGGTACAGGAGGGGTAAGTTCATTACCTTCCTCATCATAGGTACCAGGATCGTAGATAGTGCCGATTACATCGACAGCCCAATCCATGGTGTAGAACATCCATCGTTCTTGTTCGTTACCTTCTTCATCAGTAATGATAGTAAGGATGCCGATCTCTTTAGCTGCTTCACGCCAAGCTGCTTCATCAGCAAATTTAAGGAATTGTGTTTCAGTCATTATGTTTATTGAGTGGTTAGTACTTGTAGGGCATCGTCAGATAATTGGGTTGGGTAGTAGTCAATTCTGCTGATGTACCCACAGAGGAATTGATCATCTTCGTAGTTACGTCCTAAATTCAACGCAACAGAAGGATTAGAGTTTGTATTAGCTAGATTGCCTTCAACTACAGTCATGCCAGGAACACTGTAGAACCCAAATACGTTAGTGTTGTCAGTAGAGCTTGCTGATTTAATTGATTGACCGGCGAAGCTATAATCTACTGGCTTAGTGCCTGTAGATGCTTTTTGAGGCGGTCTGTAACCTGCACTTAAGGTGCTGGTATTGTAAGTCAATCTATCGCCAGATACATTATCACCGGCATCTTTCATGCCATAAACTGATCTCCTAAAAGTTGTGGCAAATGTTGTATGTTGAGCAACAAATGAACGTGATGAGCTTGGAGAGTAAAATTGATCCAACTCAGCTTGATTAATCGTACATAAATCAGCAGCACGGGTTTCTTCTGCGCCAGAGGTTGGGATGTAGCTGGTGGGGAAGGTGCCTTCCTCTATTTGATAGCCCCACAAAACCATCCCACTGTTAGCAAGAGCAGTATTAACGGGACCACCAAAGCCAGAGGATGTGCTGCCTCCACCAGTATCTGTATCCGATGGGTTGAAGTACATCCCAACATCAGTAGCACTGGGGTAAGTAACAGTCAGCCAACATCTATACCACCCATTACCAACATTTTGAATACCAGCACCATAGGAAGTGCGAGTAGCAACATCACCTTCGAGGAATTTATAGCTCTCGTTAGCAAGATCAAATGTTGCTCGCACAAAATCATTGGTAGCCTGTACTTCTCGAATTGCGAAATACTGTCGGCTGCCAATCAGCTTGACATAGACGGACCCTGTTGCACTGGTAGTCCAATTTCCTGTCGGCGGGGTTGGGTTCACACCAAGGCTATTCTGCCCAACGGTTTCGGCAAAATACACAGCATCGTTAGACCCATCTGGAGCCGTTTGATTGCTGTTATTGGTATAACCTGACGATATTGTGTAGCGGGTATCCAAAAGATCATTGCTGGGATAGTTGTAGTTCGTCCTACTTTCTTCAATCAACAAGCCCTGATCAGTGAGACGTGGGACATTACCTGGGTAAAGATATACCTCTCCATTGTGCATTCCTGTACCTGGACTAGGAACTGGTGGAGAGGCATCACTTTGTCTCGTAAAAGTAATCCTAGGGTCTAGCTTCTTACTCTTCATAAAGTCCAGAGTGATTGAAGGCTCTGCATCAGGAAATTTATTTGGTGTCATTGCGTTAACCCCACTTGTTGATCTTTATTTGAGTAAGAGTTGTAGATACACATACGCGATATTGTCATAGGCTGACTAAATCCAGCTATCCTCTCTGCACTTGCACTTTTTATACTCTCGTTGTTGTTACCTATTCGCTCATAATTTACGCCTTGATAACCAACTTCGTTTAAAGAAGTAGCAGAAGTTGTGCCATTAAACCAACTCTGAGCAACTTTGTAAATAACATCGGGTCCAGTTGTGTCAGGAAGAAATATCTGCCGATTGTTAATCTTAGATCCGTTAACTGTTGGGAAATAAGTTTTAGTTCTTATGTCACCACCATCACCACCACCCGATTTACCTCGCATTACTAATCCAACGACTGAATCATTTCCATTAGAATCTTCAAGTCGCCACATACTCGTGTTACTAGCTGAGGACTTGTTATCTTGTACTTTGTAGTTGAGATACAATTCTGTGCAAATAGTACCTTGCTGGTCAGCATTCCAGGCATCTGCAATATCTACAGTCATGGTATCAGCAGCCCTAGTCGCAGCAGCGCCAGAGGTTGGGATGTAGGAAGTTCCGAATGCGCCTAGTTCTGATTGGAACCCCCAGATAAACCAATTCGTAGAGTTGTATTGTGTCCTGATTGAAAAGAACCCAGTACCAGCAGCATTCTGTGCAGAAATAGCTAGACGATACCAGCCATTTGAATATCTTTCGAAACTAAAACCCGGTGAATTGGGTTCCACTTGACTGCCTATGGTCTCAACCTCCGTAGTTTCGTTGTCAAAATTAAAGATAAAATTCCTTTGCGAGTCTGGGCCGTCCGGGAAAGTCCAACCGTTTCCCATCAACCCAATGGTTGCCGTAGTTCCGCTGCCGGGATTTGCATCTTTCACCCACATTGAGTAGGTCCGAGATCCAGTAACTTGTGTAGTACTGCTGTTTAAGTTGAGGTTTCCCGTAGCTCCTGCCATTTGAAAATCAAGAAGAGCGCCAGTGTTAGTGCCATCAGGTGCTGTGGTTTGATTCGTCTTGACATAGTTAGGGATTAACCAAGTTCCTGTTGTGCCATCAAAAGTTGATGGATAGGTATCATTCGTCCTACTCTCTTCGATCAACAATCCCTGGCACTTGCCATCTTTCCACTGAAACCGAGGAGTGTTGTAGTCAGAGAGTGAAATTTTATTAGAACCAGTGGCCGTACCAGGAGAGGGGACAGCAGGAGACGTAGCTTGTGAAGCACGACCAAACGTAGCCTGAGGATGCATCTGTTGAGACCTAGCAAAGTTAACCGTGAAGGCTGGTCTCGTTGTAGGGAAACTGTCTAAGGTCATGATGTTAATGCCTCCAGTGCATCTGTAGTAAACGTAGTTGGGTAATAGTCAATACGCTTTAAGTACCCACTTGATAGTTGACCACCAGAGCGGTTTTTGAAGAAACTCCATGTACTAACGGTAGGCACAGAGTCTGGCTTTGTTTCAGGAGTGGTGGTTAGTACACCATCATTAGCGCCCTCCAAATATCCAGTAGAGAATGATAATGCGTTCTTTGTAGGTTCATTAACAACGTCAGCGGAAGCTGGTCCCTTCACCTGTCCTGTATAAGTGGTGCCTGACATGTTAGTAATAAAAGTGTTAGTAAATGCTTTATCAGCATCATTATTTGAATAAGTGATTCTCCTATTCTGACCACTCCAGATAGCCCAAAGACGCCCTGTGTCGATAGGCTCTATAAAGGTGACGACTGTTCCTGCAATTGGGTTCCAGAAACTACTGAAGTTATTTCCAGTAATGTCCACCACATCCTGAGCCCTAGTCACTTCTGAGCCTGCAGTTGGGATGTAGGAGGTTGGGAAGGCGCCTCCTGTTTCTAGTTGTGCACCCCAGAGGTACACGCTCTTGGTATCGACAGGTACGATGTTTATTTTGTTAATATCATCTTTTACATTTACTTTTATGCAAAGTCGATACCAATCATTTCCAACTGGTTCATACGAATACTCTGAAGGAGTTAGATTAGACGTGAAAGTTTTGGTAGCAAAGGTAAAGTTTATCCAACTCTGCTGACTTTGGGTTTTTGCAACCCTAAAAAGAACAGCTTCCGAATCTCCAGCCTTGACGTAAACAGTTGCAGCTAATGCAGTGCCTGAACTAATTTGCGTGAAACTTTGGTCAATCCCACTGGAACCAACCTTGCCATCAGTAACGTCTCCTGTAAATTTCAAAGCCGTATTGCTTCCATCTGGGGCGGTTGTTTCGGTTGTATTGGTATCTCCTGTTCCCCAATTAGTGATGTCCCAGTCTGCTGAGAAATCTTTTGATTGAAGAAGTATGTTTGTCCTTTCTTCCTCAACCAACAACCCGTCATCAGTAAGACGTGGGACATGCTCTTTGAATTGATAAAGCCCACCATTGTGCATACCATAACCTTCACCAGTAATTGGATAGGGAGTAGCACCTGCATCACTTGCTCTACTAAAAGTAATACGAGGATCCAGCTGCCTTGAATTCTGAAAATCCAAGGTGATAGCTGGCATCTCGTTTGGGTAATTAAATAACGTCATACTGGTTGCGGGAACTTAGTAAGAACAACAGTGGAGGTATCAGCACGGTAGTTAAAATACAAACCTCGGTTAGCGATACTAGTTTGATCACCAACGTTATAGAAAAGAATACCTTCTCCAACAAATACAGGCTGAGGAACACCAGTTGTATCATTAGCTAAGGTTCCGCTTAAGTTAGTAGTAAACGGACGCAGAGTAGCTACGTTATCAACAAACGCCATCTGACCAAGCATCTGGTTCAGAGGGATCTGGTTTGGGTTAGTGCCAATATTTTCAACATCTACAGCACCTAGGTTACCCCATTCAGTACCGTTATAACCTTCAAACTTATTGATAGTGGTGTTAAATCGGATCTGTCCAGCTGCTTCAGTAAAGGTACTATTACGTTCAGCAGTAGTACCAGCAGGAATCTGAACAGCAGAAGTAGAAGTTAAATCAATAGTGCTAGAACCATTAACGCTTAGGACAATATCTCCATTACCAGCAGTACGGTCACCGACAATCTTAAAGTTATTAACATCTAAATCACCACCTAAATCAGGCGTAAGATCAGAAACAAGATTACTTGAAACTGCAGATGGATCAATGTTAATGTATCCAGTCTTCTGGTCAACAGTTAGTGTCTCACCAACTTGGAATCTACCAACCTCATCAGTAGAAGATTGCCATACACGACCGCCATTAAACTGACTGTTATCTTTGGTACCACCTGCTTCACCACCAGTTTCAACAGTCTTAGCATTACCAGTGATAAAAGTACCACCACGAGATGGTAGTGCAGTGTAGTCAGTACCATAACCACAATACTCAAAGGTATGACCACCAGAAGAGATATAACTTTGATTGTAGAAAGTAGCAGTTTGAGGTGCTGTAGTATCAGCCTGGAAACCCATGTTGATATTACGTTGAGCAGGGTATGGGTTAGAGATAGTTACATCACATGCACCACCAGAAACTTTAGTAGCAGATAGGATTTCATAGTAATCAGATCCAATCTGCATCAACATGCCAGAACCTGGTTGATTAGTACCCAAACCATTTACATTGACCTTGATGTCAAAAGCACTTTGTCCCGATGGGAAGGTAGGAGGATTAGGGCTATTATCTGTGTAGGCAAGGGTATCTTCAGTAGTATCACCAGTAAAGAGAGCACTAGATGACCTACCATCAGCAATCAAACCATATGAACCAAAGTCAGTAGTACAGTTACTAAGGTTTAAAATTGAACCTTTAATAGCTGCAGCATGGAAGTGGCAGAAGGTGCCAAAGAAACTAACCAGCTGAGCATATGAGTCGTCCGTACAGAGAACACCAGGACCATCTAGGCAGATCTGAGTGAAGCTATCAACGACAAAAGATTTAAGAGGTGATAGGGGATCAAGGACAGAACCCTTAACTAGGATACCACCACCAGTTGGTGCAGATGTAAGATCTGCTGCTTCACCTGGGAGATCATTAGGGTCAAAATTGTCTTTCCTATTATCAATCTGACTATCTGCAAAGTTAGTGCAGTTCTGGATATAAGGTGATTTAGTAATCTTTGCATTAGGAAGGAATCCAGCAATCCAACCCTGATTAACAGGAAGACCATAAGTAGGGTCTTCATAATCAGAACCTGATCCACCACGAGCACCTGATGCCTTCATACCAGCGAAGGTAAACCCAGTGATATAGCTACCACTACCCATCCTAAACATCTGAGATAATTCAGGTGTTGATGGAACAGCAGGGTCATAGCCAGAAACACTCTCTACATTAGGGTGAACGAAACAACTACGCATTGCTTGTCCAACAATGCTCATGTTTCCAGCCTTCATGTCTATTGGTACGATTTCTTCATACACACCAGGGAATACAAAGATTAGAGCATTATCAACTTTGACTTGTCCTGCAATTTCACCATTAGCAGCTTTAACTGCATGAGCAATGGTTTTCATCGCTTTGGTTACTGAATGACCACTATAAGCATCATCACCATTCTCTGCGCTTACAAAGAAAACATCGTTATATATAGTGTCACCAGCGGTGGAACCTTTGACAGGTACCCAAGTAGAACCATTCCAGATATGGAGGATGTCATCAGAGTCTCGGAACCAAGTCTTACCAGTTACATTGGTAGTAGGTTGAGCTTCTTGTACTAAGGTTTCATACTGAGTATCGTTAGCACCAGTTGAAGCTACAGTACTATCAGTACCATTCCAAGCAGTAGTAGATGAATCATAGTAGGTATCTCCACTATTATCAATATCTACATTATTCCAATAACGGTCTTCGATAGCACCAGAGGTTGCTACATGTTGATCGTTAGTTTCCCAAGAGTCAGACTGTCTAACTGTTTCATCTATTTTGTTCCAATACCTAACATCAAGTTGTGGAATAGCATCATTTACATTGTTAGTAGAACAAGCAGATTCCTCAACAACCCTACGTAAAGCTTCAAAGTTTTCATTAAGCTCTTCTGCTTTGATAGAACTACCTGGGTAAAAGGTAGCTGGTAAGTCACCTTTATCTATAGATGTTTTACGGTAGACACGTACGTTAACAGGCGATCCAGATTCTAGAGGATAGTTAGTACCAGTATTAGGTACTAGTGGGTGTTTCGCCGTACCTCCAGAAGGAAGTTTAGGAGTCGTAATAGAAGTAGCAAGTTGGGTAGTGACTACTCCTGTACTAGAGATAACCCAGGAATAAAAATCAGTTGCTGAACCACCAGTACCAAAGTTACCAGTAACACCAGTAGCTTGTGGTACGTTCACCCATTTACGGTTATTATAATCATATATATCAACTCTAATATCTTCATTGGTGTCAAAAGGGAAGGTAGGGGTAACTGTAAGTTGAGAGCCAGTTCCTGCTACCAAATCTTGAAAATTTTCGCAAGTCATCGTGTTGGAAGATTAAGTAAGAAGTTTTCAGCTTGAGAACTTAGAGGCTCTTGACCAGTAGCTGCCCTGGCTTCATTCACATTATTGATCCATGATTGATGTTCAATACGGTCGCGAGTGGACAACCTACCTCTTGCTGCACTAACAGCCACATTAAGACCATAAGCAAGTTCGTTGTGGATCCCCATAAATTTATCTTTAGGAACCCTATCAGATGTATTCCACCAATCAGACTTGAGATCCATCAGTCGTTCTAGAGAACCTTCTTTTTCAGCTCTCTTCATGACGTTACGGATTGTCTGAAGGAATAGACCATCTTTACCAACCATGTGGTACAACTCAGCACGTTCTGTATTAGTGTAAGGGATACCTTCAGGACTTTCGTTAAACTGTGGCATAGAGTTAAACCCTACAACATCAAGGAACCTAGCTTCAGGACCCATATCATCACTAATCATAGCACCTTTGTTATAGGTATTCCAGACACGTGTCATGAAGGACGGATTATGTCCTACAGGTTTACCGTAGATCCAGTCAGTAGATTCAGGGAGTCTAGCATCTTCAGGTACAAAGACATCAGCAAATTTGTTACGGTTACGGGCATAACCAATGATGTCACGTTCAATCTCTCGTGAAGTATCAGAGAACAACCGTCCCCACTCACCACGTTGTCCAGCACCAGGGATGGCATTGTTGAACGTACCAGCGAGATAACGGTTAAGAGCACCTTCATTACCACTAAGGATATCATTGACAACTTGGAAGTTCATCATTGCGTTCTTATCTTTGATAGCAGCACCAGCAACAAATGCTAGCTTGTTACCAATCTCTTCGATTTGAACTTCAGTGAGTCGATCAAAGTTATCCATAGCATTAACAGTTGTAGCTAACCAGTCACCAACAGGTCCCAACGCCTCATAAGACACCCATTTCTCAATACCAGGTATTTTATAAGAACGAGTAGGTTTACCCAATTGACGAGCTTGTCTATCTAGTCCTGCTTCACCGTAGACGGTATTATCACCAGTAATACGGTCTTGAGTAAATGCCTGCCATGCACCCATTACACCAAGAGTACCCATAGCCCATCTACCTTTAGCTTCTTGACGTAGTTCAATGAACTTCTGCATAGCAGCATCAGGTGAGATGTCTACAATACCACGGTTCTGTAGTGCTTCCATAATTTCAGGACCACTATACTCTTTAAGTGGTTTCATGGTAAATGCTTGGAGGTCACCAACAAACTGACCAATAAGAGGTTGTGCAGGGTTGTACTTAGCAAACAGACTCAGCATGTTACCTTGTGCTCTAGGGAACATAAACACGGATCTCATGATAGGAGAGTACCGGGTTAGTTGTCCGAGAGCATTAGACACACCATCATTCAACTGCATGTTGATTTCTTGTGATGCATACTTAACACGTTGATCTGTAAGAACACCGTCGGCATCAAACATGTTATCATAGGAACGTTTGAAACCTTCTGCATACAACTCTTGATCACCTAGACTACCACGTACAATGTCATCCATAGACAGCCTACCTTCTACAAAGTCAAAGGCATCTGATTTAGCCTGTACCTGTGCCATAAATGCATTCACATAGGCATCCATAGCACTCATGGTGTTACCACTCCACCTCATCAATGGGTGTTGGTGTAGGTCTTCCAGTTGTTTGAGTTGTTCAACCAACATAGCAGGACCTTCATTACCATCTGTTAGGGCAGCTTCAGCGTAACTCCTAAGAGCCTGCATACGGTCATCTCTCTGTATCTGTAGATCAGGACGGACCAGTTCCATGTACTTCTCAGGTTCCGTAGAGACCTTCATGTACACGTCATGAGCATACCGTCTAGCAGCATCCATAGTTTGTCCTAAGGAACTGTAGGCATGGAATGTCCTACGCATAGAGTAGAAGTCACCACTCATTACTGCTCCAATCATCTGTGTAGCAGGTTTGGAGAGTAGTCCGGTGACACCACCAATAGCAGCAGCAATAGGAGTACCAAAGCCAGACAGAGTAGAGTTCATGACATTTGCCCATCCTGCCTGTATCATACGGTTAGGCATATCAGGGTTAGGATCTACAAACAACTTACTAGCATCAGCCATTTCCTGCATGAACTGTTTGTTCAGTCCATACATGGTGTTAACCTTACCATTAGTAGCGTCGTACATCTCGTACATCGGCTTCAGGAAGTGAGGTTTCTCCTGATTGATCTGTTTGAGAGTTTGGAGGAACTGTTTAGACTGTCCAACAATCTGAGTTCTAGCAATAGCACGAGCAGACTCATTCTTGCTCATGAACTCAGCCATTGCATCAGGCTTATTTTTAAACCTACTAGCCAACCTTTCAATAAAGTTTGGGTTGTAGAAGTCTTGTTGCTTGTTCCAATCAGACAAACCTTTGACATTAAGTAGAGTTTCTACTCTATCCCAGATCTCATCTTTCAGGTTATCAGCAGCAAGGTAGTCCAGGTTCTCTAACAGACTGTCTGACATATCAGCAATCTGTCCAGAAGCAGAAGTCTGTAGTAGTGCATCTGCTTGGAACTTCTCTAGGTTATAGATCTTATCCATATAACCCTTGACAGCATCATTTACAGCACCAGATCGAATAATACTTTCAGGTACTTTCTGGACCATCTTAGCGATAAATCCACTGTCTGCCATAGGATCCATTAAAGTTTCTGCTAACTGAGTAGTTGCAGACTTGATAGACTTATCAGATAGTTTAACACCTTCACTGGTAATGTAATCGAAGTTACCAGCTTGTTTAATCCTGTCAGTTACTTGATCCAGTAACCACTCAGGACCTTCATCTACTGCTTTCTTAAGTGCCGCAGGAGATATAAAGTTAGCAACACGACCATATTGAGTACCTATGTTATCTTTAATACGGGCAGCGCTAACCATAGCAGAAGCTACATCAGCTTCATCTACAGAACGCATACCGGTTTCAGCAACATCCCACATATCGTGGACACCCTTAATCGGTTGATCTATGACGCTAGACTCCATTTTAGACAATAGGTAGTCTCCTACATCATCCAGGTTCTTAGAACGCTGTTCAGCGGATCTGGCGAGGTTCTCAAAGGTGTTACGTACAGCACTGTCCTTATACCTACCAGAGAGGTTAGCAAAGAACTCACCAGCTTGTTCATTCTTAGGAACCCACCTAGCCTGTTTCCAGGCACCATGAGCAGCTCTTACAAACCTAGCACCAGCACCAATCAGTTCAACACCCATGTTAAGACCTGCACCTTCCTGTCGATTCTTATGACGGAAGGTATCGGGACTATCGTTATCAGAGGTTGCCCACCAGTTAGGGATCCATTTAGTTTGATCAGGGAACCAATTCTTAAGGTTACCACCTAGGTTATGTTCCTCTTCCTGTTGAGAAGCGGTAGAGTCTACATAGACACCTACACCTACATCAACACCTAGGTTAGCAAGTAGTTTAAAAGCAGGGTCATTACCTAATGCTTGAAGACGTGCAGGTGCAATACCAGAGGCATGGACCTTCTTAGCAGCACCTTTAGCACCTTTAGTGTATAGGATAAGAGGAGCAAGTAGAGCAGTCAGGTCACGAGTAGCGTCCTGAAGTTCATTATCCATCTTCCTCCACCTAGGGATCTCATCATATCCCCAGATATTTGCCTTAGAGTTAATCTCATCAGCAAACCAGTCATGAACACCTGCTGCAATAGGTTCTACTACCTGTCCAATAGGACGCAGTGGAGAGTTAGTATTGGGATCCATGATAGATCCAGGTACATATCCAGCAGGTTCATACTCACCAGGTTCCGCAGTAGGACCGATGATCTCACCTTCCCTGAGTTTCAGGTCACCTTTAGAATCGATGTTCTTAGGTTGTACTTGTCCAGGTTGTGGTTCTGGTTTACCAGCATCAAGGTCAGCTACCTCTTCTTGGATAGCTGCCTTTTCAGTCACCTCGTCTAGATGTAACTCGGCGTCTTTTTGTCGTTTTTCTTCTTCATCCCAGTCTACGACTCGGCCTAAAGATGGGGAATAAGTCATTGGTTAAAATCGAAGTGTCCGTCGTGTCCATCATAGACAAGGTTAATCCATCCATACTTAGCACCATTTGCCTTAATCCATGCCTTAGAGGCACCATGGATATCAACAGCATTACCAGTTAAGTGATTAGAGGTAGGTGATGCACCAGGTAGAGAGTTGTTCTTAGTTTGACTTCTCTGTGCAGAGACGATATCAGACCACTTAACTTGACCGTTAGAGTCTTGGACCATCTGTGCTAGTGCTTGTAGGGCTGGTTCAGCGAGTACTACCGGACGACCATGTGCATCTTGTGCACCAACGATAGTATAACCTTGACCGGTATCAGGGTGAGCTACTTGTCTAGCAGCAAACTTACCACGCATGGCAAGGTTACTGGAGAATACAGAACGATCTCCAAACCTAGCAAGTTGTTTTTTAATCTTACGTAAATAGTCTTGTGCAGGTTCACGGAACTGAGGAACACCATTCACTACAGGAATGTACTCTTCACCCCCAGCAGTCTGTAGACCACCGTTATAGGCAGCGAGAGCGAAGTCTTCCTGATACTGTGGTGCAACACCTCTCAGTTTGGCTTGTTGCAGCATCTCATTATAGACCTGCATAGCGTAGTCAGCGTTACCTTGGATATCACCAGGTTTATAAACGTAGGCACCTTGATCAACATGGTATTGGTTAATCTGGAATGCACCGTAGTCCTGACCGTTAAAGTCTTGGTGAGTAGGTCCAATGTCCCTAAAGTTAGTTTCAACACCAGCAATGGCAGCAACCAATGCAGGACGTTGACCACCTGTGGTAGCAGCTTTAACTACTACATCTCCCATACCATTAGGTACAAGAGTAGGAATAAACTCTCCTGCTTGTGAACCTGCTCGGGATACCTGATTACCTGTACGTGCACGTTGTAGTGCTCTCAGGGACTCAGTAACCTCAGGTGATGCACCTTGAGTCTGTTCCAGGGAAGGAGGTGGCGGTAGTTCATCAAGTCCCCTAGCAGCACGTAGACGGTTTGTAACGTCCAAGGGATTACCTAGACTAGGATCTAGGTCAACCATACGGTCTACCAGTGGGTGAGGTCTCCAGGTACTACTGTCGTACCCTACACCATTCTGTTCTAGTTTTGCCGTAGAGATATAAGGTTGGCCTTCCTTATTATCGATTTGCGAGGCGCCATACTCTGTCCAATCCTTATCGAACTTTTTGATTGTTTCAGCGGCCGCAGCACTACTCGCAGTGACTTTCCCAAGTTCTTGTTGTAAGTACCCAGGGAATGCACCTTTAACACCGGGAGCATAGATACCGAAAGGCTTAGCACGATCAAGACCATTCTTGCGTGCTTCTGCCATGACAGTCGCCATAGCTGCGTTAGCCGCTCCACGGGGATCATTTGCGTATTTCTCATCAGATAGTATCAGTTGTTGGGTCTGCGCCTTAACTTGCTTGAGTAGGTCATAGACAAGCAGTTCAGCGGTGGTGGAAAGATCCTCATCTTTACCAAGGTCAGCAGCAATCGCCCTAACCTCTCCACGGATAGCAGTCTCCTGCTTAGTGAAGTTATCAGTAGCAGCATTGGCTCTTTCAATGTTGGTTACATCTCCCCTGTATTCAGTAAAGAGGCGACCACCCATTGACTTGAGTTGTTCCATTGTGATGGTACCATCAGCAATACCTTGGATAACAACTTTCTTATTTGATTCGTAGTTCTCAGTCTGTTGAGAGAACATCTTATAGTTCTTTTCAAGCTTACTAGACAACCCGTTACCACCAGGAATCTGGGCAAGTTGTCGTTGTGCGTTCTTATAATCCTCCTCAGTAAAAGATTCACCTTTAGTCATGCGGTCAAGCATCATTTGGTTAATCTTCTCTTCCTCTTGTTTCCAGACCGCTGTGCCTGCTTTTTCCTGATCTGTCAGTTTCTCTGTCTGGTACTCATTAGCTTTAGCCAGCAGGTCAGCGTACATCTTAGGACGTGCTTCTGCCCAGGTCTTACTAGGATCTAGTGGATCATAGTTATTTTCAAACTGTTGTTTAACAGCAGTCTGATCCATCATCCCAGTCTTTACCCAACCTTCCAGAGTAGATTGAGTAGACTTCCAAGCGTCATTATAACTAGGTACCTTACCTTCATCTGTAAGTTGAGAAGCATGAGTTCTCCACAGAGAGTTAAGGTCAGCTACCTTACCAGAACGTACATTTGCTAATGCTGTAATATCAGCTACTTGTTTGTTGTTCTGGGATTGGTTAATGACAATCTCTTTCTTACGACCTGCTACATAATCCTGTAGGGTAGCACGAGCACCATCTTTACCTCCAAGGAATGAATCCTCTAGGAAACCAGGGTCAGCACCTGCAATACCATAGTCCTGCATGAGATCAGCAAACACCGCTTGAGACGCAATGTTCACCTGTTCTACTGTTCTAGCAGTAGCAGGAGTGAAGGTCTGACCACCACTATCGATTAGTTTGATATCCTGATTAGAGGACATCTGTTGGCGTAAGTCGTTCTTAAAGTCCCCCTTACGGGTAGCCATCAATTGATTAGCGTAACCAATACGCTCAGAAGAACCCATACTACGGATGTTCTCTGACCGTGTATAGTCTCCCCATGTTTTCAAGTCAGCGATAGCCTCAGTCTGTGCTTCACCTTCTAGTTGAGCAGCTTGCTGCATCTTGAGTTGATACTCAGTAGCCTGTTCTTGTGTAAGACCGTTGTTAAGTTGGAGTACAGCACCGCGTGCTTGGTTGGCTTTTTGGTACTTTTGTAGTTGTCCCATTGCCATATCAACGAGTTTATCAGAAAACTTAAACAGTTTCTGCATCTCTGCGTTTTGACTGGCTTGAATTTGATCTAGTTTATTCTTCTCTCTTGCACGATTCTCAGCCGCTACCTGTTCATTAATAGTGAACTGGTTATAGTATGCCTGGTTACGTGCCTCTCCCTGTTGGTATTCACGTGTGATTTGAGATGCGATATCTGGTGCCTGAAACGGAGCGCCCGGTGTCTCGTAATTCACCGGGTTATACTCTGCTGGACCAAATACATCAAATGAAGAGGTCATCCTAGTTTAGATAAAAGTTCTTTGTGTCTGGCTTGTTGTCCCATATGTGAGGCAATACCTAAGCCAGCCTGGATTCCAGCTTGACCAATTTCCATCCACATATCTGTGCTGGAAGGTTTCTGGATATAAGGCATTTGAGACAAGGTAGGTAGTCCTGGCATCTGTCCTAGTTGTGGAGCCACAGAAGTTCGTGCACCCACGAGATAGTTTTCGTGAGCAATCTTCTTCTGTAACATTTCATTACTAAGATCAAATGCATCAATACGACCTGTCAATTCTTTAGCCATCGTTGCTCTATTCAGTCCTAGTTGGACAATACCTTGACGATCCAACCTTCTGGCTGAAGCACCACTCCGTCCACTAGCTGCTGCTAGACCTGATTTCTTGGCTAATTGAATCTCATCTGACTGGTCTTTGAATGCCAGTTGATTCATCACCTCCTCCATCTGGAGTTGGCGTTGTTGATATACGTCCCTGAAGTACTCAGCGTTATAGTTCAGCTGTTCCTTACCCTGTGCTACAGTAGCTAGGAAAGCATCTACAGCGTTCTGATTAGCAGCTTGGGTCCTTTGAGCTGACTGTTGCCAGCTGGTAAGTTGTGACCATCGCTTTTGATTGCTTGAAGACTTGGCTAATCTTTTCTGTTCGCTGTAGTGTCGTTGTTTTTGTTGGTTACCTAGATAAGATTTACCTGCTGAATAGGCAAACTGAGCACCCAACATAGCTAATTGTAGTGCCATTAACTCCTCCTATAGGATAGGTTTGTGTACTCTCCTTCCCAGGTCATAGAAATAAGAGTCACAGGGAGAGGATATTCTGATTTTAAATGTATATTGGTATTGATATTACGATCGTATACTGGTAAAGTAATAGTATCTATGTTTAAAATAGGGGCATTATTAAGATCATATGAGTCACAATAACGTGTCTCCTGACCACTTGTCCAGGTATCTCTACCTACCCTATCTAATTCAAACTCGTATGTACCTACTCGTGCCATGTTAAACTTACACCTATGTAGTACAAGACTACCATTTACATCGGATCTAGTGTTCTGTCCTGCTGCTCTGACAGGATATATTGTAGGCATCTCTACATTGAGATGGTACTCATAACCAACCCAGACATCCAGGTCAGTCACTTTAATAGTAATAACTGAGCTAGTAGCTTTATCTATCCGAACAGTAGTATCGTTAGTATAGCCAATGCCGATATCGGAAATAACAAGTTTGGTAATCTTTCCGTTTTCAACCTCACCCGAAAGTCTGAGACCAGAACCAGCACCAGAAATAACAGTAGTTGGTTCCTGAGAGAACTTACCATCCGGTAGACCCGTCGCTGTATCCGTAGTAATCTCTGCTTTAATCTGTTCTGACCAGTTTCCATCTAGAGTGATCTCATTGTATGCAGCATTAAATTGGTTAGGTGGTGCAGTACTAGTTTTTACATCAACACATTGTTCATCAACACCGTTACCAATTTGGAAACATTTAACAGTGGTGCTAGTACCATCTACTTTCGTCTGATCATAAGTCCAAGCAGTACCGTTATAACCTATATCTGTAGTGGAGAATTTAGTAACACCATTACTATAAGTTAATTTACTATGTGGTACTTTTACTTTATTGTCCAGTCTAATAACATCGTGGTAATCTACATCTTTATAGTTGAAGGTGAAGTCAGAAGTTTTTAAGTCCATCTTCTGGAAGGTGACAATATTGTTACCATTCCGTACAACCCCGTACCAGGTGTCTTTAATGATCGTATGGTAGATTACCCCACCAGTCATCTCAAACTTGAACCAGGCCGATTGTAGACGCCTCTCAGAGGTGTTGAAGTATCTGTATCCCCAGATAGTTTTATCGTCATCCTTACAAGTCAGTACAACTGCATTGTTTTTAGAGGTAGCGATGCGGTTAATACCTGTAGGATAGAGAGAAGAAATAATCTTACTCTGTTCAATTACCTCAGGCTGACCTTCCCTAGCAGGGTTAGCCATTTCATATAACCTAGAGTTAGAACTCTCGTCATTCAAAAAACCAATAGTAGTTCCTAGAGTGAATGGAGGTACGTTTTCGTTATAGTTATATGCTGAGACAAAGTTGATCTTAGCAGTCTCCGCTGACAATACATCATTATCTGTAGTTAGCATGTACTGCTCTGTCTTAGAAAACAACATAAGACCAGCATTAACTTCTATACTATCGAAGAGAGTAGCAGCAGAAGTAGATGAAGTACGTAAGTCAATTGGATCTTTAGGAGTCACAGCTAGTGCTGTAGATACCCAGAAGTTAAGGAAATCCTCAGGTCTGCTTAGTATAATATCTTGTTTACTGAGGAAACCTAGACGGTTTCTGAATAGACATACGTTGTTAATACGTGAGTTTAGGAATGAAGGATTAGGGTTACTATTTTCATCACCAATTAACCTATCATCATAGTTACCAGGAGTGAACATAAAACTAAGGTCACTCATACCAACTAGTATATGAGGCATAGTAGTCTTATCAAACCTATAATAACCAGTAATGTTCTTATCGGTATTAGGCCATGCTCTCCACTCAGTCCATACACCCTGTCCATCAGTACCATTAGAACCTTCAAACTTTACATAATAGTCATCTTCTAAGGTACCACTGTTGATAATCTTAAGTCGGTAACCATCACTACACTGGTCAGGTAAAGCAGTAATGTCCTGTACTTCATCAGTAAATACACTAAGCAATTGACGGTCTGGTGTTTCTAATGAGAAGACATCAGTACCTACACCTAACTTAGAAATAGTTAGAGTTAGGTCATCAGTACCGTCAGTACCACCTAAAGCAGAACCTAAGATAGTTTCAGTATCACTGACAATATAAGATGTACCACTTTCCAAAACAAGAACACTATTCGCAGCTACACCACCATTGGTATCGATAGTAACACGTACTTTAAGACCCTTACTACCTACAGTAAGGTCGTAACTTGTATCCGTTGGATTATAAGTAGAAGCTGCCTTAGAAGGGTTAGTTACAGCAGTGGCAGTATCAGTAGATACACCTGTAATATAAATACCATTACCAATCTTCTGACCATTGTACCCTGCTGCACCAATTTTAAACAGTAGATCTTCTAGGACCTCATCTGTATTAGCAGTCTTACTAGTCTCTGCACCTACGATTGGTATAACAGTACCAGTATCTTGTATGATGTTAAACTGATATACCTGTTCAAATCCAAGTTGTAGAACCTCTAGAAAACCTTCTGCAATTTTATCTGGTTCTTTAACAGTAGTATCGAGTTGAGTAACAACACTCTTATTTACAATTATAGTAGTGTCATTAACTGTAAGTGTTTTGAAGATACTAGAATCACCAGGTTTTTGAGCAAACTCTTTCAGATATACAGAGTTAGTACCAGGTACTCTAGGTTGTATTACACTCCCGTACTCACCGATAGGTAGGGCGTAGGGTGAGATGTAATCACTGTCGTAATTAACACGACACTCTTCACCTGCAATACCTTCATAGTATGTAATAGTAGATGTCTTACTAGATATGACTACATCACCAGTATCACCACTCTTCCAGTTAGAACCTGGATCATTGATATAGACGGCAAGCATTTTACCATCAGCGTCAGTCCTACAATTAACTTTAAGACCGGTTCCACTACCAGATGGGTTGGTTACTGTTACGTTATTATAGTTAGCATCGTAGTTAGGGAAACTAGAATCTAGACCCTGTACATTTTTATCGTACCCGGTTCCTGCAGAGGTTACATTAACGTAACCCCTAGTAGGACTGTTAGGTGCTCCGGGGTAACGGTTGATAGGACCGTCAACAAGACGCCACACTTGTACGGTACCGTTGGCACTACCAGGTAGAATACGGGCAATGTACTGTTGATCATCAGCTTTATAAATAGAGAACCAGTGCCCTTCATGGGCTGTTGCTCCTATCATCTCACGTATGTGTGCGGTACCAGGACGTTTAGATAACATCCTAGTAACGTCAGGAACACCATTAACCAAATCACGTACTTGCCCTTGGCTCTTAAGTTGATCCGGTTGTTCTGAGATACCTAGGACATAGTTAGGTACAGTTTGGCTAATACTACTCATCGTTGAAGTGCTCGGAAGGGAGAATAGGGAACGTAACTAGTACCATCTGGCCAACCCATCATGGTATAGTCACCCTGATTACATTCGTATTCCATACAAGCAGCCATTGCTTGTGCTTCTTGTTGTTGAAGCATTTGCATTAGTTGTGGGTTTTGTACCAACTGTGTGGCTGCACGTACTTGTGCTTTGTAGATGACATACCTACGGAATACAGGTGGTAGTTCATCAAATGGGTAGAGGTAAGTAACCTCCATCACAACCTTACCATTACTATTAACGAGGTTGTGTGCTCTATCAAATTTAAAAGTGTGTTGTATTTTATCGTACAGTTTTCCTTCTTTCCAGATAGTATCTGTAGTACGTTGATAGAACTCACCTTGGATGTCCATCCTTAACACATTGTTAGGGATGACAATCTCATCATCAATGTTAGGTTCAATCTCTACATACTTCTCACGATTGAATACCCATCCATGGTTCTGTACATCTCGGGTACATTCCTGTAGGATCTGATAAACAAAAGAGATCTCAGGGTTTTCGTAGTCTAGTTTATTAATTGGAGATTGACCGATCGCTCCCAGTATTTGATTGACTGCGGATAATTCGTTATCGGTCTGAAATTGGGCAGCGGAAAAGGTCATAAGAATAGGTATAAAAAAAGCCCCCATCTCGTGAGAGACAGGGGCAGTATAAATCAGGCAGCCGTGACAGCTAGAACGCTGCCAGGGAAACCATCAATTTCAACGGTGTCATCAGTAGCATACGATTCACCACCATCAACGACGGTGTAGTTACCAGGCGTAGCATTAATAGCACCAGTATTGGTAGTCGTAAATGAGACAATCAAACCAGCACCATTACCTTTGGTAGTAGTGGTAGTACATACAACTTTAGTTGATTTGAGATCAGGGCGAGTTGCAGAGGTAGTAACACCTTTGATTGCGGTTACATCGTGGTTAGCAACACTTTTGTCACCGTGTTGCAGGGTGGGGACGCGTCCACCTTCTGCCATAGCGGCAGGTTCAGTGCCATCATAAGCACCACGTCGTCCACAGTGCCAGGAAGTACCGGGGATTCCACTGTAAGAATAGACAGCGGATTGAACACCAGTACTGGAGGCACCAGTTGCGGATACAGAGTATCCTTTGGTATTAGCCATAATTAACTAGTCCAGATAGTAGTTGCATCCTTAGTGTAGGTAGAACTGTTAATACCATTAGAGGTATCAGCTGTTTTACCATACTCTACAGGAGTACAAATGTTCAGAGTCTGAGACTTTACCAAACCTACAGCATTACTAAGCTGGGTACGGCGAGAAGTTCCAGGAGTAAGAGACATAATAAACCTCCTATGTATCAAGCGGCAGCTTGCAATTCGATAGCTGCGGCAGGGTTCAGGGTTCCAGCACCCATAGCCAGACGACCAACAATCAGGTCACCTTGGTACATGGTGTGGACATCAGAACCGGTAGTCTGGATGGAAGGACCGATAGCTTCCACAACAGCGGCAGCATCCTTATAGTAGATGAGGCCAGCGTGGCTTGCGAAGTCACCGGAGTAATCATTGTTCTCACCTTCAACAGAGGTAACAGTACCAGCCATGAAAGGCAGGTTGTTAGAACGACGAATCTTAATACCAGCAATCGAGTACAGACCTTCACCAGTGTTCAGAGAACCCTGAGTGGTGGTACCGTAATCGTTGTTGAGGATGTTGCTGTCGGTCTGAGAAATCAATGCATAATATTGCCGTGGCGAGAGCACAGCGGTGCGCCCTTCACGAGGCATGTTCTTTTCATCCAGGATGGAAGCAGCTTCAAAGAAGGCGTCCACAAGTGCCTGAGCATTATACTCTTTGTTGGCACCCAAACGGATGATAGAACCACCAGGCTCAGGACCAGGTGCTGCAGTAATAGGATGAGCTTCACGTGCTGCCAAGGCAATCGTACGGAAGATCTTCTTGTCATACGCTTCGGCCATGGCGTGGCCAATCTTGGCGCTGATCTCACTCCGCAAGGAGTAATGCGCAAGCGTTTCATCGAGGTCGTACACAAATGCACTGCTAATCAGCAGGTCATCCATCACGATGGTCTTCTCAGCCACGGGAGGTGCAGCACTCTTACCGGACTCACCCATGTCAATGCCGAGAATCGGCTGACCAGGCACATGGTAGTCAGCGGTCATACGACCGGTGAAGATGAACTGAGCAGCCTTGCCGTTACGCAGTGAACGAGACTGAACAGTACCTTTGGCGATACAGGCACTTTCATATGCCTTGATCATCTCGCCAGTAAACAGTTTCAGGTAGGTAGCATACTTTGCATCGTATGCAGACACGACCTGACCGTTGATAGTAACGGTATCACCGAACTTGGTACGACCAAGACCGGGGTTCCGGTTAATAGAACCGGTGGAAGTGCCACGCATCTCGTTAGAGTCGTAGGCATTTACATTCCAAGTAGCCATTTTAAGTAGAGAAAGTGTAGTTTACGTTTCTCTTAGATCTAAGATTTATTCAAATTTTTTGTGGTAAATTTTAACGTTTACCGAACGTTCGGCAAAGGGTTATCCCGTAGGGCCACAGTGCCAAATTGCTAAGGGAGGAATCGAACCTCCCCAAGTCCACCAGGATTAGCGAGTGGTGTAGTAAGGTACGCCACGATAGACGAGACGAATCTTCATAGGAATACTCCAATGACCTGTGCCCCGTTCCATGCACAGGCGTCATGCGTCCCCTAAGGGATGAACGGACGAGATTCAATCAAACAACAGTAACGTTAATAGTGTAGACTTTAGTACCAGTCATCTGTGTGTTAGTCACAGTACACTTGAGTTCGTAGCTACCAGCAGTTGCGTTAGAAGCAGCGGTAACGGTCTTGGTAGCAGCGTCAGTCAGGGTAGTGGAGGTGGTGGTATCAGTCTTAGTCCAAGCATAGGTAGAAGCCACACCATTCACTTTCTCAGGAACGTTGTCCACAGTGAACTTAGTGGAGGTACTCTTAGAAACAGTAGTCTTAGCAGGAGTACCATCTTCAGCGCAGATGTAACCGTAGGAACCGGTCTTACCATAACCGTCAATAACCTGTCCAACAGGTTGACCCAGAGGATTCTCGGTGTTATCACCAGCAGGCATCCGTGCGGTCTCAAAGATAAAAGGAGAAGTAGTCATTAATTAATTACCAATCAGCGAGAGTATTAGGTTTGACGGCCTTACCAATTTCAGCAGTACCGTCTTTATTTTTACCAACCAAGATCTTGCAATCAGCAAGACGTTGTGCCATAGTACCAGAGTTAGGGTTATCACCTTGACTTTGGTTACCGGGGATGAACCACTGATCGGTTGATGTATTTGTAACGTACAGAACTTTAGAGATGTTCAAATCACGTTGTGCAGTCATCACTCAACCTCCACAAAGGTCTTATCGAGGATCTTAATAGCACCGTTAGAGCAGTCAACAATCAGGAACTTCCAGGAAGCAGGTTCTGCATCAGAAGAAGTGTTAGCAACCAGGTTGTTTACGTTGTCACCATCAGCAGTCTTAGCATCCAACTGAGTCTGAATAGAGGAGGTAACACCATCCACATAATTCAGTTCTTCTGGAGTAGCCGTAATAGCAGTAGTACTATCAGCAGCGAGAACAGGGAGGCAACCAGACTGGTTAGGGAGTTTAATGGTACGGTCTGCTGTAGGGTCAACAACAGTAAGAGTAGACTCAAAGTCATCAGCAGTAGCACCTTCAAACACAACAGCGTTAGCAGCCTGCATGGTCACTGTATCG
>Ga0098074_1000635_pt1 | contig 22062 bp, 21 predicted proteins | sample 32_taG_FD_75064 | JGI IMG/M metagenome (GOLD analysis project Ga0098074, IMG submission 75064) | Marine viral communities from the Gulf of Mexico - 32_GoM_OMZ_CsCl metaG | ecosystem: Environmental > Aquatic > Marine > Oceanic | place: Atlantic Ocean: Gulf of Mexico | collected 2015-07-12
CGTGCTGGCCGCCCTGTCCGGCCCCGGCTGGCAGGAGGAAGACCGTGCCCCGCTCTCCGACATCGTGCTGATGCTGGTGGACGAATCCTCCAGTCAGGCGCTGGGCGACCGCGCGGCCCGCACCCTTGACGCAGCTCAGAGCATGGAGGCCACATTGGCCGCCCGCCCCAATACCGAAGTCGGCCGGATCGCGGTGCCGGATGGTGAGGGCGACAGTGGCACCGCGTTGATGACCGCCTTGAACGAGGCGTTGGCCCAGGAGCCGCGCGGCCGCATCGCCGGCATCATTGCCCTCAGCGACGGCCGGATTCATGACATGGACCGCGCGCCCGATCTGCCGGCACCGCTGCATCTGCTGCACTCCGGCTTGCCAGATGACTGGGACCGCCGCCTGATTGTCGAGAATGCCCCCGCCTTCGCCATCCTGGGTGAGCCGGTGACGCTCTCCCTGCGGATCGAGGATATGGGGGCCGTGCCCGCAGGCATGGCGACCGCCCCGCTGGAAATCTCGGTCGATGGGGGCGAACCGCAGCGCTACGAGGTCGAGATCGGGCGCACATTCGAGTTGCCCGTGACCCTGCCGCATGGCGGGCGCAACGTGATCCAGTTCACCGTCCCCGAGGCCGAGGGAGAGTTGACAGACCGCAACAACACCGCGCTGATCCAGATCAATGGCGTGCGCGACCGTCTGCGCGTTCTGCTGGTGTCCGGTCAGCCTCATGCCGGCGGGCGGACATGGCGCAACCTGCTGAAGTCCGACAGCTCGGTCGATCTGGTGCATTTCACGATCCTGCGTCCACCAGACAAGCAGGACGGCGTGCCGGTGTCCGAACTGTCACTGATCGCCTTTCCCACCCGCGAACTCTTCATGGAGAAGATCGAGGATTTCGATCTGATCATCTTCGACCGCTACAAGCGGCGGGGTATCCTGCCTTCGCTCTATCTTGAGAATGTCGCCAATTACGTCCGCAACGGCGGGGCGGTGCTTGTCGCCGCCGGCCCCGATTTCGCCACCGCTGCGTCGCTCTACCGCTCGCCCCTGTCCACCGTCCTGCCGGCGCGACCCACGGCGCGGGTGATCGAACAGGGCTATGTGCCGCAGATCACCGATCTGGGCGATCGCCACCCGGTGACAGCGGGGCTCGAGGCAGAGGCCGCCGCGCCATGGGGACGCTGGTTGCGCCAGATCGACCTTGAGACAGAGCGCGGCACCGTCGTGATGTCGGGGGTGGAAGATCGCCCCCTGCTGATTCTTGATCGAGTGGATGAAGGCCGCATCGCGCTTCTCGCCTCGGATCAGGCTTGGCTATGGGATCGCGGCTATGAGGGCGGTGGCCCGCAACAGGAATTGCTGCGCCGACTGGCCCATTGGATGATGAAAGAGCCCGAGCTGGAGGAGGAAGCGATCTTTGCCGAACCCACAGGTCAGACGATGCGCATCATCCGCCGCACGCTGGAGGAGAGCGCCGGTCCCGTGACCGTGACCACGCCCAGTGGCGAGGAGATCGAACTGCCGTTGACCGAAGTCAGCCCCGGCCGCTTCGAGGCGATTTACGAGGGCCCGGAGATCGGCCTCTATCGCCTGACGGATGGCGATCAGTCCGCCGTGATCGGTCTTGGCCCCGCCGCTCCGAAAGAGTTCGAGCAGACCATCGCCACAGGAGAGGTCATGCAGCCCGCGATAGACGCTCTGCGCGGCGGTGTCTTGCCCCTGGTCGATGGGCTGCCTGCGATCCGCGAGGTCAGCGCAGGCCGTCCCGCCGCCGGGCGGGGTTGGATCGGCCTGACCCCGCGCGAGGCTTTCGAGACGCGCGACCTGCGGCAGACGCCGCTTTTGCCCGCATGGCTGGTGCTGCTTCTGGCGTCCGGTCTGATTGTGGGGGCATGGCTGCGCGAAGGGCGGCGCTGATCCGGTCAGCGCGTCAGCGTCACGGAATGCAATCCGCCGACCCACTTGTCCCGGTTGCAGCGGGCGCGAATGAACACCTCGGTCGTGCCGTCCGGGATCATCACATTGCTCAGGCTGCGGGTGAATGGCTGTTCTTCCACATGCGGATGAAACAGCTCGCGATAGCCAAGGCGTTTGCCATCGGCGTCCACCACCTCCCAGCCATCGGCAAAATGATCCCATCCGCTATCCGGGTGCGACAGGGTCACGTCGAGCCGCCAGCCCATGCCAGCAAGACTGGTTTGCACATCCACAATCTCCGGCGGATCTGCCCTGACGGGCAAGCAGGCGATCAGAAGGGCGATGGCGGGGCTGGTGCTGCGAAGGATATTCATCCTGAAACCCTAGCAGTCCGATGGCGGCCTGCGCCGTCACGTCTGCGTGTGCCGCGGTCCATCCGTGTCCGAGATCAGAACCGCCCGCGATTGTGACGCAAACTCGCGCCGCCACAGAACGCCCAGCGTGATCCCGGTCGCCACGATCAACGGCCAGGCCCCAAGAACCCAGGCCGCACTTCCCAGCGCGAAATAGACTGACCGCAGACCCCGGTTGAAACTGCGCGCAGCGGAAATGTTCACCTCTGCGGCCTTGGCGGCGCGGGGCCGGGCATGGGGATCGTCCGCTTCGTTCGGAACGGCAGCGATCAACACAGCGCAATAGCCGAACAGACGATGCGCCCAAACGAATTTCAGAAAGGCATTGGCCAGAAAAAGCAACGTGACCAGCAGCTTGACCTCCCAGACAAAAATCGGGTCGCTGGTCATCGTCAGGTCGCTGGCCACACCCTGCAACCGCTCCGCATTGCCGATCAGGGCCAACCCACCCCCGATGGCGATCATCGTGGCCGATGCAAAGAACGAGGCTCCCTGCCGCAGCGTGCTGAGAACCTGCGCATCGAACATCCGCGTCTGCCGGTCCACCATCATGCGCATCCACTCGCGCCGGTATTCCGCCATCAGAATCGAAACGGACGGCCGCCACCTTCCCTTTGCCTCGATCCGCCAGCCAATCACGATCCAGCCGACAAACAGCAGGACCAGACCGGCAAGATCAAGCGGCCCGAACAATCCAAGACGATCCATCCACGTCATGATGGCCTCCCGGACCGTCAGATGAGCTATTGCCAGATGGCATAAATTGGTTATATTTTCTTACCAATACGCAGGAGGAGCGCCAAGATGGACATGCCGACCCCCAATCCCGCGATTCTGGCCAAGAAATCACGGCTTGTCGAGCGGCTCTTGACCGTTCTGCCCGCCGATGCCGTCATCCATCTGGAGGTTGAAACCCGCGCCTATGAATGCGACGCGCTGACAGCCTATCGTTGCCCACCCATGGTGGCTGTGCTGCCTTCGACCACACAGGACGTCTCGGACATCCTGCGCATCTGCCACGAGATGGGCGTGCCTGTCGTGCCGCGCGGCTCGGGCACTTCGCTGGCCGGAGGGGCGCTGCCCACGGCGGACTGCGTCATCCTCGGTGTGGCGCGGATGAATGCGGTGCTGGAAACCGATTACGAAAACCGCTTTGTCCGTGTGCAATCCGGTCGCACCAACCTCAGCGTTACGGGCGCCGTGCAGGAGAATGACTTCTTCTATGCCCCCGACCCGTCCAGTCAACTGGCCTGTGCCATTGCAGGCAATATCGCGATGAATTCAGGCGGGGCGCATTGTCTGAAATATGGCGTCACCACCAACAATCTGATGGGCGTGACGATGGTCCTGATGGATGGCACCGTGGTCGAGATCGGCGGCGCATATCTGGATGCGCCGGGGCTGGACCTGCTGGGGGTGATCTGCGGGTCCGAAGGGCAATTGGGCGTCGTGACCGAAGCCACTCTGCGCATCCTGCGCAAACCCGAAGGCGCGCGGCCGGTGTTGATGGGTTTCGACAGCAACGAGGTTGCTGGGGAATGCGTCTCCGACATCATCAAGGCGGGCGTTCTGCCCGTCGCGATCGAATTCATGGACCGCCCCTGCATCCGCGCAACCGAGGCCTTCGCCAAGGCGGGCTATCCCGATTGCGAGGCGCTGCTGATCGTCGAGGTCGAAGGATCGGATGCCGAGATCGACGAGCAGTTGGAGAAGATCGTCGCCATCGCCCGCCGTCACAACCCGGTCGAGCTGCGCGAAAGCAAATCCGCCGATGAAAGCGCGCGCATCTGGCTGGGCCGCAAATCCGCTTTTGGCGCGATGGGGCAGATCAACGACTATATGTGCCTTGATGGCACGATCCCGGTCAGTCAGCTTCCTTACGTTCTGCGCCGGATCGGCGAGATGAGCAAGGAATACGGGCTGGATGTGGGCAATGTGTTCCACGCCGGTGATGGCAACATGCACCCGCTGATCCTGTTCGATGCCAACAAGCCCGGCGATCTGGAGCTGTGCGAGGCATTCGGTGCCGACATCCTGCGCCTCTGTGTCGAGGTCGGCGGGTGCCTGACCGGCGAACATGGTGTCGGGATCGAAAAGCGTGACCTGATGGTGAACCAGTTCGCCCCCGAGGATCTGGACATCCAGATGGCGGTCAAGGATGTGTTCGATCCGCAATGGTTGCTGAACCCGGCCAAGGTCTTTCCGCTGGCCGCATCCGAGGCGCGCCGCGCGGCCTGAACCCGTGCCGGGGGCGCGTTCCCCGGACCCCCCGGAGTAGTTGTGGAACAATGAAAATGATCACACCACGCAGCGAGGCCGAACTGGCCGAGGTGATTGCCGCGAGCAGGGAACCTTTGCGGGTCATCGGGGGTGGCACGCGATCTGTGGTGCCGATGGGCAATGCCTCGGTTCTGACAGCCTCGGGCCTCTCCGGTATCACGCTGCATGAACCGGGGTCGCTGACGCTGGTGGCACAGGCCGGCACACCGGTGGAGCAGATCGAGGCGGCGCTTGCCGCCGAAGGACAGCGCCTGCCATTCGAGCCGATGGATCATCGCGGGCTGTTGGGCACGCAGGGCACACCGACGATCGGCGGGGTGGTGGCGGCCAATGTCAGTGGCCCGCGCCGGATACAGGTGGGCGCGGCGCGGGATTTCCTGCTGGGCGTGCGCTTTGTCGATGGGGCAGGGCGCATCCTCAAGAACGGCGGGCGCGTGATGAAGAATGTCACCGGCTATGATCTGGTCAAGCTGATGGCCGGATCGCGCGGGCGTCTGGGTGTGCTGAGCGAGGTGTCCTTCAAGGTGCTGCCCATGCCCGAGGTGACGGTGACGCTGGTCTTGCAGGGATTGGATGACGCAGCAGCGGTGCGCGCCATGGCGCAGGGCCTGGCCTCGCCCTTCGAGGTGACGGGTGCCGCGCATTGGCCGGGGAAAGGCACTTTCCTCCGGATCGAAGGTTTCGCGGGTTCCGTCGCCTATCGCGCAGGTCAACTCCGCGCGATGCTGGGCGGTGAGATCGAGGAGAGCGCGCAGCGCTGGACCGAGATCCGGGATGTCGCCCCCTTTCACGCGGCCGAAGGTGACATCTGGCGTCTGTCCGTCAAGCCAAGCGATGCGCCGGGACTGGTCGCCCGCGCCGGGGCCGAGGCGGTGCTCTACGATTGGGGCGGCGGGCTGGTCTGGCTGCGCATGGCCCCGGGCACCGATCTGCGCGCGCGCATCGCTCCGTTTCAGGGTCATGCCACCCTCGTGCGGGCGGATGCCGAGACGCTGGCGCGTCTGCCGCTCGAGCAGCCAGGGCCTGCGCCTCTTGCTGCCCTCTCCTCCGGTCTGCGCGACAAGTTCGATCCGCGCGGTATCTTCGCGACCGAAACAGACCCGGTCCGGGCTGTTGCATCATGATCGTCCTGCTCATCGTGCCGCTGGTTGTGGCGATCTCGCTATGCCTTTTGCCGCCCGGACGACAGGCGGCGGTCGGTATCGCGATTGCCGCGGCCTTTCTGGCCCTTCTCTGGGTCGCCTCGGGCGGTGCCCAGGATGAAGGTCTGACCAGCACCTATGCCATGATGGCCGCCCCCGGTGTTGCCTTGGCCGCTCTGGCGCATCTGACCCATCGCATCCTCGGCCCGCGTCTGCCCGTCTGGGGCTATGCCCTGGCCGCAGTGATCCTTCTTGTCGCACTTTCAGCCGTGTTGCGCGCTTTCGCAGGGAATTGACATGCAAACGACCTTTACACCCGAACAGTTGCAAGATCCCGCGATCCAACGGTCGAACCAGATCCTGCGATCCTGTGTGCATTGTGGCTTCTGCACCGCGACCTGCCCCACATATCAGGTGCTGGGCGACGAGTTGGACAGCCCCCGTGGCCGCATCTACCTGATCAAGGACATGCTGGAAAACGAACGCGTGCCCGATGAAAAGACGGTCAAGCATATCGACCGCTGCCTGTCCTGTCTGGCCTGCATGACCACCTGCCCCTCGGGTGTGCATTACATGCATCTGGTCGATCACGCCCGCGCCTATATCGAGGACCGCTACAAGCGCCCCCTGTCGGATCGCCTGCTGCGCTGGGTGCTGGCGCGGATTCTGCCTCATCCGATGCGCTTTCGTGTGGCACTTCTGGGCGCAAAGATCGGCCGCCCCTTCGCCTTCCTGATGCCGGATGCCCGGCTGCGCGCCATGCTGGACATGGCCCCGAAGGACATCCCCCCCGTCAGTCGCAACGATGATCCGCAGACGTTCCCTGCGGCGGGGCCACGGCGCAAGCGTGTGGCTTTGATGACGGGCTGCGCGCAGCGGGCGCTGAACACCGACATCAACGATGCCACGATCCGCCTGCTGCAAAGGCATGGCTGCGATGTGGTGATTGCCGAAGGGCAGGGCTGCTGCGGGGCGCTGACGCATCACATGGGCAAGGAAAAGGAAAGCCACGCCACGGCAGCCCGCAACATCCGCGCCTGGGTGGCCGAGATGGATCGTGGCGGTCTGGATGCCATCGTCATCAATACCAGCGGCTGTGGCGCCACCGTCAAGGATTACGGGCACATGTTCCGCAACACCGATCTGGCTGCGGATGCCGCGCGGGTATCGGCCATCGCCAAGGACGTGTCCGAGGTGCTGATGACCCTGGATCTGCCCAAGGGCGAGGACAAGGGCCTGACCGTCGCCTATCACGCCGCCTGTTCCTTGCAGCACGGCCAGCAGATCAAGACCTTCCCCAAGGATCTGCTGAAACGCGCGGGCTTTACCGTGGTCGAACCGGCGGACAGCCATCTGTGCTGTGGGTCGGCAGGGACGTATAACCTGATGCAGCCCGAGATTTCGAAACAGCTCAAGACCCGCAAGATCCAGACGCTCGAGGCGCGCAATCCCGATGTGATCGCCGCCGGCAATATCGGCTGCATGATGCAGATCGGTTCGGGCACGCAGGTGCCGATCGTCCACACGGTCGAGCTTCTGGACTGGGCCACGGGCGGACCGCAGCCACCCGCGCTGACCACTGCCGGAAAAAGATCACCTGACATCCCGATTCTGCGCTGACCTCTGACGCATTTTGGCCGTAATCTGCGCCTATCTCTGGCGGCGACTATAGGGGACTTGCGATGCGACGCGGACTGACACTGGCCACCGGCCTGATCTGTGCTGTTCTGGTGGGTGTGGTCGGCGCGGCAACGGCGCAGGATGCGCGTCTGACCCGTCTGGATACCGGCGATCAGACACGCGGCTGGGAAGCCGTCGGACGGCTGGACATCGACGGGCGCGGTTTCTGCACCGGGGCCTTGATCGCGCCGGATCTGGTCCTGACGGCGGCGCATTGCCTTTTTGACAAGACCACCGGCGAACGCATCGACCATGGCAAGATCGAGTTCCGCGCCGGGTGGCGCAACGGCAGGGCCGAGGCCTATCGCTGGGTGCGCCGCGCCGTGATCGACCCCGACTACTCCTTTGACGGCGATGTCGTCTCCAACCGGGTGCGCAACGATGTGGCCCTGCTGGAGTTGCAGCAACCCATCCGCACAACCTCTGTCGTGCCGTTCGAGACCGACGTGCGCCCGCGCACAGGGGACCGCGTCGGAGTGGTCTCCTATGCCTATGACCGCGCCGATGCCCCCTCGTTGCAGGAAATGTGCGGCGTGATGGGGCAGCAGGAAGGTGTGCTCATCATGTCCTGCTCCGTTGATTTCGGCTCCTCCGGTGCGCCGATCTTTTCGTTCGGGCCGAATGGGGTGCGGATCGTTTCGGTCGTGTCCGCCAAGGCCGAGGTGCGGGGAACCAAGGTAGCTCTTGGCACGCAGCTGCAAGAGCCGCTCAACCGCCTCAAGGCCCAGCTGGCCGCCGGCGACGGGGTGTTCCTGCACGCCTCGCCCGAGGTGAATCGCGTGACCCCCGGCGGGACGCAGCGCGACACCGGCGCGAAATTCGTCCGGCCCTGACAGATGGCTGAAACCGCTTTTCACCCATCTTGAAAGCGGCACATATCCTTCCCACATCTGAAAAAGCGAGGTGCCAATCACGGGCCTCGTACAACCGCCTGTCCCGGATGGGAAGGCACATCGTTATCGCTCAGATGGAGGATGACCCATGCGAAACTTTGACCTTGCACCGCTCTACCGTGCAACCGTCGGCTTTGACCAGATTGCAGACCTGATGGACCGCGTGTTCGCCAGCGACCTGCCGCAGCCGACCTACCCGCCCTATAACATCGAAAAAACGGCCGAGAATGCCTATCGCATCTCGATTGCCGTGGCTGGCTTCGCCGCGGATGACCTCACCGTCGAGGTCAAGGAGAACGCGCTGGTCGTGGCCGCCCGCAAGGCCGATGAGGCCGAGGAGACGCGCAGCTATCTGCATCGCGGCATCGCCACACGCGCGTTCGAGCGGCGCTTCACACTGGCCGATCATGTCCGCGTAACCGAGGCATCCCATGCCGACGGAATGCTGCACATCGACCTTGTGCGCGAAATCCCCGAGGTTCTGAAACCGCGCCGCATCCAGATCGCAAGCGTGGCAAGCCGCTCGCAAGACAAGGATCTGGTAGACGCGAAAGCCGTCAACTGATCCGGCATCAGCCCTTTTGCAACATCGGCCCGCAGGTATGGCCCTGCGGGCCTTTGTGTCAGTCTTTGTGTCACGCGGCCAGAAACGTATAGCTTCCTGCGACGAACACATAGCGCCCCAATTTTCCCAGACCGACCAGAACCACCACCAGCAAAACCCGTGTCCGCATCGCACCCGCTACCACCGTCAGCGGATCGCCCACCAGCGGCACCCAGGCAAAGAACAATGACCACCAGCCGTATTTGGCATACCACGCCTCGGCCTTGGCGAATTGCGCCGGGCTGACCGGGAACCAGCGGCGATCCTTGAACTGCGTCGCATAGCGCCCCATGATATAGGACAGGACCGACCCCAGAAGGTTGCCTGCCAGCGCCACCAGAACCAGCGTCGTGGGATTGCCGATGTCGGCCACCAAAAACCCCAGCAGAACCGCCTCGGACGAGCCGGGAAGCAGCGTGGCCGACGAAAAGGCGCTGATGAACAGCGTGACATAGGCGGAAAGGGGCGTCATCGAAACCTGTGCGCAAGCGGCCCCTCCCGTCACGGGCCAGAGCTTCATCCCGTCCAGATAGTGTTGCAGCCTCATCAGTGCAATCCTTCACAATTCATGTCAGGCTTGCTGTCCTAGATTGACGATCCGACCCCGCCACGCCAGCCTGCGCCGTGACGAGGCAGGAGAACCCGATGTCGCTGACCCAGATTTTCGCCACCCGTTCCGCGCGCATGAAAGCATCCGAGATCCGCGAGTTGCTCAAGCTGCTGGATCAACCCGGCATCATCTCTTTCGCGGGGGGCATCCCTGACCCTTCGCTCTTTCCGGCGGCGGAATTCGCGGCGGCCTTGACCCGCGCCCTGTCGGATGGTCGTGCGGCGCAATCGCTGCAATATTCGGCCAGCGAAGGCCATGCGGGACTGCGCGACTGGATCGTCGGGCAGATGGCGGCGCTCGGTGTGCCCTGCACGCGTGACAATATCCTGATCACCTCAGGCTCGCAGCAGGCGCTGGATTATCTGGGCAAGCTGTTCCTGTCGCCCGGCGATACGGCGTTGGTGGGGTGGCCCACCTATCTGGGCGCTTTGGGCGCCTTCAACGCCTATGAGCCGCGCTATGACCGGCTGGACGCAGGCAGCAACCGCGCCCCCGCCGATTATGCGCAGGCGGCCAGTGCCGCCGGGGGGCGGGTCAAGTTCGCCTACCTTTCCCCCGATTTCGCCAATCCCACCGGAGTCACCCTTGACCGCGCGGGGCGCGAGGGGCTGCTGGACCTGACCGATGCATTGGATTGCGCCGTGATCGAAGATGCCGCCTATCAGGCGCTGCGCTATGACGGTAATCCGATCCCCCCGATCCTTGCGTTGGAGATTGCCCGCAAGGGGGATATCGAGGCGTGCCGGACGATCTATTGCGGCAGTTTCTCGAAGACCCTGTCGCCCGGTCTGCGGCTGGGGTGGGTCTGCGCAGCCTCGCCGGTGATCCGGCAGATGGTTCTTCTCAAACAGGCCGGTGATCTGCATAGCGCGACGCTCAATCAGATCGCGATGCTGGATGTGGCGCAGGGTTTTGATGGCCATGTTGGCCGCGTGCGCGCCCTTTATCGCGGGCGGCGTGATGCAATGCTGGCGGCGTTGGGGCGGCACATGCCTGCGGGGGTGACATGGACGCGGCCGGAAGGTGGGATGTTCGTCTGGGTGACACTGCCCGAGGGGATGGACGGGGCCGCACTTCTGGAGCGGTCACTGGCGCAGGACAAGGTGGCCTTTGTGCCCGGTGCCGCCTTCTTTCCGGACGGATCGGGGCGCAATACGATCCGCCTCAACTTCTCGAGCCCGACCGAGGCGATGATTGAGGAGGGGCTGTCCCGGCTGGGGCGCCTGATCGCGGGCACCTGAGCCACAAGGGCGGGCCAGCGCGGCCGGTGGTTTTCTTGTGTCCCACGGTGGGACATTTTTCAGGTCGTGCAATATCAACGGGTTCCGCGCCCGCGTTTACCTTTGCTTAACGCTTTGACCCGGCGCGCGGCAGTTGAGTATGTGTGGAACGATGAAGGGGCAGGTGCTGCGCAATGCGACCTGCCCCCTTTCTTGGCCCTGCCTGGCGTGACGGTCAGACCGCCATGCAGATGTATTTCATCTCGAGGTAATCCTCGATCCCGTGGCGGCTGCCTTCGCGGCCAAGACCGGATTGCTTGACCCCGCCGAAGGGGGCCACCTCGGTCGAGATGATGCCGGTGTTCACACCCACGATCCCGTATTCCAACGCCTCGGCCACCTTGTAGACGCGGCTGAGGTCGCGGGCATAGAAATAGGCGGCCAGACCAAAGATCGTGTCATTGGCCAGATCAATCACCTCATCCACATCGGTAAATTTGAACAGCGGCGCGAAGGGGCCAAAGGTTTCCTCGGTCGCGACCAGCATCTCGCGGGTCGCCCCGGTCACGATGGTCGGCGTCAGGAAATTGCCGGGGCCTTGCAGCGCCTCGCCGCCCATGATGACGGTGCCACCTTTTTCGGTCGCATCGGCCACATGGGTTTGCACCTTCTTGATGGCGGCTGCGTTGATCAGCGGGCCCAGGGTTGTGCCCGCCTCCAGCCCGTCGCCGACCTTGAGCTTGGCCACGGCGTCTTTCAGCTTGGCGGCGAAGGCGTCATAGATCCCGGCCTGCACATAGATGCGGTTGGCGCAGACGCAGGTCTGCCCGTTGTTGCGGAATTTGCACATGATGGCACCTTCGACGGCGGCATCCAGATCGGCATCGTCGAACACAATGAACGGCGCGTTGCCGCCCAGTTCCATCGAACATTTCATCACCTGATCGGCGGCCTGACGCAACAGGATGCGCCCCACATTGGTTGATCCGGTGAAGCTGAGCTTGCGCACGGTGGGGTTTTCGCAGAATTCCTTGCCGGTTTCCGAGGCGTCGGTCGTAGTCACGATGTTCAGCACCCCGGCAGGAATCCCCGCCCGTTCTGCCAGAACACCCATGGCCAGCGCCGACAGCGGCGTCAGTTCGGACGGGCGCACGACAAAGCCGCACCCGGCGGCCAGCGCGGGCGCGACCTTGCGCGTGATCATCGCGGTCGGAAAGTTCCACGGCGTGATGGACGCGGCCACACCGATGGGCTGCTTGATCACGGTGATGCGCTTGTCGCGCTGATGGCCGGGGATCGTCTCGCCATAGATGCGCTTGGCCTCTTCCGCGAAAAACTCGATGAAGGCGGCGCCATAGGCAATCTCGCCCTTCGCCTCGGCCAGCGGCTTGCCCTGTTCGGCGGTCAGGATCGTGGCCAGATCATCGGTATTCTCGACAATCAGATCGAACCAGCGGCGCAGGATCGCGGCGCGTTCCTTGCCGGTGTGTTTCGCCCAATCCTTCTGGGCCTTCTCGGCCGCCTTGATCGCCTGAGCCACCTGGGCGCGGGTCAGGTCTGCCACATGGGCGATGACATCGCCGCGCGCGGGGTTCGTCACGTCGAATGTGGCGCCATTCGCGCTGTCGATCCACTGACCGCCGATATAGGCCTGTTCGGCCAGCAGCGACGGGTCCTTGAGCAGGGATTTCAGGTCTGTCTTGCTGTCCAGCATGGCGTATCCTCCGATTTGCATATGGTATAGGCAAAGCATCTGAGGCTAGTCTTGTCCAGAGCAGGAGGGGAGAATACCGATGGCCGAACTGGACGATGCCTATGCCAATGCCGCCTATATTCCGGGTGCGGCGGATTATCCGCCCCGGTGGGAGCGTGCCGCTGCCGCCCTGCGCGAGGGGTTGCTGGAGCAGGGGCTGGCCGATCTGGACCAGCCTTACGGCGAGAGTGCGCGCCAGAGGTTCGACCTGTTTCATCCGGGCGGCACGGCCAAGGGGTTGATGATCTTTGTCCATGGCGGCTATTGGCTGCGGTTCGACAAAAGCGTGTGGTCGCATCTGGCGGCGGGGGCCCTGACCCGGGGCTGGGCCGTGGCGATGCCATCCTATGACCTGTGCCCGCAGGTGCGGATCGCTGACATCACACGCCAGATCGCCGCAGCGGTGACGGCCGCCGCCGGGATGGTGGCGGGGCCGATCGCGCTGGCGGGCCATTCCGCTGGCGGGCATCTGGTGGCGCGGATGTTGCAGCCGGGCCTGCTGGGCGATGCGGTGGCGGATCGTCTGCATCATGTCATGCCGATTTCGCCAGTGTCCGATCTGCACCCGCTGCTGCGCACCAGCATGAACGCGGAGTTCAAGCTGGACGCGGCCGCCGCCCGCGCCGAGAGCCCCGCCTTGATGACCGAGCGCCTGGCCGTGCCTGTGACCGTCTGGGTTGGCGCGGATGAACGCCCGGTCTTTCTGGATCAGGCCCGCTGGCTGGCCGAGGCCTGGGGATGCGCGCATGTGGTGGATCAGGGCAAGCATCATTTCGATGTGATCGACGCCTTGGCAGATGCGCAGAGCGATATGATCGGCCGTCTTCTGGGGTGAAGCGCGGTATTTCGCGTATTCGGGGAAGGATGAAAGGGCCGGCGCGCGGCTAGCCGTAGACATCCTGCCAGCCGGGTTTCACATCGCCGGGCAGGGTGGTGGCGGCGAACATCGCGCGGGCGATGGCGCGCGCCATGCAGGTGGCGGCGGCATGGCCGAGGTCGAGCGTGTCGATCACCGGATGCCCCAGGGGACGCACACCTGTCGAGACGGCAAAGATCAGGTCGCCGTCCATTGGTGTATGCGCGGGCACCAATGCACGGGCAAAGCCGTCGTGCGCAGCGGTCGCCATCCTTGTGCATTGCGCCTGCGTCAGATTGGCGTCTGTGGCGACGATCCCGATGGTGGTGTTGGCGTGGCTGGCAATCTTTGTCACGGCGATATGCGGATCGGGGTAGCGTTGCGCCACGCCCAGACCGCCGAACTCGTCGCCCATCTCGAAGGGGGCGGCCCAGAAATGCGCGCTATCGCCCACGGTGGCCGACCCCAGCGCGTTGACGGCGACCAGTGCTCCGACCGTGTGGCCCGAGGGCAGGATGACCGAGGCCGACCCCAGCCCGCCGCGCAGATTGGCGGTGATCGCCCCTGTGCCGGCACCGAGGCTGCCGATGTCGAACCGGGTTGCTGCGGCCTCCAGCGCGGCGCGGCCCAGCGGTTTGTAGGGATTGTCGGGCCAGTCCTTGTCGCCGCCATTGTTCAGATCGAAGAGGATTGCGGCGGGCACGATGGGCACGCGCTGCGCCCCTACGCCGAAGCCGCGCCCCATGCGCCGCAGCGCATCCGCCACGCCCGAGGCCGCGTCCAGACCGAAGGCGGAGCCGCCTGAGAGGACCAGGGCATCGACCTGTTGCACTGTCTTGTCCGGGGCCAGCAGATCGGTTTCCCGCGTGCCGGGCGCGCCGCCCATGACATGCACACCGGCGGTGAAGGGGGCATCGGCCACCAGCACGGTTGCGCCTGTCTTGACGGTCAGATCGGTGGCATTCCCGACCCTGAGGCCGGCCACATCGGTGATCAGGTTCAAAGGGCCGGTGCGGGTGGTCGTGGTCATGGTGGTCTTTCCGGGCGTTGGGGCGGTTTCTGGCTGGATCAGTCTCTGGTCAGAGGCGGATCACGAAATCCTTGCGGGTGGTTTCGACCACCTCCCAGATGCCGCGAAATCCGGGGCGCAGCACGAAACTGTCGCCTGCGCGCAGGGTGACGGGGGGGCCGCCATCCTCGGTCAGGATGCTGATGCCGGACAGGATGCGGCAATATTCCCATTCGTCATAGGACACGCGCCATGTGCCGGGGGTGGATTCCCAAAGGCCGCAGTAGAGCCCGTCACGATCCTCGAGCAGCCATGTGGTGAAGACGGGATCGCCCGCGATCACGCGGTCGGGGACGGGGCGCTCCACCTCGGGCGCTGCGGAGGGGGAGACGGGGAAGAACAGATCGGACATCAAAGCCTCCGGCGTGGGTTCGTCGCAGGCTAATCCTTCGGCTTTGCCATCCGCAAGGGCGAAGCGGCAATCAATCCAAAGGCTTGAAACATCCTGTCGGCACCCACATTTTCGAATGACAGGTGCAAGACCCGCCCGGATGACGCATGATGGCCGCATAGCAAGGAGAGTTCGGGCATGGTTCTGGCATTGGCACGGCTGATCATCGTGGGCTTCATCGTCCTGACCGTGATCTATGTGTCGCTGTCGTTCTATTCCCGCTCTGTCCGTCGCGGCAAGTTGCAGCGCAAATGGGACGAGGACATCCGCCGCGGCGACCGGGAGGCTTTCGTCAGCCGCGGATTGAAGATCTATGACCGCTCGCTCAGGCGCAAGCTGCTTTGGGGTGTCTATATCGTGCCTGTTGTGGGCATCGCCGTGGTGATCTATCTGGTGAATTTCCACTGACCGTGAAGGGGATGGGGCTATGACCTATGTGAAATGGACGTTGATCAGTGTCTTCTGGCTGCTTGTCGCGTCTTTCCTGCACTATACCCTGCCACAGCACGATGTGGTGCGGATCACCGACACTTATCTGGAGCGGATCGACTTTGGCGAGAATTCGATCTTCTGGGCCAATGCGCCCACGGGTGATGCCGTGAACACGCAGAACCGCGACGTGTTCTTCATCCAGACCTTCCGCACCAATGACCGCCCGATGATCTATCGGAACGAGGATACGGGCTGGGGCTGGCCACCCTATTTCAAATTCAACACCTCGAACCTGCAAGCGCAGGCGGCGGATCTGGAAAGCCGCTCGACCAGCGGGCAGCAGGCGCAATGGGTGGCGGTCCGCCATTATGGCTGGCGCAATGAATTCCTGTCGATCTATCCCAATGCGATCAAGATCTGGCGCGTGGACAGCCCCGATGTGACGATCATCCCCTGGATGAACATCACCATCCTGACCCTGCTTGCCGCCTTTTCCTGGGCGATCTGGGTCCGCTGGCGGCGGTTCCGGGCCGCGCGGATTGATCCGGTGCTGGAGGATATCGGAGACAGTCTTGAAGCGGCGACAGATCACGTCGTGGACCGTCGCGGCAAGGTCCGCCGCTGGTGGGATGGGGTGCGGGGCAAAACCCCGGCACGGTGATCACCCGCTGCACCCTGGGATTTGAGTATTTCAGGCAAGATGAACGGGGGCGTTACCGTTTGCCATAGTAGAGGCCGACGACATGCTCGGCCTCGGCAAAGAAGAGCCATCGCGCGGCAAGGATGCCCGCGACATGACTGATGACCGCGAGCGCACCCATCACATGGCTGAAAGGGATCAGCAGCAGCACGACAGGCAGGACATAGCCCAGCCCGAAGGCCATGATGCGCAGCTTGCGCGCGTGTTTGCGCCCGATCACATGCACCATCTCGCGCAGCAGGTAATTTGGTCCGGTGTGGGGCGGCTCGAAAGCGCGGATCTGCCCGGCGGCGCCCAGACCCGTGGCGCTGGCCATCGTGGTGCCCGATGCGGCAAAGGCGCGGTCGCCCTGCCACCACCAGGCCAGTTGCACCGCCCCCGCCAGCGCCAGCAGGATCAGCGCCCAAGTGACCTGCCCCGCCAGCAGCGCGCCGCCCCCCAGCGACAGCGAGAGGAACAGCGCGGGTGTCAGGGGGCTGCGCCAACGGGGCACGGTTTTCATCTGGGCATAGATCATCGCGGTCGCCAGAACCGTGCCCTGCGCCAGTGCAGCCCCCAACCAGCCCAGCGGCACCCATGCCGTGCCAAGGAAAATGCGCCCGATGGCGTAAAGCCCCATCACCGCAAGCGTGGCCACGGCCAGCACCGCCTCGCGACTGAGCCAGCTTGACCGCCACTGTGTAAAGGCCAACAGCCCCCTTTCCGGGTGCCCCAGGTGAAAGGCCGAGGCGATCAGCCCGCCCCCTGCCAGCGCATAGGCGATGGCAAAGAACACGAAGGCCACCATCCCGGTCGATCCGGGCATCCCGATCCCCAGCCAGAAGAACAGGCCAAAGCCAAGGCCCGAGAGCGTGGTGAAGGCGATGATGGACGGGGCGGGATGCATGTCAGAGCTTCTCCAGCGCCTTGTCCAGCCAGCCAAGGAATCCCTTGGGCTGATCCGTCACCGGCGCCAGAAAAGGGGCCAGGATGTCGATCTGATCTGCGCCGTCCAGCCGGTCCTTGATCCGGGGGGGCAGATATTTGTTCACAGGCGCCGTGCCCTGTTCGGGCATCAGGTCCATGCCGCCACGGGCCGCGACCAACTGGCTGACCGCGCTACCCGGATCGGCCAGATCGCCGAAATGGCGGGCATTGCTGGGGCAGGTGCGCACGCAGGCGGGGACGCGGTCCACCTCGGGCAGGTTTTCGTTATAGATCCGGTCCACGCAGAGGGTGCATTTCTTCATCACCTTGGCGGCCATATCCATCTCGCGCGCGCCGTAAGGGCAGGCCCAGGCGCAGAGGCCGCAGCCGATGCAGGCATCCTCGTTGACCAGAACGATCCCGTCCTCCTGCCGCTTGTAGCTGGCCCCGGTGGGGCAGACCGTCACGCAGGGGGCGTTGTCGCAATGCAGGCAGGATTTCGGGAAATGCACCAGTTGTGCCGCGCCATCTGTGGGCTGCACCTCATAGCTGTGCACCCGGTTCAGGAAGGTGCCGGATGGTTCGGCACCATAGGGGTCTTGATCCGACAGCGGCGCGCCGTAATTCTCGGTGTTCCAGCCCTTGCAGGATACCACGCAGGCATGACAGCCCACGCAGGTATCGAGGTCGAACACAAGGCCCAGCTTGCGCTGGGTATGGGTGGGCAGGCTGGTCATGCGCGCAGCACCGGCGTGAGCGGGGCAGAGATCTGCGAAACCGGCTGTTCCCGCGCCGCGTCCCATGTGGCGATGAACCAGATGAAGGAGCCGACGATCAGCGCCACGAAAACCGCGATCACCAGAAGTGTGCGTTGCATCGGGGTCATTGTCCCACCTTCCATGTCAGTTTGCCCGGCCCCTTGCCCACGGGCGAGGCGATGGGCGGATAGGCCGGTTGGCTTTGCGCCGGGGCGGGCACTTTCTCGATCTTCACGCGCAGGTCGAACCAGGCCGCCTGTCCCGTGACCGGATCGGCATTCGACCAGCGCAGCCCATCGCCGCGCGGGGGCAGCAATTCGTGGATCAGGTGATTGAGCAGAAAGCCCATCTCGGCTTCCTGTGCCTGTTCATCGAGTGCCCAGGCCCCCTTGCGTTTGCCGATGGCGTTCCATGTCCAGACCGTGTTCTCGTTCAGCGCGGCCATATGCGCGACAGGCACGGTGATCGTGCCGTGCATGGATGTCACCTGCGCCCAGTCGCCTTCGGCAAACCCATGCCTGCGCCAGAGCGCGGTCGGCACATAGAGCGGGTTCACCCCGTGGATCTGCCGCAGCCAGGCGTTCTGCGTGCCCCAGGAATGATACATCGCCATGGGGCGCTGGGTCAGGGCGTGGATCGGGAATTCCTCGGGGTCGGCATGGCCATCCTCGAAGGGGGCATACCAGACCGGCAGGGGATCGAGCGTTGTCTTGATCCGTTCGCGCAGGTGATCGGGGGGCTGGCGCGTGCCATGCCCTTCGGCCGCCAGTTGGAACCGGCGCAGGGGTTCGACGTAAAGCTGGAAGAGATAGGGTTCTGGCTTGTCGTAAAAGCCCATGCTGACCGCCCAATCCTGATAGGCGCGGTTCCAGGGTTTGAAATAGGCGGCATCGTCGGGCACATGGGCCACGAAGAAGCCGCCGTTGGCGATATATTCGTCAAGCTGCGCCGCATTGGGCAGGCCGCGCCCATGGGTCAGGCCCTTGTCCCCGGTGCGCCATCCGGCCAGGGGGCCGATACCGGGCTTGCGTTCGTGGTTCACGATGTAATCGGCGTAATCGGCATAGCGGGCGCTGCCATCCGCGTTCACCATCCCCGGCAGGCCCAGCCGTGCCCCCAGATCCAGCAGCACCGATTGAAAGCCGCGCACGTCGCGGTCGGGTTGCACCACGGGCCAGCGGATCGCGTCGCCTGCGCCATCCGCCTCGGAGATCGGGCGGTCCAGCAGGCTGATGCAATCGTGCCGTTCCAGATAGGTGGTGTCGGGCAGGATCAGATCGGCATAGGCCACCATTTCCGAGCTATAGGCATCGGAATAGATGATGCGCGGGATCACATAGTCGCCGTTCGCGTCGGTATCGGTCAGCATCTTCATGACGCCGCCGGTGTTCATCGAGGAATTCCATGACATGTTCGCCATGTAGAGAAACAGCGTGTCGATCCGGTAGGGATCGCCGGCATGGGCGTTGCTGATGACCATATGCATCAGGCCATGGGCCGACATCGGGTTCTCCCAGGTGAAGGCCTTGTCGATCCTTGCCGCTGTGCCATCGTCCTTGAGGCACAAATCTTCCGGCCCCTGCACATAGCCCAGATGCGGGCCGTCCAGCGGTGCGCCGGGTGTGACCTTGCAATGGGGTTTGGGATGGGCGGTCGCGGGTTTGGGATAGGGCGGCTTGAAGCGCATCCCGCCGGGGGTTTCCACTGCGCCCAGCAGGATTTGCAGCAGATGCAGGGCGCGCGCGGTCTGGAACCCGTTGGAATGGGCCGAAATCCCGCGCATCGCGTGGAAGGCCACGGGGCGGCCTGTCATGGTCTTGTGCAGCTCTCCGCGAAAATCGGTCCATTCGCGTTCCAGCACGACGGGTGCGTCAAAGGCGGTGTGGGCAATCTCGGCGGCCAGCGCGCGGATCTTGGCGGCGGGGATGCCGCAGCGATCCGCCACCGCCTCGGGCGCGTATTGCGGATCGAGATACCGTTCGGCCAGCAGATGCATCACGGGGCGGTGGGTCACACCGGCATGGCGGTGGCTGGCGGCCAGATCGGGGCGCAGGCCGGGTTGATCGAAGGGGGCGAGCTTGCCCGTGGCGCGGTCGATCACCAGGGGCTTGCCGGCATCATCGCGCAGGAAAAGCCCGTAGTCCGGCGATTTGGGATCGCCATTCACCAGAACCGGCGCGTTGGTATAGCGCGACAGGTAATCCACGTCGATCTTGCCCGCGCGCAGCAACTCATGCACCAGCGACAGGATCAGCAGACCATCGGTGCCCGGCGTGATCCCCAGCCAGTCATCCGCCACCGCGTTATAGCCGGACCGGATCGGGTTCACCCCCACGATCCGTGCCCCCCGCGCCTTGAGCCGGCCAATGCCCATCTTGATCGGGTTGCTGTCATGATCCTCGGCCACGCCGAAGAGGATGAACAGTTTGGTATGATCCCAATCGGGCTGCCCGAATTCCCAGAAGGCGCCGCCCATCGTGTAGATGCCCGCCGCCGCCATGTTGACGCTGCAAAACCCGCCATGGGCCGCGAAATTCGGGGTGCCGAATTGCTGCGCCCACCAGCCGGTGAAACTCTGCGACTGATCGCGCCCGGTGAAGAAGGCCAGCTTTTCGGGGGCCGTCTCGCGCAGCGGTTTCAACCAGGATACGGCGGTCGCCAGGGCCTCGTCCCAGGTGATCTCCTCAAACTCACCCGAACCACGCGGCCCCACCCGTTTGAGCGGCGCGCGCAGGCGCGAGGGGGCGTTGACCTGCATGATCCCCGCCGAGCCCTTGGCGCAGAGCACCCCCTTGTTGACCGGATGATCCCGGTTGCCTTCGATATAGGCGACCTTGCCACCCTTCAGATGCACATTGATCCCGCAGCGGCAGGCGCACATGTAGCAGGTGGTCTTGCGCACCTCGTCCGAGACGGGCGGGGATGTGTCCAGATGCGGTTGGCTCATGCTGCCACCCCCTGCATCAAGGACAGCGCATCGCGTGCGATCTGCCGCTCCTCATCAGCCGGAACGACATGAACCGGAACAGCGCCGAAACAGGCCAGATGCGCGACGATCCGGTCACGGACCGGGGCCGCATTCTCGCCTATGCCGCCTGTGAACGCGATGGCATCCAGCCCGCCCATAGCGACAATCGCAGATCCCGCCTGACGGGCCGCCCAGTAGCAGAAATGATCCACCGCAAAGCGCGCCTGCTCGGTCTGCATCGCCAGCAATTGCGCCATGTCATTGGTGCCACCCAGGGCGCGCAGCCCGCTCTCGTGGTTCAGCAGATGCGACGCTTGCGCGATGCCGTGATCCGCCGCCAGCCGCAGCACCGCCATCCCGTCAATGCTGCCCGACCGACTGCCCATCACCAAGCCATCCAGCGGCGAATAGCCCATCGAGGTCGCGACAGAGCGCCCCTCGAGGATTGCGCAAAGACTGGCGCCATTGCCCAGATGCAGCGCCAGCAGGCGGCGCGGCAGGGCAGGGCGCAGATGCTCCACCAGCCCGGCATAGCTCAACCCATGGAAACCGTAGCGCCGGATACCCTTGTCACGTTCGACCTGCGGAAGGGCATAGGTTACGGCCAGCGCGGGATTCGTTGCGTGAAACGCCGTGTCGAAGCTGCCATATTGCGGAAGATCCGGTGCCAGCCGCATCAACGCCGCGATTCCCGACAGGTTATGCGGGTTGTGCAGCGGGGCCAGATCGTTGCAGGCGGCGATCTGGTCCAGCACCGCAGGCGTCAGCCGCACAGGCGCTGTCAACGTGGCCCCGCCGTGCACGATCCGGTGCGCGGCCGCTGTCAAACGGTCCAGCGTCACACTCTGCTCGGCCAGCCCTGCCAGCAAATGACCCAGCGCCTCTGCATGATCCTGCGCGGCGACGGGTTGCACCTTGTCACCGAACCGCAGTCGCGCGGTGGTGCCGCCGATTTCGGACAATGCACCGCCGGTGATCGGCGTCAGCGCCTTGTCGAATACCTCGACCTTGATCGAACTGGACCCGGCATTGACGACAAGGATCATCGCCGCAGCCCCGCCGCGATCACGCCAAGCGCGGCAGATGCGATCCGCGCCGGAGCCCCCTGCGCCCGCGAGGTCAGCAGGACAGGCACCTTGAGGCCCAGAACGACACCGGCAGCACAGCAGCCCATGCCCAGCGCCATCAGCTTGAAGAGCGCATTGCCCGTGGTGATGTTCGGCGTCAGCATGATGTCCGCATCCCCCGCGACGGGCGAGATGTAAGTCTTGGCCGCTGCCGCTTCGGCCGAGAAGATCAGATCCAGCGCCATCGGCCCCGCCACATCCGCCTGCGGCAGAGCGGTCTTGGCCCAGGCGGCGATCACGGCGGCATCCATGGAATTCTGGAGCGAGGGCAGAGGGTCTTCATTGGCCGACAATATCCCTGCCTTGGGCCGTTCGATCCCCAGTTGCTGCGCGAGGTGCACCGCATGGGTC
>Ga0098074_1000639_pt1 | contig 21949 bp, 18 predicted proteins | sample 32_taG_FD_75064 | JGI IMG/M metagenome (GOLD analysis project Ga0098074, IMG submission 75064) | Marine viral communities from the Gulf of Mexico - 32_GoM_OMZ_CsCl metaG | ecosystem: Environmental > Aquatic > Marine > Oceanic | place: Atlantic Ocean: Gulf of Mexico | collected 2015-07-12
GGCGGACCGTACCGATCAGGCTTCGTCGAAGCTGCCCCGCCGCGGCCCCATATAGCCGAACAGATAGGCCGCCACCTTGCGCATCTGGATCTCCTCTGCGCCCTCGGTGATGCGATAGCGGCGGTGGTGGCGATAGATGTGCTCGAACGGCTTGTGCCGCGAATAGCCGATGCCGCCGTGGACCTGCATGGCGCGGTCCGCGGCTTCGCAGACCAGCCGGTTCGCCCAGTAATTGCACATCGACACCTTGTCCGAGATGGTCTTCTCGATGTCCTCGTGCGGCATGTTGTCCATGTCCCACGCGGTCTTGTAGATCAGCAGGCGCAGCATCTCGCACTGGGTCGCGAGCTCGACCAGCGGGAACTGGATCGCCTGGTTCTTGGCCAGCTCCTCGCCGAAGGGTTTGCGGGTCCGGGCATAGCGGACGCTCTGCTCGATACAGTATTGCGCCGCGCCAAGGCTGGAGGCGGCCTGGCGGATGCGGTTCTGGTGGACGAAGCTTTGTGCCAGCGCCAGCCCGCCGCCCTCGCGCCCCAGGATCGCGGAATCGGGCACCCAGACGTCATTCACCGACAGCCGCGGATGGTCGGTCGGCATGTTGAAGGTCCACATCCATTCCTCGATCTCGAGGCCGGGCGTGGGATTTGGGACGAGGAAGCAGGTTATCCCGCTGGGCTTGCCGTTGTGGCCGCTGGTCCGCGCGAACATCGCGCAATGCGTGGCGACATGCATGCCGGTGATCCACATCTTCTCGCCATCGATCCGCCAGCCGTCGACCCCGTCGCGTGTCTCGCGCACCGCGCGCGTTTCCATCCAGGTCGCGTCCGATCCGTGATCGGGTTCGGTCAGTCCGAAGGCGACCCGGCGCGTGCCTTCGAACCCGCCATTGATGAATTCCTGCTTCTGCTCTTCAGTCCCGAAAGTCTCGAACATAGCGACGAAGGGAAAATTGCCGACGATCGAATGTTCGTTCTGCAGATCGTTGTGCAGGCCCAGCCCGCGCTGCGCAAACCGGTCGCGGATCACTGCCATCCACAGGTTCGAACCGTCCTTGCCGCCGTATTTCTTCGGGGCGGAGAAGCGCCAGTGGCCAGCCTCGTCGGCCGCCTTGCGGCATTCGCGCAGCAGCTCTTCCCAGTCATGGCTGGGCAGCCCGCCGCGTTCCCAGTCGGTGCGCGCGTCTTCGCGGCGGTGGTCGAAGAAACGGATGTTGTCATCTCGGGCCACCATCGGGTCGATCGTGTTTTCGATGAAGGCTTCGAGCTCGGCGTAATAGTGCTCTAAGTCCTGCGGTATCGCGAAATCCATCAATCCTCTCCCGTCCATTTTTTCCGTGCCAGCGCCAGCATCGGGTATCTCGGGACATCGGCCCCCAGCTTGTCGAGCGCGGCGCGGCGGAGCATCGCCAGCAATCCCGGCGTCGCCAGCGAAGCGCGCCCGTCGAGCACGTCCTGCGCGAGCATGTCGTCTTCCACCTGCGTAGCCGCCGCATCATTGCGGGCGATCATCCCCAGCGCATTGCGCGCAACGGCGAGCTGGAAGCGGTCGTGGCCTTCCATCCGGTCCTTCACGCTGCCGAGCCATTCGGCCACGGCAGTGGCGAGCTCGCCCGCGCTGGCTTCGCCGAGCGGTTCGGGAAGCGCATCGCGTGGCGGCATGGCGCGGGCCTGTTCGGCCTCCGGCGCATCCTCTTCGAGCAGCAGCAGCAGGTCGAGTTCCTGTTCGCTGGTCCGGCGCGAGATGACCACGCGTTCGAGCATGCGGTCATCGCCGCTGCGCCAAAAGCTCGCCATCCGCAGGCATCCAAGCGCCCACCACACCGTGCGATAGACCAGCCAGAAGCGGAACCGCCCGGCATCGACCCTGGCCCCGCTCTCAGCCTCATAGGCCGCAACATAGTCCTGCAGCGATCCCAGCCCCAATGCCGGGCGGTCGACCCGGGCAAAGCGCCACACCGCCATGCAGCCGAATGCCAGGTCCTCGTGCCGGTCGCCGAAATGCGCCAGTTCCCAGTCGAGCACGCCGGTCAGCTGCGAATCCTGCGCCAGCAAATTGCCCAGCCGGTAATCGCCATGGTTGAGCACCGGCTCCACCCGGTCGGGCATATTCTCGCGCAGCCAGCGCAGGCCCAGCGCGATGATCGGCCGGTCGCCGGCCGCTTCCTCGAACTGTTCGGCCAGGTCTTCGATACCCTCGGCGTAGTCCAGTTCCGGCACGTCTCCCGGCAGAGCGGCGCGCGGAAGCGCGTGGATCCTCGCCAGATCGCGTGCCACGTCGCGCAGCAACCGGGCCGGATCGTCCATCGCGAGGATCGCCCGCGGATCGGGCGTGCCGGGCAGTGCGCGCATCACGAAGCCGCTGCCGATCCCGTCGCCCGGCTGCAGGCCGACCAGCACCTCGGGCGCGGTCACGCCCGCGGCATGCGCCGCACCGATAATCGCCGCTTCGCTGTCATGACCAAAGGGGCGGCCCTCCATGAAAGCGAGGCTCGGCGCGCGGCGGAGGACGAAATCCTCTCCGCCGCTGCTGAACCGCCAGCTTTCCATGGTTGCCCCACCGGTCAGCCGCCGCACCCCTTCGGGCGCCGCCATGCCGGCACGCGCCAGCGCCTTGGCCAATCCCTGCTCGAGCGCCCCCGCGCTTTCGATCTCTCCCATGGACACATCTGTGCAGACAAACGCCGCGTGGCTCAAGCCCGCACCTCCTGCGGCGTTCGAACGTTGTCCGTGCACCAATCACCAATAAGAGGAGACCATTCGATGCGCCTTCCCAGCAATGCCCATGTCGCGATCGTCGACGGCGAGAATTTCACTGTCATGCGCAATACCGGCCAGCCGCTCGAACCCAAGCTCGGCTCGGCCGAGAAACCCGATCTGTCGGCAACCAATTACAGCGCCGGGGTGAAGCATCAGGACAATGCGGGACAGCAGCTGGGACGCACCGACCTGGAAGAGCTCGCGCATGGCGCAGCGGCAACCGAATGGCTCAATGCCAAGGCGATCGCTGGCGATATCAGCGACATCCTGGTCATTGCCGACCCCAAGACGCTGGGCGAGATGCGCCGCCACTATCATGGCGAGCTCAAGAAACGGCTGGTCGGGGAAATCGACAAGACCATGACCGGCGAACCCACCGACCGGATCGAACAGGCGATTGCCAACGCATGACCTTCATCGCCCCGCACGAATATGACACCGTGCGGGGCGAAACTGTCGTGATCGAAACACTTTTCGTCGCGTCGCGCTTGTATCGCTACCGGGGATATCCGTTAAGCTTCGCCTAACCACGCAGGGTGTAAACGATCAGCATGCGAACAAACCTACTCGGAAGACTTCTGGCGATCGGGGCAATGGCCCTGGCCGCTCCCGCAGCTGCGCAAGGTACCGGGTTCGAAGCCCAGTTCGACACTGTCCTGGGCACCGATGTCCGCACCCCGCAAAGCTACGACGCCGTCTACGCGACTCCGCTCGAACAGCAGATCGCCCAGCTGGCCGATGGATCGGACGGACGCATCGGCGTCTATGCGATCGATCTGTCGACGGGGCGCGAAGTGGGCGTGCTGGCGGACCAGCGCTTCCCGATGGCGAGCACCAGCAAGGTCGCGATCGCCGCGACGTTCCTTGCGGGCGTCGATGCGAATCGGTGGAGCCTGACGAGCGAGTACCGCCTGCCGCGGCCCGGCGGTGCCTATCTGCCGGCCTACCGCCACCTCAGCCTGATGATCAGCAAGAGCTGCAACGACTGCACCGACGCGCTGCTCGCAGCGGTCGGCGGCCCGAGCGCTGTCAACAAGTGGATGAAGGATGCCGGGATCGAAGGCTTCAGCCTGTCGCGCGACATCGCCACGCTGATCCGCGAGGACGGCCGGATCGACCCCGCGTGGAGCGTCGATATCAAGGACAGCGCCACGCCGCGCGCGATGGGGCAGCTGCTTGCCGGGATCTATCAGGGCAAATGGCTGAGCGACTATTCACGCCGGGTCCTGCTCGACGCGATGGAGGAAACCACCACGGGCAAGCGGCGGATGCCCTCGGCCCTTCCGGTGAGCGCCAATCTGGCGCACAAGACCGGAACGCTGGCCCGCACCGCCAGCGATATCGGCATATTCCATACGCCCGATGGCCGCGCGATCGCGGCCGCCATCTACGTTACCGGGCAAAGCCCCTCGATGGCGGTGGAAAACGGCAGCCGCAGCCGCAAGCTCGAAGCGCGGGCCAATCGTGATGCGCGGATTTCCAGCATTACGCAGGCGCTCTACACCGGGTTCGGGCAAAGCATGAACGACGGCCGCAACTGGGCCACCGCCGATTACGGCGGCGAATAAGCTTCACGTAACGTCAGACACGAAAAAGGGCGGCGCCGCGTGGCACCGCCCTTTCTGTTCGTGAACGATAACCGTCCGCGAAGCGTGCGCGATTAGTCGGCAGCAGCTTCGGCAGTGGTTTCGTTTTCAGCAGCAGCTTCGACTTCGGCAGCAGCTTCGTCGGCTTCTGCAGTGACGTCGGCGATGGCTTCGTCGGTTTCTGCTTCGATAGCTTCCATGTTGGTTTCAGCGTCTGCAACTGCTTCGTCTGCGGTTGCTTCAGCCGAATCTTCGGTTGCTTCCGAGCAAGCGGCGAGGGTCAGGGCAGCAGCCGAAGCAGCAGCGAAAAGAGCGATCTTGCGCATAGTTCTAAATCCTTGAACAGCGAATATGAATGCGTTCGGAAGGTTTACCCCCCTCCCGCGCGAACCCCCAATTGGGGCCTCACAGTGTCTAAATAGTGGCGGAAATAGGGCACGGCAAGCGAATAAAGCCGCAGGTGCCATTTTTCGGTCATATTTCCTCCGGTGGCACGCAGCGGTGCATAGCCATGGGCAGACAGGAAAAAGGCGCTCCCCATTGCGCCGAGCCTTCGCTAAGCCGCCAGACCATGGCTGAAACACCGCATCTCTATCTCGTCGACGGCTCGGCCTATATCTTCCGCGCCTACCATCGCCTCCCGCCGCTGACCGATCCCGAAGGGACGCCTGTCGGCGCGGTCTATGGCTACACCACCATGCTGTGGAAGCTGGCCGACGACCTGCACAAGGCCGACGGACCGACCCATCTGGCCGTCATCCTCGACAAGTCGAGCCAGAGCTTCCGCAACGAGATCTACGATCAGTACAAGGCCAACCGCCCGCCACCGCCCGAGGATCTGGTGCCGCAATTCCCGCTGATCCGCGATGCCACCCGCGCGTTCAGCCTGCCCTGCATCGAGGAACCCGATGTCGAGGCGGACGACATCATCGCCTCCTATGCACGCGAAGCCCAGCGCCAGGGGTGGCATGTCACGATCGTGTCTTCGGACAAGGACCTGATGCAGCTGGTCGGCGAACGCGACGGCGCGCGGATCGACATGCTCGACACGATGAAGAATGCCCGGATTTATATCGACGAGGTCGAGGAAAAATTCGGCGTCGGGCCCGACAAGGTCGGCGACGTGCTCGCGCTGATGGGCGATTCGGTCGACAATATTCCCGGCATTTTCGGTGTCGGCCCCAAGACCGCGAGCAAGCTGATTGCCGAACACGGCGGGCTTACCGCTGCGCTCGATGCGGCCGAGGGCATGAAGAAGAGCAAGCTCAAGGAGCGGCTGATCGAACACCGCGCCGATGCCGAACTCAGCCGCGTGCTGGTGACGCTGCGCGAGGATTGCAGCCTGCCCGTCACGCTCGAGGATATGAAGCTTGACGAGGTTCCGCCCGAACCGCTCGCCGCCTTCCTTGGCAAGCATGGCTTCACCAGCCTGCTCAAGCGGCTCGAGGCCGGCAATGGCAGCCCTTCGCGCGCGACCGATCTCAATCCGGCCAAGCCCGAAACCGCCGGCGCGCCGGCCAGCAGTGCGGGTAACCGCCAGCCGCTGCCCGAATTTCCCGCAGTGGATCGCAGCGCCTATGAATGCGTGCAGACGCTCGGCCGGCTCGAAGAGTGGATCGCGCGGGCGCAGGCGGCTCGGCTGGTCGCGGTCGATACGGAGACCAGCTCGCTCGACTGCATGCTGTGCGATCTCGTCGGGGTGAGCCTGGCACTCGGACCCAACGATGCCTGCTATGTCCCGCTGGGCCATGGCGGCAGCGACATGTTTGCCGAACGTCCGGCGCAGGTGGACAAGGCCGCTGCGCTCGCCGCGCTCGCGCCGCTGCTCGCCAGCGATGCCGTGGTCAAGGTGTTCCACAATGGCAAATACGATCTCAACGTGCTCGCGCGCAACGGCATTGCCGTCACGCCTGTCGAGGACACGATGATCATGAGCTTCGATCTCGACGCCGGGCGCCAGCTCGACGGGATCGGTGGCGGCCACGGGATGGACGAGCTGGCGAGCCGCCACCTCGACCACACCTGCCTGACCTTCAAGGAGATCTGCGGCACGGGCAAGAAGGCGATTCCCTTCGGCGAGGTCCCGCTCGACAAGGCCACCGAATATGCCGCGGAAGACGCGGACGTCACCTGGCGGCTGTACAAGACGCTCAAGCCGCGGCTGGCGACCGAGGGCGGTACGCGCATCTACGAACGGGTCGACCGGCCACTGGTCCCGGTGGTGGCGCAGATGGAACGCCACGGCATCAAGGTCGACCGGACCCGGCTGGCCAAACTGTCGGAAGAATTCGCCGGCGAAATCGCCCGGCTGGAGAAGGAAATCCACCGCATCGCGGGCACCGAATTCACCGTCGGCAGCCCCAAGCAGCTGGGCGAAGTCCTGTTCGACACGCTCGGCTACAAGGGCGGCAAGAAGGGCAAGAGCGGCCAGTATTCCACCGACCAGAGCGTGCTCGAGAGGCTGTCGGGCGAAGGCGCGGAGATCGCCGGAAAGGTGCTCGAATGGCGCCAGCTAGCCAAGCTCAAGAACACCTATACCGATGCGCTGCAGCAGGCGATCAATCCCGAAACCGGGCGCGTGCACACCAGCTACAGCCTGGTCGGGGCGCAGACCGGGCGGCTGTCGTCGACCGAACCCAATCTGCAGAACATCCCCATTCGCACCGAGATCGGCCGCCAGATCCGCGAGGCTTTCGTCGCCGATGAAGGCAATGTGCTTCTGGCTGCCGACTATTCGCAGATCGAACTGCGGCTGGCCGCACATATGGCCGATGTCCCGACGCTGAAGGAAGCCTTCGCGCAGGGCGAGGACATCCACTCGCGCACGGCGATCGAGATGTTCGGCGAGGTCAATCGCGATACGCGCGGGCGCGCCAAGACGATCAATTTCGCGATCCTCTACGGCATCTCGCGCTGGGGGCTGGCGGGCCGGCTCGGCGTCGAGGCGGACGAGGCGCAGGCGATGATCGACACCTATTTCCAGCGCTTCCCCGGGATCCAGAAATACATCGTGCGTACGCTGGAGCAGGTGCGCGAGCGCGGCTATTCGGAAACGCTCTTCGCGCGCAAGACATGGTTCCCGCGGATCGCGTCGAAGAATCAGGCGGAGCGCCAGGGGAGCGAGCGGGCGGCGATCAACGCGCCCATCCAGGGCACCAGCGCGGATATCATCAAGCGCGCCATGGTCCGCATGATGCCCGCGCTCGAGGCTGCCGGGCTGGGGCATGTCCGCATGCTGCTGCAGGTGCACGACGAACTGGTCTTCGAACTGCCCGAGGGCGACGTCGATGCCGCGTCGGCGGTGATCGAACGGGTCATGGCGGGCGCCGCCGAACCCGCGGTGAAACTGGACATTCCTCTGGGGGTCGATATCGGCACCGGGACCAGCTGGGGAGCAGCACACTGACCGAGATCGAGGAATTCGTCGCGCGCACGCGCGATCCGCGGTGGATGAATGTCGTCCTGCTCGGGGTGATTGCCGCCGCGATGTTCGCCACGCTGTTCCTGGTCTACCAGACCGTGGAAGCCGAGCGCGAACAGCGCGAGCAGGTGCGCCGGACGGTCGAGGTGCTCGAGGAACTGCGCCAGGTCAGCCGCTCCGCGATCAGCGGGGAAACTGGCCAGCGCGGCTATCTCATCACGCTCGACCGGCGGTATCTGGCGCCCTACCAGGCGGGACGCGAACAGATCGACCCGACGCTCGATCGCATCCGCGAACTGATCGGCGAGGACGCGACCGCGCGGCAGACCGAACTGATCGACAAGATCGATGCGCTGGCCCGCGCCAAGTTCGACGAAATGGCGACCGGGGTCGAATTGCTCGAGAACGGGCGCCTGCTCGATGCACGGCGCGCAATTCTCACCGACGAGGGAGTCGAGACGATGGAACGGCTCGACCGCGCCATCGCCGAACTGGAGGATATCGAGAACGAGACGCTGGCCGCCTACAGCGCCGACGCCGCGCGTACCAATGCCCGCGTTCTCCCGTTGCTGGGCGCGCTGCTGGTGTTCCTCATCATCGCCATGTTCGCCGGCGCGCGGCTGGTCGGGCGCGCGGCACGCGCCGAAGCCGAAGCGGCGCAGGCCGCGGTGGTCAGCGAGGCGCGCGACCGCGCCGACCTGCTGGCGCGCGAACTCAACCACCGGGTGAAGAACCTTTTCGCGGTGGTGCTGGCGATCGTCCAGATGAGCGCCCGTGACAAGCCCGAGGCGAAGGAGGTGACCAACAGCATCGCGCAGCGGATCCGCGCGCTGCTCACCGCGCATGAAGTCAGCCAGGGCGAGCTCGAGCGCCCGGTGGCCTCGCTGCGCGCGCTGGTCGAGACCTCGCTGGCACCCTACCGGTCGAGCAACCACCCGGCCGAAATCGACGGGCCCGAAATCATGCTGCCCGCCAAGCGCGTGACTCCCCTCGGCTTGGTGCTGCACGAGCTGACCACCAATGCGGTCAAATACGGCGCCTGGAAGGACGAAGGCACGGTCCACGTCACCTGGAGCGAACAGGACGGGACGGTCACGCTGGAGTGGCGCGAAACCGGCGCGCAACTGGGCGATGCACCCGAGCACACCGGCTTCGGCAGCTTGCTGATGACCAGCGCCGCGCGCCAGTTCGGTGGCACGTTCGAGCGCAATTTCACCCCCGACGGGCTGATCGTCACGATCGAGCTTCCCGCCGGTGACTGATCTTGCCATCGGCGGCCCGCGCCCATACCGCCTGAGCCGATGCTAGAGCGCTACGATCCCCGCAATTGGCCGATCTCCTACGACGGCGTGATCCACACGCTGATCGTGCTCGGCAGCGCGGTCGCGCTGGCCCTGCTGGCGCACTGGATCGTCTTCGCCCTGCTCCGGCGCGTGACGCGCAGTTCCGAAAGCGCGCTCGACGATGTGGTGGTCGAAGCGGTGCGCAAGCCGCTGCGCTGGGCGGCGATCGCCTTCGCCATCGCTGCGGCGGCCGAAAACGATGCGCTGGTCGGGCGCGGCTGGGACCTTCTGGCCCGCTTCCTGGTGCCCGCGGTGATCGGGTGGGTGGCCTATGCCATGGTCCGCGGCCTCGCGCGGGGCTACGAAGCACAGGTCGGCGCGGCGAGCGATCCGGTGGCGCAGCGCGGCCGCCTGACGCGGATCGCGATCCTGTCGCGGACGGTGAAGGTGGGGATCATCATCGTCACCGTTTCGCTGATCATGCTCAACATCCCCGGTGTCCGCGATGTCGGCACGACCATGCTGGCATCGGCGGGTCTCGCCGCGCTGGCAGTGGGCGCCGCCGCGCAGCCCGCGCTCAAATCGCTGATCGCGGGGCTGCAGATGGCGCTGACCCAGCCGCTGCGGATCGGCGATCTGGTCAAGGTCGACGACCAGGCCGGGCGGGTGGAGGAAATCCGCATGAGCTTCGTCACCGTCCGCACCTGGGACGAGCGCGTGCTGGTCGTGCCCACCAGTCGGTTCCTCGACGAAAGCTTCGAGAACTGGTCGCGCGTCGACGAGAAGCTGACCGGGCCGGTAATGCTGCATCTCGACCCGATCACCGATGTCGAACCGATCCGCAGCGAATTCGAACGCTATGTCTCGGCGCATGAGCTGTGGGACGGGCGCAATCTGCAATTGCTGATGACCGACGCCTATCCCGAGAGCATCGAACTGCGCCTGTCGATGAGCGCCGAGACGATCGGCGACTTATGGGCCCTGCGCTGCGGCGTGCGCGAACACATGCTGGCCTGGATCAAGCAGAACCAGCCCGATGCGCTGATCCGCCACCGGCTCGAAGTGCCCGGCGGGCATCTCAAGGCCGCCGAGCCGAACACACCGTAACCCGCGCTCACCGGCAGGCCGCTGCACGCGCCTGCGGCCGGCCGGTAGCGATCAGCCGGTGGTGTCCGGCCCGTGCTTTTCGTCGCGCGTGCTTTCGACCATGCCTTCGTAGAGGAAGCCGATCGGTCGCACTTCGGCCGCGCGCTTCTTCAGCTCGCCGCGCATCTTCTTGTATTCGGTTTCCATCTTCGGGGTCACCGTCGCGCGGCTATCCTTCAGCGCTTCTGCGAAATCGAGCGCGGCGACCTCCTCCACATCGCCGCCGACGCGGCGCAGGGCGTTGAGGCCGGCGCGGCGGACGACATCTTCGAGGTCCGCGCCCGTGAACCGCACGGTCTTGGCGGCGACCGCCGCGAGATCGACATCGCCGGCCATCGGCATGTCCTTGGCATGGATCTTGAGGATCTGTTCGCGTCCCGGCTGGTCGGGCGTTCCGACATAGACCAGTTCGTCGAACCGGCCCGGGCGCAGCAGCGCGGGATCGACCAGCGTGGGGCGGTTGGTCGCGCCGATGACGACGACCGACTGCAATTCCTCGAGCCCGTCCATTTCGGCCAGGATGGTGTTCACCACGCGGCCGGTGACCTGCGGTTCGCCTTGCCCGCTGCCACGCGCGGGCACCAAGCTGTCGATCTCGTCGATGAAGACGACGCAGGGCGCGACTGCGCGGGCCCGCTTGAACATGCGCGCGATCTGCTGTTCGCTTTCGCCATACCATTTGGACAGCAGGTCCGAGCTTTTCATCGAGATGAAGTTCGCCTTGGCTTCCTTGGCGACGGCCTTGGCCAGCAGCGTCTTGCCGGTGCCCGGCGGACCATAGAGCAGGAAGCCCTTCGCGGGCCGGATCCCGAGACGATGGAACGCCTCGGGGTTCTTCATCGGCAGCTCGATGCCTTCCTTGAGCTTTTCGATCGCGTCGCCCACGCCGCCGATATCGGACCAGCCGACCCGGGGCACCTGCACCATGACTTCGCGCATGGCGGAAGGCTGGATGCGCTTCAGCGCCGAGAGGAAGTCTTCGCGTCCGACATAAAGTTCGTCGAGCACTTCGGGCGGAATCGTCCGCTCGTCGAGATCGATCTTGGGCATGATCCGGCGCACCGCATCGATCGCGGCCTCGCGCGCGAGCGCGGCGATGTCCGCACCGACGAAGCCGTAAGTGGCGCGCGCCAGCTCGGCGAGGTCGACCTTGTCGCCCAGGGGCATGCCGCGGGTGTGGATGCCGAGGATTTCGCGCCGCCCCTGTTCGTCGGGCACGCCGATCACGATTTCGCGGTCGAAGCGGCCCGGCCGGCGCAGCGCCTCGTCGATCGCGTCGGGGCGATTGGTTGCGGCAATCACGACGAGGTTCGAACGCGCCTCGAGCCCGTCCATCAGAGTCAGCAGCTGCGCGACGAGGCGCTTCTCCGCCTCGCCGGGGACGCGGTCGCGCTTGGGCGCAATCGAATCGATCTCGTCGATGAAAACGATGGCAGGCGCGTCCTTGGTCGCCTGCTCGAACACTTCGCGCAGCGCCTTCTCGCTCTCGCCATATCCGGACCCCATGATCTCGGGGCCATTGATGGTGAAGAAATTGGCATCGCTTTCATTGGCGACCGCCTGCGCCAGCCGCGTCTTGCCCGTTCCCGGAGGACCGTGCAGCAGCACGCCCTTGGGCGGATCGACGCCGAGACGGGTGAACAATTCGGGATAGCGCAGCGGCAATTCGACCATCTCGCGCAATTGCTGGATGGTGTCTTCCATCCCCCCGACATCGTCGTAATTGACCACCGCGCGGGCATCGCGGGGCGCTTCGAACTCGGCGCGCAGCTCGACTTCGGTGTTCTCGTCGATATGGACGATGCCCTTTGGGCTGGTGGACACCACGCTGAGCCGGATCTGGGTGAGCGCATAGGCCGGGGCATTGAACATCCGGCGCACTTCGGGGGGCATATCCTGGACGGGCTGCTGCCCGGTCGTGGCGACGAGATCGCCCGCGACGAGCGGCTTGCGGAAGAAATTGCGCTTGAGCGCCTGCGCCGGACCCTGCAGGCGCATCTCGCGCTGCGCGGGCGCGAATACGACACGCGTGGCCGGGCGCGATTCGGCAACCGAGACATTCACATGCTCGCCCGAGCCGGCTTCCGCATTGCCGCGCTGAAGCCCGTCGAGCCGGACGACGTCGATGGTCTGGTCTTCGTCATAGGCCGCCATCGCGACCGCCGCGGTCGTGCGCTTGCCGGTGATTTCCACCACATCGCCTTCGGTGATGCCCAGCGCCTGGAAGGCCGATCGCGGCATGCGGGCGATACCCTGCCCGCTTTCCTCCTGCCGTGCCGCTGCCACTTGCAGCCTTACCTTCGTCGTGTCTTCCGTCGTTGCAGCGTCAGCATCGGCCATGTGAGCTGGGCTCCCGTTCCTGTTGGTCGTACAGCCCAAGGTGGGGCCGGTTCGTACCGATGCAATGAGCGGGTGCGGACAGAAGGTCCCGCAGGCAAGAAAAAAGCCCGGCTGGCGAACCAACCGGGCTTGGAAGTCTTGGGAGAGGATGCCTGAAAGGCACGAGCAGATATGCGCGGCCGCCCACTTTTGTGCAAGTGCGAAAAGAACAAGTTTTGTTGCAAAATCCGCAAACAGTCGATGCAAGGAACTGCAACCTCTTGATTTTATGTCCGGCATCCTCGGCTGATGAGAGCCGCCGATATTGCGCTGCACAAAATTCGGCGGTTTTCTGGCGTAGTCGGCAGCGGCGAAATCGGGGCATGACCGGGTCTCCGCTGGAATGGCGGCGCTGCACGCTCTAATCGTGCGAGCCGGATGGATTGCCGACGCCCGCTATGGCAGAGAGCCGCGTCCGCACCATCAGCCGTCGCTCTGGAGATTGCCTCATGACCCGTTTCCTCCTGCTCGCCGCCGGGGCGCTTGCCTTGGGCGGCTGTTCCGCTGCCGGCCCCCGCCCTTCGGCGGCCAGCGCGCCGGTGAATGCTGGCGAAGACCGGCCCGCACCCGATACCATGCGCTGGCTTTACGGCTCGGGCGAAGCGGCCGCAGCCTCGATCCAGACCTGGCGACAAATCGCCGACCACGCGATCGCAGTCGCGCGCCGGCCCGGGATTCCGCAATCGGTTCCGCAGGGCCTGCCGGGCGCGGCGGGCGGCATAGGCACGCCGTCATGCGAGACGGATGACGGCGGCATCAAGCCGCTTGCCGCCGTGTTCGATGTCGACGAGACCGTCCTGCTCAACACCGGCTACGAATACTGGCAGGCGTTGAGCGGCAAGCCGTTCGATCCCGCCGAATGGGCACAATGGTCGGAACAGGGCGCGGGGATCGCACAGCCCGTTCCCGGCGCGGTCACCGGCTTGCGCCGCCTGCGCGACGCGGGCATCACGGTGATCTTCAACACCAATCGCAATACGCAGAATGCGGCAGGCACGGTGGCGGCGCTGGAAGCCGCCGGCGCGGGGCCGGCCGTGCATCTCGAAACGCTGTTCCTGCGCGGCGACGATGCCATGGGCGGGCGCAAGGACGGCCGCCGCGCGCGGATCGCGCAAAGCTATTGCGTCATTGCGATAGCGGGCGACAATCTCGGAGACTTCGCCGATGTCTTCAACGCGGACGAAAGCGCCATCGCAGCGCGCCGGGCAATTGTGGCGCGGGGCACCTATGCGCAGCTGTGGGGCAATGGCTGGTTCCTGATGCCCAACCCGGTCTATGGCGCATGGCAGGAAGGTACGCTGGACGAGGTGTTCCCTCCCGACGCGCGTTGGCAGCCTGCGGAAAGCGACACCGCGCAATGAGGGCACCGCGCTAGACATCGCTTGCACCGCACCGGCTTGGGCATAGGGTGGCCGCGGAAGAGGAGACACCCATGACCATGAACCGCGTCTGCGCCCTGACCGGCGCCGAATTCCCGCTGTTCGCCTTCAGCCACTGCCGCGATGTCGTCGCCGCGGTCAGCAAGGCGGGCGGCTTCGGCGTCCTCGGCGCCACCCGCTTTACCCCCGAACAGCTCGAAGAGGAGCTCGACTGGATCGATGCCCATGTCGATGGCGCGCCCTATGGCGTCGATGTGCTGGTGCCCGAGGTGGTCGATCCGGCAGTCCGCACGCTGGCGGACAACCGGAGCCGCGCGCAGGCCATCGATCCGGCCTATCAGGGTTTCGTCAATTCGGTGCTGGGCGATTACGGCATCGCCCCCGAGCCCGAACTCAAGATCCTGCCCGAACGCATGGGCATCACGCCCGAAAACGGCCTCGCCTTGATGGAGGTCGCCTTTCGCCATCCGATCAGGCTGATCGCCAATGCGCTGGGTATCGCGCCTGCTGCCATGATTGCCGAAGGGAAGCGGCGCGGCGTCCCCGTGGCGGCGCTGGTCGGGGCGAAGGAACACGCCATCCGGCAGGCCGAGGCGGGCGTCGACATCATCGTCGCGCAGGGCACCGAGGCCGGCGGGCATTGCGGCGAAGTGTCGACCCTTGTGCTGATCCCCGAAGTCGTGCGGGAACTGGCGCGGCGCGGGCACGATATCCCGGTGCTTGCCGCGGGCGGGATCATGACCGGCGGACAGATGGCAGGAATGATCGCAGCGGGCGCGCAGGGCGCGTGGACCGGATCGGTCTGGCTGGCGACGCCCGAGGCCGAGACCAGCGAAGCGTTCCGCGACAAGATGGTCGCCGCGCGCAGCCGCGATACCGTCCGCTCGCGCAGCCGCACGGGCAAGCCTGCACGCCAGCTGAAAACGCCGTGGCATGCGGCCTGGGAAGATCCGCAGGGCCCGGGAACGCTGCCCATGCCGCTGATGGGCATGGTCTCCGAACCCGCCTTCGCGCGGATCGAACGCGAGGCCGCGGCGGGCAATGACAATGCGCGCGAACTGGTCAGCTACTTCGTCGGCCAGGGCGTCGGGCTGGTCGAACAGGTACGCTCGAGCCGCCAGGTAGTGCAGGACTTCCGCGAGGAATTCCTCGAGGCGGCAAGCGGCCTGGCGGCAGCTGCGGGCATCGAGTGACTTGACCCCCGCGCGCTGCCCGCCCAAGCCGCGCGGCATGTGGCTCGACGCTCCGCGCAATCCGAATGCCCCCCTCGCCGGGCTCAAGGTCCTCGAACTGGCGCGGGTACTCGCCGGCCCCTGGGCGGGGCAGATCCTCGCCGATCTCGGGGCCGACGTCATCAAGGTCGAAAGCCCCGATGGCGACGGCACGCGGCTGTGGGGCCCGCCGTGGATCGAGCGCGAGAACGGCGACCGCGAGGCGGCCTATTACCATGCCGCCAATCGCGGAAAGCGCAGCATCGTGGCCGATTTCAGGGACGCGGGCGATCTTGCGCGCGTCGCCGAACTGGCCGCTTCGGCGGATGTCGTGCTGGAGAATTTCAAGACCGGCACGCTGGCCAAGTTCGGGCTCGACTACGCCGCGCTGTCCGCGGCCAACCAAGGGCTCGTCTATTGCTCGATCACCGGTTTCGGCCAGACCGGGCCGCGTGCGCATGAGGCGGGATACGATTTCGTCGTACAGGCGATGAGCGGGTTCATGGCGCTGACCGGCGAACCGGCGGGCCAGCCGATGAAGATGGGCATCTCCATTTCCGACCTCACCTGCGGGCTGTATTCGGTGATCGGCATCCAGGCCGCGCTCGCCATGCGCGAACGCACCGGTCGCGGACAGCATGTCGACATGGCGCTGCTCGATTGTTCGGTCGGCCTGCTCGCCAGCCAGGCAACGCATTTCTTCACCACGGGCGAGAATCCGCCGCGGATGGGCAATGAGCATGCCCAGGTGAGCGCCTATGGCGTCTTCCCGGTTGCCGATGGCAAGGTGGTGCTGGCGCCTGCGAATGACGGGCTGTTCCGGCGGCTGCTCGCGCTGCTCGGGCGGGGCGACCTGCTGGGCGACGAACGCTTCGCCACCAATGAAAGCCGCCTCGCCAACCGCGCCGAGCTCGACGCTATGATCGCGGCGGAGACCGGCAAGTGGCGATTGGCGGAACTGCTTGGCGCATGCGGCGAGGCGGGCATCCCCGCCGGACCGATCAACCCGATCGACGCGGTGTTCGCCGATCCGCAAGTGCGCGAGCGGGGCATGCGGATCGAGCTGGACGGCATCGCCGGCGTGCGCAGCCCGTTCACTTTCTCCGGCGCCGAACTTGCGCTCGACCACCCCAGCCCGCGCAAGGGCGAACACGGCTAGCGCGCCCGCCGCGTCCGGCCGGGAGCGCGGCTAGCCTGCCAGCGCGGCCTTCAAATCCTTACCCAGATCGAGGCGTTCCCAGGGGAAATGCTCGCCATCGGCCTGCCGCCCGAAGTGGCCATAGGCGGCGCTCTGGCGGTATATCGGCTTGTTGAGGCCGAGGTGCGTGCGGATCCCGCGCGGGGTCAGCCCGCCCAGCTTGTCGATGCTGCGGATCGCATCCTCGAGCGCTTCGTCGGTCACTCCGGCGGCGCTGGTGCCATGCGTATCGACATAGAGCGAGAGCGGCTTGGACACGCCGATGGCGTAGGACAGCTGGATGGTGCAGCGCCGCGCAAGCCCCGCCGCGACGATGTTCTTCGCCAGGTAGCGCGTGATATAGGCGGCCGAGCGATCGACCTTGGTCGGATCCTTGCCGCTGAACGCACCGCCGCCATGCGGGGCCGCGCCGCCATAGGTGTCGACGATGATCTTGCGCCCGGTCAGCCCGGCATCGCCGTCGGGCCCGCCGATCTCGAACGCGCCGGTGGGGTTGATATGCCACTCGGTCTCGTCGGTGATCCATCCGCCGGGCAGGATGTCGCCGATCACACCTTTGACATAGGCCTTGAGCTCGGCCTCCCTGGCGCCTTCGTGATACCCCTTGGCATGCTGGGTCGACACGACGACGGCAGTGCAGGCCACCGGCTTGCCGTTCTCGTAGCGCAGCGTGACCTGGCTCTTCGCATCGGGTTCGAGGAACGGCGCAGCGCCGCTCTTGCGATCCGCCGCGAGCCGTTCGAGGATCTTGTGGCTGTAGTCGAGCGGCGCAGGCATGTAGTCGGGCGTTTCATCACAGGCGAAGCCGAACATGATGCCCTGGTCACCGGCGCCTTCGTCCTTGTTGCCCGCCGCATCGACGCCCTGCGCGATTTCGGAAGACTGGCCGTGCAGGTGGTTTTCGAAGGTCAGCGTCTGCCAGTGGAACCCGTCCTGCTCATAGCCGATTTCGCGCACCGTGCGGCGCACCGCTTTCTCGATTTCTTCCTTCGCGCCGGGGGCCCAGCCCCCGTTTTCGGCCCAGTCGGGATTGTTGGCGTTGTACATCGGCGCGCAGCGGATCTCGCCCGAGAGGATCACCCGCTGGGTGGTCGTCATGGTTTCGCAGGCCACGCGGGCTTCGGGATCCTTGGCCAGCATCAAATCGACGATCGCATCCGAAATCTGGTCGGACACCTTGTCGGGATGGCCCTCGGAGACGCTCTCGGAGGTGAAGAGAAAACTGGTGCGCATGAACGAGCAAATCCCGATATAAAGAAATCTTTATGTGTTCTGTGCGGGGTAGCCTTCCGCGCGGCGCATGGCAACCAGCGATAGTGCCAGCAGTGCGATAGCCCAGACGAGCGTCAACCAGTGTCCCGCCTGCGCGAACCATGTGGGCGGCGCCGGTGGCGGCACCACTGTATCGATCCGCCCGGCCACATTGCGCCCGATATGGTCGCGCACGACCCCGCGTGCGTCGATCACGGCGCTGATCCCGGTGGTCGTCGAACGCAGTACCGGCAGCCCTTCCTCCGCCGCGCGCATCCGCGCCTGCGCCAGATGCTGCGGCGGGCCCCAGTCCCCGAACCAGCCATCGTTGGATGGGTTGAAGATGTAATCGGGTCGGTCCGTGCGGTCGACCACTTCGCCCGAGAAGACGATTTCGTAGCAGATCTGCATCCCCGCCGTGCCGAAGGGGCCGAGATCCTGGCTCAGCGGACCGGGGCCGGGAATGAAATCGAGCGTCCCCGCGACGAGCCGCGAGAGGCCGAGCGGTTCGAGCCAGTCGCGCATCGGCAGGTATTCGCCATAGGGGACCAGATGCGCCTTGGCATAGCGTTCGCCCAGCCGTCCGGCCGGATCGATCGATGCGATCGAATTGTACGCGGCCACAGCGCGTTCGCGGCCCTCGACCATGTCGATCTCGAGATCGACCATCCCGGTCAACAGCAGGCTGTCGGCGCCGATCACGCGCCCGATCCTGGCGCGCGCGAAGGCCGGGTCGCCCCCGGCGGTCATCTGGGTGTAATAGCGCTGCGGATAACCATCGCGCAGATAGTCCGGAACACCGCTTTCGGGCCACAGGACGAGCCGGTTGGGACGCGCTTCCCGCGGCACGCTGAGCGCGGCGATGCGCTGGAACTGCTCTTCGAAGCGCGCGGCGTCATTGATCTCGTCCTGCCCCAGATTGGGCTGGACCAGCGTGAGCGGCAACGTTCCTTCGCGCGGCTCACCGGCGGGCAGATAAACCAGTATGGCAAGGGCAGCTGCGGCACCTGCCAAGGAAAGCCAGCGCCGGCTGCGCAGCAGGTCGGCAAGCAGCACCGCGGCGCAGGCCATCAGCCCAGACAGCGCGTAGCTGCCGGTAAAGGGCAGCGCCGCCGCCAGTCCGGGGCGGTCCCACGGGCCCAGCACCATCATCGACAGCGGACCCCAGGCATAGCCGCTGAAGACCCAGCTGCGCAGCCATTCCGCGCCGATCCACATCGCGCCGAATACCAGCGCGAAGGTGAGCAGCCCGCGCCGGCGCGCGGCGCACCACGCGACACAAGTCGCGAGCGCGGGCCATATGGCGAGGTAGAGCGACAGCAGCGGCGCCGCGGCCCAGCCGAGAATGGCAGGCATTTCCGCCTGATAGGTAAAGGCGGTGGCGATCCAGTTGTTGGTGATGGTGAAATGGGCGAGGCCGAACAGCCAACCGGCAAGCAGCGCCGAGCGCCATCCGGTGGCGCGCCACGCCAGCCAGCCGAACGCGCCGACCGCCGCAAGCCCCACAGGCCAGAGGTGGAACGGCTGGAAGCCCAGGGCCGACAGGCCGCCCAGCACGAGGGCGGCGATTTGCGGGTGAGAACGGGCCAAGCCGGGGAGTTTCTCCATCGGCTTGCCCCTTAGTCAGTCAAAGCAGAGGTGCAAGCGCGATCAGCCGACCGCGCCCACTTCGCTCTCATCGTCCTGCTTGCGCTTGCGGCGACGCGGGGCCGGCTTGTCGTCGCCCGCGGATTCGCTTGCGCCGATCGAAGGCGGCAGCACCGCCGCATCGATCTCGCCGCCGGCGGGATTGGCGTCGTCGGCCTTCTTCACCTTGCGCGGGGCACGGCGCTTCTTGGGCGCTTCGTCCTCGTCGTCGCGGCGCGTGAAGGGATTGTCCGACGATTCGAACTCGCTGTCGTCGTTCTGGTCGTCGTTCTTCGGCCGGCGCGCGCGCGGCTTGCGATTGCCATCTTCGGCATCGTCGCGGCGACTGCGCGGCTGCCGGCGATTGCCGCGGCGATCGTCACCATCGTCCTCGTCCCCGTCGTCATCCGACTGGTTCTGGCCGCGATCGTCCGGCCGCTTGCCCTTGGATTCTTCCTGGCGGGCCTTGTTGTCGGCGAGGACGCGGAAATAATGGTCGGCGAACTGGAGATAGTATTCGGCCTGGACCCGGTCGCCATTGTGCTGGGCGTCCTGGGCAAGCTTCTTGTACTTTTCGAGCAACTGCGGAGCATTGCCCCGGGCACGACTATCGATCCGATTGGCCGAATTGGCCCCGCCCTGATTGCGGTTACCGCGTCCACGACGACGGTTATTGCGATTATTGTTCAAGGGTAGCTGGTCCTTATTCAATGCGCGGCGCGCACCTTACAACCGGTGCGCATATGGCCGCGTGACCCCTTGCGCGACTGCGCTTGTCGCAGCTCGCGTGCTCCGTTTTGTGCAAGGTATACGGGGCCGAAGCCTCGTACCGTAACTGCAATGTCGGAGCTGGAACCGGTGGGAAGCGTTACCCGCGCACCACTGGCCTGTGGCCAGAGGTAAAGGGTCGAATCGGCTTTGCCAAGCCCTAAGTGAGAATCAGCGCCCGGTCGCGTCCGCCGATATCGCGGCGCAGCGCCACCGTATAGCCCGATTCGCTCGCCAGCGCACGCACCGCCTGCCCTTGCGCCGCCCCGATTTCGAGCACTGCGACACCGCCCGGCGCAAGCAGCTTGCCAAGCTGCGGGATGATCGCGCGATAGTCGTCAAGTCCCTCGGGCCCGGCGAACAGCGCGGAAGCCGGCTCGTAATCGCGCACATCCGGATCGAGCCGGGCGCCGGTTTCGACATAGGGCGGGTTGCACAGCACGAGGTCGAACCGGCCGAGCGCATCGGCCCAGCCGCTGTCCAGCCAGCTCGCTTCCCTGAACTGCGCGCGCTCCGCCAGGCCCAGCGCAGCGCTGTTCCGCTGCGCCACGGCCAGCGCCTGCGCCGAGGCATCGATGCCGATCCCCGTTGCCGACGGGCGCTCGTGCAGGAAGGCCAGCAGCAGCGCCCCCGATCCCGTTCCCATGTCAAGCACGCGCGCGTCGGCGGCCGCGTGTTCGAGCGCCGCCTCGACGATCGTTTCGCTGTCGCCGCGCGGGATCAGCGTGGCAGGCGATACTGCGAAAGGGAGCCCGTAAAACTCCTGCTCGCCCAGCAAGTGCGCCACCGGTTCGTGCGCGGCGCGCCGATTGACCAGCCGCGCGAATGCGGCGGCATGCGGGGCGGCATCGTCGCGCATCCGGGTCAGCAGCATCTGCGAGCGCGACGTCTCCAGAACATGCGCCATCAGCAGTTCGGCGTCGAGCCGCGCGGTATCGCTGGTCGCGCCCAGCCGCTCGGCCGCAGCGCGGATCGCATCGGCCACACTGGCCGGTCCGGGCTCAGTCACTCAGCGTGGCGAGCCGCTTGGCCTCGTCCTCGGCGATGAGCGCATCGACCAGTTCGCCAAGACCCGGTCCGGCGATGATTTCGGGCAGCTTGTGCAGCGTCAGCCCGATCCGGTGGTCGGTCACGCGGCCTTGCGGGAAATTGTAGGTGCGGATGCGTTCGGACCGGTCGCCCGAGCCGACCATCGCCTTGCGCGCCTCGGCCTCGGCGCCCTCGGTCGCCTCGCGCTGCTGTTCGAACAACCGCGCGCGCAGCACCTGCATCGCCTTCTCGCGGTTCTTGTGCTGGCTGCGGCCGTCCTGGCAGGTGACCACCGTATTGGTCGGCAAGTGCGTGATGCGGATTGCGCTGTCGGTGGTGTTGACGTGCTGTCCGCCCGCCCCGCTGGCGCGGTAGGTATCGATCTTGAGGTCGCCCGCGTCGATCTGCACGTCGACCTCGTCGGGTTCGGGCAGCACGGCCACGGTCGCGGCGGAGGTATGGATCCGCCCGCCGCTTTCGGTTTCGGGCACGCGCTGCACGCGGTGGACGCCGCTTTCGAACTTGAGCTTGGCGAAGACTCCGTTGCCGGTGACATTGGCGACCACTTCCTTGAACCCGCCGACCTCGGACGCGCTCATGCTGACCGGCTCGACCTTCCAGCCCTGCTCGGCGGCGAAGCGTTCGTACATGCGGTAGAGATCGCCCGCGAACAGCGCCGCCTCGTCGCCGCCGGTGCCGGCGCGGATTTCGAGCATGGCGGGCTTGGCATCGGCGCTGTCCCGGGGAAGCATGGCGATGGCCAATTGGCGCTCGGCCGCGGGCAGGCGCTGGCGCAGCTCGGCCAGCTCCTCCTCGACCATCGCCTTCATTTCCGGATCGGCGAGCATCTCTTCGAGGCTGGCAATCTCCTCGCGCGCCGCCCGCACTTCGGCGGCGACCTTCGCCACCGGCTCGA
>Ga0098074_1000641_pt1 | contig 21877 bp, 24 predicted proteins | sample 32_taG_FD_75064 | JGI IMG/M metagenome (GOLD analysis project Ga0098074, IMG submission 75064) | Marine viral communities from the Gulf of Mexico - 32_GoM_OMZ_CsCl metaG | ecosystem: Environmental > Aquatic > Marine > Oceanic | place: Atlantic Ocean: Gulf of Mexico | collected 2015-07-12
AATAAGAAATAGAGAAGATTAAATAGTATAAAAAACTAATTCAAAAAACTTAAAATAATGTATAGGTTATTATGAACATAGATTATAAGAAATTAGAACGTCAACAAATAGGTGTTGATAAATGGTTTAATAGTTCTGAACATGGTGCTAATAAAAACTGTAGAGGAACTTTACATTATTTTACAGGAGTAGGTAAAACTTATACTGCTATATTAATTATTAAACGTTTATTTAGAACAGATGATAAACATAATGTAGTAGTATTAGTTCATTCTGAAGCTATGAGAAATCAATGGTTAGATCTTCTTGAACAGCAATTTACTAAAAAAGCTTTAAATAGAATAGAAGTTTATAGTAAAAGTTATATTTTAGTAAATGGACTTCGTGTTAAAACTAATACTTTAATTGCTGATGAATTAGATGAATATTATTCTGAAGAATTTATAGGATGTATTAATGGTAAATATATTCAATATAATAATAATTTAGGTCTTACTGCAAGTTATGAAGATAGTAAAAATAGACATAAATCTATTATGTCTTTATTTCCCGTTATAGATGAGATTTCAGAAGGAGAAGCTATAGAAAGAGGTTATGTATCTAAATATATTGAATTTAATTTAGCAGTATCTTTAACTGCAAAAGAAAAAATAGAATATGAAAGACTTACTAAAATTATTACTCAAAATATTAGTAAATTTGGTAGAGGTGGATTAGATTTAGCTACTAAATGTTTAGGAGGAGGTAAACATAGTGATGGAAGGAAATATGATGGTAAACATTTTGTATATGGTTGGGCATCTTCTAAAGGATGGAGAAGAAATTTAGATTTAAAAGATCCTGTACAAAATGAGATAAATGAATTATGGAATCCTCATAAAATTTATGGGTATGCTCAAAATCTTCTTAATTCTATTAGACATAGAAAGAATATTTTGTATAATGCAGAAAATAAATATGAAATATGTTTAGCTATTGCTTCTAGTTTTCCTAAACTTAAAACAATTATGTTTAGTCAATCTACTGCTTTTGCTGATAAACTTAATCTTTTATTAAATGAACATGAAATTGATTGTTCAGTAGTTTATCATTCTCAATTACAAACTATTATGCAACCTAGTCCTAAAACTGGTAAGATGATTAAGTTTGGAAAGACTAGATTAAAAAGACTTGCTTTAGAAGCTATTAAAACAGGAAAATCTCGTATATTGTGTACTGCATCTTCTCTCGATAAAGGGTTAGATATAACTGATTTAACTGTTGGTGTTACAGCTAGTGGTACAAGTAATTTTACCCAATATAAACAGAGAGGAGGAAGAGTTAAACGTGTTAATTTATTTAATAAAGAAAGTGTTGCTATACTTATTAATTTATATGTTAAAGATAGTAAAGAAGAAGTTTGGCTTAAAAAACGTCAATCTAAAATTGATCATTATATTCATCCTATTAATTTTGTGCATGAAATAACTCTTAATCCAATTAAAAAAGTAATTAATATAGAAGATATATAAAATGATTGTAGACAAATTAACTCGATTAAATTATGATGGAGCTGATATACATTATTTATTTAGTTATTTTGAATTAGATAAAATTATTATAGGTGAAATTCCTTATAAAAATTCAGAACGTCGAGATAACTTAAAGAAATTAGTAGATGCAGAAAATAAAGAAGCTTTAGATACTTTTATAAATAAAGGTCGTATGGGTTTAACTATTTTTATAGAACCACTTTTAAATATTAATATATGATATTATCCGAAGAATATGTAAATTTCTTAGTTAAATATGATTTAACTCAAGAACAATTATTATTATTAATTTTATTATATGAAAATAAAATTGATTTAATACGTAAATATAAAAAAGCTTTTCCAAATGATTCTGGAAAGATGATTAGTAATTATTTAATTAATAAATTAATTAAAAAAGGTTTTCTTGTAGATGTTAAAGGTGGGTATAATTTAGGACAAAAATTTCTTCAAATATATGTTACCCCTGATAAAGCTGTAGATGAAATTTATAATGTTTACCCTTCTTTTCTTATTAAAGATAATGGTAATCATATCCCTTTAATTACTATGGATAAAAGAATTTTTAAAGAACTTTATATCCCTAAAATTTTAGGTAGTATTAAGGAACATCAAAAAGTAATAGAAGATATTAAGTACGGTGTAGATAATGATTTAATTAAGATAGGTATTAATAAATTTCTTACTTCGGAACAATGGAAAATACTTAGAAAACTTAGACAACCTGCACCCAACACGATAAACACTACACATGATGAAGACTTCTAAAGTAATATTGTCCCCTTTAACACCTGAACAAGCTACAAAACAAGCTCTTGAGGTAGTAGAGAAAGAACGTACTGGAGAACAATATGGACTAAAATGTAGATTTAATAGTCTTAATGTAGCTATGGGAAAATATTTTAGATTTAATAGTGTAAATCTTTTTGCAGGTTTATCTGGACATGGTAAATCTTATTTTCTTAATGTACTTACAGAAGATTTTTTAGATTATAGAGGAGAAGATAGTTTAAATAAAAATATAGATTTTATACCTGTTGTTATACATTTTTGTTTTGAAATGTCTGCTTATAATGAAATACTTAGAAGTGCTGCTTCTGATTTAGGTGTAAGTTATAGCTATTTACTTAGTAGTGAATATGATAAAGAAACAGGCGAATACAACCAACTTACTGAAGAAGAAGTAAATAAAGTTAAAGAGTATTTAAAATTTTATAAAACAAAAAGTATTTTATTTTACGAAAATGCTGGTAATGTAAAACTTCTTTTCAATACTGTTGAACATATTTATAATTCTTATAAAAAACATTCTTATGAAACAGGTAAAAAATATAAGTTCGTAGTTAATATAGATCATACTCTTCTTATTGAAACATTAGATGAAAAAAGTTCAGCGGAACTTATGGCTAATGTAGGTAAAATAGCAATTAGTATTAGAAAATTATTTGGAGCTATGGTAAATTTATTAGGACAACTTAATAATAATATTGAAGATGTAAAACGTATAGTAACTAAAAGTTTACATTATCCTACTAAATCTGATATTTATGCACAAGGACAATTATATAATGCTTGTGATAATGTTTTTGTAATTCATCAACCTCAACTTTTAAAAATAACTGAGTATGGTACAAGGAAAATTCCTACCAATAATTTAATACACTTGCTTAAACTTAAAGCTAGACATGGTAGAGTAGGTTCTATTTGGTTTTTAGATTACTTATCCAAAGGACAAATAATTGAAAAACCAAAAGAAGTCGAAAATTTAGAAGATGAAGAACTAAATGATGAAAATTTAGAGTATATTGAGTAATTCTACTTAATATATTTGGTATTTAACAAAATATTGCTATCTTTGTAGTGTTATTAAAGACGGCAATATAGTGAAACTATATAATTAATAACAAAAACGATTATGTCTTATAAAGAAAATCAAAAAAGTATGGAACAATCCACTTTAAAAACTGATGAAGTTTTAAACGTCGAAGGTGTAGATAAAGTAAGTGAAGTTGAAAAAGCTTCACAAAATACTGAAACTACACCTTCCGTTACTTCTACAGTAAAGGAAGTTCCTCAAACTCTTACAGGAGAAGAATTAGCCGCTTTAGATTATAGTGAATTTAATACTCCTGCAAGAATGTTAGCATTAGGTACTGTACTATCTAAAAGTAAACTAGTACCTCTTAAAACTCCAGAAGATGTAGCTGTTGCTCTTATGACTGGAAATGAATTAGGATTACCTTTTGTTACTAGTGTTAGTCAAATTTATCCTATTAATGGTAGACCAACTTTAGGCGTACATATTCAAAAAGCTCTTTGTTTAAAACATGGAGTAACGTTTGAAAAAATAGAAGATGCTGTTGAAATTTTTGAATTTGTAGCTACTGACGATAAAGGTATTGTTAAAACAGTTAAAAATGTTCCAATAGTTATTGGTAAAGGTACTGTAGATAAACAACCTAAAAATAGTAAGAAAAGACCTGTAGATAGAAGAACTACATATGAATTTTCAAGACTTATTAAAAGACCTAATGGTTCTTGGAAAGAAATGACTGCTAGAGGAAGTTTTACTCTTTCTGAAGCAAAAGAAGCTGAACTTGTAGATAAAGATGTATGGCAAAAATATTGGCGTAGAATGTTAGATGCAAGAGCTTTTACTAATGGTGTAGGAGAAATTGCAGATGATATTACATTAGGATTAAGAAGTCCTAGTGAAATAAGTACTAACTTTTATGTAAATGAAAGTGGAGAAGAAGTTCATGTAGCTTCTGTAGAAAATTAGGATTTAATTAAATCAAACATATTTTTATTATTTATTAACAAATTTATTTATTATGAAATTTCAAAGTTTAACAAATGTTCGTCCAACGAAAGATTTAGGTTGTCAAATTATTGCTGCTCCTACTGAAGGTCAGTTTAAAGTTACTCCTGATGCTGCTCAAGTTTTAGGTGTAAGTTCTGGAGATTATCTTCAAATTGGTAAAGACATGGATGGAAACATCTTTGCTTTAAAAGGTGAAGAAGGTAGAGGTGGAAAATTAGCTTCTGCTAATAAAAGTGGAGGTGGTACTCTTACTTTTAGTGCTGCTAATGCTTGGGATGCTTTAGATGGTGATACTGATCATAATTCTCATTATGAATTAAGTACTACAGGAGTTACTAACGACGAAGATCCAGAAGATAATAATGTATATTATGCATTAACTTTCTCTGAAAAAGTTGCTAAAATTGCTCGTAAAAATTCTACTTCTAGTAATGATGGTGGTGGTGAGAATTTAACTGCTGAACCTGTTGCTGAAGTTACTTCTTTCGACGACATATAAACTAATTTTTTTACTTTTTAAGGTGGCTATCATTAGCCACCTTTTTTATCTTTTTAAATAACGTTATTCAATTATATATTAAATTAGTACTATGTCAGATGAATTAAATCAAAATCAAAAAAGTATCTTTGGTATTACTACAGAAACCAAAGAGAAAAACAATGCACCTATTTTAGTGCCTAGTAAAGTTACACCTAATGCTATGTTTCCAGCAGGGTGGAAATTTCCTGTTGCTAGATTAGTTAATGTAGTAAGTAATCCATCTTTTGAAAAAAAGAATGGTGATGTTGTTCCTGTTCTTCAATTTGTATTTAGAGACAAAGAAGGTCGTCAATATACTCATATGGAATGGAAACAAGATCCTACTGATGAAAAGTTTCAAACTAAATTAGAAGGATTAAATGTACGTATAAAACATATTTATACAGCTATTTTCGGTGCTTTTCCTGAAAAAGGTATAGGTACAACTGCTAAAAACTTTGCAGAGTTTTTTAATGCTGTTGCTAGTGCTTTTAATAAGGTAGTTACTGGAGAAGGAGAAACTGCAAAAAGAGCTTATACTAATGTGGATCTTTTTATAAAACTTATTTATTATAAAAAGAATTTAGGTTTTCCTTTATCTCCTAATTTTCTTGAAAAGGTTATACCTAATCAACCTTGTAAATTACTAACAGTTAATTTAAGTTATGATAAACTAGAACCTTCTTCTGGAGGTGGAGGTGGTATCCCAGGAATGGGAGATGCTCCTAATTCTGATGATTTACCTAGTTTTGATGCAGAGTATGTGTAACCCCTGATTGATTAATAGCCGAAGCGATGACGTGTAAAAACGTTGTCGCTTTTTTTTATAAATATTATTGATATGCTTGGAGTTTACCCTAATTTAACTAAGAAATATATTCTTGAAAGAATTACTCAAGAAGATATAATGGAAAGGTATTTAGGAGTAAAAGTTGAAGAAGATGTCCTTATTAAAGCTCCTTCTTTAATACGTAGTAAAGATGAAAACCCTACTTGTAGTTTTTATTATAATCAACATGGTCGACTAAGATTTAGAGACTTTGCAGGTTATTTCTGGGGAGATTGCTTTGATGTTGTTGCTAAAGCTATTTCTGTAGATGCTAATGACAAGAGAGGTTTTCAAATGGTATTACATACTATTGCAAAAGATTTTAGAATACATAAATATACAGATTCTAAAGAAATTATAAATTATCACAAAATAACTAGTAAACATTTTGAAAGAGTAAAAAAGAAATATAAAACAATATTTAAAATAATACCAAGAAAATTTAATTACCATGATTTTGGTTATTGGAATAAATTTAATATTGATGAAAAACTTCTTATACTAGGTAAAGTATATGCTGCTCAAGAAATTTATATAAGTAAAAATCATCAAGATTTTACTTGTATATATAGATATAATCCTAAAGATCCCGCTTATTGTTATTTTGGAGGTAAAGAAAAAGTTCTTAACACTTTAATAGATAATTGGAAGATTTATTACCCATTTAGAAAGAAAGGAGAAATTAGGTTTCACTCTAACTCTTCTTTTTTACAGGGAAAACATCTTATAACTTGTGGAAGAATAGGTATAATAACTAAAGCTTATAAAGATGTATTATCTTTTAGAAGTTTCGGTTTACAAGCTGTTGCTCCTTCTGCTGAAAGTGTTTTAATTTCTGAAGAAGAATATTTCTTTATGAAATCTAGTTTTGATTATCTTATAAGTTGTATGGATTATGACAGAGCTGGACAAAGAATGGCTCAATTACTTCGTAAAACTTATGGTATTACACCTTTTATGTTTACAGATGGACATTACGATTCTAAAAATTACGGTTCTAAAGACTTTGCTGCTTATGTAGAAAATAATGGAGTACTTACTACTAAAAATCTTCTTACTTCTACTTATAATCTTTATAAAGAAGATATACAAAAAATAGATAAATATTACAAAAACTGCTTAAACTTTATTAAATGAAAACAATCCAATTAAGTACAAAAGATAAAAAGAAGACTGATTATCGTTTTAATCCTGAATCTAATAAAATTTATTCAATAACTACTTTAAGTGAACTTGAAAAAGACCGTATCTTATCTTGTAAACAAACAGGAGAAGAAGCTATTATAGGAGAGGATATTGTATCTCCTTCTCAATTTGTTAAAATAGGCTCTACAAAAAGTATTACAGCAAGGATGCTTAGTCCTTTTGTAGATTATTATTTAGGATTTGATTGGGGAGATGGTCGTAGAAAAAATTATAGAGATTATTATTTTACAGAAGAAAAACAAAGAGAATCTACTATAAATTTTTGTGAAGATGCTATTTGTAGTGCTAATAGTTTACTTAGGAAAATAAAAGGTAGTGAATATTGTTTAGTATGGTACAAAGAAAGAAATTAGGAAGTATAGTTTTTAACAATTATATTAGACAAGTTAAAATATCTAATAAAGTTCGTCCTAAGTATTGGGAATGGAACGGTATAACTATTAAATCTGGTAGTAAAAAACTTTTACAAAAATATATTAATCCTGATAAGAAAAAAGAAATTATTCTTAATGATGGTAATGTTTTACCTCAACATTTAAAATCTAATTATAGTATAATAGGTTTTAAAGGTAATAAAGAATATGAAAAAGTCTACTCTTCTCATGGTCTTAAAAATATAGTATCTAGAGTAGGAGATACTTTAACACCCAAACAACTAAAAAAAGATAGTATATATTATTTATGTATAAATACTACTGATAATTGGTATGAAAAAGTTATTGCTAATCCTACTAAAGTAGATAAACCTTCTTATCAAATTATTAATGGAAATTATATCTATAACAATAAATTAAACCCTTTTACAGTAGGTAAAATGTTTGATGCTATCAAAGAGTATTATTATAAACAAATGCTTTTAAAAGGCACAAAAACGCTCCAAAATGTGAGAGAATTGATAAATAATTCTTACCCTATAATAATTGAAATGGAGATTTTTGATACTATTAAAAGTGAATTTGATAATACTAAAAAAGGTCATGGAAGAAAGTGGGATGTAGGTAATAGAGCTGATCCTTATATGAAAACTTTTCTTGATTTTTTAGGTAATGGGTATTTAGATATAGAACCTTTTATAGAAGATGATGATAGATTACATATTTCATCTGGTAATAATGTAATTTTTACACCTATAGAAGATAGTAATAATAAAAAATTAGTATTTCATTTTTATAAAGATAACAGAGAGATATGGCAAAATTATATTGGACTAAACGAATAGGCTCTTCTCATATTATGGGAGGTAGTACTACATTATGTGGTAAACCTATGTTAGGAAATAATTATTCTCTTAAAGGTTATAAAAAACCTGAAGATAGAGAAGAATGTAAAGAATGTAAAAAAATTTATGATGATACAAAAACTTAAAACACAAATAGGTCAAATAGAAGCTATTATAAGTACAGTAGAACCTTTTCTAGAAGAGAACGAATTTCAAGATTTTTGTGATAATGCTTATTCTTGTGTAAGTTATTTAAGACAATGTATAAGAAAAGAAAATCATGAATATCTTCTTGGTAAATCTCTTTGTGATTCTTGTGGATTAGATTATCTTACTTGTAATCCTGATTCAAGAGTAGAATTTGTTTCAGAAAGTGGTATAAAGGTTGTAAGAAGTTGTAGTAAATATTTAAAACATAAAATAAAATAACAATTATGAAATTAAGAGACAATCAAATAGATCAAAGTTCTATAGGAACTTTTGAAGATGAAATTAAATCCAGTATTGCAGCTAAAGATTTAGGTCTTGCTCTTACTATGGTTTCAAAGAATCTTTATTCAAATCCTATAGGTTCTTTTATCAGAGAACTTGTTTCTAATGGGCATGATGCTAATATTGATGCCAAAGAAGAAAGTCCTGTACTTGTCCATATTTATAGAGAAGATGATATTATATTTATGGAAGTTAAAGATAATGGAGTAGGTATGAGTCCAACTGTCTTTAAAGAAGTTTATATGAGTTGGTTTAATTCAGATAAAAGAGATACTAATGAAAAAATAGGTGGATGGGGTTTAGGTTCTAAATCTCCTCTTGCTTACCAAGATTCTTTTGAAATTATTACTAGATATGATGGTAAAAAATATCATTATATATTTGCAAATGGTGATGAATTATCTGGAGCTACTTTAATGTTAGAAGAAGAGACTTCTGAAGGAAATGGTACTACTATAAGAGTAGAAATTAAAGATGAAGATTCTTATAAAGTACATCAAGAATGTGTTAAACAATTATGTTATTTTGATAATGTCTATGTAAAAGATGAAATCTGGTTTTATGATAATAAATTTCAAATCTTTGAAACAGATGATTTTAAACTTAGAGATAAAAATTATCCTTTTGGAAATGAAATGCATATTTGTTTAGGACAAGTTGCTTATCCTATAGATTGGAATAAATTAAATTTAAGAAGAGTTAATATACCTGTAGGAATTAAATTTAAAGTAGGAGAACTTGATGTAACTTTAAGTAGAGAAGAGATAAATTATACAAAAGCTACTGAAGAACATCTTTTAAAAGTAGTCACAAGAGTTACAGATAAACTTCTTGATAAATATGAAAAACAGCTTCAAGTAACTGATTTATTTGAATATGTTAGAGCTACTAAAAATGATAAGAGACCTCCCTTAATAATAGGAGATGTAGAAGTACCTATGGAAGGTGCTAGAGCTAATGTTACTTTTACACCTTTTGAAGGTTTAACTATAAAAGCAAAAGATATTACTCATTTATTTTCTGCTTATAATGTTACACATTTAAAAAGTGGTAAGAAATATCAAATGTTCTCAGATAGTTATAGAGCTTATTATAATCTTTGGAGAAACCCTTCTATATGTTATTTAGTTCGTAATAAAATTAATTATTATGATACTTTATATATAAATAATGGTTATTTATTTAGTAGAGGTAAAATTACTAAAACTAGATTTAAAAGATTAGCTTCCATACTTAATTTAGTGGAAGATAGTGGAATGAGTGGTAAACCCATTATTAAATATGGTTCTGCTAAAATTATTAAAAAAGTTTTAGAATATATTGATAGATATCTTATTAATAATATTGAACAATATGAAGGTACTGCTCCTAAAGAGTGGATAGAAGAAATAAAAGCTAAAGATGCTATTAAAAAAGAAAAAACTAAAGGTGAAATAACTTTTTATACTATTCATAATAATAGATCTACTGTTAAAATAAAAGATTTGATAGAAGATTATAAATTTGTTTTTTATATTAACAAACAATTAAACAAAAAAGAAATTTTATCTTATTCAACTTTATATGATTTAGGTAATAAACAATTTAAATCAAAATGTTTATTTATTATTATTAGTCCTACTACTATTACAAAAATTAAGAAATATAATAATATACATCATGTTTCTAGTATATTTAAAGTAGGTTCTTATCGTAATTTATTAAGAGCTTTAAAACTATCCAAAATAGTTAAGGAAGAGTTAAAACCGTTTAATGATTTATTTGTATTTAGTACTTATTATAGTAAATTATATAATACATTATATAATACTTATAGATTACCTTATAAAACTTCTTATTATGATATTCCCACTAATAATAAAGAGGTATTAGACTTTGAAATTGATGTTTGTTCTTATTTTAAAACACAAATAGATAATACTATATTAAATAAAAATAAAACTCAATTAATATATGAAGAATATATTCCTATATTAAAAGAACTAATTGATAAAGGAAAAATTCTTAATTATATTGCTAAAAGTGTAATACCACATAATACTTTAGTAGATTTCATTTCTAGTTTAAAAATTCTTAAATTAAATGAAAAATATTATCATAAAGAAAAAAATCAAAAAAATAATTTAGTAACATTAATATAATTTAAAATGGCAAAGTCAACAAAAAGTACAAAGAAAACTACAACTAGAGTAAAAAAAGAAATTCTAGCTAAACAATTTGGAAGAAATATTATTATGACTATTGAAGGTCAAAAGTATTCTAAAGCTTTTAAAGTAAAAGAAGAAAGAGACGAAGTTCTTGAAAAAGTAAAAGCTTATAATAAACGTAATTCTAAAGCTAAAGAAGCTGAGCTTATAGAATTAATGTTAAAAGGTAAAACTACCGAGAAAGAACGTAAAGAAATAGTAAAAAAAGCTGTTACTAAAAAAGCTGTTAAACCTAAAACTGTTACTAAAAAAGCTGATACAATGTCTATTGCAGCAGCTAAAAAACTACTAGAAAAAGATGGATACACAGTTACCAAAAAAAGAAAATCAGGACATACAGGTAGACGTAGAGAGTATTGATTATATAATAGCTAATACTCCTATTGCATTAAATTCAAATGATGAAGCAGTAAAAAAGGCAGGTTATTACTATCTGCCTTTTAGTACTGGTTTTGAAATGGAGTTTGATAACGATAACGAACTTACTAAAGAGATGTTTAAAGATATTCCTTTAATAGATTTAAATATTAATAATTCTGAACAACGTTTTAGAATATCTAATGGTATTAAAGGACTTAAAGCTTTACAAAATATAAGTATAATATTAAAAGAAAATGCTATTTTTAGTGATTATAGTGGTATTCATTATCATGTAGATTGTACTGATTGGTATGATAAAATTACTGATACAATTATTAACGATAATGAAGAATGGATTTTAAATGAATTAGATTCTTGGGAATATAAAGGTACTTATAATAGTAGACAAATGAGTAGATCAAGAACTTGGGTAAGACTTCATTCACTTAAAACTATTGAATTTAGAATAGGTGAAATGACTTTTGATTATCCTCTGTTATTTAAACGTATTACTCATTGTAATGATATTGTTAGAAAATTTATGTATAAAGTAAAAGCTGAATGGCTTAAAACTAATAGTCCTATATTATTATATGATGATGATATAGAAAGTGTATTAAAAAATAGAAAAAAGAAAATATAATGAAAAAAAAAATATTAATAATTGTTGGTATGTGGCAAATATTTGCTGTATTGATAGGAGTACTGGTAGTAGTAATAAATAAAATAGGTAATAAAGCCTGTCTTACAGTAAATACTTTTGAACAAGGTTATTTACTAGGTTTATCTATATCTATAATAATTTTTATATTTACATTTTTAATGAAGGTTTTACAAGATAAATTTTTATAATATGACACAAGAATTTAAAAAACTATATACTAGAGATAACAAAGGTAATATAGTAATTTGGGGAATAAAAGTAGTTAATACAGGAAGTCAAGTAGATATTTGTGTATCTTACGGAAGATATGATGGAGCAAGAACTTTAAAATGGGAAAGAGATATTCAAGGTAAAAATATTGGAAAAGCTAATGAAACTAATTCTTGGGAACAAGCTCTTTCACAAGCAGAAAGTCGCATAAATAAACAAAAGCGTAGAGGTTATATAACTTTAGAAGAAGCTATGGAACTTCCTCCTGTAAAGAAGGAAAGTAGAATAACAATATTTGATGATAATAGAGATATTACATTAATAGCTTTAGAAAATCATCTCCCAAAATTCCGAACAGATAGAGAAGGTAATATAAAACCTATGAAAGCTCAACAATATTATAGAGCAAGTAATAAACCTTTTGTTTCTCCTGATGGTATTATTTTTAAAGATAGAAAATACTATTATCTTACTAATCCTTACGTAGAAAAAGAAGCTAAAGCTATTGTAACTAAATTCCCTTGTATGGCTCAGCCTAAAATAAACGGTGTAAGAGCAACTATTCAATTAGTAAATAATGAAGTTTTTATAAGAAGTAAAGATGGATTAAGATATAGAGTAGCTCATATAGAAGACTTTTTAACTATTAATAATGATATTTTTAATTATCATGGTAACGAACTTATTCTTGATGGAGAGTTATATATTCATAATGAGTTATTACAAGATATAGCAAGTGCTGTTAAAAAATCTAATCTAAACACTCCTAGAGTAACTTTTGTTTTATTTGATTTAGCTATCGATAGAGTAACTAATATAGAACGTTGGAAAGGTATTAAAGAACATATTAAACCTAAATTAGAAGCTCATTTAAATTGCCCTATACAATTAATAAGAACAGTAATGATTAAGAATGATTCACAAGCTCAATTATTTACTGATGATTGTATTAAACAAGGATATGAAGGTTCTATTTTTAGACAACTTAATGATAATTATTACTTTGGAAGTCGTAAACAAAATATGACCAAACTTAAGAGAGTTTTAGATGAAGAATTTATTATTAATGATGTAGTTCCTCAAGAAAAAGACCCTACTAAAGGTAATTTTGTTTGTATTACTCCTAATAATCAAATGTTTGAAGTTAATCCTCAAGGTACAGAAGATTTTAAAAGAGAAGTATTATATAATAGACAAGATTATATAGGTAAGAAACTTACTTGTAAATTTTATGAGTGGACTAAAGACGGAAAACCTTTTCATATTATCACTAATACAGTTCGTGATTATGAGTAAAGAATTGATAGATAGAGTACAAACTTTAGAAGGTAAGATATTAAATTATTATCAACTTCTTCGACATAATGCAATAGATAATACAGCTTCTACTTTTAAACATTATTTTAATTTAAGTTCAAAAAGAAAAGGAGAAGTATAATACACTTTAAAGTAGTTTAAAAAATCCTTAAAAATAGCTTTGTAATTAACTCTAATTACCTTATTTTTATAGGGTTAAGGCAAATAACAAAATCGAAAATTTTAACCTAAAACGTCTAAAAATGGAAAACGTTCAACAAGAACAAGGCTTACAAATTGTTAATCATATTATTACAAATAAAGCCAAAGAAACCAAAGAACTTATTAAAACTCAACTTCTTAAGGGAGAAGCTAATCCTACTTATGTAGGTGTTATTCTTAAAAAATTTGCTAAAATTGCAGAAGAAATCAGTAAAGACAAAAAAATAAAAGAACTTATTGAGAATGATACTAAAGGCTACCAAGAAGGAACTGCTAAAACTTTTGAAGTATTTGGAGCTAAAATAACTATTGCTTCTGGGGGATTTTGGGATTATAAAGAAACTGAAGATCCTTTATTAGAAAATCTTCAAAATATAGAAAAAATAGTTAAAGAACAAATTAAATTACGTAAAGACGAACTTCAAACAAAGGCTTTAGCTTGGCAATCTAGAAATACTCCTCAAGATGGAATTAATTTTGGTGTTGTACCTTATACAGTTTCATGGGAACAACTACCTGAATTAATATGGAATGAAGGTGCTGGAGAAGTAGAAACTAATCCACCTGTTAAAATAGGTAAAGAACAACTTAGATATAGTGTATAATGGATTTGTTTAGTGAACTCAAAGGACAAACAGTTATTCCAGAATTGGATAGTTGGAAATATTATTTTGATGATACTACTATTTTAAAAGCCAAATCTATATTAGATAAACTTTATGTTTTAAGAAATACTAGAACTATATACCCTGAACAAGAAGATATATTACGTATTTTTAGAGATTTAAAACCTAATGATGTAAAAGTTGTAATACTTGGACAAGACCCATATCATGATGGAAATGCTATGGGTTATGCTTTTGGTTGTAAAAAACATATTACACCTTCTCTTGCTCAAATATTTTCTAGTATAGGTAATCTTCCTAGAGAATTACATAGTAGAAATATTACTATATCTTTAGAATATTTAGTAGAACAAGGTGTAATGTTATTAAATACTATTCTTACTGTAGATAAAGGTTACCCTAATTCTCATAGTAATGTAGGTTGGCAACATTTTACAACAGAATTTTTATATAATTTTAGTTCTTTAAAAAAGAATGTTGTGTATATGCTTTGGGGAAAAAGTGCTAAAAATTATAAAAAATATATTAGTGAAGTTGATAATTTAATTTTAGAAGATGTACATCCTGTATATGCTAGTAGAAATAATGTTTTATGGGATTGTAATCATTTTAGTATAGCTAATGCATATTTAAAACAAAATAATAAAGAAACAATAAAATGGAATTAAAAATAAAGTATAAAGACGAAAATGCTAAAATAATTAAAGGAACTCAAGATAGTGCAGGTATTGATTTAGTTGCTCATAGTTTTTTAAAAAGATTTACTGCTTTTAATACCGAATTACATATGCAAGAATCTGTATTACAAATGCCTATAGCACCAAGAGAAAGGCTTTTAGTAGGTACAGGTATTTACCTTGCTATTCCTAAAGGATACGTAGTTGATATACGTCCTAGAAGTGGTTTAGCTTTAAAAAAAGGTTTAACAGTTCTTAATTCACCTGGAACTATAGATGCTGATTATAGAGGTGAAATAGGTATTATACTTATTAATACTACTGATGAATATCTATATATTAATATAGGAGATAAAGTAGCTCAAATGGTTATGTTAAAACATGAAGAATTTGATTTAAAAACTGTCGATGAACTTCCCGATACAGAAAGAGGAGAAGGTGGATTTGGTAGTACAGGTAAATAATAAACTTAATAATTAAAATGAAACAAGAAACAAAAAACCCAATGCCTTCTTTAGAAGAAGCTTTAGAACTTTGTAAAAATATTAAAAGACCTTTAGGTTTAACTGCTGTATTAATTAATACAGTAACACCAGATGTAGGTAGTTCTGGTATAGCTTATGATGAACCTACTAAAAAAACTCGTCAAAAAGCGTCTAATGAACAAGGTATGATGGTAGTACTTAGTCCTTTTACAGAGGATCAAAAAGATAATACATATTATGTAGAACCAGGAGAACTAGTTCTTTATGGACCTCATTCTAACCCTCTTTTTACTAGAGTTGTTAAATCAGAAGAACTACTAGATAATCTTGTATTACAAGAAGGACAAGTACCTACTCCAAAAATGTATAAAAAATATCTTATATTTGCTCTTCCTGTACATGATTTAACAGTAGTTTTAAATAGAAAATAATGTATTATAATAAACAGCTTATTGCTGAAAAGTTTTATAAAATTTTTGAAGATTTAACTCTTGAAGATGAAGAAGGCATACCTATTCATATTAGTAAGTTTTTAACACCTAAGCAACAATATAGTCTTATTATTTCTATTATAAATGGTTTACCTAAGACTGATTTTGAAATGGTACTAGAGTTTGTAGATTATTTTAAAGTAGAACAAGAAAAATCTTTTATAATATCTGATTTTGAATATAAAGAATTAATTTTAAAACTTATTTTAGAAGAGGCTATTGAGTTAGCCTTTTCTTTAGGTTTTTCTTCTTTAGAGATTTACAATATATTTATTAATTTATATAGCAAAGTTTCTAAAGAAGGTATAAAACCTAGTTTAACTAATATAACAGACGCTTTAACAGATTTATTATATGTTGTTTATCATGCTTTTTATGTATGTAATCTTGTTGACATACAATATGCAGCTATGAAAACTGTACATCAAAGTAATATGACTAAATTAGTTCATAGTACAGATTTAAAAACTGTTGAAGATAGTATAAGTAAATTAAAAAAAGAAGGTTATAGACCTTATTCTGAATATAATAAAGGCGGTTATATAGTAATAAGAGACTTAAGAGATAATAAAGTCCTTAAACCTACTACTTATAAACTACCTACTTTAGAAATAATTATTAACAAATATTTAAAAACCAAAAAATAATGGATATAATTTATATATTATTAGCATTACTTGTAATAACTATTATAGGAATGTTACTATACATGGTAAAAACTAGAGAAAATATTATAAAAGCTAATAAAACTTCTCTCGTAGCTTCAAGAGCTTCTAAAAATAATTATAGAGAGAGTTATCTTAAAGCTTTTGAAGAAGCAACTGTTCTTAGAAAAGGATTTAAAACTATAACAAATAATCTAGATGAAGTTCTTTATTTTGTTACTCCTGATGATGCCGTTGCAAGAAATGTAAAAGTTAAAACTTTTATTGAAGAAGATGGAACTATACATAGTACTTTTACTATTAGAAAAATGGTAAATAAAAAATGGAAAGATATTGAAGTTATCCCAAAACTACAAGGACTAACTAATTAGGTAACTTGTTTCGTAGTTGTACAAGTTATTAACAGAAAAAGAGAGGATAATACCTCTCTTTTTCCTTTTTGCAACGCAACGCAAAACCTACTCTACTACTTATCGAAAGTCTGTATAGAGTAGTTAATATTCTTATAAACCTGTGTTCCAAAAGGTAGCATCTGGGCTGTTTCCCGTAAAAATCTGCTGTAGCCTGAGTACACACCACTAGTTATCTCATCTTCTCCCTCTATTAAGCGTTTAGAAGCATTAAGCCATTCTCCACTATCTTTTATAATAGAAGCAGCAGGTACAAGGTCTCTTAATAAGTTTCTAAACTCATTAGGATGAATATAAAATAATATATCCATTTTTAAACGTAGACCTTGATTAATTAATGTATTAAGTACATACTTTTTACCTTTGTCTCTTTCGTCATCTAAATCATCAACAGCAGCAGCCATAATGAAATAACTTGTATAAATACCTATAAGTAATACCATTTCTGTCATTACCTTTCTAAGATTAGCAGCATCTACTTCTTTTAAATCTAAATTTTCAAAATTACTATTTTTAAATACTTTACCATAAGTAAGAGTATGAGTTAAACCTTTTAACATTTCAGCCATAGTACCTCCAAGACCTTTTCTATCAAATAAAGCACCTACACTTCTATAACGTCCTTTTCTTGTTATACCTAATGCTTCGTCATATTTTTCTTCTTCCATTCTAACTGCATAACCTTCAAGCATCCAAGTTCTAAATTGAGCTAAAGCTCTTCCTATAAACTTTTCTTTTGCTTTAAGAGGTGAATTAGGGTCATAATTACCATGATTCATTTTATTAATCTGGTCTATTTTTATTCTTATTTTTCTGGTAATATCTTTAGGTTCTTCTCCATATTCTTCTTTCCAAGTTCCATCATTATTATAACCTTCCCAAAGATTAATAGTTTTACCATCAACCTCTATAGGAGTATTTAGCATTATAGCTATTAATATAGGAGCTTGATTTAAATATTCTGTACGTTGAATAAGATTATAAGGTGCTAACCATTTTCTTCTCTTAGATAGTTCAAAAGTCATAGGACTTTGAAATAATTCTTTACTAGAATCTTTTAGAACATCCCATTTATCCATTAAACTTCTAATTTTCTTTGCTTGAGGTGTTTCAACTCTATTAAAAGTAGCATTTTTTAGAATACTATCTAAAATAATTCTATACCCTTTATTAAGTTGTTTTTTAGTATATAATTGACCTCCTGCTGCTTCTATACGATTGGCAATAAATCCAAATCCTATATTAGCTATAGAACTCATCATATTCCAACCCATGCCTTTTAATTGTACATATTTTAATAAAGCATCTCCTCTTCTACTCCATACACCTACTCCACCTATTTTATCTATTTCATTTTCAAGAAAATCTTTACTAACTGTATAATCTTCTTGTTCAATATTACCAGCTTTATAAGCTATTTCTAATTTTAATAAACTATTTTTAAACTCTTCTATTTTAGCTTTATCTTCAGAAGTATAAATTTTCTTTTTTTGAATACCTTCTAAATCTTTAGATTTACCATAGAAAACATCTATAAAATAATCAAATTGTTTTTTAGTATTTACAAAACTATGTTCTACATTTCTAGGTATTCTTTTATTAGTTGTATCTATTTTAAATTCTCCTGTAGAAGTTCTTTCATATTCAATTTGTTCATTTAAAATATTTTGAGCAAGTTTAATATTATCTTCTATCCTAGATTTATGTTTATATGCTAAAGCAGTTAAAGAATATATTCTAAGAATTTTTGGTAAATCATAAGATTTTTGTTGAGCTAAATCATTTATAATCTCTTCTCTCCATTCATTTATTATAGCTTGAGTAGGTTCTTTACTATTTTCATTTCTATAATCAATTATTCTTTTAAATATCTCTCTTCTAAGAATATCTCCATTATTTCTAGTTAAATTTGTACCTAACTTCTTTTCCTCCTTATCTGTTACAGGGTCTTTTAAAGTGTAATCTAATATACCTTCTTCATTAGTTCTTATACTTTTCTTTAGATTATCCCAGAAAGGAGCAAGACCAGCTTTCATACCTTTATCTTTATAGGCATCTAAAATAAGTTTTTCTATATGAGGAATACCATTTATAGTTAAACCTATTTTATCTCTTTCTGTTAAATACTGTCTCAATTCATTATCTATCTCTTTATATTTTCTATGAAATTCTAATAACTCAGGATATTTTTCTATAGTTTTAAAATTATTATCATAATGAGATTCTTTTAAAGGTATAAAATATACAAAATTAGGAGAATTAAAACCTCTAAAATCAGCAGTACTTGTATCTACTTTACCAGTTTCTAGATGTTGATAAAATCTATAAGGAGATTTCATAGTTAACCAGTTATCAAATTCTGCTTTAGCTAAAGGATTTTTAAGCATGGTAGCTACATCTTCAAAATCATATTTATCTAACATACGTCCTAACTTACCTTCTTTTCTATTATTAAAGTTAGTAATATAAGTTCCTTGTTTTGATATTAATTCTGTATATTCATCTATACCTAATTCTTCTCTTAAATTATCTTTATATTCATTTGCTTTTTTAAGTTCTTCTCCTTCTAGAGGAGAGATAGGAAATAAATAATTAAGATTAATAGGTTTAGCATTTTTTTCTGCCCAATTTAAGAAATTTTTATATGTAACAAAATTATTATTATTTCTTAATTTTGTTTTAGCAGTATTACGAGATTTACTAAAATTACTAGTATATCTATCTACCAAATGTCCTGTTAAATTTCCTTTTCTAGTTCTTTGTCTAAATATATCATAAAGTTCTTTATTACCTAATCTTTTTAAAATAGGTCTAATTTTTTCCTCTAAAATAGATAAATCAGATAATATATCAGAAGATTCTTCTAATGCGTCTATATTAGCATTTTTATTAGCCATAAATACACTATTAAGCATAGCATTATTAGACCTACTAATATCCATAGTTAAACTTTGTAAACCATTAATATCTTTATAATAATTGAAGATTTCTTCTACAGTAGTAGCTTTTCCATATTTAGAAATAAAATTATTCATATATTCATGCTCAATATGAATTAATTTATCTTCTAAACGTTGAGCTTCAGCTTGTATAGCACTAAATCTTGTAGTAAGTTTTTGAGATTTTCTATCATCTTCATCAAATAATAAATCTGTAGCTTTTTGCCAAAAATGAATAACCTTTCTCATATATAAAGTATCTTCAAGAGTTACTCTATTTTTAAACATTTCAGCAAGTTCTTGCATATCTTGTTCTCCTTTTACGGCTGCATCTGAAAGTTTTATTATTTTTAAAGTTTCATTTCTTTTATCAATAACACCATCTTTACCTTCAAGAAGCTCAGTAAGTTGTTCTACTTTTTTATAATCTTTTCTAGCTTCTGCTTTCTTTATATTTTCTTCAATTTGTGCTATACGATTATTATAAGAACGTATAAGCCTTTCAACTTTACTACCCTCTCTTTTAGGAGAAAGGTCTCTTGTTAAAAGATTTATTTCTTGTTGTATTTCTTCTATTTCAGTTTGATTAGAGTATTCCTCTATAAAAGCCTTTTTACCTTTAGATAGAATATCAATTATTATATCTCTTATAGAACTTTCATCTATTATATCATTTTCACTAAAATTATCTTCCCATATATTATGAGCTGCTTGTTGTACACTAACACCTGTATTACTTAATAAATTAGGGTTAATATCTTTATTAGTTCCTATTTTTACTCCTGTTTCTTTTTTTGCAGAATCAGGAGTAATTTTAGGTAAAGAATTTGCAATAATAATTTCAGGACTAGTCTCTAATAAAAGCTCTTGTTGTTCTATAGCTTCTCTTAAATTACTCTCAAGAACTGCAAGTTTTAATTCTTTTTCTTCTTTAAGTTTTTGTCTTCTTTTTGTTTCTTCTACACTTCTTTTATAAGATTCTGTTTCAGTATAACCTTCTGGAAGATCAGGTTGACTAAATAAATCAATTTCTTTATTTTCAACTATTACAGTTTTATTTTCAATTTTAGTATCTAAATTAGATACATTATTATTAATCCAATTTGCTACTTCTTGTGGGTTAGAAATTTCTTTTCTACTGCCATCTTCATTTAATAAATTAAATTTATTATTAATAAAAGCTACAGTTCTAATTGTTTTCTTTTTCTTCTTTAATTTCCCTGTAGTTTCAAGAGACGGTGGTTTATTAATAAGACTTATAATATCAGTAATTGCATAATCTAATACACTGTCTTTTTTAATATCAAATCCTAAACTTTCTAAAGCATTTTTAATAAAATCCCATATAGTATCTAGTAAACTTTTACCTTCTATATTACTAGGAGTATTATTTAATAATTCTTGTAATTTTTTAGATTTGAATAATCTACCTACAAATTCTTCAGTATTTAATATAGGATAAACTATATCATATTCTATATTATTTAAAGCTTCCCCATTTTTTAATTTTTCTAAAGTTCGTTTAATAACAGAATCGGCAGAATTTCCTAAATAATTTCTTACAACTTTTTCTGCTTGACCTCTTAAACCTTTTAAACGAGCTACTTCCCCAGTAGAATTATCAATAATAGCTTTTTTAGTAAAAGCATGAATAATTTCTTCTAAAGCTACATTTTCAAAATGTTCAAAATTTTCAATGTTATTAGGATTTATAGATATAGTTTTATTTTTAATACTATGTTCACCTTCTATATTCTCACTTGTTAATAAAAGTTTATAATCTTTTATTTTATCAATATTATTTAATAGCTCTTGTGCTAAATAAGAGTTAAAACTATTATAATCATTTTCTAAAATCTTTTCTAATATAAATCCTATTTTAGCTAAAGAAGTTTCATTACTATTAAGTTTATAAGCTTCTTGTAAAGTTTCTTCAACAGGATTATTAATAACATCAGGATCATTATTTTTACTTGTATTAACTTTAAGAACATTCTCTGTCT
>Ga0098074_1000648_pt1 | contig 21758 bp, 27 predicted proteins | sample 32_taG_FD_75064 | JGI IMG/M metagenome (GOLD analysis project Ga0098074, IMG submission 75064) | Marine viral communities from the Gulf of Mexico - 32_GoM_OMZ_CsCl metaG | ecosystem: Environmental > Aquatic > Marine > Oceanic | place: Atlantic Ocean: Gulf of Mexico | collected 2015-07-12
ATCGCCCGCTTGTGAAATAGCCGCATTTATCATCACCAGCGCATGGTTGGCGACGACGAGGCGCGAATGTTTAGCCTTGCGCTGTGATCGCTCCACGAAGCATTTGTGGTAATGATCGCACGCCGAATAGATGCACTCGCCTCTGCGGTCGGCCAGTGCGGTCGTGTTCTTAAAGCCCAAAAGACTGGATAGCCAGCCCGGAAAATCCGCGCCGCTCAAATCGCCATCTTTGCTGGCCGCAATCCAGCGCGCCATAATCCCTGCCGCGATTGCGCTATCGGGGTGCTTGGCCACCGCTGCGCCGTTCGCCAGGTCTTCGAAATTGAGTAGGCATAGGTAATTCTCCCGACCCTTGCGCATCGAGACATGAATGTCTTTCAAATCCTGATCGGGATAAAGGCGGTCCAGCTCGCCATCAATCTGGCGCTGTAAATTTTTGGTATAGGTGGACACCCACACAGCGCCCTGATTTTTCTCTGCCCACACGCTGGCGGGGGCGAGATAACCCAGCGTCTTTCCAACCCCCGTTCCGGCCTCGGCCAGAACAATGTGCGGCTCGCTGGCTTCCTCGGCTGGGGCAAAGACTTTACCCATCTCACTGGCGTATTCTTTTTGCTGCGGGCGTTGCTCCGCACCATGGCCGAGCAGGGAAGTCAGACGCGCATCAATCTCGGCGGCACTAACGCCCTCATGCCCCGCTGGCGGCGGCGGCGCTTCTTCCGCCCATTCCGGCAGCGCTTTCCAAACATTCAGAGCGGTCTTGCCAAAGACTTGTTCATCGGCGTTATAGGGAACACCGAGGCTTTCATATATAAAAGGCGCCCAGCTCCAACCCTTGCCCTGTAAGCCCATCAGCCCCGCAATTTTCAACGGGTCGGCCTTGGCCTTTAGTGGGTCGTTTTGGAGATCAGAGAGCAGCGCGCTCGCCACCTCTATGAGCGCAAAAGGGTAATCTTCAAAATCTTGCGGCGTGGATAGTCCCAGTGTATTGGCCAGCCCGATGGGCGTTGGCACCGTAAACTTCCCGGGATGCACAAAAGCATAGAGTTCTAAAACGTCATAACCGTAAAACTCCTCCAGCCCGAGCCGTGTACGCGTAAAAGGCGCATGGCAGACCATCACATGCTTTTTGTGCAAGAGCATGCGCGCGGCATCATGGCTTAGAATTTTTACCTCGCCGTCGGTGGTTAAAATGGCCGCGTTTTTTGCATTCACACAAAGCGCGGGAATATCCGGCAGGACGGGTTTGCTATGCGGGGCGGGGCTGGTTTGCATGGGTTAATCCTTACCAGCCGAATCTGGCCTTGTCATTATGGAAGTGTGGGCAGTGCAGCGCATAAGTGTATAAATCTAACTTGCGGGCTTTTTATGGTTATGTAATAAATACGATATTGAACAAAAGGGAGTATAAACAATGGGCATCTTAAAGAATGCATATGACGCCGTGTGTAAAGCCGTCTTTCCAACCGCCGAAGAATCAGCAGAGCGGGAAAGGGTATGGGAAATCGATAATCTTGAGCTTGAGCTGGAATACGCCAAGTTGGGTTTTAAAGCCGCCGATCCCGGTTGGTTAATTATAGACCCATACTTTGGAGTGAGCGCGCAACCTGTTATTCCTGTTTTTGATCAGGCTGATTGGTCGAAAGAAGAAAGAGAGCAGGTCGTGCAAAATATCGTCACCCGCCTAAAAGATTTGGGGGTTTCCTGCGAGCGTCTTGATCATCTCGAATTAAACGGTTTGCCGAGCAAACATGTTATTCTGAATTATAAAAAGGGCGAAGAGCCATCCTGTTTAGGCCTTTAAGATAACAGGCTTTCAAAAGCACCGTAGCTATTGCGGTGCTTTTTTGCTGCTTGGTTTCTCTTTTTTGCCTTCTGGAGGATTGAAAATCTCCGCCGTTTCACCGGGCCAGCTCTCTAAATAAAGGGATTGTGACGGGAAGGCGAATGATGTACCCGCGCCTTCAACAACGCGCTTGATCTCAAATGCGAATTTCTCTTTGGCCTCCAACCATTCTCCCCAAACGATGGTTTTGGTAAAGCAATAGACCATGATGTCGATAGAGGACGCGTTAAAGCTATCCACCCGCACAAAAGTCGCCAGCCCTTCGGATGTATCAAAATCCTCGCACGATTGAATATACCCCATAATGCCATCACGGATTTCTTTGAGTTGTTCTGTGGTGGTGTCATAGGTCACACCGATCATCCAGCTGATGCGGCGATTGGTCATGCGGGAGAAGTTGGTAACGGCTGCATCTGATAGCATGGCATTGGGCACTTGCACAGGCGCTTTGTCAAAACGGATGATACGTGTGGAGCGAAACCCGATATCTTCAACCGTGCCCTCAACGATACCGTCCACCTTGATCCATTCACCGGGGTGAAAGCGCTTCTCGGCAATGACGGTCAGTCCGCCGATCAGGTTCTTGAATAAATCCTGCGCCCCCAGTGCCACGGCCGCGCCGAACAGGCCAAGACCGGCCAGCAATGGCCCAACGGCAATGCCCCAAATCTCCAATATCACCGCGCCGCCGATAAAGATAATCAGAAAGCGCAGAAAACGGAATATCCAGCGCACCATGGCACGGCTGAGCAGCGCTTCGAGGCGATGGAACATGTGGCTGAGCGGTTCAATCGCACGGTGCAGTCCCCAGAAAATTGTAAACGCAATCAGGGAGCGCAGAAAATTGCCGTAAATAAAGGCGACATCCCCTTCAAAGTCCAGATATTGCCCTGCAAAGAAAAACCCCAATATAACCGGAATAAACTTTATCGGCGGGATCAGGGCCTCAATTATCTTATCATCGGTTTCCGTGTCGGTCTTCTGTGTTATTTTGTGCAAGCGGTAGAGCACATATTTACTGAAGATGCCCCTTAACACCAAAAATCCGAAAAAGATCGCAAGCGCAATAAGTATGCTCCCGACATCGACCCCCATAAAACCGTGATCCCATATATCTTTGACCTCTTGTAAGAGGGCTTCGGAATTCAGTGTTTTTAATCTCGTCTCTTGCGCGCCGTCCATTTTGCTTTAAAATCCTGCTTAGGTTCATGAATAAGAAGGGGGCAACCTAGCATGGGTTTTTGCCTTTTTGAAGATGCTGATTTCCCGGGCAGCTTTGTTGCCCTGAACAGCAATTATATCGAGGATATCGAAGAAGCGCCAAACGCTCAGGGTGCGCTTGTTTGCCGCGTGCGCTTCACTGTGCCGCTTGCCCATGACGGAGTTGATATAAATCTACGTATAATCGGACAGGTCGAGGAGATATGGGCCCTATTGAAGCAAGCCTCGAAAATCGGACTCGGTAAAGCCAAATTGCATTTGATGAATAAACTGAGCGCGCGGCCCATTCCGCTGCTGATTAACCAACCCGATCGGATTATGATGGTCAGGGAATTACAGCCGGAAGAATTTATGAACGAGGATTCCTCCCTTATTACCGCCAGCCGCCTTTTCTTTCAGGACGGTAAGAATAGATATATTTCAGAGCGCCCGGGCACATTTGTGTCCCTCACCAATGCCGGGCGCAAAACGCCGATTTTAAAAGCAGAAAGCGCTTAAGCATGACCAAGCTTTACACAGGAAAACCTTCCCCCGAAGTGCTGGATTATATCTTGCACCGCCGCAGCGCCAAGGCCGATGATATGCGCGCGCCGGGGCCGGATAAAGGGCAGATTGAACAAATCCTGACCGCCGCAATCCGTGTTCCGGATCATGGCAAAACCGCACCGTTCTACTTCCTGGTTTTCGAGGGTGAGGCGCGGAAAAAGGTCGCCGCTATCATTGCCGGGGCCTATGCGCGCAACAATCCCGATGATAAACCCATAAAGGCGGTCGAGGCGGGCGAGAAATTTCTGCACGCTCCCACTATTGTGGCCGTCATCTACCGTGCCCGCAAGGCCAAGCACCCGCTTTGGGAGCAGATTATGAGCGTCGGCGCGGCGTGCCAAAACCTGATCTTGGCGGCCAATGCGCTGGGCTTTGCGGCGCAATGGCTCTCGCGCTGGTATGCTTATGATGATCATGTCCGCAGCGGGCTCGGGCTGGATGGTCGCGATGTCGTGGCTGGGTTTATCCATATTGGAACGCCGCCTAAAACGCAGGAAGGCGAGCGCGAGCGGCCTGTTCTGGAAGATTTGATTACCTATTGGGATGGCGAAAATTCAATCAATAAAGGCGATGACATTTATGATCGCGATAAATATGATTTGCCCGATTTGGGGTTCGACATTTCTGAAGGGTGATAAGGTCTATTCCACGCCGGGGATAGGCTCTAGTGGTAAATAAATCGGCTGCTCGCCGGGTGCCGAAGCCGGTGTTAAAGGTTCTGTTTTTGCACCAGCCGAAGAATTAACGCGCGGCTCGGTACAATCAGGGGTGAATTTAGGCCACAAAAGGCCACTATCACCAACAACTTGGATCGCAACAAGCTGTCTTTCCGATGCGCTCAGGTAGAAACGGGCGCGGTTATAACGTAGTGTGACTATGCAATCGGCCGCGCTTGAATCAATGCGCTCGTGCCCGACCACTTTAAAGAAACCCGCGATCTTTTCTTCCGGTGTGCCGCGCGGAAAAAGGGCGGAAAGACGCGTGTGCAGTGCAACCTTGTCTTTATAATCATCGAACGCGAAAGCAGCCGGGTTTGCCTGTATAGTGGCCAGATCGGGCGCTTTGTTCATTTGAAACAGAGCATACGCTCCGCTCCCTGCAAGCACGATCAAAATCACCGCTATTATCATTATTTTTGGGATCATATTCATATTTCTATGGGAACTTTAATCAAATGGCAAGTGTTTGTAAGCTAGATCATGGTAATAGGAGAACAAATAGTATGAAGAAATTTTTGATTATAGCATTAGCCCTTGTGCTATCCGGTGTATCCCTTGCAGGAGCGCATGCACAGGGTGATACAATTATTATAGATGATGGCGATGACAGCGTCATTGAAGGTACAATAACCGACGTGCGCTTTGATTATGTGCATGTCGAAGTTAATGGCGAAAATATATCGGTAGACACGGACGATCTGGGCATCGACAACAATCTGGAAGACTATTTTCCCATCGGTACGCGTGTGCAGGTTATTGGTGATCTGGATCAACATGGTGAAATGGAAGCGCGCAAGATGATTAAACTTGAAGCCGCTGCCGCGCCCGAAGTGCAGGTCATTACCGAATAAATTTATGTACCATTAAGTATGTACAAAAGCCGCTTTAAGCGGCTTTTGCAAATTTACCGCTCAAGGCATCTTCAATCAGTTTGGCAGTTTCTTTCACGCCGTAAAGCTGGATAAATGATCCGAAGCGCGGGCCCTGCGATTGCCCCAGTAGAACCTCGTAAATAGCCTTAAACCAGTCTCTGAGCTCGTCTTTCTCGTATCCGTTTTCTTTACCGGCGCTAAAGACTTCTGTCATGTACTCATCGGCACCAAGGCCTTCGTCCATGCTTGAGAGGCGCTTTGCGAGATCGCCCAGGGCAGCGCGTTCCCGTTCGTCCGGTGCGCGGTATTGTTTCGCGGGCAAAACGAAATCCTGATAATACCGGATCGCGTACCCGACAAGGCGGTCTAACATCGGTGAGGTTTCGGGCGTGGCATTGCTTGAATATTGATTGATAAATTTCCAGAGCACTTTCGGATCATCCGTATTGGCCGCATTGACCAGATTAAGCAGTAGCGCAAAGGAAATCGGGCTGGTCTGCGCATCTGTGATTACACCGTCATGCAAATACCATGCGGGGTTGTCCAGCTTCTTGTCCGGCTCTTGCTCGGGTAATTTCTCCACGAAAGTCAGATATTCATCAACAGCCTTCGGAATAATATCGAAATACAGCTTCTTCGCGCTGGTCGGGCGCTGATACATGTAATACCCCAAGCTCTCATGCGGGGCGTAGGTCAGCCAGTCTTCCATCGTCAGGCCGTTGCCTTTGGATTTGGAAATTTTCATGCCTTCCTCATCAAGAAACAGTTCGTAACGGAAACCCGCAGGGCCGCGGCTGCCCAGAATTTTCACGATCTCCTGAGAAATATCGGCGGCCGTGACCAGATCTTTTCCGGCCATCTCGTAATCTACATCCAGCGCAAACCAGCGCATCGCCCAATCGGCGCGCCATTGCGCCTTGACATGGCCGCCCGTGACAGGAACTTCGGTTCGCGTGCCGTCTTCGTCCTCAAACACAATCGTGCCCGCATCCGCATTGGTTTCCAAAATAGGCACCTGTAATACATTCCCTGTTTTCGGCGAGATCGGCAAAAAGGGCGAATACGTCGCCGCGCGCTCTTCACCCAAAATCGGCAAAACGGCTTGTTTGATTTGCTCATGGCGCTCCAGCATCAACAAAAGCGTTTGATCAAACACGCCGTTCTTGTAGCACTCGGTTGCGCTCTTGAATTCATAATCAAATCCGAACCCGTCCAGAAACTCCATCAGCTTCGCATTGTTATGTTCGCCAAAGCTTTTATGTTCGGTATCAAACGGATTGGGCACCTGCGTCAGGGGTTTGTTCAGCGCGCCCGCAAGCATGTCCTGATTGGGCACATTGCCCGGCACCTTCCGGAGGCCGTCCATATCATCGCTAAAGCAGAACAGCTTAACCGGAATATCGGGCTGCAGGCGTTTAAACGCATTCATCACCATTGTGGTGCGGCAAACCTCGCCGAATGTGCCAATATGTGGCAAACCGGAGGGGCCATAGCCCGTTTCAAACAGTACATAGCCTTTTTCCGGCACCTGAATTTGTCCCTTACCCAGCGCCAGCAAGCGTTTCACAACGGCTTTGGCTTCTTCGAATGGCCATGCGCGGCTTTTCTGGGCAATGTCTTGGGGGATGTCGGTTTGTGTCATAGGCTTGTTTTTCATTCTTGGTTATTAAGGAGGTATGCTCTCTAAAGCCCGAACGATGCCGCATTTGGTGTCATTTTTCAAGGGAATTATACAGCCGCGCGCAAGCGCGCACCCTACAGAGCTTGATCTAAAGCTATTCCGATCTCACTACTCGGCTCTATGATCTCTTTAAAGCCTTGCATGCAATCGCGGCGCATGATGACACCCAAATTGCTTCGGCCATGCTGACCTTTTTTGCGCTGGTTGGCCTCACTGTCGATCAGGGTTGTAAAGGCGCTATGCCCTTCAAAATGTTGCGTTGTTATTTCGTCGTCAACTCCACCTAGCGTTAAAATGATTTTCGAGCCGAGCCGCTCGGCTGCTTCCGCCCAGATATGGAACTCATGATGCAGGTGGCTCGCCGATGTGTATTGGCGCCAGGACTGATCGCCATAAAGCTCCTTTGTATCAAAAGAGCGAAATCCCTTATACCCCATATAAAAGCGATCCATGGGCGTTGTACCGTATTTGGGCAGATACATCATGATCGCAAGATCGTTTTTCGGATAATCGACATCGTCATAATCCAGCGCCGCCAGCAAAAAGTCACTACGCACAGGGGGCAGGATATTGTAAATCTGGAAACGCGCTTCGGGATGCGTGGCAATGCCGGCGCTCGACAGCGCATGAAAACTGCGCCTTAACATATCACTGTCTTCGCTGTAGATATCGTCCGCCGTGATTTTCCCGTCCGCCACCGCGCCGCTGTCGGGCAATAGCATCCCGACTAAAGAGATATCCTTCAGGGCTTTATCGCTATCCTCATACCGCATGCTTTCGATACCGCGTAAGCTCATATGTATAACGTGATCCAGCAAGGGGCTTTGATAGGGGGCTTCTTCGTTCATGGCTGCTCTGATTCCTGTCTCAAAAAATAGATGGAAGTCATAACAGGGCGCCTTCTCTTATGTCAAACGTTTTATGGGTTTTTGCTATTGATTGGCTCAAAAAATACATTTTTTATAGAAAAACTTTCATTTAAAGTAAAAAACTTTTTTTAACAGTAATTGGTATGTAAAAGTTAATATTTTGAAAAATTTATAATAAAATATCAGTAATAAATATTATGCACGGAAGTCTATTTTGTAATAAAAGGTGCCATTGTTGATATGTTTTCTGCATAAGCTTGCAATATTTTTTTGAACTTTCTATGATTATGGCAGTTAATAGATTGATTATATAAAAAAATACTGCAAACAAGGAGTGCAATACTTGTTATGACGACGAGAGCATTAAAAATAGAAAGTGGATTTGGAAAGTTAACCCAAGAGGGCACGGCCCGCAAAGTTTGCCGTCAGACTAAACGCGCAGGCCTACGGGATGTTCATACGGGCCAGCGCATACATTACGCCGAACATTTCCTTAAAAACCCTATTAAAACGCTTATGGGCCGTCCGGAGATGAAAGCAGTGCTGGTTTCGAACTTCCGCTTCTCGGCCGATCCGACTTTAGGAGGCATTAAATCCCGCGCCCGCATGATCGAGGCCGTGGCTGTTCAGGGTAAAAAATTTAGAGACGATAAAGTGGTTGCTTCTGCCTGTCTCGACCCTTCAGGAAACTATGCCAACGGACAAATCAACTCCGCGGGTATCGGTAATATGGATTACATTGGCCGCAACGCATCGGCAATGCAGCAGGATTACACCAGCGCGGCGTCTAATAATAATGCCGGGCCTGCGGCGCCTGAATCCCCTAACGTTGACAATGCCCCCGCGCCGCAAATGGCCGCATAAAACCGTATTGCTTTACTGCGGATGATACATACGGCCGCAGCGCATTTTTGAGCTATGACTTAATTTCGCTCTAACATGATAGGAAGGTAGTCATCCCAATTCTGAGTTTCTTTAATATCCGGTATAACAAACGGGTTGCCAATACGCTCTATACCCGGGCCAGTATTCTGCGTAATGGCTCCAATATTTTTAAGCACGCGAAGCTCTCCGGGTGATAAACTTGTGATAAGATTAACGGCGTTTGGATGTATTTTGATCTCCCCTTGCCACACAATATTACCATCGGTAATACCGGAGAAAATCTCCAACGTATCGCCGTCCTCAAAGTTGTGAAGACTTTCGTAACTATTCTTTTTGAAATCGTATAAATTATACCCGTCATCAATGCGGTCCACACCTTTCATTAAGGTGCCGTCAATACGCTCGCCGCTGTCTGCCTTGGTTAATTGGGCGGGCAGATGCCTATTGAACATGGCTTCCCACTGATCTTTATTGCTGCCCATAGGATGGGCACCGTTTTGTGGGTTTTTTCCCAGGAAGTGTAATTCTCCCTTCCACAACGTATTGCCTGCCGCAATGGAATTGAATACCGTCACGTGGTCGCCGGACTGCAGGCGTAGCGCTGGCGTTTTAAAACGTGTGTAACCGTGTTTGTCTTCCGGTATCACAAGTTTTTGCGGGTAGGTTTCAAGAACGTGAAAACGCGTTTGTACGTTGTTTGCATTTGTCGCTCTTTCATACGTTCTGGATAATGTGCCGTGATGTATCATCTGTTCTGGTTCCTGCCTGTTCATAACCAACTAATAAGGCATGCGCAGGAAACGGTCAATATAGCTTGCTGCGGGCTTGGCAAACGAAGGATCACGGCTTATATCTATTATCATGGATGTTGTCGAAGCCTCTCAAGCCGCCGTTGAATTTGAACGCCTTTCGGGGAAGGGCGATGACTCTTGCCCGTTCCGCATTGCCTCGGACTTCAAGCCCACAGGCGACCAGCCGACCGCGATCAAGAATTTGTGCGAGGGGTTGGAGCAAGGCTTAACCGATCTAACCCTGCTCGGCGTAACTGGTTCGGGCAAGACCTTCACCATGGCGCATGTGATCGAGGAAATGCAGCGCCCCGCGCTCATCCTTGCGCCGAACAAAACACTGGCTGCGCAGCTTTACGGGGAATTCTCCAGCTTCTTCCCTGATAACGCGGTGGAATATTTCGTATCCTACTACGATTACTACCAGCCCGAAGCCTATGTTCCGCGCTCCGATACCTTCATTGAGAAGGACTCCAGCATCAACGAGCAAATCGACCGCATGCGCCACGCCGCCACGCGGGCACTGTTCGAGCGCAAGGACGTAATCATCGTCGCCTCGGTGTCTTGCATTTACGGTATCGGTTCCAAGGAAGATTATCTGGCGATGCGGTTTGACCTTGGCCGTGATGACAAGATCGACCGTCAGGAACTCATTGCCCGCCTCATCACGTTGCAGTATAAACGCAACGACATCGCCTTTGATCGCGGCACCTTCCGCGTGCGCGGCGATACGGTGGAGTTATACCCGTCCCACATGGAAGACCGCGCATGGCGGTTCTCCCTGTTCGGGGACGAGCTGGAAAAGATCACTGAATTCGACCCGCTGACGGGCGAGAAATTTCAAGATCTTGAAGGCGTGCGCATCTACGCGAACAGCCACTATATCACCCCCGGCCCGACGATGCAGCAAGCCATCAAGCAAATCAAAGCCGACCTGAAAATCCGCCTGAAGGAATTTGAGGCCGAGGGCAAATTGCTGGAAGCCCAGCGCCTAGAGCAGCGCACCCAGTTTGATTTAGAGATGCTCCAAGCCACAGGCGTCTGCCAAGGCATCGAGAATTATTCCCGCTATCTCACAGGGCGTGCCCCCGGCCAAGCACCTCCAACCTTGATCGAATATCTCCCCGATAATGCGCTGATGTTCCTGGATGAGAGCCATGTCATGCTGCCCCAGCTCCGCGCCATGTATAACGGCGACTTCAAGCGTAAATCCACGCTCGTGGACTACGGCTTCCGCTTGCCCGCCGCCATCGACAATCGCCCGCTGAAATTCGAGGAATGGCAAGCTATTCGCGGCCAGACCATCTTCGTCTCCGCCACGCCCGGCCCTTGGGAGCTGGAACAAGCGGGCGGCATCACCGCTGAACAAGTCGTGCGCCCCACCGGCCTGATCGACCCGCCCGTCGAGATTCGCCCCACTGAAAATCAGGTCGATGATCTAATGCACGAGGCGCGGCAGGTGATAGAGCAGGGCGGGCGTTTGCTCGTCACCACGCTCACCAAGAAAATGGCCGAAGCGCTCACCGAATACCTTAGCGAGAACAACATCGCCGTGCGCTATATCCACTCCGACGTGGACACGCTGGAGCGCATCGAGATCATGCAGGAATTGCGCCGCGGTACCTTTGACGTACTGGTCGGGATCAACCTGCTCCGCGAGGGGCTGGACATCCCCGAATGTATGCGCGTGATGATACTGGACGCGGACAAAGAGGGCTTCCTGCGCTCCAAAACCTCGCTCATCCAGACGATCGGCCGCGCCGCCCGTAATCTGGACGGCAAAGCCATTTTGTATGCTGACCGCATCACCGATTCCATGCAATTTGCGATTGACGAGACCGCGCGCCGCCGCGAAAAGCAGATCGAATATAACACCAAGCACGGCATCACCCCCTCCAGCATCCGCAAAAATCTGGACAGTATTCTGGATAGCGTCTTCGACCGCGCCGACCATATCGACATCAAAAAACAGAAAATTCTGCATGACAGCGCGCAAGCCGAATTCGGGCACTCTCCCGCCGCGATGGCCAAACACATAGAAAAACTCAAGGCCAAAATGCAAGCCGCCGCTGCCAATCTGGAGTTCGAAGAGGCGGCAAGATTGCGCGACGAGATCAGGCATTTGGAAGATGCGGAGTTGGGGCTGAAATAACCCTCAACATAGCGCACCAAAATCACGGCAAATATGAATGATTTCATTGCAACGCCGCGACCAGAGTGACATAGTCAGGCAATGAAAATAAAAAGCTGCGCCCTCATCCCCTTTATTGTTGCCCTGATTACTATTGGTCTGATCGCGCTGTCTTATGTGCTCGATACCAATACCGCCAAACATCTCTTTTCAGAGCAAGGGGTTTTCGAGTGCATGAGCCCGGTTATATGGATCGCCGCGGGGCTGTATGCGCTCTGGCATGTGCGGGCGCGCGGTAAGGCGTATCTGGCGCTCGGCCTCACCTTTATCGCGCTGGCGCTGCGGGAATGGGACCACCACAAAGCTTTCACCAGCGACAGTATTCTTAAAATAAATTTCTATCAGGATCATGGCTTCGGGGCAGAGCAGCTCTTCGGCGGCCTCGCCGCGCTGGCCATTATCGGGCTTATCATCACGACGCTGGTTATCCTCACCCGCTATATTATTGCGCGGCGCGGGTATCAGGCGCGCGGTGGGCAATTCCTGATTGCGGGGCTGGGTATGCTTGTGCTCTCCAAAATCATGGACCGCGCCCCCGCCATTTTGCGTGATAACGATTTTACGCTGGATGGGGACTTCACCCTGATGTTATTGGCGCTGGAGGAGGGGTTCGAGTTTTTCTGTCCCGTGCTCATTCTGGTCGGCGTGATCTATAAATACCGCGCCGAAAAGCCGCAAACCCTGCTGCCATGAATATCAAACCCCGCACCCAGATCCTCCTCATCGCCGCCATGATGATCGCGGCCTATATCGCCTTTCTGGCGTGTTTTTATTACGTGAAGGCGGGGGTGGTGTCATGATAGGGCCCCATGAAAGAAAAGAGCTGGATTTAATGCTGGCGGGTGAAAAGTCGCTGGCGGTTTTTCATGATTTACTGGTTGAAGGCGCGGAAATATCCGAAGAAATAATACCGGAGCGGCGTTTTGCACCCTATGTTGCAAAGAACCAAATCAAGCGCTTTGAAAAAATTATTACGAATAAGCGCAATGGCGACAAAATTAAATTTGTATCCTTTACTTTGCCCGGTGAGGAATGGCGTGCGCATTTTTATCTATGGATAGAAGAGGGTATATTTTCCAAGGAGCTGCAATATAATCCGGCGCATGACGAATTAATTGGTAAGCTCCTTGGATATAGTGATGCAGATATCAAAGATTTTTTGGATAGAAAGAATTAGCTTTTAGCGTCACAGCTTGGGCATAAACTTCCTTTCGATCCGCCGTGCGGTCCCCCACAATTTGCACACCAATATGTTGGGCTTTTGGCCGGATCGTCTTCTTGATCGTTTATATCAGTCGTAAGTTTTTGATTTAATTTGGCAAGCGTTTCTCCGTTTGGTTTTATAACGCCGTCCGTTTTTAAATTATTGGCTGTTTGGAAATTGTTGATGGCTTGATATAGTTGCTTATCAGGGTATGGCGTTAATCCATATTGGGGGATTTTATAGTATCCTGTTTCGGTAAGAGCTTGTTTTACTTTTATGACATCATCGGGGTTATTGTTTGCGCTGTCTTGGCGTATTGTGGTTTTAATTTTCATCATTTGTAAATCCCTTATATAGCTAAAAAACACGATATAAGATAATATTCCTAAAAAATCAATTGCATTTTAAGGGATTTAATCCTATAGTACTCCCATGACAGATAACGATTGGACAGAAATAGGGATTACGGACGAGCAGCCTTGGGAGGTGGAGGACGAGCTTATGTGCGCGCCTGCGCCGCGACCCGCCAAGCGCTCGCATCCCGAATTCCTCGAGGTCACGACCCATAAATTCAAGAGCAATATCGCCCATTACATTCGCCTGTGCGAGGGCGGCAAGTATAAGGGCGTCATCCTGATGCGCTATAACCGCCGCGTCGGGGTGTATATTCCCTATACGCTCGAACAATGAGCCCGCGTAGCGCGCTTGCGCGCCTGAGCGTACTTTAAAAAGCGGGGCGAGTGGGGCGACTTGGGATTAACCCGCTCATTTCCCACATAAAAAGCGGGCCCCGCCGCCTTTCTCGTTGTGGGGCGAGTGGGGCGACATTCTCCGCCCTTATACCCGCACAAATTTTATGCTAAACTGAAAATTCAAAATACCACAAGGGGAGCCGGTATGAGCGAGCAAGGCACCAACAAAGATTATAACGATCAGGGCGGCGGCGATGCGCTGAACGGCCAAAACCCGCTTTTCGTCGTGGCGGTTTTCCTCTTTATCGCAGGGGTTGGTTTTTTTGTGGGGGTGGACGCGCTGCGTGAATACCGCTTGCAGATTGATGCGTTCGAGCGCTTTATGCCCGTGGAGGCCAAAATCTTGCGCACCGAGATCAGCGTGCGGCGGAACAACAGCACTAACCGCAATTCCTATCACCCCGCTATCCGCTACGCCTATGCCGTGGACGGGAAAGTTTATAAATCGCGCACCTACAGTTATTTTCAGGGAGATCGCGGCGCCCGTAGCAAGGCCGAGGCCATTGTGGCCGCCCATCCCGTTGATGCCCGCGTCACCGCCTATGTCGACCCTAATGACCCCGAGCGCGCGGTTCTGTACAACGAACGCCCCGCTGATGCCTGGAAGGTTGCGGCCTTCTTCATCGCGTTTTTCGGTATCCTTCTTTTCATCGGCGGGGTAATTGTGAAAGCGCTCTTCTCCTCCTCCCGTAGGAATTGATTTTATTCTTTATAATGCCTGACGTTTTGGATATTCCTGTTTAATAGCTAACAATGATACAGAAAGACGCAGCTCTAAAAAGCCTGTATACATTCCGCAAGAGCCACAAGCATCTGCTGCCCCTGAAATGGGTTAATGACTTAGATAATTAGCACAAAAAGAGCGCTTTCATCGGCGCTCTTTTTTATGCTTTGCGGTTTATTTCGGGGAGTTGGTTTTGCCGCCGCATTTCGGGCATAGCGGTGTGTCAACGGGTATGGCCGCGCCGCAGACGGAACAGGTCATTAATGTGCTCATGATATTTCTCCTTATCTGGCTCTAGATATCAAACGCGGATGGTTTATTTATGGTTCCGTTGGCGGTGAGGTGGCGCGCCGGCGATAATATGCGCTGAGTGTGAATTAGGTGCGATATTTTTAAAAATTTCATGCTATAATATCTTTATGGTTGATGCGTTTACAAAATCGGTGAAGTGGTGCTTTTTGATGGTCTTTGCCATCGGCGGAATTTATGGCTTCAGCGAGGCCGGACGCGCCGAAGATGTGCGCTATTTGATGATCAGCACATTGTGTTTCGGATCTGTGTATTTATTGTTCCGCACCTGGAGCGAGCTCTCCAACAAGATCATGGTTTATAGCATTTGTATTATTCTGGCGTTGGGGTTCGTCGCGCAGGAACAATACGTGCCGTACTGGCTGTATTCGTTTGCCGATATCGATATCACCGAAATGATGGGGTTCTTCCGTGTGTGGGCGGCCTTAACGGCCAGTGCGGGGCTATTGCTTATGATGGCGGTGTTTTATAAATTCGATAATGACGGATATTAATTATCCGCCTTTTTTTCCTCTAAAGACTTTTCTTCCTGCTCTTTGGCTTGCTGCTTCAGCTGATTTTTATCCATCTGCGCATTGACAATGATACTCGCGATAATGGTCAGGATGATGATTCCTTTGGCCGCATAACCCAATACGGGATGAATGGCGGCAAATCCGAAGACAATTGATGCCGCGCCCAAACCGGCGAATAGCAGGAAATAGAAAACTTTTCGCCCCGGCTCCAGCTTTTCTTCATGTCTACGGGAGAGTGTTTCCTCTAGGTCATCATGATCACTGTCTATCATGATTGGAGCTTCTGTTTCCTGCGGCTCTTTGCGATCGCTGCGCAGAAGTATGCGCATGGAGAAAATCAGGCACCCTATGCCGATAAGGACGGGAAGGAAGAATTCAGGATTGAATGGTGGCATGGGCGCAGCCTTTTTATGATGATCAATAGTGCAATGGTATCTTGGTATTTGCGGGCTGGCAACGCCCTTGCCATTCATGATGCGACTCATTACACTGGTAATTGTGCAATCGCACCTTCTATCTGATTATGCGTAAAATTCAATTTCTTCGCGGCAGCGACACTCATATTTACAAGAGGTTATCCTATGGCACTTCGTTTCAATAAAAAAACACTGGCCTTATTATCCATTCCACTTTTGCTCGGCGCTTGCGGCGAGGGCTATGAGATGCAATTGACTAATACGCATTTTCCCTATGGCAATGAGCGCACAGCTGGTAGCGGCGTCATTTATGTCCGCGCAAAAATGATGCCGGAAAAAACTTTGCAGCTGCAACCCGTGCAAAGGGACATGCAAGCACGCCCGGTTGATAACGGAAACATGGGTAACGTCTTCCGCGAGAGCCAGCGTAAATAAGGCTTTGTCCGTTTAAAGGCTGCCCTATCTTTCTAAATTGCTAAGATATAGAGCAGGTTTTGATTAAAGTTTTATCCAATTTTGATTGAAGTTTAATCCTTATCCAATTGAAAAATAATGGTTTTTTAACGCTGGTTGTTCTATGATGAATTATCGGGTTATGTAAATTATTTCCTCAAAAGAATTTTCAGGTGCCTTTTTATAACTCGTAAAATCAGTAAAAAATAAACGATTATAGGTAATTGAAAGGGGTGTATGTCATGACACTTGAAGTAGAAACCGTTGTTGCGGTGTCTTTAATGATGGCTGTGTTTTCAGCCGTGGCCGCGATCGGGACAAGTCTTGTTCTTGGGGCGGGGTTTGAACGGTTGCGTTCGGGATTTGAGGTCGTGCGTAAGCAGACCGGATTTTTCAGCGACGCCATTCATAAACTGGAGCAAAAAGTCGAGATTGTCGACAAGCAGACCGGAGAGTTCAGCCAATCTATTCATCAGCTGGAATCCAAAGTCGGTAATGTCGGTGAGCAGGCCAATCTGTTCAGTGATTCAATGCTGGAGTTGAAGAAGAAGGTGGAAATTGTTGATAAACAAACCGGATTTTTCAGTGATGCGATCAATAAGCTAGAGCAAAAAGTCGAGGCGGTAGATCAGCACGAGCAGGTTATCGGGCAAAAATTGCACGAACATGCCAATGTTGATTTGATCAGTACGGCCAAGACAGAGGCGCTCGTCTCACATGCAGAGAGCTTGCTGACACAAATGAGCATGCTGGCCGGTGAAATGCAAAGCCAGAAACTGCAGCAAACCAATGTTCAGGAACAAGCCCAGCTTGATTTGTCTATCCCGAAAAACCTGATGCATTTCGTGCATAAAGACAAAGCGGAGGACGGGCAACACAGCTTCCATTAAAGCGTTTTCCTCGTAAAGAGGCTTTCGTCCATGAAACTGGCGGGGTTTAAGCTCCGCCTTTTTTCATGTCTAGTTTGGGCGCGGATGGTCAGCATCTTTGCTGGCCATCGCCTTGGAAAACGCGTAAAATCAATGTGATGTAACTTATTTCATTGTTTTTAAAGGGGTTTTATTCGTGACGATCTGGTTATTTTTGTGGATTTTGCTGTCTCTCGGTCTTTTAGGATTTACCGTCTGGACGTTGATGATCCTTCTCCAGCAGAAAAAGACGTGGCGGCAATTCGCGAAGAAAAATAAATTGCGTTACCGCAACACCGCTTTTATGAACTCGCCGCAGGTCAACGGAATGTATAAAGGCTATGCGGTCGGGATATTCACGAGCGAGCATGAAACCGAGCGCGGTGGCACCAGCCGCAAGCTGACGGCCATTGAGGTGGAAATGGATAGTCGCATGCCTATTGAGGGCGCAATTGGTAGCGGCGGGATGGTACGCGTGGTGCAATCGCTGGGGTATAGTGATGAGTTCAAGCCCGATTACGATTTCTGGAATACAGAATATATTGCACGCTGTCAGGACCGCCGCGTGCTGGATAAGTTTCTGGATAAAGACAGAGCCAAGGCGCTGGTAAATTTGATGGAGCGCAAGAACACATGGGTGATCTTTATTTTTAAAGGCGCCGATACGGTTTTGCGCATTGATACGCCCAGCCCGTTTGAAAATCTGGAAAAGCTGACGCAAACCATAGATGATATGGTGGAGATTGCCCGTTTGCTGGAGCTTAGAAAAGGGGAGAGCGGTAACCTGACTTCTTTGAAAATGCGCAAAGAGGCAGTCGCGGTTCATGTTGATATGGATGATGACGAGATGGCGTTTATTGGTCTGGAGTTAGAGGATGATAACGGGGTAATACCGCCTGATGTGGAGGTGGAGGAGGAAAGCGCAGCAATGCCGGATGAGCCCGCCGCCGCGCCCGTAAAGCCCGAGCCCATTAAGAAAAAAGAAACCGCTGCGAAGAAGCCCGAAGCAAAAAAGAAAACTGCGGCGAAGAAAAAGCCCTCCGCCAAAACGGCGAAACCCAAACCCAAAACTACGAAATAAGCATAAAAAAACTCCCGTCAGGATGACCCGGACGGGAGTTTTTAAATTTATACGCTTGCGCTTATTCTGTTGTAGCAGGAGCAGCGTCGGCCGTTGCGTCGGCTTGCACTTTCATGCTTACGATTTTATCAGGATTTGCCGGTGGCTCGCCTTTTTGGATTGCATCAACAAATTCCATGCCTTCGGTCACTTGTGCGAACACAGTGTATTGACCGTTCAGGAATGCACAATCGTTAAAGCAGATAAAGAACTGTGAGTTTGCGCTATCCGGGCTGGAGGCTCTTGCCATACCAACGGCGCCGCGGCCAAAGTTTGTGTCGTTGAATTCGGCCGGCAGGTCATTATATTTCGATCCGCCAGTACCTGTACCAGTCGGGTCACCGGTTTGGGCCATAAAGCCGTCAATAACGCGGTGGAAGATAATGCCGTCATAGAAGCCTTCGCGTGTCAATTTTTTGATACGCTCGACATGTTTTGGGGCGACATCGGGTTTCAATTCCATCACGATGGTTCCGCCGCTGGAAACTTCCATCAGGATTGTGTTTTCAGGGTCGGCAGCCTTGGCTGCGGTTGTGGATGCTGCGCTCATGATTAGAATACTCCCGAGTGTGTAAATTAGTTTTTTCATCATAGATACCTCTATATTTCATATGGGTGATGACATTATAAGCAGAAATGTCGCCTAAATTGGTGCCATAGGCGCGAGGGCAATGCAAGGGCAATCGGAAAGAGAGTAAGTTTTATGCCAGTATTTCGCCGGCATTATTAGCGGTGCCGCGCGTATTGTTATGGGATTTTACCATGTCTTTGAGGCTTTGGAGGCAAGAGCAGCACTCGGGTTTATTGCCGTCAGAACATGCGCCGTAAACATTGGAAACGGTGGCGCGGCCATCTGTATTGGATAAATGTTCCTTAACCTTTTTGTCACTGAAAGGGTGGCAGAGGCAAATATACATGGCGTGTCCTTTATGCTGGATTGAAACCTTATAATAAGAATCATTATCATCCGCAACTGGAAAATGCAAGTCATTCTCATTCCCATATGCAATATCATCAATATTTTGTCACCAAACATGGTAAAATGAGCGAATATAGATATAGTATGACAATAAAAATCACAGAGTTTTATAATATGCCCAGTTCATTCCAGCGCGTTTTTTTCCCTTTTCTGACGATATTTGCGTTCATGATTCTCTTCGCGCCTTCCATCGTGGCGCAAGAGGCCGCGGCCGATTCGCCCGTCTCGGTTTCAGGGGCGCAATTGGCGGGCGTTCTGGAACAGGTGAAGGGTAAGCGCGCGGCGCTATTTTTGTATACGTCCTGGTGCCCGCATTGCCGCCGCGCCTTGCCGGAGATTGCCAAGATCGCGCAAAGCCATCCGCAACGCATCATTGCGGTCTCGCTGGATAAGGATGACGATACGCTCATGCGGTATTTGAATACGAATTATGAAACGATTTACTTCACACCCTATGTCTGGGATCGCAGTGATATTTTCGCAAGGCCGCTCGGGCGGTTTGGTATTAAACCCGGGCGGGGGATTCCTTTTACGGCCCTGCTGGATGAATACGGCTACGTTCATAAACAAGGCGTGTTGAAACCATCCGAGGTCGCGGCATATCTAGATGGCAGCGACAGCCAATAAAAAAGCGGCCCTATTAAAGGCCGCTCTTTAAAGTGTCTTATTCCGCGCTTTAGCCTTCCGCGTCGATCGGGCTTTCGGAATTGATCTGCATGTAATTCTGCGTGCCCATGTCCTTGATCATCTGTAATTGGGTTTCCAGATAATCGACGTGGTGTTCTTCGTCTTTCAGAATGGTCAAAAACAGATCGCGGCTGACGTAATCATGCACGCTATCGGCATGCGCAATGGCTTTTTTGTAATGGGCGACGCCGTCGATTTCGATTTTCAAATCACATTCCAAAATCTCCTGAACGCTTTCACCGATATGCAGCTTGCCGATATCTTGCAAATTCGGCAGACCTTCAAGGAACAGGATGCGCTTGATCAGTTCATCGGCGTGTTTCATTTCCTCGATGGATTCATTGTATTCATGCTTGGCAAGTTTGGTTACGCCCCAATCTTCCAGAATACGGGCATGTAGGAAATACTGGTTGATGGCGCCGAGTTCTTTTTTCAGCGCGTCATTCAAAAACTCTATAACTTTCTTATCGCCTTTCATGGGGCAGGTCCTTTTGTTGGGATTTATCTTGTTCTGAAAGTTAAAATAGGCCTTTGAGTTATGCTTGGCAACTGAAAAATGTAAATTTTTTCAATTGGTTAGGTGATAATAATTATCATTTGTAACTAGGGCTTGGAGTAAGTTAGATATCTTGCCCGGCCAGCAGGCGCGTTGTTTTGACATAGAGGGTTTTACGGCTCTCGATCGAGCCATCGGGCATTTTCAAGTATACTATCACCCGCTGCTCGCCTGTGTCTTTATCCTCAATCGGAACAACCAAGCGGCCAAAGGGGCTGAGTTGATCTATGAGCTCTTGGGGCGGTTCTTCCAGTATGGCCTGTTTGACCAGAATCGCATCAAACGGGGCTTTGTCTTTCCAGCCGTATACGCCATCGCCAAGCCTGCTGCGCACATTTTTGTAATCGTCTAGGGAATCATCTTTCTTGGAGCTCATAAATGCCTTGCCGAGTGGGTTTTGCTGTTTTATCGAATAGACACGTTTTGCGAGCTCGGATAAAACGGCTGCCTCGTAATTGGTGCCGTACCCGATCTCGAGCACGCTATCTTGTTTGTGAACTCCCATTAAATGCACCATCATTGCCGTCAGGAAGGGTTCCGGTATAAGATGTCGTTCGGATATCATGGGTAGGGCAACGTTTTTATAGGCGTAGCGTGAGTATTGATCGTCCAGAAAATCACTGCGCTGGATGCGGCCCATAGCGCCTAAAACTTGATCGTCTATTTTATAAAGCCCTGTATGCAGGCCCGTGACCATAGCGGTCATTTGTATTTCGCCGATCATAAAGCGGCGCTCTTTGGATTGGTAGGTCTCATCGCCTCCTATAAAGCCGAGCAGGGCAATGGCCGTTACAAGCGTGATGGTTTCATTCAGGCGCAAAATTTTACGTTTATGCCTATTGTAAAAATTAGAATTTAGAAATTTGTTACGCAACTTACATCCCGCTTTCCTACCGTACCATTCTTATAGTTTAGCGTAGGAATTGGTAAATAAAGGTTAATATTTATGTAAAATGCAATGTATCTTGTATATTAAGCGGGGGGGGGGGGCGGCAACGTGCGGGCTTTGGGTCTATTTCATACGGGGGCACATTACTTCGTGTGTCCCTGCTTCTTATATAATGTAGCCGTTTGATGTAACTTAAGCCTAACCAAATACCCGTTTGAACACGTAATCGATGTTCTTTGTATAGGGCGCGAGATCGAAGATTTCATCCAGATCGCCTTTGTTGAGCTTGGCGGTGACGTCTTTGTCTTTTTCCAGCTCGCCGCGTAGATCCAGCGTCGCTTGGTTACCGTTTTCAGCGGCGCTGCCCCAGACCTTCATGGCGCTTTTTTGTACCATGCGGTAGGCGTCCTCGCGGCTAACGCCCGCTTGGGTGAGGGCCAGCATGACTTTTTGTGAATAATGCAGACCGCCCAAGCGGTTCAAATTGGCCATCATGGTATCGGGATAAACAAGCAGCTTTTCGATCAATCCGGCCAAGCGGTTCAGCGCGTAATCGGCGGAGATACAGGCATCAGGCAGGATGGTGCGCTCGACAGCGCTGTGGGAAATATCCCGTTCATGCCAGAGC
>Ga0098074_1000657_pt1 | contig 21488 bp, 28 predicted proteins | sample 32_taG_FD_75064 | JGI IMG/M metagenome (GOLD analysis project Ga0098074, IMG submission 75064) | Marine viral communities from the Gulf of Mexico - 32_GoM_OMZ_CsCl metaG | ecosystem: Environmental > Aquatic > Marine > Oceanic | place: Atlantic Ocean: Gulf of Mexico | collected 2015-07-12
GCTGGAACAGGTGTAAGCGCATAATACAAATAATTAAAGTGCTCCTCCGGGAGCACTTTTAATACGGAGAAACAAATGGGATTTAAAAATGATATACAGGCTACTAGATCTGATGCCGCTGCAGGTGCGTCTGCAATTATAACTCCACCAGTAAGGTTAAGAGGTATAATTATTGCGTCTGATGGTGGAGGTGCAGGTGTTCTAGAACTTACAACAACATCAAATTCAGGAACAACTTTATTTCTTGCAGATGTTCCAACAGGTGATGTAATTAACTTTAATTTTCCTGAAGACGGAATTTTATTTCCAAAAGGAATTTTTTGTAAAACTAAAACAAATATAGCTGCATATACTTTATTGACAGACAAATATTCTGGTCCGAATTTAACAGCGGGATAGGAGGTCTAAGTGGCTAACGTAACCTCGGGTTCTTATGTTTTTGATAAGAATCTTGGAATAGATGAAATAATTGAAGATGCATACGAACGTATTGGGATGCAGGGGGTTTCTGGTTATCAACTTAAAACTGCGAAACGATCTTTAAATATTTTATTTTCTGAATGGGGAAATAGAGGATTACAGTTTTGGGAAGTAAAAAATCAAAACGTTAAATTAATTGACGGTCAAGCTGTATATACCTTTTTTAGATCCCCATCAGATGGATTATCTGATGGTATTGCAACCACTCTTTCTGCAGGAATAAACGCTACTGTTACAACTATTGGTGTTGCTTCTGTAACAGGCATGCCAACAAGCGGAATTATTACAATTAATAGTGAACAAATTTCATACACAGGAATCTCTAGTTTAAATTTAACTGGGTGTACAAGAGGCATTAACGGAAGCACAGCTGCTATTCATGCAATAAACGATGTTGTAACTCAGTTTCCAAATGGAATGACTGATATACAAGAAGCAAACTATAGAGTTGCATCAACAAGTGTCGATACTCCTATGACAAAAATTAGTAGATCTCAGTATCAAGGGTTTTCAAATAAAACGGATAAAGGCTTACCTTCACAATATTGGGTTCAAAGATTTATAGATAAAGTTACAATGACTTTATATTTAACACCAGGTAGTTCACAAGCTGGTAATTTTATAAATTTTTATTACACAAAAAGAATTGATGATGTAGGTGCATACACAAATGCAAGTGATGTGCCGTATAGATTTGTGCCGTGTATGATTGCTGGATTGGCTTACTACCTTGCAATAAAATATGCACCACAAAGAGTTCAGGAATTAAAATTATTATATGAAGATGAGTTATTAAGAGCAGAGGATGAAGATGGTTCTTCTAATTCTACATACATATCTCCTAAAATATATTATCCTGGAGTTAGTTAATGACTGTTTTTTCGCAAGGTAAATATGCATTAGCAATTTCGGACAGATCAGGAATGGCTTTTCCATACAATGAAATGGTAAGAGAATGGAATGGTGCTCTTGTACACATTTCAGAATATGAACCTAAACAACCACAGTTAGAGCCAAAGCCGACTATGGCAGACCCACAAGCTTTACAACGAGCTAGACCTGCGAGAACAGAATTTCCAACAGAAGATTTTTTACCTGAAAACCCTATTGTAACTGCATCTAATACTACTTTAAAAATTAATTTTCCAAATGGAGAACTGCAAGTTGATGATCATGTTCGTTTGCGTAATATTAAACAACCCGTTGGTGGAGTTGCAATTTCAACATTACAATTATCAACAACTTTAAATGGAGCAATAACAGATTCAGCAACAACAATTGATCTTACCGATGGATCAGAGTTTCCAACATCGGGTTTTATTGTAATAGAAAAAGTAAATAGTACAACAGGGATTTATGAAAACGAAGTTATTAAATATACTGGAAGAACATCAAATCAGTTAACAGGATGCACTAGAGGAACTAGCGCACCATATAGAGGTGTGTCTCCTGAGTCCACAGTTGCAAGTTCACATAGTAATTTAGCTAAAGTTTTTGGTTCTTATAAAGTTATATCACTAAACACGACTCAAATTAGAGGAACAGGGCAGCCTGAATTTTCTACACAATTTGATGGTATAAATGTTACTTTGGTTAATGCTGCATCAAGCACAGAGACAGGAGGCGGTTTACAGTGTACAATTGGACCCGTTAATGATAGGAGTTAATTATGGCTGGAACAACATATGCAAATTTAACAGATGATATTAGAAATTACACAGAAGTAAGTTCTGATGTATTTACACAGGCCGTTATAAATAGGTTTATTGAAGATGCTGAATTTAGAATATATCAAGAGCTACCTATGGACTCTAATAGATATGTCTCAGAAGGAACTTTAGCCACTAACGATAACACTTTAAATGTCCCTGGTAAAGGAACCAAAGGATCGACGGGAGCTTTATTTATTAGAGGAATAGAGGTATTTGATTCTACGGCAAATACCGAAGGCAATGGAACTTGGTTAGAGAAAAAAGATCAAACGTATCTATCAGAATACGTAGATAGAAAATTTGGTCCCTCTGGAACCATACAAAAACCAACAGACACCACTAATTCTGTAACAGGATTTCCCAAATATTATGCAATGTTTGGGGGTGCTACTGGAGATTCTAGCACAACATCTGGAGGTATATACTTAGCACCTACCCCTGATGCAGCATATATGTTTAGAATATATTATAATATGATTCCATTGGGATTATCTAGTTCAACGACTTCAACATACCTAAGTAAATACTTTCCAAACGGACTTCTGTATGCTTGTCTAGTTGAAGCCTATGGATTCTTAAAAGGCCCATTAGATATGTTGACATTATATGAAAATAAATATAAAAATGCTATACAACAGTTTGCAGGAATGCAACTAGGAAGACGAAGACGAGACGATTATACTGACGGAACAGTTAGAATACCAGTCAAGTCCCCGTCTCCGTAAATTGAGGAGAAAAAATTATGGCAATATCATCAGCGGTTTGTAACAGCTTTAAACAAGAGATCCTGGTTGGTACTCACAACTTTACTGCATCTTCTGGAAATACTTTTAAAATTGCATTGTATACAAGTTCAGCATCTTTAGGTGCGAGCACAACAGCTTATAGTTCATCAAATGAAATTTCAAACACATCAGGTTCAGCTTATTCAGCTGGAGGAAAAGCTTTAACAAGTGTTACACCTGTACTAGATGGATCAACTGCAGTTTGTGATTTTGCAGATATTTCTTGGTCAACAGCTTCTTTTACAGCAAACGGATGTTTAATATATAACGATACTCAATCTGACAAAGCAGTATGTGTTGTAGCGTTTGGTGGAGATAAAACTGTATCTAGCGGAACATTCACAATTCAATTCCCTGCAGCAGCAGCGTCAACAGCTATCGTGAGAATAGCATAAGGAGAAAATCCTTATGGCTGACAAAACATTCGTTGTCACCGTTGCCTACGCAGATGGCGGTAATAAATATTTTATAGATGGAGTTCAACAAGACACCGTAATGATCGGTGCTGGTCTTACTTATAAGTTTGATCAATCAGATGGAACTAACGGAACTCACCCATTAAGATTTTCTACAACAAGCGATGGAACACACGGAGGAGGAAGTGAATATACAACCGGCGTAACAGCTGTTGGAACTCCTGGATCATCTGGAGCTTACACAGAAATTTCAGTTCAAAATGGTGCACCTTCAACATTATATTATTATTGTACAAACCATGGCGGTATGGGTGGTCAAGCAAATACAGATGGTTGGGGCAGATCACACTATGGACAAATGGATTGGGGCGACTCTAACGTTGTACAAGATGGTTGGGGTAGAAACACTTGGAACGATGGAGGTTGGGGTATTGTTGGCACCGTATTACTAGAAGGTCAAGGAGCCACTGTTTCTCTTGGAGATATAACCGTAGAACAAAGACCTGGTTGGGGTACACTAGACTGGGGTGAAAACGGTTGGGGTACTGTTGAGTCAGCAGTATTTAATTTAACTGCTCCTAGTGCAATGACTTCTAGCGTAGGAGCTATAACTCCTGCAGACGTAGTTGGATTAACAGGTCAAGGTGCAACATCTAATGTTGGTGCACCAACAATTATTTTATCACCAACAGTTTCGTTAACTGGACAAGCTGCAACTTCTGCAGTTGGAAGTCCTTCTCCAATAGATGGAGAAATTGTTGGATTAACGGGTCAAGTTGCAACGTCCGCAGTTGGTGGAATAGTTCCAGATGGTTTATCTTTAGGAATAACAGGTGTAGGCGCAACTACCGGTGTGGGATCAATTACTATTGATGCAATAGATTTAATAAATATTACTGGTGTTGGAGCAACTTCTGCTGTAGGATCTTTAACAATAGAAATGGCCTATGAATTAACGGGCCAATCAGCAACTTCTGCTGTTGGAACAATAGTTCCTGCAGATGTTGTAGGACTAACTGGTGTAGAAGCTACAACAGCAGTTGGAAATGTATCTCCGTTAGGATATAAAGATATTGACATAACTGGAAATACAACTTATACAGACGTAAACGTGGCTTAAGGAGAAAATATTATGGCTTCATCTTACACACCTCTAGGTGTTGAACTAATGGCAACCGGTGAAAATGCCGGTACATGGGGAACAAAAACTAATAATAACTTAACTTTATTTGAACAATTAATCGGTGGATATAAAGTTCAAACTTTAAATGCTGCCGGAACTGGCGCTAACACTACAGCTTTAACAGTGACTGATGGTGGAACAACAGGAAGTGCTCAAAACAGAGTATTAATTTTAGGTGCAGAATCTGCTCAAGCTATTACAGGTAACAAAATCGTAACAATTCCTTTAGACGTAACAGGTTTATTTTTTGTAAAAAACAGCACGAGTGGTGCTTACACAGTTCAGTTTAAATATGCATCTGGTTCAGGTGACACTGTAACTTTTGGAACAACTGATAAAGGTTGGAAAGTTCTTTCTGCAACAGGTAATGATGGATCTAATCCAGATATTGAAGAAGTAGAAGTAGGTGTAGATAATCCAGCAGGATCAGACACACAAGTTCAATTTAATAATTCAGGCTCTTTTGGAGCTTCAGCTAATTTAACATGGGACGATGCAAACCTTACAATTGCAGCAGAAGGTGACTTAAGATTAGGTGATAATACAGGTGGAGAATATGTAGGAATAGACGCCCCTGCAACAGTTTCATCATCTTACACTATAACACTTCCGGCAGCTGTAGGTTCAGCTTCTCAAGCTTTAGTAACGTCAGATGGCTCTGGAAATACACAGTGGACATCGACTTCAACATTTGGTATATCAACAGGAAAAGCTATTGCAATGGCAATCGTTTTCGGTTAAAAGGAGTTAATTATGGCAAACCCAAATATAGTTTCAGTAACAAGTATTCTAGGCGGAAACGCTGGTTTTAATTTATCTGCTACAGCAACAGACACTTTAATGACTGTTGATGCAGACAAATTAGTAAAAGTAAACAGAATTACAGTCGCAAACGTTGACGGAACAAATGATGCAACTTTTGATTTATTTATTGATGGATTAGGAAGTGGCGCATCTGGAGTTACAACTACTGGTGCAGACTCTACAGTTTATTTAGCAAAAACTGTTAATGTTCCAGCAGACTCAACGCTTGTTGTTGTAGACTCACCAATATATATGATGGAAGGCGATATTCTAAAAGGTGGAGCAAGTGCTGCTTCTGATTTAGATTTATTCGTCTCTTATGAAGTAATAGATGATGCATAGGAGGATTAAAGTACTATGGCACACTTTGCTGAACTAGAATTAAAACAAGATCCAACAGGTTTCACTACTGAAGACAAATACATTGTCAAAAGAGTTGTAGTTATTGGGAACGATGTACCTGCAGCCAATGGTACATTGGAACAACATGACATGCACCCGGATGGAGAGTTTCATTGTAAAAAACTTTTTAATGGTGGTATTTGGAAACAAACATCTTACAATGGAAATTTTAGAAGTAAGTACGCTGCTAAAGGTAGTGTTTATGATCCTGTTAACGATGTATTTTATGGACAACAACCACACGCTTCTTGGACACTAAATACAGAAACTTGGAGATGGGATCCTCCTGTTGCAGCTCCTACAATGGAACAATCTCAATATACTCATTCAGATGGAAATCCAGGTACTTACAGATTAGAATGGAGTGAAGCAAATCAACAATGGATTGGCTTTGGAGAAGAAAATGCTCAATTCGAATGGGATCCAGATACATCTTCTTGGAATGCTACGGGAGGATAACCCATGGCTGGAATAAATAAACTTACAAAAATTAGTACAGCTGAAGGAGGAATGATTGGTGTAGCCAATTGTGCTTCTTTTGGAAAATGTAAAACTACAGTTTACAACGCTACTAACAGTAGTGCACCTCTTGGAACTGGAACAAGATTAATGGATTATATGGTTATCGCTGGTGGCGGAGCCGGTGGTTTAGCTGGAGGATCTGGCGGCGGAGGAGCCGGTGGATATTTAAATTCTGTTGCTGGAGAAAACTCTGGTGGCGGTGCAACAACTACTTTAAAACCTGTATCAACAAAAGGAAATACAACTCTTAACGTTCAAGTTGGTGGTGGCGGAGCCGCACAAACAACCGGTGGTAACGCTGGAGGCAATGGAACTAATTCATCCATTGCAGGAACTGGAATGACAACTATCACAGCCACTGGAGGTGGCGGTGGCGGTGGAGATTCAGATAACGAAACTGACTCTGAAGCTAGACCAGGTGGATCTGGTGGAGCAAGTGGAGGAGCAAGTTATCCTTTCGGTGTTGGAACTGGTGTGGCTCTTCAAGGTAATAACGGTGGAGCTGCTAGTGGACCTGGTGGATCAAACGGCGGCGGAGGCGGCGGAGGAGCCGGAGCTGTCGGAGGAAACGGATCAGGGACATCTTCTGCAGGAAACGGTGGAGCAGGTTTAACAAGTTGTATTACAGGATCACCTGTCACAAGAGGTGGCGGTGGTGGCGGAGCTATTTATCAAAACACAAAAGGTTCTGGTGGATCTGGTGGTGGAGGAGCTGGAGGAAGACAATCACCTGTTCAAGCAGGTTCTGCTGGATGTGCTAACACCGGAGGCGGTGGTGGCGGAAAATGGTCTTGTTCACCTGGATACGCTGGTGGATCTGGTGTCGTTATCGTAAAAGAAAAAAATAATGCAAGAGGAGTTTGGCCAATGTCTCAAGCTGGGACTGCACAATCTGATGGAACATGGCCTGATGGAACAATTATACAATCCGTTACATTTAACTATTTAGTTGTTGCTGGCGGAGGAGCTGGTAAGAGTTTTGGTGGTGGCGGAGCCGGAGGTTATAGAGCTTCTGGTTATGGACCTTCACCTTTACAAGGATGCGCAATTACTTTGTGCTCTTCATCAAGTTTTACAATTACAGTTGGAGCCGGAGGTGGAAACGCTTGCGGTACAGCTTATCCTGCACCCCCTGCATCTGACCCAGATGGTTCTGGTGCTGGTTATGGAAACGTGTCATCTATTAAATCAGGATGCACAGTTATTATTCAATCATCAGGTGGTGGTTATCCGTTAAATGCATCTTGTGGTAATCCATGGAATGCAAACAATGGTGAAAGAGGAGGACCTGGAGGATCAGGTTCTGGTGGATACCCATCTGCAATTTCTGCTAAAAGACCAGGAGGATCTGGTAATTCTGGAGGTTTTTCACCACCAGAAGGAAATAGTGGTGGAACTGGAGACTATCCAGATAACAGAGGCGGCGGAGGCGGTGGCGGTGCTACTGCTAACGGATCTAACGGATCAGGATACCCAGGAGCAGCCGGAGGAGCTGGAGCACCAAATACAATTTCAGGTTCAGATGTATCTTATGCTGGTGGCGGAGGTTCTGGTACAGACAGAGGTTATCCAGGTTCTAACCCTGGACCAGGAGGAGCTGGTGGTGGCGGAAACGGCGCTGCAGGACAACCTTGTGGTTTAGCTACATCAGGAACAGCGAACACCGGAGGTGGTGGTGGCGGAGGCACTGGAGGACCTACGTCTTATGGAGCACCAACTTATTTAGCTCCATGTGGAAAATCTAAATATGGATCAAGAGGTGGATCAGGTATCGTTATTGTAAGATCACCTGCAGGACACCCATTAAGTGTATCACCAGGAACTAACCAAGTTACTTGTGTTGGTGGTCATTCTGTTGCTACATTTACTGTTTCTGGAACATTGACTGTAAACTAAAATTTGATATATTGGCTTACCTATGTGGGTCAAGAAATTTAGAAAGCATAAGACTTTAAAGAAAAAGTTATTATCATTAATTACTAAAATGCCTTCGCATTTTAAGTCTGATAAATCTTTTGTTAAATCTGATTGGACAGTGCCAAGAGATACACCAAGAGAATATTTAAAATTATTTTATCAAGAAGTAGGAGATTTGATGGTAGAGACTGCAGAAGAATTTGGTTGTAATACTTGGCGAATACACAACGGTTGGTATAATCAATATTCTAAAAACAATAACCATCATTGGCACACTCACCCAGAATCAAACTTATCAGCAATATATTTTTTAGAACTACCTAGTAAAGAATTAATGACAGAGTTTAAAACTAAAATTAAATTAAATGTAAAAGAAGGAGACATATTATTTTTTCCATCTTATATGTTACATAGAGCACCTGTTAATAATACAAACAAAAGAAAAACAGTTATTGCTTTTAATTGTGATTTTCAATTAATACCTACAGAATATTTAGGCAGGCATAAATGAGTTTTAGAGTCATAGATAATTTTTTATCTAAAAAAAATTACAAAACAATTACGAAAACTTTTACTAAGTTAAAAGGAAACATACCTGTTAAATGGTCAGAAACAGATTATCGTAAACATGTGTTTTTAATTGAAGCAGCTAAAACATATGACTTTACAAAATATAAAGGTTTTGAGGAATGGAGTCAAAACAACACTCAATGCAACCCACACGTCGATAAAGACGAGGGCTATTATCAAAAGACAGGTAAATATAGATATCCAATATGTTCTTTAATATTTTATATAGAGGTAAAAAATTTAAGGGGTGGTGAATTAATACTAGCTGGAGATGTAATAAAACCTAAATCTAATAGACTAGTTATATTTGATCCTGGTCTACATCATTCAGTTGAATCTTTTAAAGGAACCAGAAGAGCTTTCTTAGTTAACCCTTGGACACATAAACCAGAAGCGTTTAAAAATGAAATTGTATAAAAATATTTTAGAAGAAAAAGAACGAAAGAAACTATTAAAATTTGTAAAAACAAAAATTCGATATTGGAATGACAAAGTCCCTGGTTTACAAACACCTATGGATTTACATACCCACCCTGAAACTCAATATTTCTATAAAAAAATTTTACAAAAATATTTCAAAGATATGTCAATACAATATTCTTGGGCTAATTATTCAGAGGGGGATATTATAAATTGGCACAATCACCCTACCTCTGTAATATCTGCTGTTTACTTTTTAAAAAATCCTGATAGTCTAGGAACCATATTTAGAAATGAGAAATATAGTTATGACAAAATTACATCTACCAAATGTCCTGAAAATTCTTTATTGGTATTTGATGCAAGTAAAACACACTCACAACCATACTCTCCTAAAAAAATTAAAAGGTTTTCAATCGCAATAGATTTAATATGAATTTAAAAAACGCATATTGGTATTTTACATCTAGATTAGGAGATCGTTTTTGTGACGATGTAATAAAACTTGCAAATTCTAGAAAAGAATTAATAGGTGTAACAGGAGGTGTGTCAGATAAAATTAGAAAACGAAACAAAAATAAAAAAATTATAGACCATAAAGACGTTCTAAAAAATATAAAAAAAAGTGATATAAAAAATTTAAAGAAACAAAGAGATTCAAATATAGTTTGGTTAGAAGATAGATGGATTTATGATGAGATTACTCCTTTCTTTCACATGGCAAACAAGAACGCTGGTTGGAATTTTCAAATTGATTATTTTGAGTCTATGCAATTTACTAAATACAAACCCGGTCAATTTTATGATTGGCATCAAGACCCAATGCCTGTGCCATATAATAATCCACAGAACGTTAATTTTCATAACAAAATTAGAAAAATATCTGGCATAATACAATTATCCGATCCAAAAGATTACAAAGGTGGGGAGTTAGAAATACAGCCAAGAATGCATGCAGATGCAGGGCATGTAATACAAACAAAAAAACATTTTAAACCTAGAGGAAGTATTATCATATTTCCGTCACACTTGTGGCATAGGGTTAAACCTGTAACGAAAGGAACAAGATATTCATTAGTGATTTGGTCATTAGGATATCCATTTAGATAGCATGTCAAAAAAAGATTTACTTCAAACATCTATATATTTTCAATCACCTGTGTATCATATTGAAGTACCTGAATTAGTAAAATCTGTAGATAAAGTTTGTAATAAATATATTACACAAGCTCAAAAAAATAACGAGAAAGTAGTTAAAGAAAGAGAAAAAAAATGGAAAAAGAAAGTAGGAGATATAACTATGTCTCATCATTCTACAAGTTTAATTGGAGACCCTGATTTAAAAGAACTTAGAGATTATATTGGAGGAACAAGCTGGAATGTTTTAGATAGTTTTGGTTATGACATGTCTGGGTACGAATTAATGTGGACAGAGCTATGGGCGCAACAATTTTCTAAAAAAGGTGGTGGACATCACATGGGTCATATACATTATGACAATCATATATCTGGTTTTTATTTTTTAAGATGTAGTGAAAGAACTGCGGTGCCTTTCTTTAACGATCCTAGAATTGCAAAAACAATGAATGACTTACCGGTAAAAGATCCTGTCGGTGTTTCTATGGCTAGTTCTCTCATACATTACAAACCTAAACCAGGAACGATGATATTCTTTCCTGCTTATTTAAATCACGGTTTTACCGTAGATGCAGGAGTTGATGATTTTAGATTTATACATTTTAATTTACAGGCAGTAAGAAAGTTATTAACAGATCATTTAAGAAATGAAGGACCAACACAACCCACAAATAAATAATATTTTTTCTTCTTTTTTAATAGAGAAAGAAATAGACCTAGATCATGATAAGGTGACAGATATGTGTGCTGATGCACTAGAAACTTCTGATGATTATCATCAAAAAAATATATTTCATAATCCTAAACTTATGGATAAATTTAATAAAGTATTTATTGAAATAGATGAAATAGCACAACAAGCACATAAACTTTTACAATATAAAAATAATACAAGGCAGGTATGTATAGATGCTTGGATAAATGATTTTGGAGCATTTAATATTTCTATGCCTCATCAACATCCAACAGCTGATTTATCAATAGTTTATTTTCCGTACGCACAAGAAGGGTGCAGCAACTTACAATTATTAAATCCAAATTCTAAATTACAGTATGTAATACATGACGAAATGGTAGAAGATTGGAATCATTACAATTCTTTTACTTGGGATGTAGTTCCTAAAACTGGTAAGGTTGTTGTGTTTCCAGGTTATTTAATGCATTACGTTAAACAAAACACATCAAACAAAAAGAGAGTATCAATAGCATTTAACTATAAGGTAGCATGGTAAAAAATTTACTATCAATAGACATAGATTGGGTTGGTCCTCCAAGAGATGCTAAAGAATTGCTAGAGGTTTTAGTCCCTATCTTTAAAAAAAATAAATTTAAAAAAATAGTTTTAGCGCAATCACATAAAGAAATAAGTAAGATTGTAGATACTTTATCTGAGCCTGTATATTGTGTAAACGTAGACCACCATCATGACATACAATACCTACAATCTGAACCTTTAGAAGCGGGATTCTTATCGGGTAATTGGTTGGGTCATTATATGAAAAGCGGTAGAATTACAGGATGCACTTGGATAGCTAATTACAATTCTGCTTTTAATAGATATCAAGACTGGAGAAAAGATTTTGTCTTATTGAACAACGACGTAATAGATACTAAATTAGATATAAAAGAAATAGCAAAGTTTGATTACGACTATTTTTTTATGTGTAGATCTTTTCATAATCATGAAGAACGTAATTGGACAGCTCTTCAAACTTTTGATGCAATAGAAGTAATATTAAAAAATTTACAAAATGATAAAAATAAAAAATAATTTTTTAAATAAAAAAGATTTTAATCATATTAGAGACGTAATGTTAGGTCCTAATTTTCCTTGGTACTATAACAAAACTAAAGTAGATATAGAAGGTAAAGACAATTTATACAACTATCAATTAACCCATACTTTTTTTATAGACGGTTCTATTAATTCTGGTGGGTATAATTTATTAGAACCTGTTTTAAAAAAATTAAAAGTAAAAGAATTAATAAGAATAAAAGCCAACTTAGTGCCACGAACATCTAAGATCCACAGGTTTGAAAAACATACAGACCAAGACTATGATTGCAAAGGTGCCATACTGTATATCAATAGTAATAATGGTTGCACTATATTTGAAAAAAATAAACATGTAACGTCAAAAGAAAATAGAATTGTGTTGTTTGATGCAAACAAAAATCATCAGGGCACAACTTGCACGGATGAAAAAATTAGAGTATTAATAAATTTTAATTATCAATAAAGTATGAACTGGAAAAAAAATAATTACACAGTTATTAAAAAAGCCATAGACCCAAGTATGGCAGAGTTTTTAAAAAATTATATTCTTTTAAAAAGAAAAGTTTTACAAACTTTTATGACTACACAATACCTATCTGAGTTTAACACTGATTGGGGCACATGGGCTGATCCACAAGTGCCAGGAACATATTCTCATTACGGAGATATAGCTATGGAAACATTATTAGCAACATTAAAACCTAAAATGGAAAAAGTTACAGGCACCAAATTACTTGAAAACTATTCTTATACAAGAGTGTATAAAGTAAAAGATATTTTACGAAGACACAAAGATAGATTTAGTTGTGAAATATCTACTACACTTAATTTGGGTAGCGACCATCAGTGGCCAATATATATAAACCCAAAGCAAGAAGAAGGAGGCCACAATGAAACAACGGGAGAATATATGCCCTCTACATCTAAAGGTGTTAAAGTAAATTTAAAACCTGGTGACATGTTAGTATATCGTGGTGATTTGTTAGAGCATTGGAGAGAACCTTACACAGGTAATTATTGTGCACAAGTATTTTTACATTATAACAATGTTAAAACACCGGGAGCTGAAGAAAACGCTTTAGATAAAAGACCTCATTTAGGGCTACCTTCAAAATTTAAAAGGGTTGAAAAAAAGATTCCTAGATAACGTATGTTTCCTCAAACAATTCCCATGTTTGCTAAATGTTTTTATATTAACAAAATTGACATAGACTCACATAAAATTTTAAAAGGTATAACTGAAAAATTTATACCATCTGCAGACGGAACTAATGTTGATCTTAGTCAGACATCTATTGATAAAAATGTTTTAAATAAAACAAAATGGAAAGCATTAAAGAATTTAATAATGAAAGAACTTAAAACATATACAGAAAATATTTTAGAGTATGACAATAAATTTAAGATGACTACATCGTGGTTTACAAGTTCTGGTCCTGCAAAAGAATCTGAGTATCATTGTCATAAGAACTCTATGATAAGTTGTTGTTTATATATTCAATGTAATCAGGATTCAGGAAATATATCTTTTATGAATTATAAACAAGATGATATGTTTCAATTAAAACCAAAAAAATTTAACATGTATAATAATGATAGTTATGAAATTATACCGCAACCAGGTATGATTTTATTTTTTCCAAGTCAAATTCATCACAAGATATTAACAAACAAATCTAACTTAATTAGGTATTCTCTAGCATGTAACTTTGTGCCCACAGGAGATATCTATTATAAGGACACGGATAGCTATTTAAAAATATGAAAGATTTTCCTATTATAAGAATAAAAGATTTTTATGATTTTAAAAAAGGCGAACATGCAAAAGTTCGACGTAGCATAATAAGCCAAATAAAAAGAGCTGATTGGGATAATAATTATGTTATTGAAAAAGATAGTTTTGCAAAAAAATTATATAAAAAATTTTTAGAAACGGCTCAAGAACATTTAAATTCTTTTACACTTCGTTCAAACAATAGAGATAATTGTTATGCTGTAGCTTCTAATAAAGATTTTATACCCTCTGTTAATTGGCATAATCATTTAATGACCTCAACTATTAACTCTGTTTATTATTTTCACATACCAAAAGATATGAAAGGTGGAGACATAGAATTTAAAAGTAGAAGAAAAGATATATTAAAAGTGACGCCTAAAACAAATGAATTATATATATTTCCATCTTGGTTGTGGCATAACCCTATAAACGTAGAGTCAAAAGAATTAAGAATATCTATAAATATGGAAATCTGCACCATGGAAAAAGTTGGAGACATCTTTAAACCGCTAGAAATCTACGATAAATCTGCTATAATCTAACCTTAAAACAGGTTTTTTTATGCTACAAAAATTAGGCTTTGCCCCAGGATTTAATAAACAAGTAACGGAAACCGGAGCCGAAGGGCAATGGTTTGATGGTGATAACGTACGTTTTAGATATGGTTCACCTGAAAAAATAGGTGGTTGGGAGCAATTAGGACAAGATAAGTTAACTGGTGCTGCTAGAGCCCTCCATCATTGGGACGATAACTCAGGTATTAAATACGCTGCTATTGGCACCAATAAAATTTTATACGTATATTCTGGGGGTACATACTATGACATACACCCTATTAGAACTACTTTAACAGGAGCTAATTTTACCAGCACAGCTTCATCAACCACAGTTACGGTAACCTGCACCGGGTCTCATGGATTATTAGAGGATGGTATTGTCTTGTTTGATAGTGTAACAGGCTTATCAGGTTCTACTTTTACCAATGCAACTTTTGAAGATCAAAAGTTTATGGTTACTTCTGTACCTACATCTACAACATTTACGATTACTATGGATGCTCAAGAAACTGGCACTCCGTTAACAACTGCAGGATCGGCTTCTGTGTTGTGTTATTATGACGTAGGGCCATCACAACAACTAGGTGGTTTTGGTTGGGGTACAGGTCTTTGGTCAGGAACTGCATTAGGACCAGCAACAAGCACTCTTGCAACTGCCATAACCGATTTAACTACAACCGATATTGTATTAACCAGCACTTTAGCTTTTCCTTCAACTGGAGAAATAAGAATTGGAACGGAAGATATAAGTTTTACATCTAACGACACTTCTACAAATACTTTAAGCGGAGGAGCCCGAGGTGTTAATGGAACAACCAAAGCTACTCACAGTGGAGGTGCTACGGTCACAAACATATCTGACTTTGTAGCTTGGGGTGAAGCTTCTTCTGCTGACTTTACAATTGACCCAGGACTTTGGATATTAGATAACTATGGTACAAAATTAATCGCACTTATATACAATGGCGCTTGTTTTGAATGGGACGCAGCAGCTGCTGGATCTACTAGCACAAGAGCTACTCTTTTACCTAATGCGCCTACAGCATCAAGACATGTATTAGTATCTACACCGGACAGACACTTAGTATTTTTTGGTACAGAAACAACTGTAGGAAGTTCCAGTACTCAAGACGACATGTTTATTAGATTCTCTTCTCAAGAAAGTATTGACCAAACAGACTCATACACGGTTAGAGCAGACAATACCGCTGGTACACAAAGATTGGCTGATGGATCAAGGATCATGGGAGCTATCAAAGGTAGGGATGCAATTTATGTGTGGACAGACACAGCCTTGTTTTTGATGAAATTTGTAGGTCAACCATTTACTTTCTCATTTGAACAAGTTGGAACTAACTGTGGACTTGTAGGAAAAAATGCTTGTATTGAAGTCGATGGCTCTGCTTACTGGATGTCAGAAAACGGATTCTTTACATATGATGGTCAATTAAAATCAATGCCATGTTTAGTTGAAGACTTTGTCTTTGATGATATAAACTTGGTTTCTAGAGACCTTATTAATGCGGGATTAAACAACCTATTTGGTGAGGTAAACTGGTTCTATTGCACAACAAATTCTAATCAAATAAACAGGGTAGTTACCTATAATTACCTAGATTCAACACCTCAAAGACCTATCTGGACTACGGGTACTTTACCAAGAGCTGCGTGGCAAGACTCGGCTGTATTTGAAAGACCTCATGCCACATACTATAATCCTGATAGTAATTCTTCGTACGATGTTACTGGTAATACGGATGGATGTACTATATACTATCAACAAGAAACAGGAACCGATCAAGTTGATGCCGGTGGTGTAATCACTGCTGTTATCGCTAGTATTACTTCTGGTGATTTTGATATTACACAAAGAAGAGCGGCAACTGGTCAAGCACTTGGTGCACCAGACTTGAGAGGTGATGGAGAATTTATAATGAGAATAAGTAGATTTATACCAGACTTTATTAGTCAAACAGGTAACACAGCAATTAAATTTAAAACAAGAATTTATCCAAATAGTTCACAAACTACGAGCACTTTTTCTTGTGACTCTTCAACAACTAAAAAAGATATAAGAGTAAGAGCCAGACAAATTGCTCTTGAAGTCGCTAATACTGCAGCCGGTGAAGATTGGAAACTAGGCACGTTTAGATTAGACATACATCCGGGAGGTAGACGATAATGGCTGTAGATAAAAAAATTAATTACAAAGAAGATATAGGTTTTAGTATAGTTAAACCTTCTAAAGATGGTAAGAGACCTGGCTATAGAAGTGCACAATTTCAATCAGCAAGAGCTGAATCTATGAAATCTGGTCGTAGTAAAAAAAGTAATCCTAACATGGGTGGCGGTGGTGGTAGAGATGCTTCAACAACATCTTTTGATAAATCAATAAATCCTAACAGACCAGGTGGACCAATAGGTAGAGATGATAGTGGAGTTCCAGGTCCAGACAGAAGTAAAGTTAGTCAGTTTTCTCAATATGGTAAAAACGTAATGAATCGAAATTTAGACCCAACTTTAAAATTTGATCCTAGAACTGGAGGCATGAAAAAATCTTTTACAGGAGGTCTAGGATCTTTGTTAGGAACTATATTAGGATTTGTAACAGGTAATCCATTTGTAAGTCTTGCCTTGGGAGGATTTGATAGAATTAAAAGATTTAATGATAAAATACAAAACACAGATTTTGGAAGATCCACAAGTTTTAAAGATTATATGGATATGAAAAGTTATGGTGGATATGATGAAAGAGAAGAAGCTAGAAGATTAAATATGGAAGATGCTAAAAGAATTCAAGGACTTATAGATTCAGGTAAATTTGGTTTACCAACTAGTAATAGGGAAAGAAATATATTAGGAATACCAAGCACAAACGCAGCTAATGATTTTGCTAGTAATTTTATTGGTGGATCAATTCCTTTTAACCCTGGTATGACAGTGGGTTATGGAGATGGAATAGTGCGTACGTCTAGTCCAGTAGATCGAAACGTTTTTAATTTTTCAGAACAAGTAATGCCAATAGGATTAAGCACAGCACAAAAACAGGTTTTAAATAGACCTGATGTTAGATTTAATGTTACAGATTCAACAGGAATAGCTCAAACTGAAGCAATTAATAATATATTAAATCAAGGATCTGGTTTTAAAAATTTAGATGATCCTAATGATCCAGCAACAGCAACAGATATAAGAAAATTTTATGGACTTCCAGTATAATGGCAAAGATAGTACAATCATTAACCCGAGCTGAACCAGAGTACGATCAAAAAAATTTACAGTCTTTGGTTAGGGATTTAGACGGTGTAATAACAAAATTAAACTCTTCATTTCAAGATGAAGTTAAACAAGAGATAGAAGCTAAAAGTTTCTTTTTAGAATAATGGCAGTAGTAAATCAGTATAAATTCTATGGGAAAACTACCACTGCTGCAGAGACAGTAAACATGTTATCTCCAGCTGTTAATGAAACTATTATTATAAAATCCATAAGGGTGACTAATAAATCAGGATCTAATACTCCAACAGTCACAGTAAAAAACAACGCATTTGAGATAGTAAATACACAAAGCTTAGTAGCTGCAACTAGCGTAGAACTATTGACTTTACCCTTAATTGTAGAGGGTGGAACTACATTATCTTATACAACAGCAGGAACGGTATCTGATGGGGTAGTATTTGGTATTAGTTATCTCAATATACTAAAGGAGAAAACAGACTAATGGAAGTAAAACAGGCAAAAGTAGAGACAACTTATAGACACAAAGAAACTGGAGAGCTTTTTAAAGAGAGAAAAGACTGGGAATCTAAGGGCTATAAGAATGAGGACATGGCGCAAGACGTAAAAGTCATAATGCCAGCTCTTGATTTGTTCTCTAAAACCAAGTAAAACGAAGAATTAAGGTAAAAATATGGCAATATCTAGAATGCAAGAACCCAGACAATTACAAGCCAACGGCGGAATTATGACATTACAAGATCCTAGACAAGGTTACTTTCTAGGTAAACTTGTAAAGAAAGCTGTTCGTGGTGTAAAGAAAATTGTTAAGAGTCCATTAGGTAAAGCTGCTTTAGGAATTGGTTTAGGTATGTATGCAGGAGGACTTGGTCCTTTTGGTGCAGGCGGATCTTTATCAGGTATTAGAGGTGCAGGTTTTCTAAAAGGTATATTGCCAGCTGCAGCAGCAGGAGGAGATAGACTTGCTTTTAATGCAGCAAGAACAGCAGGATCATCTCCGTTTTCAAAAATAGGTGGATTTTTAAGCTCTATGAATCCTTTTGGTAAAAATTTTAGTGGCAGAAATTTATTTATGGGTTTAGGTGCTACAGCTGTTGCAACACCACTTATCCAAAAAGCATTAAAGATGGGTCCTTATCAAGAGGTAGAAGAAGAAGTAGAAAATTTTATTGATCCACAAACAGCATTTATGATGGCTAGATATAGAGATCCCTCTATGGCATTTTTACCTAGACCAGAATATGTTCAAGAAGGTTTTTATTTACCACCACCACAAAGTGCAGCTGACGGCGGACGTATAGGTTATGCAAATGGAGAAATGGTTGGAGATGAAATGCAATTACCACCAGAAGCAGAAAAATTTTTAAGAGGAGAGTATCAAAAATATGTGGCTCAAGGTGGTGACATGTCATACGAAGAATTTAAACAACTTGTTCTTCAACAAGCAGCCGGGGAACAGGGACCTGAAGATGAAGAAATAATGACAACTGAAGCAGAAACAATAAAAACAGAGCCAGAAGGTATTATGATGATGGCAGGCGGTGGAGCAGTGCCTGGTTCTACAGTGCCGGGATATACAACGCCAGCTGGATACAACAAGTTTGATTACAGAACAGGTGGAGTGCCGGTAAGAGTAGGTGCACAAGAAGGTGGACTTATGGACTTAGGTGGTTTAGAAAAGGATTACAGAGAAGGTGGATTCGTGCCGATAGGTAAAGAAGAAAAAGCTGACGATGTGCCTGCAAGACTCAGTGTAAATGAGTTTGTATTTACAGCTGATGCCGTAAGAAATGCAGGTGAAGGAGATATAGACAAAGGCGCTAAAGTTATGGAAAACATGATGCAACATTTAGAATCTGGAGGAACTATCTCTAAAGAATCACAAGGATTAGAAGGTGCACAAGAAATGTATGACAACATGAGACAATTAGAAACGAGGGTAATATAATGGCTGTATTAGACGAGTTTATAAAAGATTACGCAACGCAGGCTAAAGGAGCCTATAGTGTACCAATAGATACAACTAAATTTACTGGTAGACAATTTGTTGCTGGTGAAGACCCATTACAAACACAAGCTATAGGTATCGCTCAACAAGGTGTTGGTGCATATAAACCATATTTATCTGCAGCACAAACTGCAGCTCAACAAGCAGCTACGACGCTTGGTGGACTTGGTACTTATCAAACTGGTGCAGAAAACATAGCAGCAGGTGCAGCTGGCATGACAGGGCCCCAAGCTTACCAACCTTTTATGTCACCATATCAACAACAAGTTATTGATACAACTTTAGCTGAGTTTGATAAACAAAGAGCGTCAGGTGCACAAACTATTAAAGATGCAGCTTATACTTCTGGAAATTTTGGTGGAGGTAGAGAAGGTGCAATGCTTGGTCAGTTTGAAGCTGACACACTTGCAGACAGAGCAGCATTACAAGCACAATTACTACAATCAGGATTTGGACAAGCTCAACAAGCAGCACAACAAAATTTTGAAAATCAAGCATCTTTATTTGGAATGCAAGGAGATTTACAAAGAGGTTTAGCAGGAATCGCACAAGCACAACAAGGTATAGGTCAAAGGCAGTTAGATTTATCTAAGTTTGAAAGATCAGGGCTAGGTGCAGACGTTGGTGCACTAGGACAACTAGGTTCTTTAAGACAAGGATTAACTCAAGCTCAACTACAAGCAGATGCAGAAGCCGCTAGAACAGGAGCTTACGAACCATTTGGTAGATTAGGTCAATATGGTCAAGGTTTAACAGGTATAGCTGGTGGTGTAGCAGGACAACAGTTTCAACAACCAACACCAATTGATCCGTTATCATCAGCAATAGGTACAGCGCTAGGGGTTGGTGGATTGTACGGTAAAATATTTGGATTCCCAGGAGATAATTAATGAAAATTTTAAATAGACCAATGTTTAGAATGGGTGGCCCTATCAAAGAAGGGATTATGTCTGGCATAAAAGAACCAAGGCAAAGATATCAAGATGCTGGTCAAGTATTTAAAAATGTTCAATCTGTTTTAGAAGAGGGGGCAGCTGCTGATCCAGCAGTTTTAAACGAAGCAGCTAAACTAGGTATTGGAAATCCATTTAGAGTACAAGAATTTAGACCTTACATGAAAAAGGTTGTTACAAAACCTACGGTTTTAGACGACAACTCTATAGATTCAATAACTTTAAATGAAGATTTTACGACAACTGTAAGAAATCCAGAAACTGGAGTACTGGAATATTCAGCTCCTTCGGGACTATCTCTTGAAGCTCAAGCTGCATTAAACCGTATATCAGCTACTGAATATGCAAAACTTAAAAAAGCAGAAGAGGACGCTAAAAACCTTAAATCAAAAGCAGATGGCACTGTAATTACAGGAGGTAAATCTCCATTTGCATACACCTTAGATGCACCAAAAGATATTAATAACAAAAACAAAGATGTAGTTAGACCGGAATCAATTGTTGAAGATAAAAAAACAAGAGTAAACAAAATATTAGAATCATTAGGATATGACCGTGCACAGAAAAATGCATTGTACGATGCAATGATTAAAGCAGGTCAAAGAATATCTAGAAAAGGCTTGAGCGCAGACAACTTAGTCTCAGATGTTATTGCAGAAACAAGTCAATCGTATGACAAACCAGAAAAATTAAGAGAGGCTGCAAACTTAATGGATGTTCAACAAACATTAGATATTGAAAAAATTGAAAAACAAAACGAACTTAAGAAAAACGCTTATGAAGAAAAAGAAGCATACTTAACTGGCATTTTAGGTGACGCTGATTTAGCAA
>Ga0098074_1000661_pt1 | contig 21354 bp, 14 predicted proteins | sample 32_taG_FD_75064 | JGI IMG/M metagenome (GOLD analysis project Ga0098074, IMG submission 75064) | Marine viral communities from the Gulf of Mexico - 32_GoM_OMZ_CsCl metaG | ecosystem: Environmental > Aquatic > Marine > Oceanic | place: Atlantic Ocean: Gulf of Mexico | collected 2015-07-12
CTTGCTGCGGTCGCGGCCGTGCGCGCCGCGGCGCGCGCTGCTGCTGCGGTGGCCGTGCCGCTGCGCGCCGCGAGCAGGCGCGTGCGCCGGGGAATTTCCAATGCCTCGACCCGCGCCGGAATGTCGGCGCGCGCACCGAGGTCGATTGTCCAGTCGGCAAAACCCTGCGCGCCGCGACGAACGCGATTCCAGATCGCGCCGGCATCGACGCGCGGACGCGCGGCGCGCGGCGATGCGGGGTCGGGGGCATCGCGTTCGAGCGGATAGCGCGCAAGGTCGATGCCGAGCGGCGGGCTTGCCTGGGGCTTGGCAAGTCCTTCGTCACCGCGTCCGGCTGCCGGCGGCGCTTCGCCCGGCATCGGGCCGCGCAGCCACGGCTGGTAATAATCGTCTTTCCTGTCGGTCACTTGTCGCCCTTATGCACCATCGACGCGACGGCCCCCGCTTCGCATGTGCCCGAACCTAGCGCCGTTTGCGCGTCCGTTCCACCTCGGCGCGTGCCACGAGCGAAATATCCTGAGCGCGAATCCAGTCGGGTGTCCCTTGCGGCAGGCCCTGCATCGCCATTTCGGCATTACGCAGCGCGAGCGGCGCCTGTCCACCCATCAGCTGGAAGCGCTCCGCCGAAGCGAGCGCCGCGCGCGGTTGATCGCCCTTGTTCGCATAGACGATGCCGAGCTGATACCAGGCAAAGGGATTTTGATTGTCGAGCGCGACCGCGGTCTTGAGCACCTTTTCGGCCTCGGCGAAATTGGCGGGGTCTTCGGTCGCGATCAGTGCATGGCCGAGCGTCGCGGCGATGAGCGGCTGCGCGCGCGAATTGGCGACGGCCTTGCGCAGCGGCGCAATCGCGTCCTTGGGTCGCCCCGATTCGAGCAGCACTTGCCCTTCGAGCTCGAGGAAATAGGGATCTTCGGGGTCGATGGTGAGCAGCCCCTCGACTTCTGCCAGTGCCTTTTGCGGATAGGCGCTCTTATGCCACGCATAAGCGCGGGCGTAGCGCGCCGGAATGCTCGTATTGCTTTCGGGGAATTTGCGGAGCGTCCGCTCGGGCTCGGCGGTGAAGCCTGAAAGCTTTGCCTTGATACGCTGGAAGCGGCGCTCGATGTCGGGATCGGCGGGCCTTTCCCACGCGGGATCGACGACATAGACTTCGCGCAGCGTCTGGATGCGGTCGCCCGACATCGGGTGCGTGCGACCATAGACCTGGTCGTCGTCCTGTCTGATCCCGTAGCGAAATTCGAGATTCTGGAGCTTCTTGAAAAAGGCGAGGCTGCCGCGCCCGCTGATTCCGGCGGTCGAGAGATATTGCGCCCCGGCGGCATCGGCGGTCGATTCCTGCACGCGCGAAAAGGCGAGGAACTTTCCGAGCGCGGCCTGTTGCCCCGCCATCATGATCCCCATGCCCGCCTCGGCACCGCCCGCAGCGATTGCTGCCGCTCCCAGCAACATGCTGAGCAGTGAAATGCCCGTCGCGGTCTTGGCGCCGTCGTTCACGCGGATCGCATGGCCGCCCATGATGTGCCCGAGTTCGTGCGCAAGCACGCCCTGCACCTCTTCGGCGCTGTCGGCCGCCTCGATCAGGCCGCTGAAGACATAGATGTCCTGACTTCCGGCGACGAAGGCATTGATGCTCGAATCGCCGAGGAGGTGGACGCGAACCTGCCCCCGCTGGAGCCCTGCTGCAGTGACGAGCGGGTCCATCATGTCCTGGAACAGCGCCTCGGTTTCGGCGTCGCGCAGGATCGATTGGGCAAGCGCCGGACGCGCCGCAAGGGCGATCACGGCGACGACGGTCAGCAGGACCCGGATGACGGCGCGCCAAGTGCCATATTGCGGCGCGCGAAGCGATGGGACGGACTTCATCGCCCCCCGTCTTGCGCCGCGCGCCTGAACCTCAACTGAAGCCATAGGGGCTTTGTGGGGTTCGGGGCGCGTGGACGCAAGGGGTTCGCGTCGGGGCGATCAGTTGCCGAAGGTGCGTTGCCACCATCCGCGGCGCGGTTCGCCGGTGCCGGCGTCGTCCGCGCCTTCGCCGTCGGCCATTTCGGGTTCGCTTTCGGTCGCAGCATCGGGCGCCGCTTCGGCAGCCGCGGCCTTGCGGCTACGGCTGGCACGTTTTTTGGGCGCGGGCTTGGCGGCTTCCTCTTCGACCTTGGGTTCAGCCATTTCGGCAGCAGGCGCGTCGGCCTCGGAGGCCGCATCGGGCTCGGCGGCCGTTTCGGCTTTTGCCTTCGTCTTGCGCGGCGCGCGCTTGCGCTTGGGCTTTTCTTCGGTCGGCGCTTCTTCGGTCACCGCGTCCGTCGACTCGCTGGAGGCCTCTGTCGTCGCTTCGGCGTCAGCTTCGGCTGCAGGCTCAGCGGCGTCGGCTTTCTTGCGGCCTCGGCCGCCGCGCGTGCGGCGCGGCTTGGTCTTGGCGGGCTCGGCCTCTTCCGCTGAGCTCTCGGCGGCAGCGTCTTCGGCCGGCGATTCGTCGGTCGACGCCGGTTCGGCGGCTTCGGCTTCGTCGTCGCTACCGGAGTCGTGCTCGGCCTGCTCGCCATTTTCCTCGTCGCGGCGTCCGCGGCGCCCGCGGCGGCGGCGGCGGCGACGCTTGCGGCCATCGCCGTCGCCGTCGCCTTCGCTGCGTTCGCGGCGGGGTTCGTCGCTGTCCTCGTCTTCGGATTCCTCCTCGTCGGCGATCTCGTCCTCTTCTTCCTCCTCGATGTCGACGATCGGAGCGAAGCTGCGCTGGCGCGTCGGGGGCGGCCCGCCCACCTCGACTGCCATGCGCGCGCCCTCGGTTTCGCCATCGGGCAGGATTTCGACGCTGACCCCGTACATCTCTTCGATCTCGTGCAACTCGCGCCGCTTTTCGTTGAGCAGATAGAAGGTTGCTTCCTGGCTGGCGCGGAGCGTGATCTTGCTGCCGCGACCGCGCGCGGCCTCTTCCTCGATCAGGCGCAGCGCGCTGAGTCCTGCCGAGCTCGCCGTGCGGACAAGGCCCGTGCCCTCGCAGTGCGGGCAGGGGCGCGTCGATGCTTCGAGCACGCCGGTGCGCAGCCGCTGGCGGCTCATTTCCATCAGGCCGAAGCCCGAGATGCGGCCGATCTGGATGCGCGCGCGGTCGTTCTTGAGCGCTTCCTTCATCGCGCGCTCGACCTTGCGGACGTTCGAGCCGTGATCCATGTCGATGAAGTCGATCACGATCAGGCCCGCCATGTCGCGCAGGCGCAGCTGACGCGCGATTTCGTGTGCAGCCTCGAGGTTGGTGCTGAGCGCGGTCTGCTCGATATTATGCTCGCGCGTCGAGCGACCCGAGTTGATGTCGATCGACACCAGCGCCTCGGTCGGGTTGATCACCAGATAGCCGCCCGATTTCAGCTGGACGACGGGATTGAGCATCCCCGCGAGCTGATCCTCGACGCCGTAGCGCTGGTAGAGCGAGACGGGATCGGAATATTGCTTCACACGGCGCGCGTGACTCGGCATCAGCAGTTTCATGAACTGCTTCGCGGCCTTGTAGCCCTCGTCGCCCTCGACAAGAACTTCCTCGATATCCTTGTGATAAATGTCGCGGATCGCCCGCTTCACAAGGTCGCTGTCCGAATGGATGAGCGCGGGCGCGCTCGACGCGAGCGTCTTTTCGCGAATCTCGTCCCACACGCGGGCAAGGTAATCGAAGTCGCGCTTGATCTCGGTCTTGGTGCGGCTCATGCCGGCGGTGCGAACGATGCAGCCCATCGTCGGCGGCAGGCCCATCTCGTCGATCATCGCTTTCAGCTTGCGGCGATCGGCGCCGTTCGAAATCTTGCGGCTGATCCCGCCGCCGTGCATCGTGTTCGGCATCAGCACGCAATAGCGGCCTGCGAGCGACAAATAGGTCGTCAGCGCCGCGCCCTTGTTGCCGCGTTCTTCCTTGACGACCTGCACCAGCATCACCTGACGGCGGCGGATGACGTCCTGGATCTTGTAGCGGCGGCGCAGCGACATCCGGTTCTCGCCGTCTTCGTCGTCACGGCGTCCGCGTCCGCGGCCCTTGCGACCGCCCTTGCCGCGACGGCGCCCGCGTCCGCCGCGATCGTCGCGGCCTTCTTCGGCGCCGTCCTCAGCGCCTTCGTCGTCGCCGTTTGCATCGGCGTCGCCATTGTCCTCGTCGCCGTCCTCGCCGACGGTTTCGGGAGCGGGGGCGTCGCCATTCTCGTCCTCGTCGGGGCGCTCGACCTCGGCGACATCGCCCTCAAGCTCGTCGAGATCCTCTTCGGCGCGCATCGCTGCTTCGGCGGCATGCTCGGCCTCTTCGCGGAGCAGAGCCTCGCGATCTTCCTTCGGAATCTGGTAATAATCGGGATGGATTTCGCTGAAGGCGAGGAAGCCGTGGCGATTGCCGCCATATTCGACGAACGCCGCCTGCAAGGACGGTTCGACGCGGGTAACCTTGGCCAGATAGATATTGCCCTTGAGCTGCTTGTGCTCTGCGGACTCGAAATCAAACTCCTCGATGCGGTTTCCCTTGGTGACGGCGACCCGGGTTTCTTCCCGGTGCCGCGCGTCGATCAACATGCGCGTGGTCATTTATATCACTCCAGGCGCGCCGCAGCGCGCCAACAAGAAAGGCCGCGCCGGCCCCTGACGGGCAGGCGCGGTCGATAGGGTTCAAACGGAAAAAGACGTTATTGTCGCGCGGGGCCAGCGTCCGATCGTGGACGCGCATGCGGTCTTTGGTCCAACGACCGGCGGGGGCAAAGGCGCCCGCGTCGCGGAATGAAGAGGGCATGGCAAGCCTCATGCGGCATCAACCTGTTACGAGGTGACCGGAAAGGCCGGGTAGCGTCCGATATGACGCCGCGCGACCGCCCGGTCGACCGGGTGGACTGATCATGGACGCGATTCCCGCAGATCCGGCACCGGAGCCTCCAGAATCCGCCATGTGCAGGATCGGGCGTGCCCCTCGAAAGGCCGAACATTGCCGAGACCGGCATGATCAGTGGCTGAGGTGCTAGCATCGGGGGACGCCGACGGCAACCTCCGCCACCGAACAAAGATAGGAAGTGCTTGCTGTGTTGCAATTTTACCCATGACGACGCGACCTGTGCGGCGACGGTTAACCGCGCAATAAGCACTGGACCATGCCGTGTCCGGGACGGCATAGAGCGGCGATGGGCTTGCCTTTTGTCCTGCTTTTGATGATCGCCGACCCGCCGCTTGGTGCGGACCGCGGCGCGCAATCTCTTGACCGCGCCGTCGGCCGGAGCGCGGCGACGGTTCGCCAATCGGCGGCATGGCGCGCCAAACCGCCCGGTCGCCGCTACAGCGTCACCGTTCCGATCGGCAAGCCCGAGCCCGCCGTTCCGCTGCCCGCGATCGCCGGACCAGCCGATGCGCGGCTGCCGCTGGTGGTGCTCGATCCCGGGCATGGCGGGCACGATCCGGGGGCGACGTCGCCCCATTCGGGAAAGCGCGAAAAGGATGTCACCCTGGCGCTCGCGCGCGCCATTCGCGACGAGCTGGTCGCGACCGGGCGCGTCCGCGTCGCGCTGACGCGGTCCGACGACCGCTTTCTCGTGCTCGAAGAGCGCTATGGCATCGCGCGGCGAATGAAGGCCGATCTGTTCATTTCGCTCCACGCCGATGCCGCCGAAAGCCAGGAAGCGCACGGGGCCTCGGTCTATACGCTTGCCGAAGTCGCGTCCGATCGAGAGGCGGCGCGGCTGGCGTCGCGCGAGAATAGATCGAATATCATCAACGGCGTCGATCTCAGCGCGCACGACAGCGCCGTGTCGTCGATCCTGCTCGATCTGACCCAGCGTGAAACGATGACTGTCTCGTCGGAATTTGCGCGGTTGCTCCACCGCGAGGCGTCGGACGATATGCGTTTTCGCACCACCGCGCACCGTTTTGCGTCATTCGTCGTGCTGAAGGCACCCGACACCCCCTCGGTGTTGTTCGAAACGGGGTTTTTGTCGAACGAAGACGATGCCAAATTTCTCTCCTCGGCGGAGGGACGGAGAAAAATCGCGCGCGGGGTTCGTGAGGCGGTGCAGATTCATTTCGGAAAACGGATTGCCGCGACTGGCCGCTAACGCGCAACTTGCAGTTAGCGCGCACCCATCAGGGCGGCAACGCGCGCGCGGAGTTCCGGCAGCAGGTCGCGCTCGAACCACTGATTGCGCGCCAGCCAGCCATTGTTGCGCGGGCTCGGGTGCGGCAGCAAGATACGGCGCGGCCATTCGACCCGCCAATCGCGCACATGATCGGTTAACGAGCCGCGGCGCGCGCCGAAATGCCAGTCGGCGGCGTAGCGCCCGATGACGATCGTCAGTTCGAGCGAGGTGAGCGGCGCGAGTAGCAAATGGCGCCACAGCGGCGCGCATTCGGGGCGCGGCGGCGCGTCGCCCGACTTCCCCGATCCGGGAAAGCAGAAGCCCATCGGGATGATGGCGACACGCGCATCGTCGTAAAATTGCGCGGGCGTGACGGCCAGCCAGTCGCGCAATCGCTCGCCCGACGCGTCGTCGAACGGCCGTCCGCGCTCGTGAGTCACGCGCCCGGGTGCTTGCCCGGCGATGAGCAGACGTGCGCTGGGACTCCACTGAAGAATCGGACGCGGCCCGAGTGGGAGATCGGTGCATGCGCGGCAAGCGCGCACGCGCGAAAGGAGGTCCGCCGCCGGGCCGGGAGTAGGGGGGGAGCCGGTCATGCGAACCTCCATCGGGACGCGAGCATCATGCCATTGGCCTGTCAGGCCAATTGCGTCCCGATCATCAGGATTGCGGCCCACGACACAAGATAGGCCGGGGTCCGCAAATAGGGGATGCCAAGCGAATAGACGATGTAGTGCGCGACCCGCGCATAGTAGAATATCATCGCCCAGCGTCCGACTTCGGCGGCTGCTCCATCGTCGGCCAGATAGGATGAGGCGACGACCACGGCGATGAACGCGGGCAGCGTTTCGACCATGTTGAGATGCGCGCGCTTTGCGCGCTGCGCCCAAAGCGGCGGCGCTGGCTCGGTGGCCGGAAAGCCGTCCGGATAATTGTTCAGAAAGTCGCGAATTCCCCAGCTATGCATGCGAGCGAGGATATAGGGAACCCACATCAGCGCGGTGAGCACGCCTGCCTGCGCCAGATAGTGAAACGCCTGTTGCATGGCTTGATCCTTTTACTTGTCGAAGTCGAAGGCCGGCGGCGGCGGCAATGCGCAGAGGGACAGAGAGATACCGCCGCCGCCGGCTCGACGCGGCGTCAGAGATCGGCCGCGGCGGTGCTGCGAATGCGTTTCCAATTGGCGTCGGCCTTGGCGATCGTGCCTGCCGGGTCCTTCTGAAAGGCCTTCAGAATATCCTCGTTCAGAAAGACGTAGAGCTTGCCGTTCTGGACTGCGGCATATTTGGGATCGCCGTCGAATTTCTTGCCGACCGACACGCCAAAGGTGCAATAGCCGCCGTTCTGCGGTGTGAAGCGCCCCGGTGCCGCCTTGAACGCATCGAGATTTTCCTGCGACGCGAAATAATAGGCGACATTGTCGTGGACCGCCGTGAATTTTGCGCTTCCTTCGATGCGGTTGCCGAGCGTCACGAAGGCAACGGGATCGACGCCGTGGAGGCCAAGCGGCGCGCCCGCAGCGGTGAGGCCGTTCGAGACGTTATTTTCTTCGACCGCGAGCGCGGGCGAGGCAGCGACGAGCGCCTGTGCGGCGATCAGCGCCGCGAGGATGGTTTTGGTCATGTCATAATCCTTTCGAATGGAGGGGGATCAGGCGACGGCGGCGAGGCTGTCGGTCGTCACCACCGGGAAATCGATTTCCGTTTCCGCGATATGATTGAAATAGTTGGTGAAAATATTTGCGACGATCGAACCGAGGATTTCGACGATCGCGCCATCGTCAAAGCCTGCGGCGCGGATGTCGGCGATAGCCTCTGCATCGATGCGGCCGCGCTGCGCGACGACCTGGCGTGTGAAGGCGACGAGTGCGCCGCCGCGACCGTCGCTCAGAGTGCCGGCCAGCGCTTCGCCAATGTCGCTTTCGTCGAGGCCAGCCATCTTGCCGAGCGCGCTGTGGGCGGAGGCGCAATAGTCGCAGCTGTTGGCACCTGCCGCAGCAAGCGCGACGAGTTCGCGGTCGGCGGCCGAGAGGCGGCCTTTGCCGAGCGCGGCGCCAAAGCCGAGATAGGCTTCGAGCGTCGCGGGCGACTGTGCCATCGTGCGGAAAATATTGGGGACGCTGCCGAGTTGTCCTTTGATCGCCGCGAACAGCGCGGCCGCGTCGGCGTTGCTCGTGTCGAGCGGGACGGCGGGTATCCGTTGCATGTAAGTCTCCTTTGATTTGCGTTCTGGACGCCGGAGACTTGGGTCAGGCAGGACGATAGAGCAATATGTGCGCGATTAATCGGGATATAATGGAAAGCTCATCGGACGATCTGCAAATTAAGCGGCGATCCGATCACGAAAACGTGTCGGGGGTTCGCCGAACATATTGTTGAACGCGCGGGTGAAGGCGGCCGGAGACTGATATCCGATTCGCCCTGCGACCTCCTGAACGGAGATGCGCTGGTCGCGCAGCAGTGAGCGTGCCATCTGCAGCCGCCATTCGGCTAGATAGGTTAAGGGTCCCGTGCCGACGAGTTCCTGAAAGCGCTCGGCAAAGCGGCTGCGCGACATCGCCGCCTGGCTTGCCAGCCGTTCGACCGTCCACGGCGACGCGGCGTCGCGGTGCATAGCGAGGATGGCGCGCGCGATCTTGGGATCGGTGAGCGCGTCCATCAGCCGCGCCAACTCGGCCGACTGCTGCGCGCAGCAGCGCACCGTTTCGATGAAGATGATTTCGGACATGCGCCGGATGACGGCATCGGTTCCGGGCGTATCGGCCGCCATCTGGCGCGCCATCAGCCGGAGCGCCTCGTCGAGCCAGAAGGCGTTCGTGCGCATGCGTGCCGACAGATGCAGGATGGGCGGCAAATAGCGCAGGAGCGGATGGTTTCCGCCCTCGGCAAAGCTGAAATGCCCGCACATCAATTGCGTCGCCTTGTCCTCGCACCCCTCGCCGACGATGAAGACGCCGCCGCCGTCATAACCCGTGTCCTGCATGACATTTTCGAGCGCGGCGGGTTTGCGGTCGGGTGTGTCCGAAATGATGTGCGCGGCGCCCGCAGGGACGAGCATCAGGTCGCCCTGCCGCAAATGGAGCGCAGCGCCATCGCCGGCCCGCACAAAGCATTCGCCCTGGACGGCATAGTGAAAGCGGATCGCATCCGGATATTCGGGGACCGCAATCGACCAGGGACTGTTGAAGCAGGTGCGGAAGTAAAACTGGCCCCGCAGCGCCAGTGTATCGAGAATGTCGCTGAGCAAGTCCACGGCCGATTATCCTATGCTCCACGCGCGGCGCCGGACGCCACGCATCGCGGGATAATCCGGCTAGCAAGCGCGCCCTTGTGTTTCAACGGCGCATGTTTGCGCTTTACTGCTCGTTCTAGCAGCCGCACAGGTGCGTGCTACCGCAACGACCAGGACTGGCACGCGCTGCATCGATTATCGGACGTTCTGCAAAACGGGTGAAACGGAGGCGGGCGACATGGCCCCGCCTCCGTATCGCGAAGCGTCCTATTCGCCGCTGCGCGCGAGCTCGTCGAGCAGGCGGACGCCGAAGCCGGTCATTCCCTTGGGGACGAGCGGCGTGCTTTTGCTGCTGCGGTTCATGCCGGCGATGTCGAGATGCGCCCACGGCATCGACTCGTCGACGAAAAAGCCGACGAAATGCGCGCCGAGGCTTGCGCCTGGGCCGTCTCCGCTGCTGTTCCGGATGTCGGCGATGTCGGACTTCATCCGCTCGGCATAGTTTTTGTGAAGCGGCATCCGCCAAACTTCCTCGCCGCTTGTCTTTCCGGCGGCGATCACGCGGTCTGCGAGCGCATCGTCGCGCGAAAACAGCCCGGCATATTGATCCGAAAGCGCGCCGACGATTGATCCCGTCAGCGTCGCAATGTTGACGATCGCGCGCGGGGCATAGGCTTTCGCGACATATTCATTGGCATCGGCGAGGACGAGACGGCCTTCGGCATCGGTGTTGATCATTTCGACCGTTTTGCCCGACATCGACCGCACGACGTCTCCCGGACGCTGCGAATTGCCATCGGGCATATTTTCGGCGAGCGCGGCGACTGCGACGATATGAACCGGCGCGCGCGACTTGGCGAGCGAGAGTGCGGCGCCCATCACCGAGGCGGCGCCCGACATATCACCCTTCATATTTTCCATGTTCGCTCCGGGCTTGATCGAAATGCCGCCCGAATCAAATGTTATGCCTTTGCCCACGAACGCCAGCGGCGCCGCGGGGGCGCCGGCGCCGCGATAGCGCACCAGCATCATCCGCGATCCGCGCGGGCTTCCCTGGCCGACGCCGACGATATTGCCCATGCCGAGCTTGCGCATCGCGGCTTCGTCGAGCACCTCGATGCTGACACCCGGAACGCCAGCAAAGGCTTCGCGCACGCGCGCGACAAAGCTGTCGGGATAGATGACGTTGGCTGGTTCGTTGGCGAGGTCGCGTGACAGACGGACGCCGTCGGCGAGCGGCTTGCTGCGTCCGTCGAACGCGGCCTGCGCTGCAGCGGGGTCGGCGCTGACGAGCGTGACTGCGCCGGTCGCGGGGGTCTTGTGGCCGACGGTCTTGTAGCGGTCGAAGCGATACTGGCCGATTGCAAAGCCAAAGCCGACGTCGGCCGCCTGTGCGCCGTCGAAGCTGCCGACGATGGCGATGGGGTGAGCCTCGCTCTTCATCTCCTGTGCTACCTTGCCGCCCGCTTCGGCGAGGGCGTTGACTGTCGGCGAGGCGCCCGTGCCGACGAGCAGGATGCGCGGGCGCGTCCCGATGCCGCGGAGCGACAGCGTCGTTCCGGCACTACCGTCGAAGCCGGCGGCTTTAACGGCCGCGGCGACCGCTTCGCGCCCCGAAGCGTCCAGCAGCGCGTTCGCCTGTGCCGGCAGGGAAGAGTCCGCTGTCAGGATGGCGAGCGCGGCACCTTCGGGCGCGTTTGCCGCAATGCCGATCGCGCGCTCGGCGCTGTTCGATACCGTCGCGGGCGCGATCCCCGACCCGGCGACGGTCTGGGCGACGGTCGCGGGCGCGAACGCGAGGCTGAAGCAGGCGGCAAGGAGCAGGCTTTTGGTACGCATGGCGGATTTCCCCTGAACAATAAAATGTCGGCGCTCGATAACGACGTTACCGCGGAGGGCAAATAGCTGTCGACGAACGGTCGACACTTGCCTTCGGATGACATGATCGCCAGACAAGCGGCGCGGCTCCAAGCGGGGCCGAAGGAGAATGTCCGGCCATGGTGCGACGCGCGTTTCTGGGTTTGATCCTGCTTCTGGTGCTCGGTGCCGCATCGCTTGCATTGTGGGAGCCGCTGACCGCCGCGCCGCCGCAGGCGCCCGCGTTCAAGCCGTCCGAAGTCCGGATCGCGCGCGACAAGTTCGGCGTGCCGCATATCTTTGGCAAGACCGATGCCGATGTCGCTTACGGCGTCGCCTACGCCCATGCCGAGGATGATTTTTCGACTCTGCAGGAAGTGCTCGCCATGACGCGCGGCCGCGCGGGCGCGATGCTCGGCGAAGATGGCGCGCGAATCGACTATGTCGGGGCGCTGCTCGGCGTGCGCGCAACCACGGCGCGCGACTGGCCGAAGCTGCCCGACGATGTGCGCAAGCTTTTCACCGCCTACGCCGCAGGGCTCAACCGTTACGCCGACAAGCATCCGGACGAGGTGCGGCTGTCGGGGCTGTTCCCCGTCACCGGAGAGGATGTCGTCGCTGGTTTTGTGCTGCGTTCGCCCTTTTTCTTCGGACTCGATTCGGTGCTCGGTGCGCTGACCGAGGGGCGGCCGGTAGGACGCGAAGGCGGCCCCGTGCTCGACGCGTCGGGCGCGCCCGAAACCCGCCCGCTGACCCCCGTCGGCCGCGACCCGTCGGAAAATGGTTCGAACGCGATGGCCGTCGCGCCCGCGCGCTCGACCGATGGCGCGACGCGGCTCGTGTCCAATTCGCATCAGCCGTGGACGGGCGGCGTCGCCTGGTACGAGCTTGTCGTTCATTCGGAAGAGGGCTGGGATTTTGCGGGCGCCAATTTTCCGGGCTCGCCCTTTCCCTTCCTTGGCCACAACAAATATCTGGGCTGGACCAATACGGTGAACCGGCCCGACCTGATCGACGTCTATAAGCTGGTGCTCGACGAAAGCGGGACGAAATACCGCTTCGACGGGGCGTGGCGCGATCTGGAACAGGAACGCATCTGGCTGCGCGTCAAATATGGGCCGCTGACGATTCCGGTGCCGCGCACCGTCTATCGTTCGGTGCACGGACCGGTGGTCAAGAACGACAATGGCGCCTTTGCCGTCCGCTATGCCGGGATCGACCAGTCGCAAATGGTCACCCAATATTACCGGCTCAACAAGGCGAGGAACTTTGCCGAATGGCGCGCGGCGATGGCGATGCAGGGCGTGCCCGCGACCAATTTCATCTATGCCGACGCCGCAGGCAATATCGGCCTTTTCTATAATGCGATGTTTCCCGACCGTCCGGCTGGCTTCGATTGGCGCGGGACGCTTCCCGGCGATACGTCGAAGGCGCTGTGGCAAGAGACCTTGCCGTTCGACCGGGTGCCCGCGCTCGTCAATCCGCGGTCGGGCTATGTCATCAATGCCAACAACACGCCGTGGGTCGCGGCGGGGCCGGGCGACGAACTCGACGCCGCCGCCTTTTCGCCGCTGCTCGGCGTCGAGGACGATATGACCAACCGCGCCGCGCGGCTGATCGAATTGTTCGAGGAATCTGGCCAGATCGACGAAGCGCGGCTGAAAGCCATCAAATATGACACCGCCTATACGAAGAACGGCTATGCCAAGGCATGGATCGACCGCATTCTTGCGCTCGACGTCAAGCGCGACCCGGCGCTCGTGCAGGCGCAGGACTTACTGCGGCAATGGGACTGGACGCTCGACGGCAAGGGGCGCGGCGATGCGCTGGCGCTGATGCTGCTTCGTCCAGCGAACGGCCGCCACTATCAGCGCCGCGCCGCGCCTGATGCGCTGACCGTCCTCCGCGACACGGTCGCGCATCTGCAGGAGCATTTTTCGGGTCTCGATCCCAAACTCGGCACGGTGCTGCGCCTCCGGCACGGCGAGGGAGCGAACCGTGTCGACCTGCCGCTCGACGGTGGCAACGATACCGTGCGCGCTTCGACCTTGTGGGACGTCGAGCCCGACGGACGGTTGAAAGTGCGCCACGGCGACAGCTTCATCATGTTCATTACGTGGAGCAAGGACGGTTCGGTGCGTTCGGAATCGATCCAGCCATTCGGCGCCGCGACGACGCGCCCCGACAGTCCGCATTATAATGATCAGGCGCCGCTGTTCGTGCAGCACAAGCTCAAGCCGGTGCTGTTCGATCCCGCAGCGCTCAAGGCGTCGGGAGCGCGTTTCTATCGGCCTTGAAAGCCGCGCGCCACTGTCCTAAACCGGTGATACAGTGCCGTTCGGCACCGGTCCTGCCCGTGTTCGCACGCGCAGTTCAGCACCGAGAGGATGTTCATGACCCGGATCAACCGTTTCGCCGCCGCATTGGCCCTTTCCACCACGCTCGTTGCGACGCCGGTTCTGGCGCAAAAAAAGGCCGCGGCGCCCGCGCCGGTCGCCGATCTCGTGAAGGCGGTCGATATTCCTTACGAGGCGTTCACGCTCGATAATGGACTGCGCGTCATCGTCCATGAAGATCGCAAGGCGCCCGTCGTCGCCGTCTCGGTCTGGTACCGCGTCGGCTCCAAGCACGAACCCGCAGGCAAGACGGGCTTTGCCCACCTCTTCGAGCATCTGATGTTCAACGGATCGGAAAATGCTCCCGGCGACTTTTTCGAGCCGCTGCAACAGGTCGGTGCGACCGACAGCAACGGCACGACCAATGTCGACCGCACCAATTATTTCGAGACCGTCCCGACCGGCGCGCTCGACCTTGCGTTGTTCCTTGAAAGCGACCGCATGGGACATCTGCTCGGTGCGGTGACGCAGGAAAAGCTCGATAACCAGCGCGGCGTCGTCCAGAACGAAAAGCGTCAGGGTGACAATAATCCGTTCGGCCTGCTGCGCTACGAAATCTTCGAAAATCTGTTCCCCAAGGGACACCCCTATCACCACAGCACGATCGGTTCGATGGCCGACCTCAATTCGGCGAGCCTCGACGATGTGAAGTCGTGGTTCCACGATAATTATGGTCCCAACAACGCAGTACTGGTGCTGGCGGGCGACATCGACGTAGCGACGGCCAGGACGATGGTCGGCAAATGGTTCGGCGACATTCCGCGCGGTCCAGCAGTGAAAATGCCGGAGGTTTCGGTGCCGACGCTGCCCGCGCCGCTCGCGAAGGAGGTCAAGGACCTCGTTCCGACGACGCGCCTTTATCGCATGTGGGCAATCCCGGGGCTCAACGATCCCGAGGCGGTACCGCTCCAGATGGCGACCGCTGTGCTTGGCGGCCTGTCGTCGTCGCGGCTCGACAATGCGATGGTCCGCAAGGACCCGGTTGCGGTCAGTGTGGCGGCATTTGCACAACCATTTGAAGATGCAGGTATTTTGCTTGTGCAAGCGGATGTGAAGCCGGGCGTCGATCCCGAAGTCGTGGGCAAGAAGCTAGACGCGGAGATCGCGAGTTTCCTGGAAACCGGACCGACCTCAGACGAATTGCAGCGCGCAGCCGCAAGCTATCTCGGCGGCACGATATCTGGACTGGAGTCTGTAGGCGGCTTCGGTGGCAAGGCGGTTACGCTTGCCGAGGGCGCGCTCTACTCGAATGACCCCGCTTATTATAAAACCGAGCTCGAACGGCTCGCAAAGGTGACGCCCGATCAGGCGAAGGCGGTTGCGAACAAATGGATGTCGCGTCCGGTCTTTTCGCTGACTTATACGCCGGGTGAACGTACCGATGGCGGCGAAAATCGTGGCGGCGCCTTTACCGCGGAGAAACCGGTCGTAGCGGTGGAACCCGACCGGTACTGGAATTCGGTGCTCGGCGATATCGGTCCCGACACGGGGATCGGCGCCGCGGCGTCGATTGCCGACCGGTCGAAGTTCCCGGCCGTGGCAGAGCTGACGGCGCTGGATTTTCCCGACATCGAGCGCGCGAAGCTCAAGAACGGGATTGAGCTTGTATTTGCTCGGCGCGCTGCTGTTCCGACCGTCAACGTCGCGGTCAGCTTTGACGCAGGCTATGCCGCCGACCCACGCGACGCGCTGGGCACGCAATCGCTGATGCTCAGCTTGATGGACGAGGGGACAACGACCCTCGACTCGATCGCCTTCGCCGAAGCCAAGGAAAGGCTCGGCGCCCGGATCGACGGGTCGGCGAACGCCGATGAAACGGTGTTCAGCCTGTTTGCGCTCAAGCCCAATCTGCGCGCATCGCTGGGCTTGCTCGCCGACTATATTCGCAACCCGGCCTTCGATGCGCAGGAGCTTGAACGCGTCCGGGCGCAGCAGCTGACACGGCTGAAGGCGGAACTCAACAACCCCAATGCAATTGCTTCGCGCGTGTTGATGCCGGTGCTTTATGGCGCAGGTCATCCCTATGGCATTCCGCCATCGGGGCTCGGCAATGCCGACGCCGTCACCGCGGCGACGCGCGAGCAGCTTGCGGCCTTCCATGCGGCGTGGATCCGCCCGGACAATGCGCGCATATTTGTCGTTGGCGACACGACGCTTGCCGAGGTGAAGAAGGAACTCGACGCGACCCTCGGGGCGTGGAAGGCGCCCGCTACGCCCAAGCCGACGAAGCATTTCGAGGTAGCGGTTCCGGCACCGCTACCGCGCATCCTGCTCGTCGACCGGCCCAAGTCGCCGCAGTCGGTGATCCTCGCGGGCAAGGTTCTCGACGCCAAGGGCAGCGACGACCTCGAGGTCCTGCGCGCCGGTAACGACATCTTCGGCGGCAATTTCCTGTCGCGTTTCAACACCAATCTTCGCGAGACGAAGGGCTGGTCCTATGGCGTGCGCTCGCGCATCTCGGCCGACAAGGACCGGCTGACCTGGGTGGCGATTGCGCCGGTGCAGAGCGACCGGACCGGCGATTCGATCAAGGAACTGCAAGCCGACCTCAAAGCCTTCCTTGCCGACAAGGGCGTGACGGCGGAGGAACTGGAGCGCACCGTCAACGGCAGCGTTCGGGAGCTTCCGGGCAGCTTTGAAACCTCGGGCGACGTGCTCGCGGGGCTTCGCTCGATCGTCAAGTTCGACCGGCCTGACGATTATTACGAAAAGCTGCCGACGACCTATGAAGCGATGACCGCACAGGGCATCGATGCCACGGCGCGCAAGGCGCTCAGCACCGACGATCTCGTCTATGTCGTCGTGGGCGACGCTGCGGTGGTCAAGCCGCAGCTTGACGCGCTGGGAATGAAGGTGGAAACAGCGACTCCCGCTAATTGACACAAGTTTCAGTAAGGAGAGTTTTTATGGCGCAGGTCGATGGCAGCTATGATTGCGTGACGAAGTCGCCGATGGGCGATCAGAAGTCGGTGTTCACCGTGAACAGCGATGGCGACAGCTTCACCGGCCAGAACGCCGGAGCCATGGGTTCGCTCGACGTCCAGAATGGCAAGGTCGACGGCAACAAGCTTACCTGGACGATGGACATGAAGGTGCCCATGCCGATGACGCTCGAATGCGAAGCGACGATCGACGGCGACACGCTGACCGGCACGATCAAGGCTGGTGCGTTCGGGTCGATGGCGATGACCGGCACACGTCAGGGCTGACCCTTCCGACTTTTTACTGGGGTTTGATGGGGCCGTCCTCGCCACGCCGGCGAGACGGCCCTTTTCGTTGAATAGCATTGTTGTCCGACAAATTGCGTTGCCGGGGCTATCCAAAGTGTCGCGGCAGGCCCATATCCGCCGCAATGCACAAAATGACCGAGTCCCCCCAGCGGTCCCGCATGCCAGGCGACCGCGAAATGGTTTTCATGATGGCGATGGTGATGGCGCTCAATGCGCTCGCCATCGACTCGATGCTGCCTGCACTCCCCGCGATGGGCGAGGGGCTCGGCGTGTCGGTCGCCAATGACCGGCAATATATCATCTCGACCTATCTGCTCGGCATCGGCATTGGCTCGCTCTTCTATGGTCCGCTCGCCGACCGGTTCGGGCGCAAGGGCGTTCTGGTGCCGGCGCTCTTTGCCTATATCGCCTTTTCGGTCGGTTGCGGGCTGGCGACCAATTTTCCGCTAATGCTCGGTTTGCGTTTCGGCCACGGCGTGGTTTCGGCGGCGCTCGGTGTCGTCGTTGTCGCGGTCATCCGCGACCTGTTCGCGGGCGATGCGATGGCCAAGCGGCTGTCGCTCATCTTTCTCGTGTTCATGATTGTGCCGATTATCGCGCCGGCGATCGGGGCGGGAATCGCCGCGGTCGCGGACTGGCGCGCGATTTTCATCGTGCTTGCGGCCATGGGCGGGGTGATGCTGCTTTGGTTGCGCCGGCTCCCCGAAACGCTCGAGCCCGCGAATGTGCGGCCGCTCGACTGGCGGACGATGGTTGCCGGGTGGGGCATGGTGACACGCCACCGCCGTGCGGCGGGTTACATGCTCGCGTCGGGGCTGATGCAGGGCGCGCTCTATGGCTATCTCAACAGCAGCGAACAGATCATCGGCGAGGTGTTCGACGCGCGTGCGCTCTTCCCGCTCGTCTTTGCCGTCGTTGCGGTGGGCATTGCGATCGCCAATTTCTCCAACGCCGCGATCGTCGAGCGCTTCGGCGCGCGGCGCGTCTCGCAGACCGCGGTGTTCGTCTATATGGCGGTGGCGCTCGCGCAGATTGCGGCGGCGCTGAGCGGCGGCGAGACGCTGTGGATGTTCACGCTGCTGATGATGGTCAATGTCGGGCTGATCGGCTTCATCGGCAGCAATTTCGGGTCGATCGCGATGGAGGACTTCGGCCAGATGGCGGGCATCGCGTCCTCTTACCAGAGCTTTGCGAAAACCTTGCTCGCCGCGGTCGCAGGGGCGGTGATCGGCCAGCATTATGACGGCACCACATTGCCGCTCGCCATGGCATTCCTGATCGCCGGCGTGGTCGGCCTGCTGCTTGTCATCTGGGCCGAACGCGGAAAGCTGTTCACGCGTCCGGGAACAGCGCCGCGCGCGCCTTTCTGACAAAAAGAAAGGGGGCCGAGGCCCCCTTTCCGATCAGTCCTTTCAGTCCTTGAAGGACGGCGCCGGCGGTACCGGCTGCGGCGGTGCGTCGGGGTCGTCCTCGTGCACCTCGATGATACCGCGGCCGACGTGGCTCTTGCGGTAGCCATAGAGGAAATAGACGAACAGGCCGAGCGCGCCCCAGACCGGGAGCACCATCTTCGCATCGAACGGCAGGTTCACATAGAGCCCAACCGTGCCGACAATCGCGAGCGGCGCGACCAGCCACACCATCGGCGTGCGGAACGGCCGGTGGCGGTTCGGCTGGGTCCGGCGCAGGATGAGCACCGCGATCGCCACCATGAAGAAGGCGAACAGCGTCCCCGAGTTCGAAATGTCGGCGAGCTGACCGACCGGCAGGAAGGCCGCGAAGAAGGACACCGCGACGCCGGTGATCATCGTCACGATATGCGGCGTTTTCCACTTGGGGTGGATCGTCGCGAGCTTTTCGGGAAGCAGGCCGTCGCGCGCCATTACGAAGAAGATCCGGGTCTGGCCGAACAGCATGATCAGAATGACCGACGGCAGCGCAAGGAAGGCCGCGATGCCAATCATGTCGCCGATGCGTTCCCAGCCGATTTCGCGCAGCACATGCGCGAGCGCTTCGCGCGAGCAAACGAGCGGCTCGCGGCCAAGGTCGGCAAAGGCCTGGCACTGTGCGGCGAGCGCAGTGGTGCCGGGCTGCAGGATTTCGCCGTTCGGACCGGCTACCGGTTGCGCGCCGAGCGTCCCGATCGCGCCCGCAGCGACGAGCAGGTAAAAGATGGTGCAGATGCCGAGCGATGCGATGAGGCCGATGGGCACGTTGCGCTGCGGGTTCTTGGTTTCTTCGGCGGCAGTCGAAACGGCGTCGAATCCGACATAGGCAAAGAAGATCGACGCCGCCGCGCCGATCACGCCGAGGCCGGCGCCATGCCCGTCACCGAACCAGCCGTTCGGGGTGAAGGGTTCGAAGTTCGCCCCATTGAGCACAGGCAGCGTCAGGCCGATGAAAACGGTGAGCGCCGTCACCTTGATCGCGACGAGCACCGCGTTGACGCGTGCGCTTTCGGTGGTGCCGATCATCAGGAGCGCGGTGACGAGCAGCGCGATGACGAGCGCCGGCAGGTTGACGACGCCGCCCGCATAGGGGCCGACCACGAGCGCGTGGGGCAACTCTATGCCCCAACTCTGTAACAGTCCGACGAAATAGCCCGACCAGCCGACCGAAACGGCGCTGGCAGCAACGGCATATTCGAGGATCAGCGCCCAGCCGACCATCCAGGCGAGCAATTCGCCCATCACCGCATAGGTGTAGGTATAGGCGGACCCCGAAACCGGGACCATCGAAGCGAGTTCCGAATAGCAGAGCGCTGCGACCGCGCAGACGAGCCCCGCGACGACGAAGCTCCACATCATGCCCGGCCCCGCCTTTTGCGCGGCTTCGGCGGTCAGAACGAAAATGCCTGTGCCGATGATGGCGCCGATACCAAGCATGGTGAGCTGAAAGGCGCCAAGCGTTCGTTGCAGCGACTTTTTCTCGGCCGTGGCCAAGATGGCGTCGAGCGATTTAACGCGACCAAATATCATCCGTGTTTCCCCTTTGCGGGCCTCGGTAGGGGGCCCGTCTCCTGGCGGCGCAGACTAGCCGCTCCGCGCGGCAGCGCAACTTAATTTCAGGGGTGTGACAGTCGGTTTATCGCACGGTGAAACGGACGCGATCGATCGTCCGCCCCCCGGGATCGACGAGCGCGAGTATATGGCTGCCGGGGCGCGGGACGATTTGTTGTCCGGCGTCAGCATCGCCGAGCGTTTTCCTGTCGAGGATCAGCCGATATCCCGCGACCGCGCCGCTCACCGCGACGGCGAGCCGCTGACGGTCGGCGGGGATGTCGGGGTCTATCGCATAGACGCTGCCGCTGACCGGGCTGGTGATGCGCGGGCGCCGCGCGGCCTGCGGCGCAGCGGCGAGTTCGCTCTGCGCGGTGCCGCGGACGAAATATTCGCGTCGCGGCGGCTCGCGCGTACCGGGGAGGGCGATGCGGCGCGCCTCGACGCCGTCGGGGATGGCGGGTGGCTTGCCGGGGCGGTCGGCGTGGAGCGCGAGCATCACGTCGCGCCACACCGGCGCCGCGCCCGAGGTGCCCGACACGCCACGCATCGCATCGCCCTCCAGATTGCCGACCCAGACCGCGACGGTGTAGCGGTCGGACCAGCCGACGCACCAATTGTCGCGCATGCCTTTCGAGGTGCCCGTCTTGGCGGCGGCCCAGAAGGGGAGGCGCAGTGCGCTGTCGGCGCCGAAGGCGTCGGCGCGGGCGGCGGCGTCGGCGAGTATGTCGCCGACGATGAAGGCGGCGGCGGGGCTGACGAGCTGGCGTGGATGTTGGCGAAGTTGTTGCGCAGGGTGGTATGTCACGGGCGACCACTTTCCGTGGTTTGCCAATGTTCTGAATGCGTTAGCCTGTTCGACCAGCGAGACTTCGGCCGAGCCAAGTGCCAGGCTGAAGCCATAATGGTCGCCGTCCTCGACGAGACCGCGATAGCCGAGCGCCCATAAGCGGTCGCGGAAGCGCCCGACGTCGTCGATGATGAGCGCGCGCACCGCGGGAACATTGAGCGACGCGGCGAGCGCCTGGCGCACGCTGACCGGCCCCTTGAAACTGCGGTCGTAATTCTTGGGAACGTACAGCCCCGACGCGGTGTCGAGCTGGACCGGGCTGTCGTCGAGGATCGACGCGGCGGTGAGCCAGCCCTTTTCGATCACCTGCGCGTAGAGATGCGGCTTGAGCGTCGATCCCGCCTGCCGCCGCGCGTTCGCGCCGTCGACCGCGGCGGCGGTCGATTTGAGCCCGACCCCGCCGACATAGGCGAGCACCTCGCCGCTTTGATTGTCGAGCACGACGACCGCGCCGTCGCGCACGCGATTCGCGCCGAGCCCCGACAATTGGCGGCGCAGCGCGACGATGGCGGCGGCCTGGATGCGGCGGTCGATCGTCGTCGTCACGCGCTTGCCCGGCGCGTCGAGCAGCCGCACCGCGAGATGCGGCGCGAGCGCGGGGTCGTGGCGCGCGGCATGCTCGCCCGATACGAGCGTCGCGGCGGCGGCGTCGATGGCGCTGCAATCGGCGGCGCGCGCGGCGCGGCACGCGCGGCGGCCGAGAGCAAC
>Ga0098074_1000667_pt1 | contig 21268 bp, 17 predicted proteins | sample 32_taG_FD_75064 | JGI IMG/M metagenome (GOLD analysis project Ga0098074, IMG submission 75064) | Marine viral communities from the Gulf of Mexico - 32_GoM_OMZ_CsCl metaG | ecosystem: Environmental > Aquatic > Marine > Oceanic | place: Atlantic Ocean: Gulf of Mexico | collected 2015-07-12
ATTTTAGTCATTACGAAAACTGTTTGTATTGTCGGATGCGGAAAAATGGGTTCCGCTTTACTTTCGCAGTGGGTCGAGGGCCCTGAAGCGATAACTGTCGTCGATCCCGCGGGTAGCGAAGTTCCCGATGGCGTTACGCTGGTAACCGACCGCGCCGCGATCGCCGACCAGCGCTTCGACCTCGTGATTGCCGCGGTAAAGCCGCAGCTGATCGACGATATCCTCGCCGACTATACCGACCATCTCGCCCCCGGCGGCTATGTCCTGTCGATTGCCGCGGGCTATTCCGCCGGACGCCTGTCGCAGCTGATGGGCGATGCGCCGGTGATCCGCACGATGCCCAACCTCCCCGCGGCGATCGGCCGCGGCGTGAGCGGGATCTGCCCCGGCCCGCATGCCACCAGCGACCATGTCGCGCATGCCGAGGCCTTCATGCGCCGCGCGGGTGCGACGATCACCGTCGACAGCGAGGAAAAGCTCGACCGCGTTACCGCAGTGGCCGGATCGGGCCCCGGCTACGTCTTCGAAATCGCGCGCGCCTATGCCGAAGCGGCGATGGCGCAGGGTTTCGACGAGGACGAGGCGCGCGACATGGTGCTCGGCACGATCGGCGGCGCGATCGCAATGGCCAGCGAACCGGCCGCACCCAGCCTCGAGGAACTGCGCAATTCGGTGACCAGCAAGGGCGGCACCACCGCCGCGGGCCTGAACGCGCTCAATGGCGATAGTGGCCTTTCCACCCGGCTGCATGATACACTGCAGGCAGCCTACGACCGCGCGGTCGAGCTGCGCTGATACCCGGCGCCTCCCGCCCCGACGCAAGCATACGAGAGAACCTATGACCGACCAGACCCCCGACCCGCAGATCCATATCCACGACCTCGGCCAGCGCGCCCGCAAGGCCGCGCGCGCGCTGCTGTCCGCCAGCACCGAGGCGAAGAACAACGCGCTGCGCGAAGCCGCCAAGGCGCTGCGCAGCCGGATGGGCGAACTGCTCGAAGCCAATGGCGAGGACGTGCAAGGCGTCGAAGGCAGCAAGCCCGAGAGCTTCGTCGACCGTCTCCGCCTGACCGAGAACCGGATCGAGGGCATGGCCGGCGCGCTCGAGGAGATCGCCGAACTGCCCGATCCCGTGGGCCGCCAGCTCGCCAGCTTCGAGCGCCCCAACGGCCTCACCATCGAACGCGTTGCCGTGCCCATCGGGGTGATCGGGATGATCTACGAATCGCGCCCCAATGTCGGCGCCGACGCCTCCGCCCTGTGCCTCAAGTCGGGCAATGCGGTGATCCTGCGCGGCGGCAGCGAAAGCCGCCATTCCACCCGCGTGATCGTCGAATGCATGCGCAACGGCCTCGCTGCAGCGGGCTTGCCCGAAGACGCAGTGCAGACCGTCGGCACCACCGATCGCGGTGCGGTCGCCGCGCTGCTCAAGGCGGATGAATTCGTCGACCTGGTGATCCCGCGCGGCGGGCGCGGGCTGGTCGAACTGGTCCGCGACCAGGCGAGCGTCCCCACCCTCCTCCACCTCGACGGCAACTGCCACAGCTACGTCCACTCCGCCGCCGATCTCGACAAGGCGGTCAAGGTCATCCGCAACGCCAAGCTGCGCCGCACCGGCGTCTGCGGTGCGACCGAAAGCGTGGTGGTCGACCGCGCGGTGGCCGCAGACTTCATTCCCAAATTCGCCGACACGATGGGCGCCGATTGCGAATTGCGCGGCGATGCCGATGCCGTGGCGATCGACGGCCGCCTCAAGCAGGCCACCGAGGACGACTGGCACACCGAATATCTCGACCCCATCGCCAGCGTGAAGATCGTCGACGGGCTCGACGAGGCGATCGCCTGGGTCGAGGAGCATTCGAGCCACCACACCGATGCGATCATCACCGAGGACGACGCCGCCGCGCGCCAGTTCATGACCAGCATCGACAGCGCGATCGTGATGCACAACGCCAGCACGCAGTTCGCCGATGGCGGCGAGTTCGGCATGGGCGCGGAAATCGGCATCGCCACCGGCAAGATGCACGCCCGCGGCCCGGTCGGGCTCGAACAGCTGTGCAGCTTCAAATACCTCGTCCACGGCGACGGGCAGACGCGGCCGTAAGCTAGTTTGGTTTTGCGAACCCGCATCCGCGGGTTCGTCCTCGCTAGATGTTCAGCAAGCTGCACCCGCTGCGGGCGGGCGTGCAGGTGGCCTTCGGCCAGCTGCGTCTTCGACTACGCTTCCGCCCTTGCCTCGCCTGCGGCTCGGAACCAGTGCGAGCCGCTATCGTAACGCGCAAGTCCCGTTCGCGACCAGCGAACGGCAAGGCCGACCGGCCGCCCGCAGGCGCCCGCAGGAGCGCAGCGACGGAGGAACAGCCCCGAGGACGAACCCGCGGATGCGGGTTCGAAAAGCAAAGACCCCCCTCCCCCAGATTTTCCTACTCGCGCCAAATCTGCTCCATCCCCGCAGATGGCCGACCACGACCCCGACACCGCCGCCACCCAGCACCCGCAGACCGCGCGCGGCACGCTGCCCGCCTTCATCCCCGTCCCGCGCGCGAAGGAGCGGTCGAACGGGTGGAAACCGGAGGTCCAGCGCGCCTTTATCGAGGCGCTGGCCGACACCGGCAGCGTCGCCAGCGCCTGCCGCCAGGTCGGCCGCGCCGAGGTCGGCGCCTATCTCCTGCGCCGCCATCCCGAGGCCGCCAGCTTCCGCGCCGCGTGGCAGGCCGCGCTCGATCTCGGCATGCAGCGGATCGAGGACGTCGCGATGGACCGCGCCTTGAACGGGGTCGAGGTGCCGGTCTATTCCTATGGCAAGCTCGTCGGCAGCCGCCGCGTGCACAACGACCGGCTGCTGATGTTCATGCTGCGCAACCGCGCGCCCGAGCGCTTTGCGGGCGGCCGCCCCAAGGCGCTCAACGCGATCGGGCGGATGGAGAAGAAGCGGCTCAAGGCGAAATGGCGGCGGCAGTGGGAGAAGGAGCAACGCCGCACATCCCCCGCCGAAGTGCGCGCCTCCATCGCGCGCAAGGTCGCCGTCTTCCGCCAGCAGATGGAAGCGCAGCTAAGCCCGCGCACACTGGCCGCCTACGCCGAATTCGAACGCCTGCGCGACGCAGACATCGCGCGCGGCTACAAGGCGAGCGACGACCCGGAGCATCCGCTGTATGCGGAACGCGAGGAGGCGGACCAGTCCGAAGGCTGATTGAAGGCGGTGGCTCCGAGCCGAAGGCGAGGCAAGCGCGACCGCGCGCCCGAGCTCATGCGAGGGAGCAAGCGAGCCGGATGGCTCGCGCCCGCAGGGTCCAAACAAAAAACTCGAACCTTGGAATGCCTTCACAGGGGGGCGTTGAAGCTACGCGTCGAACCCGTGAAACTCGCGGTGCCACGACAAGAACTTCGGATGCGGCCGGTAGGACTTGATCGCCGGCGCCTTGAGCTTGCCCGTGGGATTGATGATCGCCTCGACACCCTCGCGGTCGTTGACCTTGCGGTGCACGATAATCTCGAGATCATCCCTGAAGCCGATCAGCCCCCGATCAAATATCCAATGCGCCGTACCTGAAAGAGCGAGGCCATTGCGCACGCTGTCAGGGCCGCCATGCTCGACCGGGCGAATATGCGCGGCTTGCGCTTCCAGACGGCCACCGCCATTGATCAGCTTCAACCACTCACCGCGCAGCGACGTACGTGCGTCGCGGCACGGCGGAATGCTACGTCAGAGTTGGTTGCTCAGATTTAGTGAGACGATAGCCAGACGGGGAAAACTGATCCGTCGCGGATCAGTTTCTTCTCCAGAGGGTTGTGAATGTTCCGCTAATGTTTCAGTTGGAAGAGTGGCAATGCGGAGGCTGATTTGACCCACTTTCGATTTATCGATCTATTTGCTGGCATCGGCGGACTGCGAGTGGGTTTTGACAACATCGGAGGTCATTGCGTCTTTACCGCGGAGCGAGACAAATACGCTCGACGTACATATCAGGCCAATTTCCGAGACAATCACGAACTTGGCGCGGATATCGAGCCGTATTCCGCTGACCCGGCATTAATTCCTGAATTTGACGTTCTTCTTGCAGGTTTCCCCTGTCAGCCCTTCTCGATTGCAGGTGTTTCTAAGAAAAATGCCTTGGGTCGTCCCCACGGTTTTTTGGACGACACGCAAGGGACCTTGTTTTTCGACACCGCGAAAATCATTAAGCACCATCAACCGACCGCATTCGTTCTAGAGAACGTTAAGAATCTTGAGCGCCATGACGGAGGCAAGACATTCGAGACTATCATGAATGTTCTTGAGAACGAATTGAACTACAAAGTGCAGGCGCGCGTGATTTCAAGCCATCCTTGGGTACCACAAAAGCGAGAGCGGATCTTCATCGTTGGCTTCAAGGAGACCACGGGCTTCGACGTCAACAAGCTCAAGTTACCGGAAACCAACCCGAAGCTCGGTTCGATCTTGGAACCGCATGGTATGGTCGACCCCAAATACACGCTTACTCCACGGCTTTGGGAATACCTGCAAGAATACAAAGCCAAGCACGAGGCGAAGGGGAACGGGTTCGGCTTCGGTCTTTGTGGGCCTAATGACGTGGCGAGGACATTATCGGCAAGATATCACAAAGATGGCTCGGAAATCCTAATTGACCAGCCGGGGCCAAGGCCGCGGCGCCTTACACCACAAGAGTGTGCACGTTTAATGGGGTTCGAGCATGGCGACCGCAAATGGATTATCCCAAAGGATGTGTCTGATACACAAGCGTACCGGCAATTCGGAAATGCAGTCGTTGTGCCCGTTGTTGAATTCATCGCCCAAGCGATGAAGCCCCATCTTTATGGGGCCTTGGCTCAGAAAAGGGTGTCCTCTAATGCCGCTTGAATGGTCGATGTAGTTTCATCTTCAAAGCGCAGCCAGATGATGGCTGGGATCAAGAGCAAAAATACAAAGCCCGAGTTATTGGTGCGTCAAGCTCTTCATCGCCGCGGCTTCCGATTTCGACTTCACAAGCGCGAGCTGCCGGGACGCCCGGACATTGTCCTTCCTCGATACAAGACGGCGATCTTCGTCAACGGCTGCTTCTGGCATGGGCACGATTGCAGATACTTCAAGTTGCCCGCAACGAACACAGAATTCTGGCGGGAAAAGATAAAAGCCAATCAAGAACGTGACGAGCTAAAAACAAAACAACTCATCGAAATGGGGTACAAAGTGATTTCGGTTTGGGAGTGCCAATCCAAGGCAGGGAAAATATCGTTCGATACTCTAATCGATAAACTAGCAGATGAAATTCGTCGCAATTACCTACGAAGCTAAAATATTTCTCCGGTGCCAATTGAGCGCTTCAAACGCAGGATGCTCCTCCCCCCTATTTGGCAATAAAATTTCCTGACCATCTAATTCTGCTAGCTGAGCATTCCTAGCTAGCGCACGGACAGTGTCAGGTATTATCAATTTATATTCGCCTGTTACTCCGATCAAACCATTGTCGAATGCCCAATGATGACCCTTGCAAAGTAACAATCCGTTTCGAATGTCATCGCTGCCCTTGAGCGATCGCGAGACGATATGGCAAGCATCGACTTCAAACCTACCATCCGGGTGTTGCAAGCCTCCGCGACAGAATGCGCAAGAGTTAGCGTAAGCACTACACACTACTCTTTTGAATGCTCGACTTCGAGCAACCTTCCGTGCTCGGGTTTCAATTAAATCCGCTTCGTGGTCAAAAAGCGAGAACTGCTCCTTGATACTCGATTCAATTTGCTCAACCGCTTCAATAACCTCTGTTTCCTTTGCTGGTATAAATTGATGGTTGAGAACGCCCCACCGTCTCCCGCCAAAAGAGCGCGTGAGTTTCGAGTATAGGGGATTCAATTCTTTGATGAGCGTGAACCGATAGTGGTCATCGACCTCTATCCCTCGCTCGATGATGAGAATATCATCGCCCTTCGCACGGTTGAGCAGGGCACTCAAATTCCGGGTTATGCGGCGTTCAGGAGGACGCTCGCCTCCCCATGTCTGATATTGGTATCTCGTATTTACGGTGCCGAGATATGCATCTCCGTCAAACAAGTCTGCAGTGATCTCGATATCAACGGTCGGATTTGCCGAACTTGTCCGATTCCGTAGCAATGGAAGATAGTCTTCGAGATCCTTCGGCAAAACGAAGCCTCCCTGATGCCCCTTCGCAGCACCAGTGTCATTGTTCGCCAAAACCTTGTAGATCGGGGCGTCAAATGACGTTGAGATTGCCAATCATTCCTCCCCCTTCGGCAATGCAGCAACAAACGCCTACCGCGGAATGCTTACATCGGCGTACTCGCGTATCCGGGCTTTACCCTTTTCCTGCTTCTCGAGAAGCCTTTTTCTTGTGACTGATGTCGCCCGCATAGCATTTGGCGGTCACGTCCTTGCGCATCGCGGCGATGATTTGGCGCACCAACTCAGACCGCCCCGCTCTCACCTACCCCTTCTTCCGCTTCTTCCGCGCTGCATACTTCGCGTCGCGCGCGGCCTTCAGTTCCGCTTCGGTCGGTGCGGGTACCGCGTCGGCTTCGGCTTTCGCCTTGGCGGCGGCCTGCTTGTCGGCCTTGGCCTGCGCGATCGCGGCGCGCTTGGCGGCGCTCTTTTCGGCGATGACGGCTTCGCGCGCCTCCTGTGCGGCCTTGCGCTTGGCAATCGTCGCCTCGTCGAGCTTGGGCGCGTCGGCCAGTTTCTCGAGCGCCTGCTCGCGCGCCTTCTGCGCAAGCGCGCGGCGATCCTGGAAATCGGGGTCCTTATATCCGGACATAGGCGGTAATCTCGTTTCTGGTTGGCCGGCGGGGGGGCGCCGGCTGTGGGAGGCTGGACAGCCTTGGCGCGGGGGACGCGCCCTATTCCTCGCCCATCCGCAGCGCGGCAATGAACGCTTCCTGAGGAATACTGACGTTTCCGTATTCCCTCATCCGCGCCTTACCCTTCTTCTGCTTCTCGAGCAGCTTTTTCTTGCGGCTGATGTCGCCGCCATAGCATTTGGCGGTCACGTCCTTGCGCATCGCGGCGATGGTTTCGCGCGCGATCACCTTGCCGCCGATCGCGGCCTGGATGGGCACCTTGAACAGGTGCCGCGGGATCAGGTCCTTCAGCCGTTCGCACATGCCGCGCCCGCGGCTTTCGGCGACATCGCGGTGGACGATCATCGACAGCGCATCGACCGGTTCGTTGTTCACCAGGATGCTCATCTTGACGAGGTCGCCCTCGCGTAGGCCGATCTGTTCGTAGTCGAAGCTGGCATAGCCGCGGCTGATCGATTTCAGCCGGTCGTAGAAATCGAACACCACTTCGTTGAGCGGGAGTTCGTAGGTCACCTGCGCGCGGCCGCCGACATAGGTCAGATCGACCTGGATGCCGCGGCGGTCCTGGCACAGCTTGAGGATCGCGCCGAGATATTCGTCGGGGGTGTAGATCACCGCCTTGATCCACGGCTCCTCGATCTGCTCGATACGGCTGGGATCGGGATAGTCGGCGGGGTTGTGCAGCATCAGCTCCTGCGCCGGGTCGGTGCGCGACTTGTTGAGCTGGATGCGGTAGACCACCGAGGGGGCGGTGGTGATCAGGTCGAGATCGTATTCGCGCGTGAGGCGTTCCTGGATGATCTCCAGGTGCAGCAGGCCGAGGAAGCCCGCGCGGAAGCCGAAGCCCAGCGCGGCGCTGCTTTCGGCCTCGAAGCTGAAGCTGGCATCGTTGAGCCGCAGCTTGCCGATGCTCTCGCGCAGCTTCTCGAAATCGGCGGCATCGACGGGGAACAGCCCGCAAAACACCACCGGCTGGACTTCCTTGTAGCCGGGCAGCGCCTTGTCCGCCCCGCCCTTCACCGTGGTGATCGTGTCGCCGACGCGCGCCTGCTCGACTTCCTTGATCTGCGCGGTGATGAAGCCGATCTCGCCCGGGCCCAGTTCGGGCAGGTCGGTGCGCTTGGGGGTGAAGCAGCCGACGCGGTCGATCAGGTGCTGCGTGCCGCCCTGCATGAAGCGGACGTTGAGGCCCTTCTTGATCGCGCCGTCCATCACGCGGACGAGGATGACCACGCCGAGATAGGGGTCGTACCATGAGTCGACCAGCATGGCCTTCAAGGGCGCGTCGCGGTCACCGGTGGGCGGGGGGATGCGCTTGACCAGCGCCTCCAGCGTTTCCTCGATGCCGATGCCCGACTTGGCGCTGGTGAGCACCGCGCCGCCCTCTTCCCATGGGCCGGTGGCCTCTATGCCGACGATCTCCTCGATTTCCTCGGCGACGCGCTGCGGTTCGGCGGCGGGGAGGTCGATCTTGTTGATGACGGGGACGATCTCGTGGTCGTGCTCGATCGACTGGTAGACATTGGCGAGCGTCTGCGCTTCGACGCCCTGCGCCGCGTCGACCACCAGCAGCGCGCCCTCGCACGCGGCGAGGGAGCGGCTGACTTCATAGGCGAAGTCGACATGGCCGGGCGTGTCCATGAGGTTGAGCTCGTAGGTCTCGCCGTCGCGCGCGGTGTAGGTGAGGCGCACGGTCTGCGCCTTGATGGTGATCCCGCGCTCCTTCTCGATGTCCATGTTATCAAGCACTTGCTCGGACATCTCGCGATCGGTCAGCCCCCCGCAATGCTGGATCAGCCGATCGGCGAGCGTCGACTTGCCGTGATCGATATGGGCAATGATACTGAAATTGCGGATTTTTCTGAGATCGGTCATACAAACTGCTTAATCGGAAAAGATGGCACAAGACATGCCTCGCCCGCGCCTTAGCCGTGGCAGGCATTCTCGCCAAGCGCCCTCTGCGACGCGATTCCCGCAGCTGCTCCGATAATCAGTAGCTGGTACCCGCTTTGGGCGTGCCGACCTCGACCTCGACGAACTTGCGCTTCGACGAGGCTTCCCCCCGCCCCGCCATGATCAGCGAGTAGGGATCCTGCGGCAAGGTCGTCAGCGGGCTGCCGGCCGCTTCGATCTGATAGGGCGAGACGCGGTGCCGGGTGCACAGGCCGTCGGCGCCGTCGCTGATCAACGGGGTCTCGAACTCGACGCCCTGCACCGAGCCCTTCGACCGGCGTACGGTTGCGACGGCCAATTGGCCATTGCCCAGGTCGAGCACGACTTCGGTGCCCAGAGGCACGTCCATAAGCCCCTCGATCCGCGCCCCGGTCTTCGAGAGATTGCGCATGACCACCCGGTAGCGGCTATCTTCGTGGATCAGTCCGATGCGGCGGAACACGGTCTTGCGGGTCGCGCGGTATTTCGCCGGGCCGCGCGGTTCATATTTGAGCTCGCCCGCCTCCAGCCGTTCGAGCAACTCTGCGTGAGGCATGGCGCGGGCGAAGATATACCCCTGGACCAGTGTTGCCCCGCGCTTGGTCACGAGATCGAGTTCGTCCTTCGCCTCGACGCCCTCTGCCACTGTTTCCATGTCGAGCGCATCTGCAAGGCTGACGATAGCGCTGAGGATGGCCGCGTTGTTGTTGCCTTCCTCGGTCGCGCCGCGCACGAAGCTCTGGTCGATCTTGATCTTGTCGAACGGCGCGGTGCGCAGGTAGCTGAGCGAGCTGTATCCGGTCCCGAAGTCGTCGAGCGCCAGCTTTACGCCGAGCGCCTTCAATTCCTCGAAAATCCGCTGGGTGCGTCCGGCATCGCCGAGGAACACGCTCTCGGTAATTTCGAGTTCGAGCCGCTCGGGTGTCAGGCCGCTTTGCTTGAGCGCGTTGGCGACGATCTGCGGAAAATTGTCGTGCGCGAACTGCATCGGCGAGACGTTTACCGCCACGCGCAGTTCGAGCGGCCATTCGGCCGCCTGTCGGCAGACCTCGTTCAACGCCCATTCGCCCATTTCCCCGACAATGCCGATTTCCTCGGCCACGGAGATGAAATCCTCGGGCGAAATCGCGCCGCGGTCCGGATGATTCCAGCGCATCAAGGCTTCGCACCCGCGGACCATATGCGTCTTGGCGCAGACGAGTGGCTGGTAGTGCATGACCACCTGCCCGTTCTCGATGGCGTCGCGCAGGTCTTCCTCGATCTGCCGGCGATGTTTCGCGCCATCCTTGAGTTCGGCCGAATAGAAGCGGTACTGGCCCCGCCCACCGCTCTTGGCGGCATGCAGCGCCAGATCGGCGGCCGATATCAGCCCTTCCGGATCGAGCCCGTCATAAGGCGCAATGGCGACCCCGACCGACGTTCCGACGACCGCGCGCGAATCGTTGATCGAATAGGCCTGCGACAGCATCTGGATGACTCGCTGACTCAGATCGCCCAGGGCGCCGCGGTCATCCATGTCGGGCAACACGATCTGGAACGAGTCCGCGCTCCGGCGTGCAATTTCCCCCTTGCTCCCGATGATCCGTTCAAGCCGCGCAGCAACCTGCTTCAGCAGTTCGTCGCCCGCGGCATGACCCAGCGAATCGTTGATCTGCTTGAACCGGTCGAGGTCGACCATCAGCAACGCGCAGGTCCGTTTGGAATTGCGATAGGCCTTGAGCAATTCGGCCAGACGCCGGTTCATCCGGTGGCTGTTGGCCAGACCGGTAACCGGATCGTATTGCGCCAACCGTTCGGCATCGCGCCGGTTTTCCCGGCTGGCCGTGATATCCTTCGCGCTACCGCGATAGCCGGTAAAGCGCTCCTGCTCGTCGAACTGCGGTTTGCCCGCGATTTCCCACCAGACTTCGCGCCCCTCTATGGCGAGGCGGACATTGAGTTGGCTGATCGAGTTGCGCGCCCGCAGCAGGAACGCGAGCGGGCGCTCGGGTCGGTCGGGATCATCGACCTTCTCGGGGATGAAGAGTTCGCTCAGCGATTTGCCGATCGCTTCGCCCTGCGTCCAGTCGAGCTCTTTCGCCGCATTGTCGGACAGGTAGATGAGCCGGCCTTCGGCATCGGTCGCCCAGAACCAGCCCAGACCTGCGGCCTCGAAACTGTCGAGCAGTTCCACCCGGCGTTCGGCATCGGTGATGGCGATCGGACGCAGCGGCGCAGGCTGTGAACCTTCGCGTCGTTCCGTCTTCGCCCGCGACGCACGCGAGAAGAACCCTGCCATGTGAACTCATGCTCCCGAGTAGCCTCTGTGCGCCGAAATTCCCTCTCAGCGCAGCGAACCATGTAGATAAACGCAACTTCTTTCCAAACGGATAACCATGTGATCTGCGGTGTACCGCACATAGTCCGCTGCTTGCCAGCTGCCCCGACCATGTGCATTGAAGGCATGTCTCGGGGGAGAAAGACATGCGGCATATTGCGATCGTGGGATCGGGTCCGGCGGGCTATTACACGGCCGAAGCCGCCGTCAAGAAATGGGGCGATGACGCCCGGATCGATATCTTCGACAAATTGCCGGTGCCGTTCGGCCTGATCCGCACCGGCGTCGCGCCCGATCACCAGTCGATCAAGGCGGTTGCGCGTCGGTACGAAAAAACGGCGATCGGCCAATCGGTACGCTTCGTCGGCAATGTCGACGTCGGTGGTTCGGTTTCGATCGAGGAGCTCGGTTCGCTCTACGATGCGGTCATCCTGGCCACGGGCGCGCCGCAGGATCGCCCGCTGGAAATCCCTGGCGCGCGGACCGGAAATGTCTTTGGCAGTGCGGCATTCGTCGGCTGGTACAACGGCCATCCCGAGTTCGCGGGGATGGACCCCGTGCTGTCGGGCAAGCATGCCGTCGTCATCGGGATGGGCAATGTCGCGCTCGACGTGGCGCGGATCTTGGCCAAGACCGAAGGCGAATTTGCCGGCTCGGACATCGTCGCCCACGCGCTCGAGGCTTTGCGCGGCAGCGCTATCGAGAAAATCACCATCCTCGGCCGGCGCGGTCCGCACCAGATCATGATGACGCCCAAGGAACTGGGCGAGTTGGGCACGCTCGACCGCGCCGCTCCGCACGTCGATCCGGCAGATTTGCCGCCGGTTGCCGACGATGCCGTTCTCGAACCGGGGGTGCGCAAATCGGTCACGCTGCTGCGCGAATTCGCGCAGCCTGCGGCAGCCGACCGCGATGCCAAACCGGTTTCTATCGAGTTCGATTTCTTCGCCAGTCCCCGAGCTATCACCGCCACAAACGGCTGGGTAAGTGCCATAGAAGTGGAGCGGACCCGCCTCGAAACCGGGCGCGCGGTGGGTACCGGCGAAACCTATAACCTGCCGGCCGATCTGGTCGTCAGCTGTATCGGGTATCGCACCTCGGCCATAGAGGGCGTGCCGTTCGACCAGCGGGCGGGACATTTCGCCAATGACGAGGGCCGGATCCTGCCCGGCCTCTATTGCGTCGGTTGGGCCAAGCGCGGCCCCAGCGGCACGATCGGCACCAACCGGCCCGATGGATATGGGGTCATAGACACGGTCGATGAAGACATCGCCGCAAGCTCCGGCAAAGCTGGCCGCGCGGGTTTCGACGAACTGGCGCAGGAACGCGGGATCGAGATCGTCACTTTCCGCGATTGGCAGAAAATCGAGGAAGCCGAAATCGCAGCCGCGCGCGAAGGAGCGCCGCGGGAAAAGTTCGTCGATATCGAAAGCATGATCGCAGCACGCGGCGCGTGATCGTCCTTCGCTCGCACAGGTCCGACACCCCGGCCAAGCTGACCGGGGGATACCGCCCTTGCCCGCCCGGCCGCTCCGCAATCGATACCCCCAGCACTGCTGTCCAGCCCGGACCAGGCGGATCGCAAGGACAATGACATGACTGCCGATCCCGCGCTCTTAGCGAACCCGCTTGCCAGCCAACCGCCCCGCCAGACCACGGGCGAAGGCGGCGCTTTCGGTCGAACCGGCTTTGCCTGGGCGATCTTCGAATGGGCCCGCAACCCCTATTACATCCTGATCGTGATCTACATCTTCGCGCCCTATTTTGCGCGCGACATTATCGGCGCGGACCTGCTTGCCAGCGGTGCGCTGGACAACCTGCCGCCCGGCGACGCGCTTGCCGCGGCCAATGCGCAGGGGCAGGCAACCATAGCCTCGGTGACCAAATGGGCCGGTTTCATTGCCGCCCTGACCGCGCCGGTCCTGGGTGCGGCGCTCGACCGCGGCGGGCGGCTGAAACCGATCCTCGCGCTGTTCCTCGGGGCCATCGCGGTTTGTTCGGCGCTGCTGTGGTTCGCGATGCCGGGGGGCGAAGGCCTGCCGGTTCCCGCGATTATGGCCCTGTTGGTGGTCGCCTATGTTGGTTACACCTATTCCGAGGTAACGCACAATGCGATGCTCAGCGTGTCGGGCGAACCACGCCGACTGGCGATGATATCGGGTCTCGGACTGGGTCTCGGCAACCTCGCTGCGACCTTGATCTTTCTCGCGATTGCCGTGCTCTTCGTGCTGCCCGCTGCGATCTCTTGGCCATTCGCGGCGCCGCAATTCGGAATTGACCTGACGATGTTCGAACATGCGCGGCTAGCCGGCCCGATCTGCGCGGTGTGGCTGGTGCTGTTCTCGATTCCGTTCTTCACCAGGGCACGCGACCCGGGCGTACCCGGGGCCAGTTGGATGCGCGCCTTCCGGGAAGGCGCACGCAGCGTTGCACGCACGTTGCGCGAGGCAGCGCGATACCGCGAATTGATGCGGTTCCTCATCGCGCGGATGTTCTACGCCGACGCGATGGCCGCGCTGCTGGCGCTCGGCGCGGTTTATGTCGCGCTCTTCCTCGGCTGGAATTTCCTCGAAATGCTCTGCTACGCGATCTTCGCCAGCGCCTGCGCATTCGGCGGCGGCATTTTCGGCGGCTGGCTCGAAGGAAAGGTCGGCGTAAAGCGCGCGCTGGCCCTGGAAATTCTCGCCATGGTGGGTGTCGGATTGCTCCAGCTGAGTATCACCCGCGAAAGCCTGTTCCTCGGCCTGGTCGACAATGTGGTGGTGTGGGACGGGCTCGTCTTCCGCACCCTGTCGGACCTCGTCTATCTCGGTCTCATCAGCGTGATCGCGGTGACCGCCACTGCCAGTATTTCGTCGAGCCGTACGATGCTGGTCACGCTTGCCCCGCCGGGCCGTAGCGGTGAATTCTTCGGCCTCTACGCGATTGCCGGCACCATCACCGTATGGATGGGGCCACTGCTGGTCGAACAGTTCACCCTGTGGTCGGGCGACCAGCGGATCGGCATGACTTCGATCCACCTGCTGTTCGCGATCGGCTTCCTCGTCCTGCTTGCTGTCCGCATGCCCACGCGCGCCGAATAGCTCGGCGCTGGACTCATCGGTTGCAATGTGGAACCTTCCTCGGCGGAGAGAGGAGCACCAACATGCCCGCATATGATCTGATCATTCGCAACGGGACCATTGTCGATGGTACCGGACAGGACCGCTTTACCGGGGATCTCGCCGTGAAGGACGGGCTCATCGCTCAAGTGGGCCACGTCAGCGGCGACGCCGCCGAGGAAATCGATGCGGAGGGTCACCTGGTCACCCCCGGCTTCGTCGACATTCACACGCATTACGACGGACAAGCGACCTGGGACCAGGAAATGGCCCCGTCGAGCTGGCACGGCGTAACGACCGTCGTCATGGGCAATTGCGGTGTCGGTTTCGCTCCGGCGCGTCCCGACAAGCACGAATGGCTGATCGGCCTGATGGAAGGCGTGGAAGACATTCCCGGGACCGCGCTGGCGGAGGGCATGAAGTGGAACTGGGAAACCTTCCCCGAATATCTCGATGCGCTGGAAGAACTGCCCCGTACCGTCGATGTCGGCACCCATGTCCCGCACGGTTCGGTCCGCGCCTATGTTCTGGGCGATCGCGAGCGTCCCGGTGCCGTTCCGACCGCCGAAGACATCGCCGCCATGAGCCGCATCGTCGAAGACGGCGTGCGCGCGGGCGCGCTGGGATTCTCCACTTCGCGTACGGTGCTTCACCGGGATATCGGCGGCGAGGTCGTCCCCGGCACCACCGCCACTGCCGAGGAGCTGGTCGAGATCGGCCGCGCAATGGGCCGTGCCGGACATGGCGTGTTCGAAATGGCCAGCGACATGATGCGCGAATGGGACGAGTTCGGCTGGATGGGCAAGATGAGCCGCGAGACCGGGCTGCCGGTCACCTTCGCGGCGCTCCAGTCGATCGCCAAGGAACTTCCGCTCGACGAGCAGATCGAGAGCATGCGCGCCGAGAACGACAATGGCGCGAACATCGTCGCGCAGATCGCGCTGCGCGGCAACGGCATCGTCATGGCGTGGCAGGGCACCGTGCATCCCTTCCGGCTCAAACCGAGCTGGAAGGAGATCGAGGACCTCCCGTGGGAAGAGCAGAAGGCCAAGCTGTTCGACCCCGAGTTCAAGGCGCGCCTGATCGCCGAACAGCACGATTTTTCCGAGGTCAACCAGGACATCATGGGCCTGATCATGGTCGTTTGCGGCGGCTGGAACATGCAGTTCGAAATGGACCCCGACTTCAATTACGAACCCACCGCCGAGGAAAGCGTGCTCGAACGCGCCAGGGCAGCGGGCATGTCGGGCGATGAATATGCCTACGAGCTGCTGTGCCGCGACGAGGGCAAGGGCTTCATCTACCTGCCGATCCTCAATTACGCCGACGGCAATCTGGATTTCCTGAAAGACCTGCAACACGCCGACGACACGGTGAATTCGCTGTCCGACGGCGGCGCGCATTGCGGGACGATCTGCGATGCCGCCTCGCCCACCTTCATGCTGCAGCACTGGGTGCGTGACCGGGCGCGCGGCACGATCGGCCTCGAAAATGCGATCAAGCGGCAATGCAACGACACGGCCCGGCTCTACGGGCTGGAGGACCGCGGCGTGCTGGCGCCCGGCTATCTGGCCGATATCAACATCATCGACATGGACCGGATCAAGCTGGGCAAGCCCTGGCTGGCCTTCGACCTGCCTGCGGGCGGCAAACGCTTGCTGCAGAAGGCCGAGGGCTATGTCGCGACGATCAAGAACGGAAAGGTCACATTCCGCGAAGGCGAATGGACGGGCGAGGCGCCCGGTGGCCTGATCCGCGGCCCGCAGCGGGCCGAAATGCTGGAGGCTGCAGAATGAAAGCAATCCGTACGGGCGCGAAGCCGTCCACCCTCGATGCGCTGGAATGGGTCGATATCGACGCCGCAGCGGCGCCCGGTCCGGGCGAGATTACCGTCGATCTGAAGGCCAGTTCGCTCAACTATCACGATTACGCCGTCGTGAAAGGCATGATCCCGACCGAACCGGGTCGCATCCCCATGTCGGATGGCGCTGGCATCGTCTCGGCGGTTGGCGACGGGGTGACCGAATTCGCCGTGGGCGACCATGTGGTCAGCACCTTCTTCCCCGACTGGCTCGACGGCCGCCCGCCGTCCAGCGCGTTCACCCGCGTTCCCGGTGACGGGATCGACGGCTATGCGCGCGAGGCAGTGACTGCCCCGACCCACTGGTTCACGCGCGCACCCTCCGGGTTCAGCCATGCCGAGGCTGCAACGCTGACCTGCGCCGGGCTGACCGCCTGGCGCGCATTGTTCGTCGACTACGCGGTCAAGCCGGGTGACACCGTGCTGGTCCAGGGCACGGGCGGGGTCTCGATCTTCGCCCTGCAGTTCGCGAAGGCCGCGGGCGCCACTGTCATCGCCACCTCTTCCTCCAACGAGAAGCTCGAACGGGTGCGCGAACTGGGGGCGGACCATTTGATCAATTACAAGGAAGTCGAAGCCTGGGGCCCGAAGGCGCTGGAGATAACCGGCGGGCGCGGGGTCGACTGCGTGGTCGAAATCGGCGGGGCAGGCACGCTCGACCAATCGATGCTGGCCACGCGCGTTGGCGGGCATGTCGCGCTGATCGGTGTGCTGGCAGGTTTCGCCGGGCCGGTGCAGACCGCGCTGCTGTTCTCCAAGAACCTCAAGGTGCAGGGCCTCACCGTCGGCAGCCGCGCGATGCAGCAGGACATGATCGCTGCGATCGAGGCCAACGGCATCAAGCCGGTCATCAGCGATACCTTCGCGCTCGCCGACCTCGCCGATGCCTTCCGCCATCAGGAAAGCGGGAGCCACTTCGGCAAGATCGCAGTCGAGATCTAGGGGCGCGGTTAGCTGCCGTAGCGGGGACCGGACACTGACCGGGTATCGCGGGGCCGGCCTCCACCGGCCCCCGGCGGCCCATCACGGTTCGATGATGATTCCCTTGGCGGGATCCACACTGCCGCTGGCCATCCTGACGAAAACGTCGCGTGCAGCAGCAAGGCCCGCATGGCGTTCAATGGTCACGCTGTCGCCGGCATCGGCAAGGAATATACGCCAGCTCTCGGCCATCTGGCGGCCCGCTTCCTGCGGCCCCAGGTCCTTGAACAGCGCGACCGCATGGTCGGGTGCGAAGAACAGCGTCGGCGCCGGTCCGGGCAGGTCCCCCGCCCCACCGCCGCGCTCCTCGATATGCGTCGCTCCCACCAGGCAGGAGTACTTCAACGCGTCGCCAAGATGCGCATGGATCGCGCCCAGCAGACGGGCGTTGCCGGCAAAATCGACCGATACCGCGGGTCGGCTGGCCAGTGCCTGCACATCGTCATAGGCCAGCACTTCGTCGTAGAGACCGCTCTGCTTCACGAAAGCGACATTCCCCGAAGAGGTCAGGCCGATCCGCCGGATATCCGGCGAACGATGCCTGGCCGTACTGGCAAGGCCCATGGCAGTCTTGGACGATGCGCTGGTCAGGATTACCTGTTCGGCGCCGAACCAGTCCTGCGAGCGCATGAAGTATTCGATCAGGAAACCGGTCTTGAACAGCGGACCGAAGATCATCCGTTCGCCTTCGCGCGCCGGATCGTGTTCCGGGTCGGCTGCAAGCCGCGAATAGCTGTTGTAGACCGGGCTCATCGGCTGGCGATGTGCGGCCATGTCGGTAAAGCCGCTGGCGGACAGTTTTCCGGGCACGACGTCCAGATGCGTCGCCATAGGCAGGTAGCCATAGACCCGCTCGCCCACGGATATCTCGGACACATTGCTTTCGATCACGCGTGCATGGCCCCACATGGGCACGATGCCCATGCCGTCGGTGCCTGCCCCCTGCACGGGGAAGAAGTTCCAGTATCCGAAGCCGTCGCCGACGACCGCATAGGTCACGTTGTTCGCCGTGACCGAGAAGCTTTCGATTTCCAGGCGCACCGCATCGTCGGCCAGCTTTCCTTGGTCGCAATCGACCAGTCGGGCCTCGCCGATTGCATTCTTGCGGACATGGACTTGCTGCATTCGCGTCTCTCCTTCGAGAGCGACGCTAACCGCAGATCTACGCCAATGCGAGCGCTTAAACCCGCATCGGCATGAGGACATAGAGCGCGGGCGAATTCTCGTCCTTGCGGATCAGCGTCGGGGCGCCAGCATCGGCCAGATGGATTTCCACCGTGTCGGCATCGATCTGGTTGAGGATGTCCTTGAGATAGCCCGCGTTGAAGCCTATTTCGAACCCGTCGGACGAATATTCCGCCGGCACTTCCTCGGTCGCGGTGCCATTGTCGGGACTGGTTACGGTCAGCGTGACCTTGTCCCGATCAAGCCCCATCTTGACCGCGCGGGTCTTCTCGGTGGCGATCGTCGCCACGCGGTCGACCCCCTCGTGGAAGCTCTTCGGGTCGAGCTTAAGGAGCTTGTCGTTACCCGTTGGAATAACGCGCGAATAATCGGGGAAGGTCCCGTCGATCAGCTTGCTGGTCAGGACCACTCCGCCCTCGCCGCCGAGCGTGAAGCGGACCTTGCTGGCCGACAGGTCGATCTGGACATTGCCGTCGAGCGACTCGTCGAGCAGCTTGCGCAGTTCGGCCACGGCTTTGCGCGGCACGATCACGTCGGGCATGCCTTCTGCCCCATCAGGCCGCGGCAGCGTGAAGCGCGCGAGCCGGTGACCGTCGGTTGCAGCCGCCCGCAGGACGGGTTCGTTGTCGTCCGACACGTGGAAAAAAATACCGTTCAGATAATACCGGGTTTCCTCGGTCGAAATCGCGAACCGCGTCCGATCGATGAGGTCGGCGAAGGTCTTGGCGGGCAGTTCGAAACTGGTCGGCAGATCGCCTTCGACGATGACCGGGAAGTCGTCGCGCGGGAGCGTCGGCAGCGAGAAGCGGCTGCGCCCCGCCTTGATCGCCATGCGGTTTTCCGCCGCTTCGAGGCTGACCTGCGAACCTTCGGGCAGCTTGCGCGCGATATCGAACAGCAGGTGCGCCGAAACGGTGATCGCCCCGGCACTGTCGACATTGGCTTCCATATGCTCGATCACCTGCAGATCGAGGTCGGTTGCCATGACCCTGAGCGAATTGTCGCCTTCGGCTTCGATCAGCACGTTGGAGAGGATCGGGATGGTATTGCGGCGCTCCACGACCGACTGGACGTGGCTGAGACAACGCAGCAGCGTCGCGCGTTCGATGGTGGCCTTCATGGTCCTACTTTCGTCCCTCTTGGGCGCCTGGCAGGCCGGAATCGCCCCACCAGCGCCGGAATACGGATAGTCACCCTAGCGGGGCGCGCATGGGGGGCAAGGCCGGACGCCGCGGCGCCGCAATTCCTTGGGGAAAAGTGGGTGAAATCAGCCCATCATCGCCATGCCGCCGTTCACGTGCAGCGTCTGGCCAGTGACATAGGCGGCCTCGTCGCTCGCAAGGTAGGCAACCGCAGCGCCGATCTCGTCGCCTTCGCCCATGCGGCCCATCGGAATACGCCCGTTGATCGCCGCTTTCTGCTCGTCGTTCAACGCGTCGGTCATCGCTGTGCGGATGAAGCCGGGTGCCACGCAGTTCACGGTGATGTTCCGGCTGGCAAGTTCCTGCGCGAGGCTTTTGGACATGCCGGTCAGGCCCGCCTTGGCAGCGACATAGTTCATCTGCCCCGGATTGCCGGTATGCCCGACCACGCTGGTGATCGAGATAATCCGCCCGCCCTTGGCCTTCATCATCGGCCGTGCGCTGGCGCGCATCAGGCGGAAGCTCGCCTCGAGATTGATGCGGATCACCTGGTCCCACTCGTCGTCCTTCATCCGCATCGCCAGATTGTCACGGGTGATGCCGGCGTTGTTGACGAGGATGTTCATCGAACCCAGCGTATCGACGGTGGCCGGGATCAGTTCCTCGACCTGCGTCGGATTGGAAAGGTCGCAGGTGATCTCGACATGGTCATGGCCGAATTCGTCGTTGAGCTGTTCGCGGAAGGCGCGCAGCTTGTCGCCGTTGGAGCCGGACAGCGCGAGGCGCGCACCCTGCTTCGCCAGCGCGTAGGCGATCGACGAACCGATCCCCCCGCTGGCACCGGTCACGAGCGCGGTCTTTCCTTCGAGGCTGAACATCATGCGTTCTCCTTGGCGAAGTTTTCGAGGTCTTCCATGGTGACGAGGCTGACGGTTGCGGCCTCCTTGTCGATGCGGCCCACCATCGGGGCGAGCACCTTGCCGCCCACTTCGACAAACCGTTCGATGCCCGCATCGCGCATTGCCAGAACGCTTTCGCGCCAGCGGACCCGGCCGGTGATCTGATCGACCAGCAGCGCCTGTTCTTCGGCCGGATCGGTGACGCGTGCGGCAGTGACATTGGCGAACAGCGGCACTGCAAAGGCCTGCGGGGGCGTCGCTTCGAGCGCGTTCTTCATGCGCAGCGCAGCAGGACCCATCAGTGAACAATGGAACGGCGCCGAAACGGGCAGCTTGATGCCGCGCTTGATCCCGTGATCCTTGGCCATTTCGATCGCGCGGTCGATCGCCTCGGCGTGGCCGGAGATCACCACCTGCGTCGGATCGTTGTCATTGGCGACTTCGCAGACCTGCCCCTCGGCCGCTGCCTCGACCAGCGCGGTGGCCTTTTCGATATCCGCACCGAGCAGCGCGGCCATCGCGCCGACGCCGATCGGAACCGCATCCTGCATGGCGATGCCGCGCAGGCGCAGCAGCTTGGCCGTGTCGGTCAGCGAGAATGCCCCGGCGGCGCACAGCGCGCTGTATTCGCCGAGCGAATGGCCCGCGACGCAATCGGCCGTGTCGGCCAGCGTCACGCCGAATTCCTTTTCGAGGACCCGGGCAGTGGCCACCGAATTGGCCATGATCGCCGGCTGCGCATTGGCAGTCATCGTCAGTTCGCTTTCGGGGCCGTCCTTCATCAGCGCGGAAAGCTTCTGCTTGAGCGCTTCGTCGACTTCCTGGAACACTTCGCGCGCATGCGCGCTGGCTTCGGCGAGATCGGCGCCCATGCCGACCTTCTGGCTGCCCTGGCCGGGAAAGATGAATGCAGTCATAAAATCTCCTCGACCGCGCGACTAGGCGCGAGCGCCCCGCGTCTCAAGTCCGAAGGGGACAATCTTGTTGGCAGCATCGTGGCCGATATCCGCCCGGCCGAGGTAGGGGATGCCGCTGCG
>Ga0098074_1000670_pt1 | contig 21213 bp, 32 predicted proteins | sample 32_taG_FD_75064 | JGI IMG/M metagenome (GOLD analysis project Ga0098074, IMG submission 75064) | Marine viral communities from the Gulf of Mexico - 32_GoM_OMZ_CsCl metaG | ecosystem: Environmental > Aquatic > Marine > Oceanic | place: Atlantic Ocean: Gulf of Mexico | collected 2015-07-12
GTCCCGTTAAACCTGACGCCCCTCATGGACAGATATCCGGAACCCCACTCGAATAGCTTGTTCGACCTTCTCGTGGTCGTTTGGATCGACCCACCAGGCACGCATCTGCACATCCCATCTGGCTCCAAGATCGAAGCCATCGGCCCAAATCGCAGTATCCTCAACCAAGTACGCCTTCGACAGGGAAGAAACGACTTTCCAATAGGAAGGTGAGCCCTTACATGCGGCGAGGCGTTCATGAAAATCTCGACGACGCTCCATCGCTTCGTGTGGAATAGGCAAGTTTGCGAGGTCGCGCAGCTTCGGAGGGTTGTGCCACTTTGGATCGTATCTGCGATACAGCCCCATTCCAGGCTCAGCAACAACCGCATCCATTTCCACGAGCTTCGCGCTATCCTTTAGATAGACATCAGCTCGAACCTCTGGATTTCCATAGTAGGCCGCTTTGTCGCCCTCGAAAGGGTCAACGGCGACCACTCGAAGGCAAATCTTCGACATCTTGTCGTGGGACGCAATCCAGAAGCCTACCGATCCCTCTTGGATGTACATCTCATAGACATTGTCGATGTCTTTGGTCATTGCTGATCCCTCAATTCGCCGCCTTGCATGGATAGTGGGACATTGCAAGGGGCGCAAGTTGTCCCTATAGCGCACGCTTCTGCCGGCCCCACATGGTCCGCAGGTAGCGATCCATGCTTGGCTTCGAGGCGGGCCACTCATCCGCCCAGCGCGCGAGCCTGTGCGGAAGGTCCGGATCCCACATGCCGCGATGCAGGGTGTCCACGAACACGCGGCCGGCAGTGGTCACCTCGAGACGCAAGTATTGATCCCCAACCTCCGACAACACCTGCAAGAGCCCCGCATCGCGAAGGTCGTCGATGATCTTGGCGTGAGACATCGGGCTACCCATGGTGCAGACGCCATACTTGCCACTTCCGGGCCACTCGATCATCAGGCGGATCAGCTCCCCCTCTCTCGAGGGTGGGACAGCCTCGCGAACCAAGTGCTGGATGAGCTGCAGGCCATTCTTCGACACGAAGTTGGCTGACGCTGGCGCTCCGGCGCGCCGCAGGAGCATGCCCAGCACCGGCAGAGCATTGATCGCATAGTTGAAGTCGAAGTAGCGGCGCGCTTCGCCTTGGCGGACCCGGCGCATCACCTCCGGGTGGGTGATCGGGACCATCTCTTGCAAAGATCGGTCGAGGTCGGCATCAACCAGCGAGGTGATCCTCCAGCGCATGATGTCGTCGGTCAGTGGAATGCCGTGGTGCCGCAACAGGTTCACGAAGTTGAAGGTGCCACCGTAATCATCGTCGGAGGCGCAGATGAGAACATCGGCCTGACTTAGCGCAATGGGCAGATCGAGACGAAGCCGCCGGATCTTGCCGGTGGCCGAGGGTCGGTGAGTGTCGAGCCTCCAGCGTGGCTCGGACAGGACTGGCACCTGCGACAGCGGAAGGTCTCGCGGCACATCAAGCTGCCTTGTGCCGAAAGGCGATACGAAGATGAAGGAGACCTCATCGTCGGGGTGATGCTGTTGCCAGCCTTGGCGCATCTTTACAGGGAGCGAGTCTTTTTTCAGGTTGCGCTGCCAGGCCGCATGCTGCGCCAAGATCATCGACACCTTTTCGGATGCGATGAGAATGCGCCGGCCTCGGCGCGAGGATAGATCGGTCATGTAGGATCCGTTCCGCTAGGAAGGTTTTCGGGAAGCGCAGCTAAGCGGCGGACTATGGCATGGATAACCTGGCGACACCGGCTCTTGCAAGAACAGATCACGCTTAACGGGCGGGGAACTCCTCCGACCCACCTGGATCCCGAACGCAATCATGAGATCTACGCCATGAACAAGCTGGTCCGCTTCCTGAAGAACTTCGATCGCCGCATGAAGGTCGCTGCATGGCGACGGAAGAAGCGCCACGTGCCCCTGCCGTTCATCGACAAGGCCATCCTCGGTACGGGCATTGCGATCTCCTTCACTGCCGTGCTCGCCCAGGAATATGTCCTTGCGGAAGCGACCTTCTGGCTCGGTGCGGCGGCAGTTCTGGGTGTGTCGGGCCTGCGCTGGATCAAGGGTCAGGAGAACGGCAAGAAAGGCTTCCTCTCATACCTCGTGGCCACCCTCGTCTTCGGGGTTCTCCCCTTGGTCATGATCGGCGCGGCTTGCTACGTGGCTCTCTATGACCACCTGCCAAAGCAGGTCGAGAACGACGCCTATGTGAAGGCGAATGCCGAGGCGTTCGAGCATAACGTCGACCACTACATGGACCTGCATGCCAAGGGTGGGCTACGGGCCGTCGATGACCACACGCTCCCCTTCAAGGAGCTTGCGCCCGTCTTCACCTTCGCCATGATGAAGGCCCCTCTGATCGTGAAGAGCTGGGTGGGCGAGATACCCGGAGAGGATGTCGATCGGCACGCCTTCTGGGACTTTCCGAAGACAACCGAGATCTGGTTGGTGATGCCGAACGCTGTGCCGACAGAGGAGCGCGGCGACGATTGGGTCGATCCCGTCATCCCGGATGATGCGACGCACCCGTTCGTCTACATGCTGTTTTGCAAGCAGACCAGTGACGGCAGAACCCTGGTCGAGCCCTTCTTCTCGGGCCTTCCGAGTCATGAGGTCGATCGCCCCGATTTCGAGCCCTACCTCACCGGCGAAGGTATTCCTGAACGCGACCATCCTGGTCAGATCAAGATGCCCTACGGGATCCACGGGTTCGATGTCTCTACCTTGGAGGTCATGGCGCCACTGGCAGATGCCTGCCGGGACCTGAAGCCCAGCGCAGGGGCCGCCGAATAAGCTGCCCGCCACGACGCGAAGGCCACCTCCGGGCGGCCTTCCTCGTTATCGACAGGTCTCTGTGCCTTGCAGACCGAGCGCCACTGCCGGGCCGGCTTAAAGAGTAGCGAACCCAGCAGATCCACCTTGACGGGGAACGGCATTTGCATCGAGGCATATCATGAAACTTTTTACCCGCCGCCTTCGCATCGGTCGCGAGACATCGGCGCAGTCCAAAGGGCCCTGGCTCGGCCCGACCGAGACATGGCTTTTTATCCTTGCGGTCGCGACGGCGATTGGCTTTGTCGTAGCAAAGGCGTTCGACATCGCATTCTCGCTCATTCCGAACCTCGAAGACGCGTTCTTCTGGCTTCATCTGGCGAGCATCGGTGGCCTATGGGTGCTTTGGATCCTTCTCTACCACTCGGGGAGACCTGAGCGCCGACAGGCGGGCTCTGGACGCCTCAAGATCGGGGCGCTCAGCTTGGCGGGAGGGGCAGTTATCGTGTATCTCCCGATGATTGCCATTGCATACCACATGGCATTTCCGGACCTCTCCGAGCAACTGCGGACAGACGCCTACCTACAGGAACATGCGGAAGCCATGGCGAGCCACGTGGATCATTTCACGAGGCTGGTGGAAGAGGGCAAGGTCGAGATTGAGGGGGTCTCGGCAGATGACGCAGCCATGAGTGCCGCCGATCGCCTCAGCCACCTTATGCTCTTCCGCGCGCCCTTGGCCCTGAAATCATGGGCAGGCGAAATCTCTCCCGAGGACGCCCGACGCCATGTCTTCTGGCATACTGCGAACCTCGAGAACTTCTGGAGGATCATGCCTGCCGACATCAAAGATGTAACGCCGGCTGGCGCGAAGCACCCTGTCGTCTTGTTCGTCGACTGCAACGAGACCCGGAGCGGACGCATCATCGCGGCGCCCGGTTTCATGGGGGCGCGGAGCTATGACACCGAGAACCCTGCGTATCAAGCGTTCCCCGACATCGGCAAGAAGATCTATGACGAGCCCGGCCAGATCCACGTTCCAGCCCCGATCTTTCAGCTCGATGTCTCCGGCATCGACTACATGAAGCCCTTGGCGAAAGCCTGTAGCGACCTCCGGCCCGACTTCGGTTAGGAGCTGCAACAGCCTTCGGAAGGCCGCCTCCGGGCGGCCTTCCTCGTTCTCGGCTGGTCGTTCTGCCCTACGGCGCCGGACGCGCTGCGGGAGCCGCCTCACGCGCTGCGCGGAGCACATCCTGCGCCAAGGTCGCGACCACCTCGATCGGATTGCCGGCCACCTCACTCGGCTCCTCCGACACCTTCTTGCCGTCCTCGTAGGTTCTCCGCAGAAGATGCGTCATCGCCACCTCGCCGTTCGGATCGCCCTCGGTGCAGATGATCTCGAGCATCATCTCGTCTTCTTCATCCTTGAGGACGATGATGGCAGAGAAGCCCGGCTTGTCCCCTTCGACCGCCACCTCGCGCAGGGCCGGATCGGCGTACTCCACCCAGATCCTCACGCCGGCCTCGTTGTCGTCGCGAGCCGGGTCGACCGGACCCCAGAGGCTGGGACACGCATCGTTTCCCCAGCTGATGTCCTCGAAGGCGGCCTCGGCGAGCTTGCCGGCCAGCTCCTCGAAGGCGGGGCCATTGTCGAAGTCCGGCTTTGCTTCCCGGTAGTTACCGATACTCATGAAAACCTCCTTGAGTACTTATGGGGCCGGCGCCGAGCGCTGCATCAACTCGTCGTCGTACATGAGAGCCACGCTGGGCAGCTTTATGCAGACGGTATTCAGCCTTCGGATGTTCTCCGGCAGGAATGGGATTACGACCCCTTCACCCGCCGGGGACCAGGCGCCCTGCAGGGCCCCACCTGACCTAAGGAAGTGAGCAACAGGATAGCTGCGGCCCCCCTCCTCCGTGCATTGGATGTCGATCGCACGATCACCCCAAGCGATCGCAAAGGTGAACTTGCCGCTCTCGGTCTGCAACATCAGCTGCTCCCGATCGCCATCCCTCTCAAGCCAGGCATTCTCGTAGCTGGTCCGGAAGGCATCCTCTTTGCTGAAGCGCCCTTCTTCACGAAGGCCGTTCACCAGCGCATCGATCTGCTCCACGTCGCGCTCGAGATCTCGCGCCAGGGCGGCCTGCTCGAGCGCAGATGCGAAGCGATCGGACCGGCTGGTGATGCGCCCGCCATCGGCGTGCACCATGGCGATGGCCGCATTGGCGACAGCTTCGTCCTCCGGAGCACCGACAAAGCGGAAGGGCTCCGTCGAGTGACGCGCTGCCTCGCGATCCACTACGGGACCGAGCCCGTTGGCACCCAGGATGTCCTGCAGGTGCCGCAGGACAATGAAGGCGGGCGCGGCAAGGAACTTCTGACTCCCCAATTTGAAGCGATGCCCGTCCAGAGAGAAGTCGACCTCCGGGGGCTCCACGTAGCAGATCTTGCCCCTTGAATAGTCGTCCAGATTCAGGGTTTTGAACCCCAGATCCGAGACGTGATCGGTGCGCTCCTTCTCGGCGCCGTAGGGGATGCCACCAAGGCCATAGGCCGGCTTATTGCCCATGTCGATCGCGCGAATAGCCAGTCCCTTCAGCGGCGTGTCTGCGGCCAAGGGTACATAGCTGGAAGACGTAGCCTTGATGGCCTCGACCTCAGGAAGCGGCTCGAGGAGGTTCTCGACAATGCTTTTGCCGGAAGCTTCTTCGAGCCGCTTAACCTGCTCGAAGGCATTCTCGGTCAGGGGCTGGTCGTATTCTACCTGGACAAGCCACCCGCCCGACTCTTTGGGGTGATGCAACAACATGTTGATGACGTTCGGCGCCTGACGGGTGGCACCGGTCACAAGCTTCCAGCCGGAGACCGCAGGCACATCCGTTCCCTCGCGAACTCGCAGGGCCAGATCGGCCAGTGCGGCCCTTTGGCAGCCGAATGCATACTGGGTGGCAACGCATTCGAACCAGTGTGCGTCCCGCCCCTGTATGACCTCTCGGGCAGCGTCCAGCGTTTGGTCCGCATCGAGCGAGGCGGCGGGGGCCGTCAGGCGGTCGCGAATATCTGTGGGCTTGGTCATGCAGGACTCCTGTAGCGTGTTCATGAGCAGATGGGGCGCCCCGCGCAAGACGGAAGCGAGCGTCCAGCTACGCGCCCGGCGCCGGGATCGCGCTCCAGCTGATCACGTCCCAGCTCCACTCGTCGAGCTCGCTGCGATCGTCGGCGGTCCGCCAGGTCACGTCGTCCTCGTCGACATGGATGAGGTCGGCCTCGACCTCCTTGCCGGATGCGGACTGCAGCTTGCAGCGAACGACTTCGCCCACGGGCGGCATCTCCATCTCCGTCATCACGCCACCTCCGGCTTCGACGCCGCGAGCGCCGCCCGCCCCTTATCCGTGATCCGATACACCTTCGCCGCATGCCGCTGTTCGCCAGTGTGCTCAACCATCTCGAGCTGTCGCAGGCGGCGCAGCGGAGCATCGGCCCATTCCGGCGAGCCGTGCTTGGTGGTGTTCACCCCCTGGCGCTCGGCGGCATGGGAGATCTCCCGTCCAGTGTCATCCTGCGCCGCAAGGTGCTCAAGGCAGAATAGCTGCTTGGAGTTCGTAATCTTCATGGGTTCAACCTGATATCGACGGCCTGCCAGGCCTGAAATTCTGGCGTTATTCGATCTCCTGGGAGTTGCCCCGTCAAGGACAAACCGGCCTCCTCATGAATTCCAGATGACCCCCTTCTCTGCGCCGCTTGCCGCTTGCGTCAATCCATGAGCCGCATATCTCTAATCATGAAAACGGCGATAATGCCGGGGAGGTAGCAATGAAGCGCATGTCGTTTCCGCTGATCGTGGCCATGGCTCTGGCCACGTCAGCCCACGCAGAGAAGGGGCAAGCCAGTAATGGCCGGGGGATCGGCAATGCCGCCCACATCGCGCCTGACACCGAGCAGCACGCCAAGGGGGATCTCGCCTCGGCGCAGGCGAAGCTCTTCCAGGCCTCCTATGCTTACAAGAAGGCATGGAACCACCCCGAGAAGTCGATCCTGCTGGCAAAGCTGAACGTCTATTATGACGCCGCGCTACACGTGCAGCAGATCCAGGGGGCTTCCGGCGGCACCGCCGAGATCCGGAAGTACTTCTCCGAAGAGATGGAGCGGATCGAGAAGCACTTCGATGGTCTCGAGGATATCAGCAAGCTGGAGGATCGCTTCGGCGAAGCTCTGGCCAAGATGCGGGTGATCGACAACTCGCAGTCGATCGGCAAGATGTACAAGACCCTCGATCAGCGTTACGAGAAGGCCAAGAGGATCTACGCCGAGATCAAGGACGTCACGGGCGAGAGCCGCTGGGAGGAGCTGCGGGCGACCTATGATGAGGTCGTCGAGGTCATCGACCAGATCAAGCAGCGGCGCGAGTTCGAGGCCAACAAGCACCAGAACGGCGTAGAGAAGGTTGCTGGAAGCGGCAGCGCCGAAATCGACACGCATGGCACCTGCAAGGTCGTCACGAACGCCAATGGCGCGCGGCTATTCGTATCCACCAACACCAAGGGCGAATGGAACGGAGACAAGGGCTTCCTGCAGAACCTGCCGGAGGGGGTCAGCGCAAAAGACTGCCCGCCGCCCCCCAGCAGTGGAGGCGGCAAGGACAAGGTCCGCAACTACCAGCAAGATGGATACAAGTTCGGCAAGGGCGAGGAGAGCTGGAAGGACCATGCGCGGGAGGAGCGAGATGCCATCGGGCGAGGCGAGCGTTAACCTCCAACGCAAGACCACCAAGGGCGGCCTTCGGGCCGCCCTTCTTCATGGCCGAGCGGCCGATATTGACATCCACCGCCTCGAGCGAGAACCTGCGTCGACATCAACGCCCGGCTTCGCGGGCATGGAGATTTCATGACGCAGGCAATGCGGATGTGGACCTACCGGTCCGAGGTTCTCAACGGTCATTACGTGAGCCAGATCGTCGTTCAGGGCCGCGATAGGTCCGAGGCTGTCGAGAATGCGGTCAAGGCATTCGAAGAACATCTGGCCGCTGCGTTCGCCGAGTTCCACGGCTTTGGGACGTGTACCGTCCGAGTCATCCGCGAGGGCACCCGGGGAACCTACGAGGACATTGCCCTACTCGATCCGAACGAAGACGACTTCGAGGAGGAGAAGGCGCTTGCGATTGCGCAGGCCCGTCGCGAGGCGGAGACCCAGATCCAACCCGTCGAGACAGGTCGCCTCGTGGTCTACCGCAATGGCTGACAGGGCGCCGCCCTGCCCTAGATCGACAACCACACCAATCCGGAGGACCCCATGTCCGACCCATCCAAGAACGCCGCCGACGAGCGCCCGCAGGAATTCGAGTTCGAGATCATGCCGGCGCCGGAAGGCACTTGTCCCGACTGCGCCACCCCGCACGAGGCCAGCGAGCCGCATAACGCGCAGTCGCTGCACTACCAGTATACCTTCATGAAGCGCGAAGGACGCTGGCCGACCTGGAAGGATGCGATGGCCCATTGCGATCCGGAGGCGCAGGAGAAGTGGACGCAGGGACTTATTCGGGCGGGCGTCGACGTCGAAGGCGGTGGCATCCACCCGCAACGGTGAGCGGCGGCCGGCGGGTCGGCTCTGCCTGCTGGCCTCCACGATCTTCCGGCATGCTTCGGGGAGGTCACCCAGTACCGCCCGCTCCGACAGCATGAAATACTCGCGCAAAAAGGCTGATCTAACGTTGACAATCCATGTCTCATGCTGCCCTAATGTTGTCATAGCATAAGGAGAGCTGCCATGAACGCCGAAGAGCTGGAACCGACCGTCACGCCCAACGATCTGGGTGATGGGGAAATCCACGAGCACCCGGGGTTCGGCGCCGTCAGCCTCCGGCGTCAGAGCACCCGTGGGCACACCCTGTTCATGTCGAACATTCCCCACAGCGAGATCTTCATCCTCGAGATCGAGCGCGCCTCGATGGATCGGCGGCTGAACCGGGACAGCATCTTCCCCACCGGCGATCCGGTGGCGCGGATCGCGCTGACGCCTGCCCAACTGGGCGAGTTGATGGGCGCGGCGGCCAGCGGCCGGCAGATCCCCTGCACGCTGGAGCGCATCGGCAAGGAGCGCGTTCCCTACATCAAGGCGGATCGCACCACCAAGCGGTTCGGCCGCGAGGCCAATGAGAAGCTGGCCGGCCTCAAGGCGGCCGTCGCCCGGATGGTCCCTGAGGTCGAAGGGAAGCTGCAGGAGGCCAAGGTGTCCGGCAAGCGGCAAGAGGAAATCCTCAAATCTCTCGCGGCCATCCAGAACGAGATCGAGAGCGGGATTCCGTTCATGATTGAGCAGTTCTACGAGACGATGGAGGGCATGGTCGACGAGGCACGCGCTCAGGCGACGTCCTTCATGACCGAAGATCAGATCGCCCACACCCTGCTGGGGCGCCCCAAGGACGAGGGTGACCAGAACCAAGGGGACGAGTGAAATGCGGCGGCTGTTCGACTTCCTGCTCGACGGCTGCTTCCACCTCTGGGGGGATAGCGGCGAAGTCCGACGGGAGAAGCGCCTTTCGGGGGAGTTCGTTTTCATGCAACCAGTGCGCTGCACGAAGTGCGGCCAGCGGAGGCGAGCGCGGGTCTAGGCCACGGTGCCGCGTCGATCCAAGTATAAACCAGAAAGGGGGGCTATGATGTCCTGCCAATGCAACAGAGTGGGCGGCCCGTTCGTCGCCGAAGACCCCGACTGCCCGGCACACGGCACCGAGGCCAAGCGCCGCAAGGAAAGGATCGAGGATCTCGGCGAGCGGGCCAAGACCGAGACCGACGTAGCTGTTCTGCGGGAAATCGTGGCCGATCTCGTCGTGCTCGGGACCGAGTACTGACCCATGGCGATGTCGTTCAGCGAGTTCGGTGACGGCCGCGAGGAGCGCATGGCCGCCACCGAACTCGAGATGCGCCTGCGCGCCGACCCGGAGATCACCCGGCGGCGCGAGGCGTATCAGAGGAAGGTCGCTCTGGCTCATGAGGAGGCCAAGCGCATCGGCCAGGACGCCGTGATCGAACGGCTCATGGCCAGTTGCCCGTCCTATCTGCGCCACTTGCTGGAAAGCGAGGGCGAAGGAGCCCTGGCCCGGCGGTACGCGAACACTTTCTGGAAAAATATGGAGATATTGCAAAGTGATTGAACAACTTTCTCTCGGAACGGCTTTCTTCGTCGCGGCAGTCGCGGCAGTCTATTCCGTGCACATGATGTCTTTGAAACGCATGAAGGCCCGCGATAACGCCCGAGATCACGCGCTGGGCCGGGAACGGCTGGACCTTCTTCTGTCGGCGGCGCGCAACGCAGGCTTCATGATCACCGAGGGTGATTTCAAGTCGCTGGGGACACCCACCAAGTTCACGCTGATGCGCGAGGCGGGCAATCTGCGCTACCGTCTGGAGATCACCCAGACGTTGGACGAGGTCGACATCTGGTTCACCGCCCTTGGTGCCGGCCATGAGGTAGTCAAGAAGGAGCCCAAGAGCTTTTCCGAGGCCATCTGGGTTGAACGTCTACTGCGCGAGGCTGAGCAGATCTGGGATACCCGCAAGGCGGAGAAACTGGTGGCGGCTGCCGAATAAGCCGCGCTCCATGATCATCTGCGAGCCCGCCCTGCGCCGGACGCATGGCGGGCTTCTTCCTTTGGAGGTTCCCCTGCTGCCCTGATCCCCAAGGTCTCTTCCGAAGGAGAGACCAATGCCCAGCGCCACCGTAGCCGTCCCAACAGCCCAGGAGATCCCGACCAGCGCCCTGGCGGCGCATTGGCTGCGGCTGGGCCCTGAGAGCCGGCGCCTGCGCTTCAATGGCATGATCACCGATCGGGGCATCGAGGAGCGCGCAGCGGTCAGCTCAGCCGAGATCGTCCTGGCTCTGGAGGTCGACGGCCGGCCACGCGCCGCGCTCGAGGTGTTCCCAAGCGGTGAGCGCCATGCCGAGATCGCCATCTCCGTCGAGGATGCCTACCAGGGCCAGGGATACGGCCGACAGCTGCTGCAGGACGGGCTACGGCGCGCCGCCGGGATGGGTATCACGACGGCCGAGCTCTACTTCGCGCGGGGCAATACCGGCATCATCCGCCTGGCGCTGGGCGCGGGTGCTGCGATCGAATGGGACGGCAGCGACGGAACGGCGGTGATTGCCCTGGAAGGCGCCGAGCTGGCTACAGGCCAGACCTGACACGGGGCGCCTCGATGCGGCCACCCATGAGAGGGTCCAGGTCGACGATCGATCCGGCCGCCAGCGCCTGCTCGAAGGTCTCGTGCCCCGCCATCGCGTGGGTGACATCCTCGTCGTCGGCCAGACGGCCCATCAGGTAGACGCCTTCGGAGGCGCCACAGAGCGGCAGATGCCAGCCATAGCGGTGGTGCTCGTTCTCGCGGATGCGATAGGTCCGTTCCCCGGAGCTCATGAAAACGAACGCCTCCTCCTGAAAGAGGCACAGGCGCCCGAAGGGAATCTCCAGGCCGGCAGGGACCATGAGACAGGTTCGCCATTGCGGGGGCGACTGAGGATTAGACAGTCCGAAGGGAGAGGGCTTCTTCAGCTTGCCCGTCGCCCGGATCTCTCCCTCGATCCAGCTGGCTGCCAGATGGATGTGGTCGTATGGCCGGAAGCACAGGTCCATGGCGCCGCCTTCACGCATTTCCTCCAGATGGGCGAGCAGCTCGGGGAAGGCTTCCACTTCCTCCCAGCAGGACCACAGGAGCGCGGTGGGGATGCGAGCGATCTGGAAGAGGTCGCGCAGCAGGCGCGTCTTTCGATAAGCGATCGCACGCCAGCGACGCAGGCGGAGGCGGTCCACTCGGTCCGGCATGAGATCCTTCCCGGCCAGCTCTGCCTCCAGCGCCTCATGTGCAGCGGAGGCGAAGATGCCCTGAGCGAGGTCGTCCTCCGCCTGTTCGATCAGGTGCAGCAGTCGCTCACGGCGAAGGTCCTCTTCGCGGCGGCCCTCATGGCGTGGCGCGGGCCCCCGAATGATCCGAAGCGACCGGCGGCGGGGCGATGCGGGTGGCAGCGGTACGGTGCCTCGCCGGAGGCCGGGCACCACCTTCGAGGCTGGCTCGCGGACCTCCCGGGCGGCCTGCCTCTCCAGAAGTAGATCGATGCCCGCGCCCATGCTTTCCCTGCCCCCGATGCGGCCCCGTGTTACCCGATCCAGAGGCAGAAGGTCCACTTTTTATTCTTGCTAGCGCGAGATTTAATCCTTGACCGCTCTATTCATGACTGACTATTCATGCCTGTCCTTAACCCCAAGCGGAGTCTATCCATGGCAGGCTTAATCAGCGGCATCGTTCTCCTTCTACTGGCCATCGGCCTTCCTCGCGTGGCCAAGGCGCTTCACTGGCCCGCAATCGTCGCCAGCCTGGCCTGGATCGTTCCCACCGGCGGCGCGGTCGTCACCCTCGGCAATGGCGCCATCGCCTTCAACGAAGCCGGCTACTGTCAGCACATCCGTACCGTTTGGGGCACCGAGACCAGCACCTGTAAGACCGGCTGGTTCCTGAAGGGCTGGGGCTACACCAACGCCTGGCCGCACTTCATCACCGTCGCACACACCGATGACCCGCAGGCCGAAGGCAGCTACGTGGCCGCGCCCTACCGCGTGCGCATGAGCGACAACTGGAACGGCGACGTCATCCAGACCACCCGCTTCGGCATCCCGCAGGACCAGGAGCAGTTCATCAAGATGGCGCGTGACTTCCGCTCGCCGGAGCGCCTGATCTCCACCACCCTGCGTCCGAGCGTCACCGCCGCGATCGACACCGTGGCAAATATGTATTCGATGGAGCAGTACTACGCAGGCAGGATGCGTGACCAGTTCAAGGCCGAGTTCCGCGAGACCATCGAGAAGGGCCAGCCCCAGGTCGAAGTCGAAGAGGTGAAGGTCAGCAATCGTGAAGTGAACCGCGCTGCCGCCAACGACCTCGACGGCGCCCAGGATACCTCGGAAGTCGGTGATACCGAAAGCCGGATGGTGGTGACCAAGAAGATCACCGACGAGCAGGGCAAGGTGATCCGCAGCGAGCCCGAGTACCTGCAGTACGGCATCGAGGTCAGCCAGGCGATCCTGGAGAAGATCGAAGCCGACCCGGCCTTCGAGGACCAGCAGAAGCAGCGTAAGGAAGCTGCCAGCCGCCGCATCATCGCCAAGGAAAAGCGCCTGGAGCAGGAAGAGCAGCGTCTGCTCGAGATCGCCAACGGTGAGACCGAGATCGCCCGCCGCCAGGCCCAAGCCAAGACCGAGCAGATCCAGGCGACCACCGACGCCGAGACCGCCAAGAAGCTGGCGCTGATCGAGGCCGAGCGCGCTCGTGAGGAAGCCGACATCGCCAAGGACACCGCGAAGCTGGTTCTGGAGAAGGCTCGCATCGACGCCGAAGCCGTCCAGGTGGCCGCCGACGCCCAAGCCTACGCGAAAGAGGCAATCCTGACCGCCGACGGCGCACTCCAGCAGAAGCTCGACGCCTGGCTCGAGTCCCAGCGCGTCTGGGCGGATGCCGCGTCGAAGATCAACGTCCCGTCGACCATCTTCACCAGCGGCGGCGCCAAGGGTGACAACACCGGCAACGCCATGGGCACCGTCGAGCAGTTCATGTCGATGATGACGATGAAAGCAGCCAAGGATCTTCAGGTCGACCCGACCATCACGAAGTAAGCCTCCTCCTCAAGGAAGCTATCAGGGGTCGCCTTCGGGCGGCCCCTTCTTCTTTGCGGCCGGCCGGCCATTTTAATGACATACGACCCTGCCCGCCAAGGCGACATGAACCAACGAGGCGACCATGACTGCACAAGCCGGAGACAGGCTCACCAGCGACACGGCCGAGATGAACATGATCTGCACCGACCTCGATGGCGATCGAGTGGTCATTGCTGGCTTCGAGGACCACAAGCGCGCCGAGGTCGGGATCTGGAGCAACGGCAGCTTCGGCTTCTATGGCGACCTGGTGCGCTACGACGAGCTGACCTTCACCGGCGAAATGCACACCACTCCCGGCGCCAAGATCGGCATGTAACGCGCCGAGATCGCGCGTTGTCGGAGATCTTCTTGTGCGGTATCTATCCTTGACGGCGTCAGAGCGCTTTCATGACTTCGGAGTCTGCCATGCCCCTGCTGTTTCAAAAGATGATCTACAGGACCGACCTGCAAACCAACCCCGATCGGATCTATGTCTTCGGGGACAACATGCAGCGTTGGGGCAAAGGCGGACAGGCGGAGGAAATGCGCGGCGAGCCGAACGCGATCGGCATCGTGACGAAGAAAGCCCCGCGCCGGGACGACGATGCCTACATGACGGATGCCGAGTTTGATGCGAACTTCGCCGCCATGAAGGCCGACTTCGAGAAGGTCTGGGCGGCCCTGCGCGCCGGCAAGGAGGTCGTCTTCCCGACAGCCAAGCTGGGCTCGGACCGAGCTGAACTGGAGACCAGGGCTCCGCGCACCTATGCGGCGCTTCAGGGCCTGCAGATGGAGACCCGCCGGATCGCGAGGGAGCACACGCCCGAGGGATGGGTGGAAAAGATCCCCGACGAGAAGCCTCGGCCGTCCGCCCCGATGGCCCCGGCCATCCCACCGGTTCGAAAGCGCACCCGGCACGCCGCGCTCTCCGGACCCACGCCCCGCTAAGAGGAAAGCGCCATGGCCCTATACTGGCAGACCTTCACGCGAGCCGAAATCAAAGAGCGTCCCGAAGCCCTTTACGTCTTCCCGGACAACGCATCCCGTACAGGTTGCGCGGCCGTCTTCGAGGACTTGCGGGACCACCCCAGCGCCGTGGGCGTCGCCGTTCGCGCCAGCGTGGAGGCCCCCTTCGAGACGTCCAAGTTGGAGCAGACCCGCAAGATCCTGCATGCCGACTTCGCACCGATCCTTGCCGCGATCGCCGAAGGCCGGGACGTGGTGATGCGCCCAGAGATGGCCGTCTCGGCCCAGACGGAGTTCGAGGACACCGGCCAGACGTGGCTTGTGTTCGAGCGACTGATGGACGAGGTTCGCGACAACGCGCTGGCAGCGACTTCGGCGCCCAAACCCTGAAGGACAGACGCCATGCCGACCATCATCGGTGACGTGCACAGCAAATGGGACGAGTACCTGAAGCTGATCGAGGATCTCGACGGCACGGTCCAACTCGGTGACCTCAATCTGGGTTTTCCGAAGAAGGATCCGGCCGTCCTCGAGCGGCCCATGATGGAGGGTGGCCATCGCTTCATTCGTGGCAATCACGACAATCCAGCCGCCTGCCGTCGCTTCCCGCAGTGGATCCCCGACGGGACCATCGAGGGCGACATCATGTATCTCGGTGGCGCCATGTCGATCGAGATGGACAGGGTTAGGCGCGTGCGGGACTTCGACTGGTGGGAAGACGAAGAGCTCGACTACCTGACGCTTGGCGACATGATCAATCGTTACGAGGCCGCCAAGCCGGACATCATGATCACCCATGATGCGCCGGACATCGTGGCTCGTCAGATGTTTCCCTTCTACACGCAGGCCAATGAAAGCCGGACGCGGCAGGCCCTTCAGACCATGCTCGAGATCCACCGGCCCAGCGCGTGGGCCTTCGGCCATTGGCATCCGCAGAGAGTGACGACCATGAACGTCCTGGGTTGCGAGTTCATCTGCGCGGGCGAGTTGCAGGTCACGAAGATCTAGTGGCGGTATCCATTGACCTGACCGATGAAGATCGAGTATCGAGGATGAAGTAGATCACTCTACTGCATCACCTTAGGCGCCGGTTCTTATGAACTCGGCGTCTTTTTTCATGAGTTCGTAAGTCTGCTTTGACCGGCCACAAACCGATCTCGCCCATCTCGTGCCCACTTGGCAGAGAAGGGTCCGAGGATGGTTGCCCGAAAAGTCACGATGAGCCTGGTGGCGAGCGCCCTGCTCCTGGGGGCCTGCGCCGAAATCCCGCTGCAGTCCGGTCCGCCGCGCGCGGCCATGTTCATCCCCGCCACCAGTACCGACATCTTCCAGATCCAGCAGTCGGTGCAGATGTACGAGAACAACCCCAGCCTGAGCGGCTGCGATCGCTGGCAGAACGCCTACAACATGTCGAGCTGGCCCAAAGGAGACAATCTCGAGGTGCTGCGCGAGATCGACAGGCGCGTGCGCAAGCGGTTCATCTATCGCAAGGAAGGCCTCGACACCTGGAACTCCTTCGATGATCTGATCCTCGCGACGAATGACGACTTCGAGGGGGACTGCGACGACCTTGCCGCGACGGTCTCCGCGATCGCGCTATGTGCCGGCATTCCGCGTAGCGACCTCGGCTTCGCACTCGTGGCAGACAGCCCCGACAAGCCGGTGGCCGACCACATGATCGGCTTCTATCGTGGCCCGCAGGGCAACTTCTGGACCTTCGGGGATACATTCGGCGGCACCCGCGCACTGGCTGACACCGAGCACGACATCCGGATGTGGAGCTACCTCTCCGACAAGAAGACCTGGTACAGCCCCGATGCCGAGACCGACTTTCATCGGAAGCCGGGCTACTCGCCCTACGGCACGGTGGTCGTGAAGCAGGCGCCAGCGCCCCGCAGGCTGGCAGCGCCCATTCCCGCCCCGGCTCCAGCACCGGTCTCTGCCCCGGTTCCTGTCAAACAGGAACCCTGGCAGCCGGTGGAGATCCTTCAGGAGAGCTACGTGCCGCCCAGCGCGGCCTGAGCCCGCGCGCGAGCCGCTGCGACGGCCGGGGTGGACTGGGCCGGGATGGCGACCACGTGGTCGCAGTGGTCACATACGCTGACGAGGATGCCCTCAGCGACACCCGATCCATCGTCGAGGGGCACATCCCGGACTTGGAAGGTGGTGGTCACCACCTTCGCGCAGCTCGAGCACGCGGCCGTGGAGGTCTCGCCCTCTTTCCAGAACCCGTCTGACATCACACCGCCATCGCGGGCTGGAGGTGGAATGCCCTGACCCGACTCACGATCTCGGCCCAGCTGTCGACAAAGGGAACGTTCGCCGGCGCCTCGGCCTCGAACTTTTCATTGTGACGCACCCGGCGCACGATGGGGGAATGCCCGCACTCGAGGCCGAGGAGCGCGTTCTTGTAGTTGTCCTCGACCCAGGGGCTGGACGGGTACATCTTGAGATAGTCGGTTTTCTTCTGGCCGATCGGCACGCAGTGGATGGCATGGAAGGTGTCCTGCCCGAACACCCGGTGCAGGTTGCTGGTCCGGCGAGTCACGCAGGATGGCTTGTCGGAGCACGAGGTGATGCAGACCAGCTGGTACCCTTCGGCCTTCAGCGCGGCGATACCGTCGACGGCGCCCGGGATCGGCTCGAGATGGCCGAACTCCTCGCGCTCCTCGTTGAACTCGGTGATGAGCCGGATGGTCTCCGCGTAAGGCACGCCCATCCACTTGCTCATGTCCCAGTCATCCGGACCGGCCGGGTCCACTTCGATGCCGTAGTTCCGCTTGAGGTTCTTGGCCATGCCGCCGGCCCAGTCCAGCTTGATGTCATCGCAGTCGAGCAGCACAAAGCGGGGTGTGGTCATGATTTTCTCCTTGGAACAGTTGCCGGCGGCGTAGAGCGCCTCGAAAAGGCGCACCTGCGCCGCGTAGGACTGGTAGATTTCGTAGAGGCTGAGGGGCGACTTCCTGAACACCCATGCGAAGAGGGCTTCTCGCTGCCTCATGGACAGGGAGGCCGGCCCCAATGCGATCATGAGATCGGACCGGAAAGCCTCGAACCCTTTTGTGCCTGCCTCGATGTAGTCGCCGAGCGGCTTCGGAAGCTGGTAGCCACCGCCACGCTCGAGCAGCGCCTGCATGTCATGAAGATGCCCGGACACGGTCAGAGCTCCCCCAGGGTTTGCAGCTGGCGCTTGGCCACGCGCAGGCAGGCCAGGCGGTCATCCAGAGTAGCGACGGTGCGCGGAGATCCTGGGAGTTCAGCCACGAGCTGCTGCACGCGGGGGTCCTCGGAGGCCAGGATGTCGGCGGAGGGGCTGTCGACCCCCTGAAGGCCAGCTTCACGCATTGCCCGGTCATACCTTGTGGTCGTGTGACGCCAGAAGATTTCTTCCGGCATGAACCCGGCGTCCTTGGGCTTCTCGGCGGCGATCCCTGCCTGGACGGGCGCAGCGTCGACCTGCGGCCTCCAGCACCCTTCCAGGGCGTCGCCCAGCCGGCGCCACGGCCCCAACAGGTCGCATCTCAGCATCACCGAGAACGTGGCGATCGAGATGGCGGCCACGGGTAACCAGTTCGGGTCGAACCCTGCGCTCACACCAGACACCTTTCGCTACGGCCAGGCGAGCATGCGATGCGAAAACCGCCCGGGCGTTATCCAACTGATTCCGCCCTAACGATGTATTGTCGGCATTGCAACAAGAATAGATCAAGGAAAGGCATTGATAGAGTGCCCTCTATTCCGGATGACGCCCCCTTTCCGGCCTTGTTCGAGGCCACCAGATGCGTATAGTTGAAATCAACATTCACACAACGATTTCATGAAGAGGCGACCATGCGAGTTCACCAGCCGAGCGGTTTCTTGAAGGACATTCTGAAGGACGCACGCAATGGCCGCCTTGCCCCCGCCGGCATGCAGCGGGACTATGTCTGGTCGCCCAGCGACATCGAGGCGCTGATGGACTCGGTGCAGGACGGCCTGCCGATCGGCGCCATGGTGACCTGGATGCCGGACCGCGACACCCCGATCCAGGAGATGGCCAGAGGGCGGCTCGGTCCGATCGAGGCGATCGATAGTGGAGAAGTGCGGGAGCTGATCCTCGACGGCCAGAACCGCCTCGCCACCTTCGCCTGGTTGGAGAACGACGCCACCCCGGACGATGCCTCGCCCGCCGAGCGGGAAGCCTGGCTGAGCGGGCGCGCGCTCTATCTCGATGCCGAAAGCGGTCGGATCCGCTTCATGAAGCCGGAGGTCGCCGAGGCGAAGCTGTGCCTGACGGCCGCAGCCGTGCTCAGCTCGACCCGGGGCAACCAGGAAACCCGTCGCCTTTGGGACAGCTGGTTGGCCATGGGGCATGCGGAGAAGGAGCTTGATGCGTTCCTCGACCTACTGGACGAGACGCAGCGCCGCTTCTTTGAGGCGAAGATCGTGAAAACTGTGATCGAAGACGCGACGCCCGATGAGGCGCGCTCGGTCTTCCTGCGCGTCTGCAAGACGGGCGTGCCCATGTCGGTCGAGGATTTCGATCGTGCCGTCAGCTGGAAGCCGACCTCGGCCGCAGGCCCGAAGTAAGGATCACCCCATGACCAAGCCCTTGCTCCCGCTCCTGGACTACCAAGAAGTTCAGATCGAAATCAGCGATGCTCTGAAGGTCATCAGCCGCGCCCACCACGTCGGGCGAGTGTTCTATGACAGCTATGATGAGGGACCGCGCCGCGCGGAGGAGAATTATCCGCACGTAGCACAGCGTCTCGACCACCCCGCCCTGGACCACCTTTTCGCGCAGATCATGCCGGATCTGACCAAGGTGCTTCGGAGCCATATCGACGGCTACGAGTACGCCGTGCTGAGCAATCTGTCGGCATGCGGGGTCTCGGCCGACAAGGAAGTCCCGATCCTTTGCGACTGGAAAGCCATCCGCGACCCTTGGACCACAGATGTCGAAGCAAAGCGGTCGGTGAAGCAGCTGCTGGCCGAGATGGCGGTGGCCCATGCCCGCCGCCGCGTGCAAGAAACCTGGTGCAAGCCAGGACGTGAGAACCAGAGCGGCTGGGCCTTCTTCGAGGACTTCGCCATCTCGATGACCGATGCGTTCAATACGCTGACAATGAAGCCGCGCCGCTTTGGCGATTTCGGCGGCCACCTTGTTTCGCGTTCGCGCAACGGGAAAAACCGCTGGCTCCCCGAGCTCAACGAGGGGTACTTCGACCTGATCCTCAAACAGGATTTCACGAACGACGAGATCCGCATGTCCAGCTTCGTCCCGAAGGATCAGACTGACGACGCTGCGCCAAGTGCGCCCACCCGTTGAACGCAGGATGACCATGACCCACTACAGCGAAATCAGAACCGTCCAGATCCGCGACGACCTCGAGCGCCTGCTCAACGAGATCTACGACCAGTTCACCAACGGCCGCCTTCATCTGCATGCCTTCGCCGCGAAGTCGCGTCCGGACTACCAGCACGTGGCGCCGCTCCTGGACCACCCTGCGCTCGACCACATCTTCGCCCGCCTCGGCGCACCGCTGAAGAAGTACATGGTCGCGGCCCACTACGCGCGCAGCCACGGGCCCAAGGATGGCTTGTCGCTGACCGCAAATGCCGAGGGCCACGACATTCCCTTCGCGCAGGACTGGCTGGACTATATCGACTACAACTCGGCCAACAGCTTCGCTCAGAAAGCTGTCCAGGAAGCACTGGCAGAAATGGCCATTGCCCACATGCGCCAAGACGTTGCCATGCAGGCCGAACTGCCGGCAGTCATGCGAGAGCTCAACTCTCCGAATGGCCACCGCTTCTTCTTCGACATCTGCGCCATGTCGCTCGTGACCGCGCACAACACCCAGACGATGACGCCCAAGCGCATTCCGGGCGGCCTCGCTGGTGCGCTGTGTTCGCGGACCACGGGCCAGTGGTGGGTGCCCGAGCTGCGGGATGGTGAGATGAACTTCGCGCAGCATGCCGGCTCCCTGGTGCAGACTATTCGCCCGCTCGCCCCGGCACCGGTGGGCCAGCCGTGACCGACTATCTCGCAAAGGCCACGACCTTCACCTTCTCCGAGCGCCACAAGCGCAGCGCGCCTGGCGAGCCGCCAGGGGAGATGACGATCCAGCTCGTCCGGCGGACCGACGAGGACGGCCAGCACTTCTGGGCGGTGGTGAGCGACAATCAGGTCTATTGCCACGCCGATGGCATCTGGGAGCTCGAGTTCGGCACGCGGCACTTCGATCCGCGCAGTCACTATCGCGACTTCGAGGAAGCCTTCCAGGAGGCCGAGGCCCAGTGCGAGCGCGCCGCGCGCCTCGGCTATTCCCGCCTCATGCACGAGAACCGAAAGCGGTTCGACGGGCTGCAGCCGTGAGCCGCCCAGTGACCCCGGAAGAGATGCTGGCCTTCGCGAGCACCTTCACGATCAGCCGGGCGCCGCGCCTCCAAGGCGAGACAGGATGCCCGATCGACCTGCAGATCGCATGGCGCGGCAAGCGAGGCGACCGGGACACGTGGGCCCTCATGTCGGGGCCGGAGGTCTGGGATATCGAAGCCGCAACCTGGGTCGACGAGCCCAGCCCCTCCGGCCGGGACGAGGCGTTCCTGCGTCGGACGCGTTTCACATCGCTTGCGGACGCTTTCGCGGAGGCCTTCGCCCAGCGCGACCTCGCAACCGAGCTTGGATGGAACGAGTATTGGGGACGGCATGCGCCGCCCGGGCGGTGAACGGGACGGCCGGGCCTTAGAGGACTGGGACGGCGGCCAGCAACAGGAGCGCCGCCAGTGCCAGGACGATCA